>Ga0181470_100004_pt1 | contig 40378 bp, 31 predicted proteins | sample InSIn5SAF170_FD_119082 | JGI IMG/M metagenome (GOLD analysis project Ga0181470, IMG submission 119082) | Clean room microbial communities from NASA Spacecraft Assembly Facility at Jet Propulsion Laboratory, Pasadena, California, USA -... ...
CAGGGAAAGGGGAGGATCGAGAAGTACTTACGACCGATCTCAATTCCATCAACGATCTTATCACTGACCGCTCGGTCTACAGTCTTTGCCGCATCCTTTGCCGTCTCGGTCGCACTCTTGCGGTTGACGAATGATGTCGAGAAAGCGCGGGGAGCGAATCGAGATGTGGCGGCCAAACGGCTGGCGAGAGGAGTGGATCGTGCGAGGAATGACATTTTGATGTGGTTTTTGAAGAGGATTGATTATTAAAGTCTGGATGGGAAGATTGATTGAATAGGTGTGTTTGAATACTCAAATGAATTTGTTCAAGATGGAAGTGGTTGGAAGAAGAGGAGGTAAAAGAAGTATCCAGAGCTTGCACAATAGACTACTACGTCACTGTTGATAGCTTGCAGCTTGTGTGGGGTCCTCACGTCAACGCGAACATTTTTGTCGACCGAGTGGCTCAATGGTGAATGCATGTGAAGATTGGCATATATTCACATCAGATATGGTGAATAGTCCTTCTTGTGCGATATGTTCTCAGACAATCATCAATTTGACATGGCACAATACATGGGATTTCGAATTGTCTGTTGTTTAGACATGGGTCTTCATAGCTTGATCCTTGTCCCTCAAGTCGACTCTTGGCGTTACTGAGTTATAGAACCATGACATTGCTTTCCAGATATCAGTATATTCCGATTGCTGCGCGACAATTACAGTATGATTTCCAATCTACATAGAGTTATGATGCTTATGAACCTTATGGTATGATCGACCAACTGGAATATTCCTGCCTCTACGCATAGCAATTACTACATTATCTGACGATATGATTGCTTCCTCTATCTACCCTTGAACTCAGGCTTTCTCTTCTCCCTAAACGCTTTAAGTGCTTCATTCCTATCTTCCGTTCCAATGACTCTTTGATACATCTTATTCTCCACATCTTCCCTCGCCCATTGCACAGCGTTCAATGCTGCTCTGATGGCGACAGGTCCACCCTCACAAATTTCCCCAGCTAATTTGATGGCTTCTTTCAAAGTCTCATCTCTCGCTTTTGCCATATCGACTTTTCCCTCTGCCTCCCCTTCTGCTCCCTCATCTGGCAACACCTGTACCAGTCTGTCTGCGATTCCCAAAAAGTACGCCTCAGGAGCACTGACTCTCCTTCCGGTGAGAATAAGATCTCGTGCTCGCGAGAGTCCGATTAGACCTGGTAGACGATATGTGCCTCCTGCGCCTGGAATTATGCCTAGTCTCGTCTCTGGCAGTCCTACCTGTGCTGTTGATGCTAGAACTCGAAAATGTGTACACAGTGCCAATTCAAGACCTCCACCCAAAGCGACTGAGCTAATTGCACTGATTGTCGGTATCGGTAGTGTGGAAAGTGCTGTGAAGGTACTCTGTAGATTCAACAGGAAAGCATCGGTCCTAGATGATCCAAGGATTAGAACATTCCCAATCGAACTTATGTCAACTTCGGACTTACTCCTCTCTGCTCATCCCTGCTCTCTCCTTTAGATCTGCGCCTGCGCAGAATACTGACTCCACCTCACTACACAATACCACCGCTCTAGTAGGTCCTTTTTCATCCTTCCCAGCAGCGCCTCCGAATCTAGCTTGTGAGGCTATCTCCGAGCCATCTTCCGCATACTCAGCGTGTATCGCGTCAACATTCTGCCGTAACTCCTGTAGAAGACCTCTAGAGATAGCGTTTCGCGCTGCCGGTCGTGCGAGAGAGAGAATGCGGATTTTACCACTGCCTGGTGCAGGAACATCAAGGACCTTGATGAGGGGTGTGGAGGGAGTGGAATACAAGCGGCGGATGACCCGTGGAAGGGTTGAGGGGAGAGGACGCATCAAAGGAGGCATTTTCGTAAATTATCTAGAGCAATTGAGAAGGTGATCGGGAATCGTCTGGGAAAGGAAGAGATAATGTAAATAGATAGATATCAGAAGCTGGGGCCGATACAAAGCGAGCCGAGGAAATTCAGGGTTAGGGTTAATATTGCTCCTCGTTGTTCACGATGTCATAATAGAGTTTCTGAGATCTACATAGGATAACTTGCGTGGCGAAAACTTCTAGATGTCTCCATTCTGTTTTCACAAGTTTCTGAAGCGTTTGTGTAGAATCTTTGGAGATAGTGACCATTGTTGACTTACACACCTTCTCAAACAAAGATGTCATCAGATCTCCCGCCAGAGGCAATCGCTTTCGCGAGTCGTATGTACGATGCCGCAAGGGCAGGACAGGTAGATGTTTTCCAGCAAGCTCTTCCAGCGGGCCTTCCTCCTAACCTGACCAATGACAAAGGTGACACTTTGGTAGGTTATATTGAGCAACACACTATCGTCTATGTGGAGCAAAATCTAACAGAGGAGTAGCTCATGCTCGCATCCTATCATGGCCATGCGGCACTTGCACAATTGTTACTGCAACATGGAGCGGACCCCAATAGACTCAACGATAGAGGACAATCTCCTCTGGCTGGAGCAGTTTTCAAGGGCGAAGAAACTGTAATAGAGGTAAGCTCATTATGAACTTAGGATTATCTCTTGATTGACTTCGAGTAGGCTTTACTTCAAGGCGGTGCAGATCCAGAGCATGGTTCTCCCAGTGCTCTAGAAGCTGTTGTGCTGTTCAAACAAGAGGACAAATGGAGAGCAAAGTTCGAAAATGCCCCTGGAAGAGGCAAAAGCTCAAGAGAAAGCGATACCAATGGAGTTTAATCATGTGAGCATCTCCTAAAAAGGACACCATGTTGTACAACCATAAAGATTTCACTTTTTGAACCACGACGAACCTCGGATGCGAAAAGATGGAGGAACGGTATGATCATAATTCCGGGCCCCAGGCGTATTTGACTTTTATAATGAAGAGTCAATTCATATCATAGCAGATCTGAACCGTTCGAGGGTTATTGTGACAGAGGCAATGGTCCAGTACTCCTTGAACAAATGTTTATAGAGGGGTCACCAGAATCCTGTCTCGACTCTGAGATCTTCTAATCATATATCTCTTCCGAGACTATCTTGACAAGATGCAGCGTAACACGATGAGACATAAAGGACTAACTGTCTGATGCAGAAGGAGGAAGAATACTGCCTTTCGCAACAGAGTTTGTCTTGCTGATTTGTTGTGAGAGAGCTGCAGTGGTAGTCAGACCACATGCTTGCATGTCCCACCTATCCAGCCTGCAAGAACCAAAGGCGCGTTCGGTACCAAACGCCACAACCTTCCTAGCATACCCGTTTCACGACCACACCAATGAAAACATGCTCAACCAAGACCCTTGTTTTCTTCGTCTAGCCCTGCTCATATTACACTCAATCAATCTCGTCAAGCCAAGCGAAATCTTATCTTTTTGTGCTTGTGCTCGCCAAGACATAGTGGAGGCAGCTTTACATGCTCAATACTTGCTCTCGGCCGCCTCTTAACATGGGAAGCATACGGTTGTGGATGCTTCTGGATCCTGTGAGAGTTTAGTGGTATCGCGGATTTGAGCAAGTAAACATGCATGTGCATGGTACACAAAGCCATGTGTGATTGGCAAGTGATGAATGAATCAAACAGTTACACGAGCGAGGGGAGCGTGGGCAATGAGCAGATATAAAACTCACTCGCACCCTACCTGCATCTGAGTTTCCCGTTCGATCCTTGCAATCCGTGTAACTCAACAATCAGCGTCAAGTCGAGTCTTGTTGCACATTCTCGAAATCATGGCAATGAACCACGGTAGCTCAGCCATGGATATGGCCGTTTCAACGGCCATGAGCGTGGCAGCCGCAGCAACGACGGAAATGAGCATGCCATCAGTGACCTCTGGTATGTCTGGAATGTCTGGGATGGCTGCAACATCTACAGCAAAACCAGCAATGAGCATGGGAGGCATGGGCAATGGCTGCAAGATCTCCGTACGGTTCCCGCTCATATTTGAAATGATCATGGTGAGTTCATTCGCTAACGACTCGATGCGATAGATGTTGTGGAATTGGAACACCGTCGACTCATGCTTCATCTCCTCATCCTGGAAGATCAAATCCGCAGGCATGATGGCCGGCTCCTGCATCGGCGTGATCCTTCTCGTCATGACCCTCGAGCTCTTCCGTCGCGCCTCGAAGGAATATGATCGCTATCTCATCCGCACCGCGCTCGCTTCACAATCTTCCATCGCTCCCTCGTCCTCCACATACTCATCCGACAACAAGGTCGACAGCACTTCCAAAACCGCTGGTGTCGATGTCGCAAGCGCAGAGGCAGCCCCAGTACGAAGAAGTGTTAGGCCCACCATCCTGCAACAAGCTGTGAGAGCGTCGTTACATATGGTTCAGTTTACGATCGCGTACTTCGTTATGTTGCTGGCAATGTACTACAATGGATACCTGATCATCTCGATCATCATCGGTGCATGGCTGGGCTCTTTCGTGTTCTCGTGGGAAAGTCTTGATCTCGGGTAAGTCTGAACTCGATTAGTAGATTCAATGGATCACATCGTGCTAACTTGTTGATACAGTGGACCAAAGGAGGACTCTACTTACTGCTGTGGTTAGAGGATAGTCAAGGATCTGCGTAGATCGTACCAATGTGTACTTATGAGAAAAATCGTATTACGTTTAATGAAACTTTCACCACATCATCGCTAACGACTTGATCCAAGAGGTTTATCAAAGCTTCATTTCTCATTTATTATATCCGTACTCATGTCTACTAATCAGATGGCCTTGACACATCGAATCTTGATCATCGACTTTCGACTACCCGTCTTCGCAGATAAGCAGCATGGCACCGTGACGTTGATGAACCCATTCTCACAAAAACTCTTCACTCACCTAGGGTAGACTCAAAACGAATCCGTGCCTTTAGTCAGAAGGTTTTCGTGATTCTGTGTTTCTAGATTATGCATGAAAATAAGCCTTGCATGAAGGGTTTTCACAAATTCTCGATAGAGTTATAGGAACGAACCGCGAACTCATCTAGACTCTTTTGAACTATCGAGAAACAGTCTTCAAAATACGACAAGTCGAATAAAAGCACTGCATTTACAGTCCTTCTATACAGTCATTACGAGACAAAGATCATATACACCGTCATCAGTACCTGTGCTTTCAGACCATGCTAGTGACTCCAACCGCAAACCATGCTCCAGGCCTACAAATGCCAAAAATGATTTTTAAACTCCCATAACATGCATTCACTACTCCTTTGCAAGCATCCAAACCTGAGCCTTAAGTCTCTGAATAACCTCCATACGGATCCACTTCATCTCAGCCCCTTGCTTCACCCTCTCGTCCGCCCAGTGGAATAACAGTCTTAAGCCCTTTAAACGATCGTGATTGCCACTCTGTATTGTAGCATGTTCCAATACGAGCTTTGAATCAACGACGGTTTCAACGGTACCAGCGTGTAAATCGCCAGCACCACCATAATCATGTGACAATACCAGTGCTCGTTCGGCTTTTGTCAACGTTGCAAAGGCGCGCAGGTCGAATATCCATTCCAAGGGGTGCGCCGTGGGAGAGTTGCCATCGTTCAGAGCATTAAATGTCGCTTGAAAGCTTGATGTGCTTGAGTCGAATGCTGGGCGACGTCGGACGTAGACGGTTTGTGTGGACCGGAAAGCCATCATATGATCTTCATTGTTCTCAAGATCGAGTGTCAGATTCCAATGCTGAGGACTACTTGTAGTAATTGTCTTGATATCGGCCAATTCGGGAATAAGATTAGGTGTATGGCACTGAACCTGTTCTCCATTACGTAGAATGATCGTGACAGGGATTGAAATGGGCTGTCCTGTATCGATATCTCGCGCGACGAGACATCTCGGCTCAGCTGCTAGTGCCCAGAAGTGGCGGAAGGCTTGAAGATGAGACTTGTTGTCGTGGACCGAGGACGGAAATAATGGGTAAAACGCAACTAACAGGGAAGCAACTGCCAGGTTCGAAGTGCCAAAAGTGAACGTCCCACCACCGAGGAATAGAGCACCTATCGCGAGATGAGCGGCTAAATGACTGCCATATGGAGTATCACTATCGTCACGACCATGCATCGATCTAAGTCTCCTGAACACTTCTAGGTCACCTGTACCAGCCATGACTGTTGCTGCAGAAAGTCCTAGTAAATCCTGACAATTCCTAACTGTATTCCTAGCAAGCTTTTGATCAAAAGTATTTGATGGGATGCGACAGATTCGCATCAGTTGATCAAGATAATGTAATAGTAAGTCTCTAGCCGTCGCATTGCCAGACCCAGCATACTTCAATGCAATTGCAAAGCATATTCCGGCAACTATGTTGAAAAAAGGAAGATCATCGCCGGTCAAAGATTTGATTGCTGTCAAGAGGTGTTTTTTCTGATATGGTTGTGGAAGCTGCACCTTGATCCATTGAAATGTTGGAGTGATGTGACTCCACATGATCAAGTGTCTTGCTAGTGTTCTGAGCAGGAAAATGTCCGGTCGAACATAGTCAAATTGCAAAAGTGATTCTGGCACGTCAATCTTTCTCGCTAATGTAGCATTCTCTGACTTCATGAAAATCAGAGATATTGCCACCACGGCACCAGCAGTTGCTTTGTCTAAGATGTGTACAAGGTCAACTTTCCTACTTCCGGCAGCTAAAGCGAGAAGTCTTTCAGTCAGGCGCATGTCGTGCAGACCCCTCAGATCTGACCCTTTGCCCAGGTTGATGAAACCAAGAGCATAACCAGCTGCGAGTCGATAGCCTTCATTCCGTAATGGTTCCGTTTCCGTTTCAGTATCGATATGCTCGATCTCCGAGACCATGATCTCGCTCATCCTTCGATGTTGAGTATTGCAATAGAGTAAGCCGATTCCCATAATACCTGTTGTTTGTGTCAAAGGCGAAAGATTGAGTTCCGCGGCGCCGTGTGGTAACATCCTAGTTACGTGGACTGAAAGCAAACGTGTAACAAGCGAATCCATCGTGCCAATAAAAGATGCTGCCAGCCCCAAAAGTAAACCAATTGAAGTCATTGTATGCTTAGGCGTCAGGTACTTAAAAGCGACCCATTTCGCAACAGTCTTAAGATGGCCGTTAAGACCAAGTGCGAGTAGGAAGCCCGCGTGTCTATGGCTGAGCTCTTGCGCAGGCTTGTTGTACAGGATCCACGAAGTGTCAATCCCTTTCGCATTTCGCGAAATGCTTAGACCTGCAGCGACGCCTGAATGGAAGAATGCCCAGCAGACCTTGTCCTCTGTGAACGCAGATTTATCTATGCCAATAGTGTTGTTGTCTGGTCTCATCACACAACTTAGATTGAATCCGCTGATTGAGAATTTTTGTGTCAGTAATGGTATCCGAGCACTAAAATAAATCAAGCCTCGCCCGGATGGGATCGCCAGGGTTCGATGCGCAAGCATTTGTGCATGTTCTTTCTGTGCCTCAAGAATCTCCGATTCAGTGGAGCCAGCTTTTACTCGAACGCGAGCAACTCGAGGTCTCATAGTATTGAGGATATTCATGGCTTCATTGACTCTTCGGTCCTCCTTGAATATCGCTCGAGTGATCGCTTGCCTTTCGATTTCAGCTGAGCCATCGAAAGTTCCAACGCCGTCTGCATTCTCAGCATTAGTACAGATTGCATGCACATCCTGTCCAGACTCGTGTGAAGGAGCTAGCAGAGTTGCATGATGATTTGTTCGTCGCTGAGTAGGTATCAGAAGCATATTAAGATCATCTCTATTGACCAGTGAGAGAAGGTCACTTGTCCAATTAGTTGGTGGTTTCGATTGACAATGGGCTAGCACCTCTTGTAAAGGTGCTAATACGGCCTCTGGAAGCGTTTCGAGCAATCGAGAATCTACACCAGCCATAGACAAAGCTTCAACAAATTGTATTGAATTCCAGTTCGCGTCCATAACCGCAAAAAATTGTTTGAACAGAAGAGTCCTAGGAGTCAAGTGAGTCCACAAGCTTTCCTTGATCAGGTAAGTCAAGCGAGGTGACCTGCTTGCCACCAGATCTGAAAGACTCGTGTACGGTGCAAGCTGTTTTGTAATGAAACATACTTGAATCCAATCGATGACCGAGGGGCACTCAAACGGTTCGGCAACAATGGAGCTGAAGGAGGTATCTGCACCTTGTTAGATGAACCCCGTAAGACGTAGCAGTTCCATACCTTTGTCATATTTTATACTTGCCAAAGATGCCTCCTCCAATTCATAAGCTTCAACCCAGCTGGGCCAGTTGAGCCAACCAAACAACTGCGCAAGAATGGCCGGCAACGCAGATGTGCCTGTGAGGAACGAATCGGCAGACATTGTATCAAGTTTATGCTCTTCATGTAAAATGTGAATGCCAACAACCATGTCGCTTAGTGCGGCCTTACGTGCTTCGATAGGACGCTCTCCACAGCAGGGTAAGCAACTTGTGATCGCTTCAAAGCCAAACGTTGTTGCAGCAAAATCGCGTGCTAATTTAACATGATGCTCTAAAAACGAAGCAGTCTCACTGTTCTCGGAATCACTCGACTTCTCAGGCCCATCAATCTGGGTGGACAAGTCATCCTCCATGATCCAGCGCCAAGCAGAATTGTCTGCCCATGGTGGTAATGGGTTTCCAGTTGAAGTTTCTTGCCTCATCATATCATCCCAATTTAGCAGGTCATTCTGAGTACCGCTACTTGACCGTAAGAAGCTTGAACGAGACTTACGTTTGACATGGCTAGGCTTGTATGTTGAATTCTGGGCTTTGAAGAAACCAATTACCGCCGAAAATAGAGTAACCACCAGAGCCGACCACTCAACATCCACGACTTCAATTGATTCAAGTTTAAACCATTGCATGACATGCCACCAAGCAACCAAGACACCTTCGCCGCCTTGCCTTCCAGGTATAACGGCTCTACATACCTCAAGAATCTGTTTGACTTGTGGATTTCGTGGCTCCAACTGAATCTGTAAGTGGTGAAACCTGCTGTCGTCGTCAATCAGATCAACACGCCCTTGAGCCTTCGAATTTTGCAGTCCAGTGAGGTACCGTGGTCCTTGACTCAGTATTCTCTTGAAGCCACCTTCACGCCGCCTTGCCGAATGGTTGTCATAGCTCAAGTTCCGCACGTTGTTCACAGTAAACTTAGCTGGAATTGGTACTTTCATTAATGCACTCCACGGCGCTTGCAAGCTCAATTCTCCATAGCCGTCCGGAGTCTCAGTCAGGACAAGAACACGAGAGACTTTGCCGTCATCTAAGCGACATGCGTCGATGACATCTTTCGCACGCATCACAGACATAAGAGAGACAGTTGTTATTTCGTCGTCGCCAACTGAAGTTGAAGAGCGCGTCTTTGAGTCCTTGGCAATTTTATGTGTTTTGGCTGACAGGGTAAGTAGGAGTAGTTTCCTCTCATCCGAGTCGAGCACACAGATCACAATGGTATTCTCATTTTGATCATCGGTAGCAGATGCGGGTGCAGTAAGAGTAAAGACTTTTGACTGTGTCGTCGCTGGGATATTCTGCAGCGAATATCGAACGTTACTATGCTCCGCTGGGATACTGCATACTTTTGTAAGCACAACTTCTTGCCTGAGTGCGTCAAATTCTTCATCATCAAGGCCCATGTTGTGGAACCCCTCAAAATCGCCACCTGCACGAAGTTCGTCTAGCAGATCATCTACAGGCGCTTCAAGATAGCTGTTCAGACTCTGGTTGAATGCAGGAGGTTGGCTGTAGCCGTTGGTGCCATGGAAGCTACCAATACTTGTCCGTCCGTGCTTGTAGTTGAGGGATTCGGCTCGCCTCGCCCCTGTATTGCCAGTGGCTAGTTCAGAGAAAGCCGATCTTTCATGGTTGGCAGACAAATCTGAACGAACTAGCATAGAGCTTACACGCCTAGACTTCCTCCGAGGTACAGTTTCACCATCATAATCCGGGTCAAGGCTTGAGACAAAGTCAACCACTCTATCTTTAACTTCCTCTTGTCGGACCTTTCTGTTGATGATGGGAGCTGGGTTTGGACCGACACTTTCACGAAATACAGGTTGGCTTCCCATTACAGGTGTTGTAGCCCCGGTCCCAGTGCCCGGCATAAAAGAACTCCTGCGTCTCGATGTCGCGCCACTTGGAAGACGCTGCCTTTCACGCTTGCGCCCGTCGTTGGTGGTATATGATAGCTTCCAGACTGTATAGACACTTGTTTCTCGATTCCACGTTAATGCTAGACACAGCGTGGCACCGTTGTCTCTGAATGGAAAGTCTGCCTTGCTGGAAATGTGAAGAATCTCCTCGGCAGTATCTAACGAGGACAACTTCGTGGACGACCTTCTCGATTTCCTAGAGTCAAGTTTGCTTGGTTGTGCAACGACCAATCCAATCTCTGACATGGGGTCAGAAAGTGAGAACAGTCGAGGCCAGTTAGCATCATTCTTCAGCGCCGGCGGCTCCCACAAGTCCTTCAAGGTAGAATTATGCATGGGCATCTGCTTCGGGGCTCCGAGATCTGCAATGGAAAAGGTAGACAGCTGCGAACTTGCTGCGGACCATGGTTGCGGTTGTGAGGAGACGAACGAGTTGGGAGGGACTTTCGGGAATTTGAGAGACGCAGGAACAAGATTATCGACCCGAAGTTTCCGCTGAATTATGAGGCCATTTGGAGCCGCGCATGCGCTTTCGACTTCGAATGGAAGGTGGATAACGTGACTCGTACCAGCAAGGAAATATATATGTGCTTGGGTTTTTAGAAAGACCACCAGCGCTGTCGACCTTTTATCTTCATTCTTCCCTGAACGATGAAACTGTCCGCCTTGCTTTACGAGTGGTCCAACGCTAGCAAATGAAGTCAAGAGTGCCTGAGTGACGGGTTCTTTTTCCAAGTCGAACTTGAAGCACTTTCGAAATACCCCTCCACGCGACCATATAACACATCGTTGTGTAATGACTAACTCCTCATCCACTGCCTCCAATACCCCGTCTTCTTGAAAAGAAGTACGCCAAGTGTAATCGGATCTCGCAGGTTCTGTGGGCAGGAGTTGTTCTTGAAGGGCATATTGTAGTCCTGTAGGTTCATGAAAACCCAAGGAAGTGACCGAAGCCATGACGCGGGATTGAAAGTGTCAGGGGTCATTGACGCGTTCGAATTGTCATATCGTAAGATCGCTGTGCAGACTCGGTTACCTGCAAAACAGTAACTGGCGCAGATGATGTGAACAGCTGCCTTCATCTGTTCCTTCCTGTCGCGTCTTCCATCTAGATGTCCCTAATTCTGCCAGGCGGTGTATATTGTCCTATCTAACATGCCAAGATACTACTATAGTGCTTGTACCCATACCTTCGTTGATGTTCCACACCATTAGCGATGTTTTCAAATTTGGGGTCTAGCTGCGAAGTTTGTACGCATGCCGTCTCATTGGAACTGGTCATTCTTCGATTATTGGTCTTCACAGGACAATCACAATCATCATCTTTTTCGAGTAAGTGTTTCAGAAACCTTACAACACCCCCACGCAGCGATAATAGACATGCAACAAGACATATATTCTTAGACAGTCTCACCAACGCAATCTTGCTTTGATCAATTGAGGTGCGGAGATTTTGTCATTGGTAGTACTTAGCTGGCTCATCCTTGACATCGTTTGCGTATCCGTCAAATTGTTCCTATTGCTACTTTTTGCTAGATTTAGGAGAAGATGATTCATAACTTTGATACTCTCGATAAAGTCGTTAAGCATCGTATCAACAGTATATCTTCGATGCTGTGTTCTTCGCATGCACAAAGAGAATAGCATGTTTATAATATTCACCCTCATTCGCAAGGACAATGCCGAGATTCGGGACCCAACCCATATTGTCTATGCTTGAGTGACCGTGCTGGCGCAATCCTGAATGCATCTAAACGCGAGACTCGATGCTCACGGCTATCGATGTCTCATCAACAGACTGTGAAACATGCCTCTTTAACATGCTAACAAAGCGCATCTTCTTACATTGTATGATGCTCAAGATGAACTGTATACCCTCGCTCAACATAACCAAGCTATGTCTCATCCATAAATCGCCAGAACTCGTCAAATGAACGCCCGTACATTATAAGTTCATTGTAGGGCTCCAGAGAGCCTGTCCGCAAGCGAGATCAAGACAATGCATTCGTCACGATACTCGGCATAGCTATTTGTAGAACGTGGAGTAAATAAGCATATTTGAGCCTCATCTCATCCCAAATCATGGGATGGAGATTATGTGCCTCCTACGGTTGATCTCAGCTAGTCTGACGTGACCAGAGATTTCTCGATTTGTGCGAAATGAGGTGCTAATATTGTTCTCTGCCACAATTCCACCGAGGCGGTTTTGACACCGCCACCATGGCAGTACGATCAGTTTCCAGTATCGCGTGAGGCTCATGCAGGTTGACAGGAGGAACAAGCTTCCACAAACGAAGCAACAACGAAAGATTAAGCATCCGCAAGGTTCAAAGGACATTAAGTTGCTGTGATTGTGGAGTATTTCATCGTTCGATACGGCCGACTGGAGTATGTCGCCAAGAGTCTAGTGTAGATCTCCCAAAAATAAGTTTCTCTCCCACAACCGACTGCACGATCTCCGTCCCCTCACATGCAACAACTCAGAACAATTGTCAGCTCTCCTCGACAGTCACGAACTGACCATCATTTGCTGATACATTGTTCTTATACGAAAGAAGCAACTCAGATAATTGACGCCGAAGACAACGCCGAAGCCGCGTTTCAAGCGCAACTCCTGTTTCCCATCTTCAATTTCCCACGATGTGACGTTTCCCCCAGATCATCTTTGTCTTAGTTGCACAGCCTCAAACTCCCTAAAAGAAGACGGATCCTTTGCGACACAACCATTCCACCACGCCTCAACTTGGACAATCTCACTCACAATACCTGGGCGTTTTCAGTCAGCTAAAAGGAAAAAGGATAAAGAGTCAAGAACGAGGATCCCTGCTTAGGAAGGTGTCGTAGAAGGAAAGGCGAAGTCACGATACCAAAGCCCCCTTGCACTTAGAAGTACACACTGGTCTTGGAGTAAGCTCCTCACAGCAAGCGGCGGCTGAAACATATTTGTCGAGGTGGACTTTTGTACTACAGACAGTGCTTCTGGATTTCTATTTGATCTTTATGTGTCGCGTGCCGGGCATTTGTCAGACAATTTGGTTTCTACTTCATCTCGCCACCTAATCAACCAGTTGTCACGACATTTGCAATTGTTTCATCAGTCCTCTCAAGTTTGTACAAAATGACAGATATCAATGAGCAGCCAAATCGGCCATATCCACCACGGACGTCCTCGCGGTTTGCGCCGGGAGTGTATTTCAACTTTGAATGGGGTGTTGCACTCAATGCCAATGATCGACCAACTCACATACGTGGAGTGAATTACACCTCACGTCGCATGCAAGAGAGATTCGCTCGTGATGATGAGCGACAGAGAACACAACAAAGTACTCACAACCAGCCAATGCAACTACCACCATTACCAATATCAGAAACCAATTTTGACCATGAACTGAATTGGGATTACCGAGATTTTCAACAAGAGAGGCAAAGAAGACATGGAGTCCGACCTCAAGAGCAGCATTCAAGAGGAAGTTCAGCACCACCTTCCTTCGAGCGAGACGAGCTAGTCAGTCCAATCTCACCTCTTTCAACACAACAACCAATCCGACCGAGAGCCCACGCCTCAACCTTCCCCCGCGAAACACTAGATAGACCGCTTCCTTATTCACCAGCACATTTCCGCTTAGGAGAAGACGAGTTACCTTGGTCAACACCGCTTTGGTACCGACCCAGTGAATCAGAACAAGCAAGTCCACCTTTGACACGCGCATCCCCCGCCTTACAAAGCGTACGACGCCACTCAGTCTCACAAACGAGTGTAGCGTCAAAATCAAGTGGACAATCAAGACTGAGTTTTATGGGAGGTCTCCCCAGTCTGGGGTATGAAAGCACAGACAGACAACAGCGTCGCTCACCCAGACGACGCGATGTCGTACCTGCCAACACAAGAGCAGAAGATCCGCAACGCGTGCGTGATTTGGGAGAGTTGCACTCTGCTATGATAGGTGTAGATGGACTGCAAAATGATGGATGGGAAGCATGGGCTGGAGATGGTGGTGTGGGAGATATGCCTAGAGGACCGAGGAGTCTGGGATGGGCTGTAAGAGCGGAGCCAGAGACGAGTAATGTAGGTGCTCGTGGAGGTGGTCTTAACGATCACGGTAATGGTAATGGTAATGAATTGGTAGGATTCTATGGAAGAGATTTATATGGGCATGAGCAACAGGGGTACGCTCAGAACCTGCTGATGAGTCCACCACCCACATACCTGGACAGTCAGTGGGATATGCTAGGTAGGAGGATAGCAAGACCCAGAAGCTCAGATGATAGGATGGGGATGGGCATCAGCTATTGGGGATGAGACAGCCTCTCATCTCATCTGTTTAAGATATAAAACAAAGTCTTTTCTGAGACAGAGAAGAAAGATGAATTCAATCGCTCATAAAACAAGAGTAGAACTTAGTATCTAGCACCCCGTACAGCAACCTTCAACGCCTGCAAATCTGTGCGTGGAAAGCTTGAGTCGACATAGTTCAGCGAAGCATAAGGGAGAATTCCGATCTCACCTATATATATATATATATCTATAGGCAGGTCAACGGTGCACAAACACTATAAACGAGTCGTTTGCAAACAGGGAACAACGTTTCAAGGGTTCTGGGGCAGCGAAAGAGAACAGCTCCTCAGAATTCAAGCAGATGCTACGTACGGGAGTCTGTGATGACAGAGATATGTATGCGTATATGTGTATTGATTGAACAGATGAATATTTGGATCTATGCTTTAATGCCCTTCCTGAACTCATGACCGCATCATTACATCAACAACCCGCTCTTTCTGCTCTTCCTCTATTGATATATACATACAGCCCTTCATCCTTCATGATTCCGTCGTAACAGCCATGTGATCCATCATCTCCATACCAGTCCTATCTATAATTACAAAGTAAAATAAGGAGTAACAAGAATAGAACAATGGGGTATAATGACAACAACACCAAACAACGATCCAAAGTTCCAACGCAAGTTCCGAACGCCATGCCATATAAAAAATCTTATTAATATGTGCAAGGAATCCAAACATTTTTCCCTCATCAAACCTCCATGCTCATTAGAATCATTATCCTCCGCATACCTTCGAAGGTATTACTAAGCGCGAAGTGTAACATCAGCATCATCTTCGTCATCACTTCCTCTCATCATCATCCTTCTCCTCTCCGCTCGTTCAACATAGATCTCTTGCTTTCGTGTATCAGCCGCTTGCAAGGAGTCGATGTAGGTGCGGAACTTGACAATTTCGCGAAGGAGATAGGATGACTTCTTTTCCCAATTTGCCATTGCTTTTTGTGCGTTTGGATGACGTGGTGTGAACTGTTTCTCGATTAGTATCTGCTTCTGTTGGGTACACACGATTGACTTACAGCTAACAGCATAGGACTTCGCAATTGATTATGTTTTTGCAACTCGTCCTCGATGCCAGCGACGTATGCTCTGAGCGTGCTGAGCTGGTCTGGCTCCATGAGATTGCTAGCACGCATACTTTGCGTCGGAGGGCTCCAGTCTGAGATTGTGATCTTGTCGCCAGGAAGTCTGGATCGGATGGCGCCGTTCATACCCTGATCCAAGCTGGAACGCAGAGAACTTTGCAGACTTGGTCGATGACCACTTGAGGACGCTCGTGGACGTGTCGTGGATTCGTTAATAGAGGTGACGAGAGCATTGTTGACGATACTATCTGACCACCCATATTCGATGTTGCTAATCCCACCAACGAGTGGATGATTGGAAAGACGAGCACTCCAATAGTTTGCTGTTGTTACGAACTCCTTAATTATGTCTGCTGTACCAACTTGGAAGAGGTGAACTGCCCCAGTTGGAAGTGACAGTGCCCAGACATGTGGTCGAGTCTTTGAATAGCCCGGGGAAGGTAGAGCGCTTGCGATGGTTTGTCTAAGCAGGAATGATCCAAGACTTTCTGCATTCTCTTGCCAGTTACCGCCTCCCACAACACCTCCGACAGCTTTGCCTCGTGATTTCTTCATGCTCTTAGACGAGAACGAGAAGAGACTCATGTATCCCTTTTCGATAACAGCAAACACCTCATTCCAGTCTCTGTTCTTTGCCTTGCGATCCATGGCTTCGAGATGATGCTTGTGCTTCACGATACCCTCCTTGGCCCAGGGCGCACCATGAAGCTCAAGCGATTCATCCTCAAGAAGTGGTGCAACTCGGAGCTCTTCACGATCACTTCCACCACTACCAGAAGTTCCTACGTGTTCTTCACGAATGATGGCTTGACTTAATGCGTTCGCGAAGCCAATTGAGGACTGATAGTCGCCCTGAGGATAACTCGAACCTAAAGAGTCGACCGACATCGACGTATGCGTCTTGCCTAGCGAGTATTTGCTCCAAGTGCTTGAGGACACAGAAGGACTCCAGATGGAAGACTGGTCATCCAAACTTGTTCTGCTTGACCCAAGACCAGAGGAGCCAGGGTACAAACGTGGTCTGGAACGATTTTTGGTTGCCCATTTGCCATTTGCCGTGCGTACACTGTCAGCCGTGCGGCCACGTGCACCATAAGATTGTGCTTCTGAAGGCGTCTTGCTGAGAACACTAGGGCTGCGACGAAGCACTCCATTCGTGAAGACCGATAGAGTGTTCGTAGGTTGAGTTTGAGGTTTCTCGAGTGGTGCACCAAACAGTGGAAGACGATCCGCTCGGATAGAGTTGTAGAAGTCTTTTAATACCACCTCAATCTGTACTTCCCAAGTTCGTAGAGTGCCGTGAAAAGGTGCTTTGACGAGGGGACCACAATCGTCAGTTGGTGTGTCAAAGTCTAATGCTGTTGGGTTGTTCCCATTGGCATCTGCACGTGGCGGTGGTCTGAATGAACTTCTCCATGATGGGCGCTCCAAGTCGAGAGACGTTTTATCCAAATGGGTCGTGCTTTCATTCTTTGCGTTGTCAAAAGCTGAACCCTTGCCAGGTAGTACCGAAGGCCTGGCAGGCTCGAAAGCGTCAGGCGCGCACTCGTTAACACTTTTTCTAATCGTATGCATAGTATTCTTGACGAATTGACTCCTAGTCATTTTCTGATCAATATCTGCCATGTGTAAATCTGTGTTTAGTAGCAACAATGAATAACAGATGGTATGCACCACGTCTGTATAATTATGTTAGTCCCTGCACCAATTAATCGTAATGATGATTAACATACCAATTATTTTGAAACCATGGTTAGGATTGCATTCACACCATCTCTTGGCGAAAGCATCCAATATACGGTCAACTTGTTGAGATTCTGCTCTCAACACAAGTCTTCCGCACATGACACGGAGGGCGGCAAGTATATTAATGTTGGAGAAATCATACAATTCCATGTACGCTAGCAGCGTCTTAGCACGAGCAGTTCCATCTTCTCCAAGCCAAGCAGCAGCTTTGTCCTTTGTGACGAGATCCTCAAGTCCGTCATACAGCTGTTGCGCTCTTTCCCTGTCAGCGTTAGATGGCTGCTTTGCTTCCTCCTTGGCAACCAGCTCGTCCAGAGCTTTAATAGCCTCAGAAGCAGTCATGAGTCGAGGAACAGAGCGATTCTCCTCGTCTTCTTCAGGTGCATCTTGTCCTTCGATCTGTACAATGGGTAAAGCAGTGCTCATAGCTGATTTGTAAACAGTGTCAGTCGAACTTGATGTAAGTTGAGATGCGTTGCTGGGTTGAGGAGGCACAGTTAAAGTTGAGACAACAACCTCATCTTCCGAAGAGGAAGGTTCGAGCCAGACTCGTTCATCAGGCTTGGCGGGTGGAGGGATCTTGGTAGGGGTGATTACGATATACTCTTTTTCGTCCTCGTCCTCAGTTGTTGCCTTCAGATTTGACCTGCCTCGTGTCGTATCAATAGGTGATGGTTTGTGCTTTAGTGTGGGGGGATCCTGTTTAGCTACATTGGGCGAGCGCTTCGAATGTTTCCGCTCATACTCTGCCACGAGCGCCATATCCCTTGCCACGGAAGGGGAGGTGGATCTAGTCTCAGGTACCGATTTGTTGTCCACAAAATCAATAGTGGCTGGCAATGTTTTCGATTTTGTGCTAACAGTATCTTGGTCATTATCACTCGCATCTTGTAGGAATGTGGCATCTTGTTCATCCCTTGAGTGTTTGTTCTGTCCTGGTGTAACGGACTTAAGCAAACCATTCTGATCTGTCGAATGTGATGAAGGATTTCGATCATTATTTTCCCGGCTAGGTGCATCACGTGAAGGTGGATTTACGGGGCGTATCGTAGCACTTTGATCAGGATCGTAGTCTGGAGAGAAGCCTCGAGTAGCTCTGGGATAAGGTTCGGGGCTATTGTTCATCTCGCGATCTATGCCATCGTAACCAAGCACTGGCAATGGACTTCTCTGTGGCGTACGGATGTAAGGATTCATGACTTGTCGAAGACTGCTGACGGGACTTGGTTGTGGTTTTGCTGTCGAGGAGGGCTCCTTTTCTGGGGTTAGATCAACTCGTGGAAGTGCTGGCACGGGCACGGGAGCCTCAGTCTCAGAAATAGACTTCTTCCGCCTTCTGAAGAATGACGAAGGTTTCTTTGTTAACGTGGGCTGTGGCACAGGCGGTGCCTCCCGGGAAGGAGCCGTTTGTTGCGATCTCATCTGACTGGCAATGTGTTTCGATTTGCTGTTGGGCCTGTCTCCGGTTTCAGGAGAGATAGATGATCCATGCGATCGTGGAGGGTCAGGTGTTGAAGCAAGGTGGCTCCCAGAAGAAGAGCCAAATAGCCTTCTAAAGAATCCTGGCCTTTCCTTTGGAGCTGGTGTCGCTTGTTTCGACTTCTCATATCCGACATGTGGTGCTGGCGCTGGTGATGTTTCCTTGACAAATGCGGGCATGGGTGGCAGCTCGCGAGCGTCATCATGGAGTCCATAATCAGGTCGTCCTGCCGTAGAAGTGCTTCCAGTATTATTTGCTCTGTATCCACTCTTCGCTGACTTGGTACTCCTCCTTCTCTCAATTCTGGGGGGCACCGCGTCCGTACTCGTAGAGTCTGGCTGCGATGCATAAACAGGCGAGGCCGGACGGGGTCGGGATGGTCCACCTGGTACTGTCGGGGTTGGCGCAGCGTCATATCCATATGGAGCATAAGATGCGGAGGTGTTCAGTTGTCGATTCATGATGTTTGCGGGTGGATGTGCAGACTGTTTATCTGAACCAAAATCAAAGCTTGAAGATCGACCTCCCAATCCATGACCCCACCTCTGCGTGCTCGGTGATTGATAGCCCAGATCCAAACTGTTTGCGCTACTCCCTTTACTCCCCTTCCCAGATCGTGAATGTAGACCTCGAGGAGGTATCTGAATTGGTGGACCCCTGGAGCCAGGCTTCGTGACAAACCCGGGATTTACACCACTATCGTTCCGCAAACTGTTTATTCTTCCCAAACCAGACTGAAAGTTTGAACTGCTGTTGCTTCTGCGGCTTCGATTTATCTGTCCGGAGTAGCGACTTCCATCGTCAGCATTATCGTAATCCGAGCTATACGAGTAGCTGTGAGATAAGCTCCGACCGTTGCGAGGTGCAAAGTTCTGCGAGTGTATGTATGGGTTCTCGTCGTTGAAAGGAGCGTATAGTCTGTGATCGTCGGGCGTCGTTCGATCTACGTCGCGGTCGAAAGAGAATTGATCGAGCGACAGCAGCATGTTGTCGACCAGCGAGTCGCGGGTAACCTGTCGCGGGTGCAACGACAAATCATGCGAGTCTCGAAACGCCGTGTTCCTATCTTCGTTCTCCCTCACCATTGACCCATCAATCGGCGTTATATCATCCAAGAAGGTCTCGCGAGGACCATTCCTTCTTAGCGCCCGATTTGCAGCTGCATTGTTTCCCCTGCCGGCGGTATTGGTGCGCATCTGCTGCGGCGGCGTGACTGGTGGTGAATTCTCCTTCGCCTTGCCTTTATAGCCGGTGTCGACGTTCAGAGAGACGCCTAAGCGCTTCGTGGGCGATTTCAAGCTCTGATCGAAGGATTGCATTTCGTCGCTGGCGATGTGGTATCGGGGTTTGTTGGCAGGTAGCAATCGTGGAGGGTCCCAGCACCACCAACTTACGCCTTTCCCTCCCACACCTTTCCAATTATATCAATGGCCTACTTGTGGTGATTGAAGGCATTCGAGCGCTCGTAGTTATTTCCACTCGTGCCGTGTACGTGATCAGATGGAGTTCTGTGCTCTAAGTTGTGAGGCAGCAAGCGTGACAGAAAGTGCTGATATTGAAACGACCGCGGGACCGTTTTGTTGATTATTTTTGTTCTTCCCACAACAGCAACCCGATCAACAACAACAGTAAGGACAGTGAGTGTGATTTGTTCAAGGTAATTTACAAGGCTGAAGTCATGGAGAGAAGACTCAATGGTTTGTTCGTGTACAAGTCAAGTCGAGTTTCGAGGCTGCAAGCATTGGGGACAAGACCAGGAGGAATTAATTGTGGAGGTCTCTACATTCATATGATTCTGCTCCGGCCCACCAACAACCACAACACATGCCCACCAAACAGTGGTTCGTCGCACTATAAAAAGAGGATTGACCTGCAGAAGCACAGATACCACACCGTGCTGTGCAGCGTGTTCGTGCAAGGAGGATCCTGAGCGCAAGACGTGCAAGATTTGGGAGGACGGTCAGTCGCCCATCAGCTTCCCTCACGAGAATCAAATGGGCAGTTCGTTGTCAGAAAAGGGTCCGTGATGCAATTCTGTATCTGAACTTTGTCCACTAAATTTCTTGCTTGAGACATGCACCTAAAGAACCTGCATATCACTAAGAAATAGTGTCATTTTACTGTGGGGTGCCTGTCCTGGCCCGAAGAATTCAAGCCAAACGCTCCCAATCCACGACAGGGAGTCATCGATGTCCATTCCTCTCATTGAGCTGGGTATTGGAGGCATCCAGTGACATCGCATTCAAAGACAAGTAACATTGTGTCAACGCTTGCTCACTGAGTGTCATCCCGTCACAATCAACTTTCAGGGGTAAAATGCAACAATCTGAAACATATCCCCTTCACAAAAAAAAATAAAACAACCACTCCCACCTGCAGATGGGCAGATGCAGGTGCACATGCAGACACACGAACTGCAGTCTGCACCCAGTCCGCGACAAAGTACCCGCATTCAATGCTAACTACCTCACCACAGCGTTGTGCAAAAGGGACTCCATACTGTCGTCGCTACCGCTTAGACTGCATCTCGGTATCCATTCCATCCCTTGTTGCCGTTGTCATACATTATCGTCATCATCATTGTCATATTATATTAAATTACAACTTTCACCTCACATTAGCATCAACAAAAGTGCGCGCGAACGCGTGGTACCCCCTTTCCACAGCCCAAAAGAAGACGACTCCAACCCACTCCCTCTCCCTCTCTCTCTCTCTCTGACTCTCCTCGTGGCTTTGATCCATGTCTTGTGCATTTGCACTTTCGTAGACATTTAACCGTCGCTTTGCCTCCTCGCCCAATCACACCCTCACACCCGCTCAAAGAAAAAGGGGTAATGCCCAAAGCAGCTGAAGATCTCCGCCCGTTGTGCTTCTTTGAGCTGGTGGGTGGCTCGTCCCTCACCTCTTACTGGCTGCGTTCGGATTCTTGTGTCTTTGATACAAAGTCAGATGTCCTCGGCTGCCATTCCGATAAGGAAACACTGTTGTCTTTTCGTCCCGTCAGGGTATCCTCTGTCTTGATTTTCCCAATATTTCATGGCCAATTCGTGGGGAAAGATTGTGGATGATGCATTTGTGTTCGGAGCAGGCCATTTTGGGATGTTTCGCGCAAATCTGAGATAGAGTGGTGATGGGTGAATGGTGTTAACGACATGTGAGGATGTGCACTGTGGCTTGCTTGTTTCTTGTTTCATGTTACGAGCTCCCCGAACTGCTGTCATCCGGGTGCCTCTCTCACAGCCATGAGAGTTGTTGAAAGACTGGTACGTGAGACAAATCACTGACATGGCAAGGCTGTCACACCAAAACTTTATAGAGTTTACCTAGTATAGCATTAGCAGGCGCTTGTTCGAGGCCGTTGATTAATTGACGCTTGACATGCAAAGCTAATCGCAGTGTGCATGGCAACGGCGAAGTCAGATGTGCAGAATCTCAGGTCGCATTCTGTATGTAGATTTCTCGAAAATGTGATGTTATGTGTGTTGATCTTGTATGATGATACATTGCAAGGACACGTTGACGCCTGAACGCCCTGCTTTGAGTCCGCTTCAAGTCTAAACAATAAACTATGCTAATCGTGACACGAACGCGGTAAGAAAATATGCAAAAACAACCTCGTGGTATCATGCCCCCAATCCAAGAAACCAACTCCTTTGCATGAAATCCAATTCTCCCATACACTCCCATTTCTCAGTCATTCCGGAAGGCCTTTGACAGCCTATTCGAACCCCTCCTCCTCCCTCTTTCCACAACACTCAGTAAACTCATCACTGCCATAACGTCAAACTCTCCCCCAATCTCATCTCCATAGAATCGGAACAAGCCCAAGCCACCATCATCCTCACTCCTCACAAACCCAGCTACCACTTCACCAGTCCTTACATGCACTAATTTCAACTTCTGGCATCTCTGACTGCTTCCCTCACCAAGATTGATCTCAATCCCGCACCATAAATCCCTCTTCTCACCACTCTTGTCTTTCCGCCACTCATACCACTCTCTCCTCCGCTCTCTACCCCGTTCATTCTCCATTTCGAAACCCCATCTGCCTGCTCTGAAAATTCCATTCCCACCTCTCAAGCAGACTCTCACAATTCTCAGTCGCGGCCGCCCAGAGTCGTCTTTCCCAAGCACCAACTGCGGCTTCTCGAATCCAGAGTCGGAAGGTGAAGTAGCCGGTCGTCCAAGCATGTTAAGACTCGTGGACCGACTGAGTCCACTCAGACTCGGCGGTGGTCTTGAAACGGGCGACAAAGTGATGTCTGTAGCCATGGTGACGGGATGAAATTTACACTGGGCAAGTATGCGATTACTTGCTCTGCCGCCCTCATGAAGCAACAGCTCTGGTCGTGAAGTCTGCATCTCTCTCTCATCCATCTGCCTCAGGGACCTCCTATCCATGAATCCGGGATCCTCACGAACAGTGATGTAGAAGAGCGGCGCAATCTTAGGTAACCACTCCTGAGTGATCTTGTCCTCAGGTCCATATTTGGGTGGTGGTAAGTACGCACGAATGAGCAGATCACATCGCGTTGGGTTGGGATGGTAGACTATGCTCATCGCCCTTGGGAAATCCGGATACAGGTCATCCGAGTAATGCGATGAGAGGTCTGTCGTCGATGATGCCGTGAATGGCTTGTACCTGAATGTTGTGGCAGCACCTTCGTCATCGAAGCCAAGAACATCTTTCCATTTCGACCTTGAATTGCTGCGGTTCATTGTTGATACTGCTGTTGTCAGATGAGATAAGTAAACGAAATGACATCTGAGTGCTGTTGAGTTGTACAGCTTCCTTGGACAGCAATGACAATGAGAGAGCAACCAGAGTTGAGGTTGAGATTGAGATTTCTGAATGTTTAATTTAGGTGAGGCTGGTGCTGTGTTATGATACGGGCAGAGTTCAGCCGGGAATCTCGAGGCTTGAAACCGTTTTAGGCTACATGCGGGGGGACTATGGGCATGATCGGCTAAGGTTACCGGAAAACACCGTTATCATGTGACCCCTTTTAACATTTGTCAATTCTTTTATTTAGTATGTATGTTCTTCCCACGTTTTATCCGTTCGAATATTAAGTGTTCGTCTTGACACCATGACTAAACGGTCTCCAAAGTTCTGATCGTCTGAAAAGGTTATGTTGTAGTGTAGTCAGCCATGGACACCCTTTCCTCATCATTCTATCAACCCACGTTTTCCAGGATACTCACAATACTAGCCGTGCAGCCATTGCAGCAACGGGTCGCAATGCATATTCAATACCGTAGGTTGAGAGGATCTTGAACACGAATTTTCTTCTAGTGTTGGCACTTCTTCAACTGGCTTTCACGAAGTAGTGTCACAATTCTAAACGCACCCGAACACACCTTGTGTATTGATGCCTCTTCTTGGTCAATAATCACTGGAAAGGTTTCAGGCTCGAGTATCACGGCAACTTAGAAGACTCTAACATGGATGTGAAATTGGGGTTGAGCGCCTATCAAATTTGTACAGTCACAGGAGAACTAAGCTACAGCAAGAGACAACACTAAAAATGTTGGTAGTCTGCAGCCCTTTGCTCAAAACTTAGTCTTCGTCGCTGCTCCACTATTTATTGCAATGGCTGGAGCTTCCGTGGTGTAAGTCACCGTGAATTAAGAATACAAGGAAATTAGGTAGGATGTATGGGGCGAGAAACTTGCCACAACATTAGCAGCGTCAGACTCGTTCCATCTTCTACTATTTCTCCTGGTATACCCTTCATTGGCAAGCGGTAGTTGACGACACATAAATTTTTACCATCACTTGCATAGTTTTGACCAGTCGGATACAACACAGCGTATGGCGTTCTGAAGCAAATTCTGCACGGGAAGAAGACATCCTTTTCGCTCTTGAGGCAATATTGGTAGCAACCTGGTCAGGAAAAGATCAATATCTGTTTGAGGAGAAGATGTAACGAGGGAGCGAGTCTGAATAATAAGATGGAACCTCTTAAAGGGCTTAGAAGGGCGTGACGAAGATCACGTAATCTACGTCCAGAAGTTTTGTTCATTCTCTTTGCTCTGAATCTTGACCAGTTGTATTGGGCTCCTTGAGGTGTGAGATGCTGTACCTCGACCTCAGTCATAACAATGTGCGAAGCCTTCGACAAGATTCATGGCGAAGATGACAACGTTCCAGGATGCACAATCGCTTATGAACATAGCGAGTACTTTATACTACAAGCACGCGGTGGTTGTTTGAGTAGTATCTAAAGAGAGCCCAAAGACTAACCGCACCTGCCGATAAAGATACAGTTCTACTAGAAATCATCCAAAACACAATTGCCTTTATTAGAACTACTACATGCATTTCATATTGCTGACTATCTATGTTCTCAAATCTTCCATAAGATCACATATATATCTTGATGTGCTATGCTATGTCCTTCTGAGGTCACTCTTTTACCATTTTGGAAAAGTGATAGTCTTGGTCCTCACCCACTCTTCAAGTCCTTGTGCACCAAATCTCCCAAACCCACTGCTCTTCGTGCCGCCATGTGGCAAGTTAGGCTCGTCATGCACAGACATGCTATTGATATGTACTGCACCACTCTCGATAGCACTAGCAATCTTGAGCCCTCTCGCCAGATCCTTCGTGAACAGAGCTGATGACAAGCCATATTCGGTATCGTTGGCAATCTCCAATGCTTCCTCGTCAGTCTCGACCTCGAGGACCGCAACACTAGGTCCGAAAGATTCCGTGTAGTAAATGTCCATCTCTTTCGTGACGCCCTTCAAGGCAATCGGGAACAACCTCAATTGTCCATCACCACTAGCATCTTGATCTCCAAAGAGCACCTCAACACCCTTCTTCTTAGCATCGTCTAACAACTTCTTGTTCTTCTCCCAACTAGCTTTACTGATTAGTACGTGAGACTCGGGCCAAATCTGCTTCGTCGTCTCCCTGAACACGTCTATAAACTCTTTGCTGATGGACTTATGCACAATTACACGCTCAGTAGCCATGCAAATCTGGCCTGAGTTTAAGAAAGCTCCCAACGCGATTTCTTTCGCTGCAAGTTTCAGATCCGCATCTTCGAGCACGATAGCAGGCGCTTTCCCGCCCAATTCCATCAAGCAAGGTTTGATGTGCTCACCACACAGCTTAGCAATGATACGTCCTACATTCGTGCTACCCGTGAAGTTCACCTTTTTGATGGCTGGTGAGGCAATGAGTTGAGTCGTGATATCAGAAGCATCCTCTGGATGAGCTGTGATGATGTTCAGCACTCCAGGTGGTAGTCCTGCTTCGGTGAAGATCTTGCCGATGGAGTGCGTTACGCGTGGACAAGTCTCTGAGCCCTTAAGAATCGCTGTATTACCTGCTGCTATAGCATAGCTTATGGCGCGAAAGCCGAGAATATAGCCCGCGTTCCTAATGTCCAATATTAGTATCTGAACCATGAGTTTGGGGATAAGGAGAAGATACCATGGTGCTATGCCTAGAACAACGCCATATGGCTCTTTCACAACCACAGCGCCTCTATCGCCACCGAGTTGTGGCAACGAACCACTCAAACTCACAATGCGCCCTGCAAGGTCTTTCAGGCCATTGATTGCAGTCGGTGCATCGAATGATCCAGCAAAGAATTGAGTCGCGGCGATCTCGTCCATCTCATATTGAACAAACTCCTCGATTCGTGATTCGAAGATTGACGCTGCCTTCAGGAAGACATCCCTTCGCTCATAAGGTGAGGTCTTAGACCATGCAGGAAAGGCTGCTTTTGCAGCTGAAATAGCCTGATCTATCTCTGTCGAGGTTGCGCATGACGCTTTGTGGAGAACTTGGCCGCTTGAGGGCGACGAGATGTCGAGAATACGGGAAGTGTGGACTTCCTTGCCGTTGATGAGAAGAGGAATTGTAAGCATTGTGGTTGAGTTGTGTGGAAGGCAATGTTAAGAGAGAATTGTTACTGTTTTGAGTTGAATATATACTTTACTGAACGACACAATGCGGAGTTTGATCCTGTGACGTATACAACGGTGAGAAATTACGTGAGGTGTAATATAACAATGTAAGTCTTACCTTTGCTCTGTTCTTGGTCCATCCCATCCTGGACAAAGCCGAGCTATTGCCGGCCCATTGCGGCAGAAAACGTCTGATTCGAGTATGTGACATTCCTATATTGTATCGAGAGAAAGACATTGTCGGAAGTTATTGCGCGGTCTTAGGGTTACTAAATTGGCACATAAGAGTCTCAACTGCCATTTCTAGTATAAGGATTACAAGCTGAGCACATGTCGTGTAAGCAGCAGCAGTTGTGCACGGACCACTGTTAGGAGCTTATCCTTCTCTTACCTCGATAGGGACGAGCCAACACACTTTCAACATAGATACTGAGAAATATCTGACAACACGGTATCGATCAAGCAAGACTTTGCAGCAGAATAATGAGTCAATCTGTGTCAACATCCTGCCTAGAAATCCTTTTCATATGAAAACTGCTGGAAGCACTCAACAAGGAATGCAAAACACGAAGCAGATTAGGAGGCAATCAATCAAATTACAAGAACCGGCGTCATATTTCAGCAACATTTCCGGTCAGGTCGAACCTTGCTGATTTCGTGCAATTACAATCCAGCAAGAACTTGATGTCGCGCAACTATGCTGGCTGCTTACATCTTAATCAAGTGCGATAGGGCAGCAGTTCGATCCTGACATGGTATCGCAAGCATCGCCTTGAGACGTCAGAATCATGAAGTGGGGACTCTCAGTATTGAAATGTGTAAGTATCATTTTGCTGAACAGAATTCCACAATACTTATCAGCAAACTGCAGTCTAACATCGATAAAGTAATCGCTCAGGATGCTCTACCTTGTCAAGTTCTGGCGCTCATTGTCACAAACTCAACTTGGTTCAATCGTCTTCCAAAATACCATGTAGAGACTGCAACTGAAATAATGCGATGAAAGGCGGATAATTTGCGGTATCGGCAACGCGATGGTTGTCAAACAAAACGTTGCCTATTGATGGAACGAAGATGACTACCTTCAAGCTCTTTCCTTCATCGAAGTGACGTCCATACCAAATGAGAGTTAGGGTTCTGGGCGCAGTGTCATCATTCTCAAACAGAGGTCCGCATAGATCAGCAGTTATCGACAACCTCAAACGGATTGACGGAATCAATTTTGCTTTCTATATACAATGAGAATGGTATTATATACTGTCATACATAATCTAAGCAATAGGTGCATAGAAACTGAACTTGCTCTTTGGATCGTAATCATCCTTCAGAGCACTCAGACGTCTCTGTCGCCATTGCTCGCTACCATACCAAGCTTTCTTTGACTCGTCACCAAAGGCATAGTTGACATAGGTGTGCAAGCTGTTCTCGCCACTAGCTTCGTACAAAACCTGGCGGATCTTGTTTCCAAGCTTGTTAGCAGCCTTAGCAACGGCTGGTCCGGTAGGCTTGTATGACAAGAGTGGCGCAACAAGAAGGTTGTCCTCGCGATAGGCAAATGCTGATGTATCTTCGTCAAGTGCCTGAACAGCTTGCATCGGATAGCCCTCGAACATGAATAGTGCTCCAGCGAAAGGAGTGCCTGGAGTGGTGGTAGCCTCCTTGAACAGCTCGTAGACCTTAGCTTGGGCTTTTGGGGAGTAACGTTTAAGGTAAATTGGGAATCGCGGGTTGGCATTACCCGTAATCTGACATGGCCCATCATTGACGGAAATACCAGTCCATTTGCCCAGGTCAAGATAGGTTCCTGCAGTTGGTACGTTGACGATTGGTCCAAGATTAGCGAACGGTTTGATGTAGGAATCGCTGACAGCTTTCACTCCTTCTTGTATCAAATAGAAAGCGATAACAGGCTAGATCAGATCAGTGAATGCAACTCGAGAATGGGACATGGAACATACCTTTTTGGCGTCAAGAGTTGGATCGAAGAACCAGTATGACCAGTTGATGAGGTCAACTGGAATACCGTTTCCCTTGGTATACCAAAGCTGGTTGGCGAGACTGTAAACCTGCTCCACTTTATCACCACTGAAGATGAGTGTTTGGAGAGCATAGTCCGGACGCTTGAGATCAAAGATCTTTGACGTGACTTCGGTCACGATTCCGAAGTTGTGGCCAGCACCTTTGAGAGCCCAGAAGAGCTTATCATTCTTATCAACAGTAGTCACATCACCATCTGCTAGGACCACTCTCAAGGAGACATATTGATCAGAGATTAATCCATAACGACCTTGTAGCCAACCATGCCCACCTCCAAGTCCTGGGCCCAGATAGCTAACGCACTCGCATGTTCCAGTGACTGTGCAACATATCAGTCATGCTTGGTTGGAAGAGGATGGAACGTAAATGGTCACTTACCGGCTTGTTTGCCTGCAGCCCAAAGAGTATCTGTAAGATCCTTAGATCTCACTCCACCACCAATGGTGGCAGTCTTGCCATCTTTGGCGATCTTGATGCTGTTCAGTTTTGTCAAACGGATTTGAATTCCATAATCCATCTTTCCCAGAGTGGAGATTGAGCCATGAACTCCATTGACGGCAAGAAAAGGAACGGAGTTCTTGTTTGCAAACTTGATCTAAAAGGTCAAAGATTGTCAGAATATACTGTGCTCAAATGAACTGGATATGGAAAACATGCAGGTAAGTTGAATTGAAAATTTACTTACCGTTTTGACAATGTCCTGTTCATTGCTTGGAACTACAACGATACTCGCGTCCGGAGTGCTTGCATTTGACCATCGAGCTACAACATCGTCAAACTGATCGGACCCGGGTTTGTAGATCTCAGCAGACCTGGAAAGCTGCTTCTGCAAATCTGCATAATTGACAGTTTTGGAACCTCTGGTGACGATCAAGTCTGCACCAGATACGGCAGTCGCCAAAGCTGCAAGGGCGACAGCTTTCAGAAACTGCATGATTGCGAGAAGAGAAGGGACGGATAGCAGCAGTAGAGACAGGTGCGCAAGAAGTGCGTACGGGTGGACCCAAGATTGTGGCGGGTGGTGCAATTTATATCAGACTTTGTCAAAAATTGGTGCCACCATTTCGCAAATACTTCGCCCACGTACCGTTGTACCCTGTCGTTTATTGGTGCAGCAAACTGCCCATTGAGACCAAGCAATGCAAGGCGCAAGTCCCGAAATTTGCATCCTGGATTCGCAAACCCGATTAAATCTGCTTAGATTGAAAATGGGATGATGTCCGGACGGGAAAACTAACTTCGCGAGTTCTGCAGTGGCTTTCTCTGGACCTGCATGCGCTAGTCTCAAAATTATAACATTCCATGTCTATCTTCTGTTTAGCTTCAGATACCGATATGGTCTATCGACTACACCCTAATGTGATGATTGCCACCACAACAGCGCTCATTGCAATGACGATCACCTCATAGCGTGGGAGACAGTAAGCGATGTATCGCCTCTATCATGAACAGAGGGTCATCCGGAGCGAATTGACCAAGGAGAGGATTAGTACTTGACAGCTGCAGACTTGACTAGGTTCCGGAACAGCTTGATTTTCCCAATACAAGGATGTTCAGACTATTTGGCACACTCTCTGCAATATATGCCCCGTCATCTTCCAAGTTTGTTCTACTTCAGAGTTTCTGGACCCAGTTGAAAAACGCCATCTGCTTATGATGACAATGGATGGTACAGTGGCTGACCCAAACCGAGAAACGACCCCTAGATTGTGTCTCCCACACCGCAGAACTTGGAGACATTCAGCCTATCATAAACCCAGGTCTCCTGAACCAAGATCCATATATCCGTAAGCATTTTGTCGGTTGTGCTTCTGGGTGGAATTTTAACTACCGGTAATTCATCCCACCAACCCCCACATGGCGCCTGCCGAACGGCCCCGACCATTACTTTGATCCACAAAACGAGGTTCGAGCACACGGACTGAACTCCTCTCAGGCTTTGGATAGAAATTCCATCTTGAGATCGTCACATCAGTAACTCGATTCTGTAGCCCTCTCGGCCGAAAATGCTCACTATGCCATAGTATCCTGGGAATTCACGTTGTGTTTACTCCTGCATGAAACGTGTTCTCGGCATGATAACTACTTTGCTTCTTCCTTCTCCGAATAGCTTAGCGAATGGCTGAAAATGTATGGGAGTATTGCTTTTTAGTCTGGTGAATGCCCAGAACTCATACAAATGTAAAGAATGCCCACATTTCCTCTCACACGAACTGGGTGGGATCCGCTGCAGAACTCCTGAAGAACTTCTATTCTGTGCTCATCAAGCAACTGCGACGAACTGTCTGAGCTGAGGTTCCTCGTAAACGTCCTCGAACCTCTCACGAAGATCATTCTGCATGTCATTTTTGTGGATTGGGGCACAGAATCTGAACTGGAGATCATCGCCGTACAGACGACGCGCCTAGAAACAACAACCCCACTACTATTATACAATCTGACAGGTGAGATAGACCTGTCAACTTAACAAGATGTCAGAATCTGCGGGCGTTCCTGATGCTCAGATGCTTGCTGCGATCGAAGCTGGTCTTCGCAAATTCAACACTCAATTATGGACCTTTTATGCCTTTGGTGTCATTGTTACATGTCTCCGAACTTATTCCCGCTTCAAGGCAGTTGGATTGAAGAACTTTCGACCAGATGACTTCATAATTTGGATCGCGATCGTAAGTGATACAACCTTACTCGTTGTGACAGTCAGATTTTAATTATGTCTGTATGCTATAGCTACTGTACACGTTACAAACAACTCTAGCATACTTTGCGGTAAACTATGGTCAAGGACTTGCCAACAATTCCATGACTGATGAGCAGCGAGCCACTCTGTCTCCAAGCTCTCAAGAATGGAAACTCAGGTACGATTGGAGCATTTATGAGATATTCTTGTAGCACTCCTACGCATGCTAACTTAGTGACTCTTGAATAGACTATTCGGTTCGAAAATTCAAGTAGTTGGCTGGACGAGCTATGTGATGCTTATATTCACATTGAAGTTGGCAGTTCTCTTCTTTTATCTCCGATTAATGGTATGTCTCGTCGTACAATTGTTGGACTATAGGCACCACTAATTCGTACCACAGGAAGGGTTAAGTTATCACTACCGTGTACGCATCTGGGTTGGATTTGGCATCCTCATTGCTACATGGATTGCATCACTTCTTGCCATCTATGTGCCATGTCAACCACTGAATCATTACTGGCAAATCAACCCAAACCCAGGCAGTATGTTTTGCGACCGTTGATTTATTGTACTTGACATCTGACAGTTACTCGCAGATTTATGTCATGGAGCCGATTCTCGCCCAATTGTTTGGACTACGTTCACGTCAAGTGTGGTGACTGATATTTACCTCATCGTCATTCCACTTCCAATTCTCTGGGGCACCAAATTGCCAATAATCAAGAAGATTGGAGCTTCATTCGTGCTTGGTGCTGGAGTGTTCGTCCTTCTTTGTTCAATGCTCAAGACAATTTTTGTCACAACTGTATGTGCGCCTTTCTCGTAACATGAACCGCAATCTTCGTTCTGCATTTGTGCATGGTCTAACACTATCATCCACAGGATCCCGTCAACGGTGCACAACTCGCCGGCGAATGGGGCACACGTGAAGCCTTTGCATCTGTCATAACCACGAACCTCCCTATGCTCTTCCCACTCCTCCGCTCCTGGTTCAGACCCATTTTTGGCAGTCACCTCAACTCGACACGCACAAACTCCAAACACCCATCTGGTTTCCGCACCATCGGAGGCGGGAACGGTACATCAGGCAATGGCACAGGTCGACGACAAAACACCACTGGCTCCAAGAATCATGGTGGGAGCACAAGCTTGACGTTCTGCGAGAGCGAGGAGTCAATTGTGGGTGATGTCAAGATGCAGAATCTGGCTGTGGAAAGGGCCTCTAATGGCAAGACGTCGGAAGTAGAAGGGAACAAGGGCATTATGGTGTCGAGTGAGTTCTACATTCATGATGATAAAGTTAGCACGAACGGGGATCATGTGCAGAAGACTGCTGTTCCTGAGAGTTGGACAAATTTAGGGGATAACGCACCCGGGAGGGCACGTTAAGGGCTTCTGTGATGATGATGTATATTAGCGAATTGTTACTTTTTCTTCTTGTAGCGTGTCTTCATGAAAGTGTTTGGTATATCAATGTTTGCCGTTTTCAAAAATGATCTTGATATAGTTCCAGCCTTCTCCGTGCGATGTATGTGAATGCTAGTGCATAGCAAGTTGTTGATGAGTTCAAGTGTGTTGCTGTTGTCGTGGGTTAGTAGCTAGTCAGAGACCCGTTACCCACGTATCATTCTCAGAGTTGTTACATATTCTAGTAACATGAGTTGCAGTCGTTTAATTGTCCATTACAAAGAAGAGAAACAATGAGGTGCCGACAAGCTTTCTGTGTAACCTTCGCTGCAGATCGATGACTGTTTAGCCGAAAGCAGGGCGCATTGCATATGCTGCAAGAAGAAGAGTATGGGGGTGAAGCACTAGGGTTTTTGATTACCTTCAAGCAATTCGGCAAGGGTCTAATTCGCAACGACAAATAAGTCTTGCCCTCTGACTGCAGAACTGGTGGAGATATGAGGCTCCAGATAGTTGTGATTCGGACAAGGTAGTCACGTCCTCATCTATAACTGCGACCAACGGATCACGTAAATAGAGCAAGTGCCAGGATAGAGGTGATGCAACGATGAATCGGAAAGATTAATAGATGATGAGAAATTGGAGGTATTACGGAGGAGCAGGTCGATGGTACTGATTACCATCGTACAATTTTAGACACATAAAGAATTGTGTCCTTAGGTATCATCACTTCTTAGGCATGCTTCTGCTCCCATGGACGTATACAGCACCTGAGGTAAAAAACCGAATGGTTTGATGACTTCAATACTTCTGCCAAGATCACGCATTTTTGCGTTTAATTCAAATTAATGTAGAGATGAGAAATAAGTCGTGCGGTCACAAAGGGTTCTGTGCTCCTGTTTGGAAAATACAACAATCTAATGACTGAGCCAAGAAAAGTTTGAATATCCTCATCTTTGTTGATACATGGTTTTCTGTACAATCTATAAGTATTCTATGATTACATACATGCCCAAGAACACCATGCTGACACTCGTTGGGACTTGACAACCACGCCGAGAAGTGGTAAACGCCTGTGCAATGAACATACTCTACAGTGATGATAAATAGCTTATCACGTCGGATCACTGTCTGGATCAAAACCTGCGCCGCCCATCTTGCTGATCACCTCATGCTTCGAGGGCCGGAACGGCCAAGTGCTCCACGCAGTAACGATCTCTTCAATCATCTCCTTGCTGATTGTCCTTACACTCAATGAATCAAGATCTAAGGCGCCTCCGCGATGAGGATCTGTGAGACTTGGACAACGCTCAACAATCCATTCATAGGCACCAGGCCACAAACTCTTCAATGCCTTTTTGACAGATTGTGTAGGCAAATGGAAAAAAGTGCCGACAACATATTCAAGAATGTCGCGATTACTTCCGTCTTTGTAGTTATCCCTGAGTGTAGGCCAGTTGACGGCAGGTTGGAAATCTAATAAACACATAGGATGAGGAGGATAGAATTCCTCTGGTTTGACTAGAAGCGGTTCGTAGCTTCGACGGTCATAAAAGAGCAATGGAGGATCGCAAGCTATCGCTCGATAATTGTCGAGCATGTAAAGTGCTCGTGTTTGCATATCCTCTGTCAATAGCTCGAAATCAACAGCCCATTGCTCCTTTTGCTTTTCTAGTTGTTCTTGGAGATTGGTGGCATCTTCCCCTGCCTTTCTGCGGGAAACGACGTCCTTATGCATCTCCATAAGTTGTATGTATTTGTCCAGGGCATCACGAACCCTTTGGTCTCGGCGTTCGCTATGCTCACGTAGAATGAGCATGGTCCGAAGTTTTCTGTACTCTGGAGTGAATTTTTCACCACTCGGTACATACTTCTTGATCTTTCCACTTTCTACTGCTTTCTCCATTGCCTCGATCGCTTCGACTCTTTTCTTACTGATAGACCAGGGGCCTTTACCATCACTTTCAGGAAGTTTCCCCAATAGTTTTTGCATAAGAACACTTTCACGTCCTGGAGGTGTTGTTATGCCCGCTTTTTGCATCCGATCGAGAACAGCTTTGCCCTGCTTCTTGTCGTAGTCTGGACCACGCTGATTCGCTCCTGTCTGGACTGTTGTGGAGGCAACCTCATTCAACTCCTCAAAAGCAATCTCCATTTCGGTCGACGCCTTTCGCCTTAAATACACATCTCTTGGTAGTATCTGACGCCTTTCCTCGTCGTTCGTCCAAACCAAAAAGCGTACGCGACCATATCGCTGGAAAAGCGAACGTGTACGACATGCACTCATGAACTGGTACAACACCAAACCTGCCATCGAATCAAATCCACGATATTGCTTCATAGGCCAGAATCCTAAGTTCACTAAGACTAAGAGAGTGTTGTTCTTTTCCTCCAATCTCGAATCGCCTCTAGGAATCCGTGGCTGATCAGGGAGATGCTGCTGTGATAGCACCGTTTGCAAATGAGCCCAGACAATGCCCGATTTAGGAACAAGTTTATATTTCGAGTCTGGCGTATTCAATAAAGGTAGTAAGAATGGCCGATACAGTTTCTCATCGGGTTCTACTAGTATGTGTCGACGTGGTTTGAGTCGTTCATGGACTGTTTTCGACCATAGGCATGTTCCAGGATTTATATCTAGAATATCACAACCGACGTGTTGTTCGAGTGAAGGTCCGAGTCTTTGAAGAGCGTCGTCTGCTACAGTAAGTGGTTGAGCTACCTGACCAATTCTGTACACTTACCACATAACGACTGACTAATAACATGTGCTCGTTTGTTATCTCCAAGTGAAGACCTATAAGAGGTTTTGAGGTATTTCACAACATCTTGCCACGGATCTTCCAACAAGGAAAGCGGAAGCTTCTGCGTCTTAGCTTCCTTTGTAGCCACAGACTGATCAGCCTGTGCAACGTTTGTTTTGGCTCCAGCAGATGCTTTCGGTTTCCTGCTTCTCTTTGGAACTGCTCTTTTGGAAGAGTCTTGGTCAAGTGCAGGCTCGATAGCTTTTATTTTCTGCCCACGCGGGCTTCGGCTCGTCCTCCTCGACGTGTCATTTATCTCCTCCAAAAGTTGCGAATACAGACTTTTCTCTTCATCTTGGGCGATTGTAGTGTTATGAAATTGACGTCGAGAAAAAACGCATGGTGCAAGGCATTTCCATGTCGCTTGTATGCGCGCACCAGAAACAGATCGTAACATCAATTCATGTATAGCATTAAAACAAAATGATAGAGTCTTTCATGAGAGATTTCCGAAGTCCAACAGCGCATATGGTTCGCGTCTCAAGCTGCTGTTACCATGAATTTGGGACAAGGCTGAAGAGATAGAACTGACTTGGCGGATTGCCCTGGACGAGGCTGACAGCCGAGTCCGTCAAGGTCTCTTGATGATGACCAACAAGGCAGCTACCAGACAGCACATGCCCATGCTATGCAAATAGGCTTGCTACATTTTGGCCAAAATCTCTGCTTTCATCCCATGGCTCATGTGTAGTTGACACACTTTGTGTGAACACAACATACTTACCAACGCGATGGCGGGGCTTGATAACCGTCTTGCTCAACCTATGAGTATTAAGGATATTGCTGTTATAGCAGAAGACTTTGATTTCAATCCCAACATTCCGCTGAAGTACTGGTTACGCACAGCAAATGCCGTCTTTCAAGAGGTAGGTCTATGCAGATCTTGTTTCCACGAGTGCGCAGAAGGTTGATTGCCATCAAGGCTAGAATCTACGAACAAGAAAACAGTCTACAACAGGCATATCTCTTGCTGCTTCGATATGCAACCCTGGTTACTGCCAAGATTCCAAAACATCCTTCTGCACGGGATCCTGAATACAGATCTAGTGTCAATGCAGCTGTACGAAGCGTTGGTGGTGTACTGGAAAGATTGGCTGCACTAAAGCCAAAGATCACGGCAAGGTTCGAACAATATCAGAAGGCCTTGGAAAGGAGGCGTCAGGCTGCCGCTGCTCTTGCGGAACAAGACAATACAACGTCCTGGCCATATAACGTACATGCGTCTAACGATCCTGCCGTAGCTGGGAATGTTGCGACCCTGGAAGCAGCAGAAAACAGTGACTTAGCTGTAAAACTAGCCCATCATGAAATCAGGCGTAGAGATGCAGCGAAAAGATCGACGCGGCAAGCCGGTGTTTCGGAACAACAGGAACATGCAAGAAGGATTGCGGGATTATGGGATGATTGGGAAGCGGCTTTAGGTGAAGATGGTCGATCTCGCGGTGAGAAAGCACGAGAAGATGAAGCTATGCGAAGAGATATGGCAGCTTCGCGATCCCGTCTTGATGGCACTGTGGAAAGTCGACCTGAGAGAAGGAATATTGCACCCCGGGTCGTTAGGCCAGTTTCAGATCGGGATGGAAGTAATAGTTATTACTATCCTTCAATACCTAAGTCGCAGCAGCTGAATAACTACGATTTGTCAACAACTCGCGAAACAGAGCTGCACCCACCGAAACCGCCAAAAGAGCACCTTACCTATGATGAACCAGATTATGTCATCGCTCCGCCATCTGTGCCTGCAAAGGTTGTCAATGCAATATCGAGAGAACCTGCTCTAGACGAGCCAGCAAAGACATTCACATTCCGTCCTTCAGCATATCTCGAGAATGGTAAACCTCTCCGAACGATCTTCCTCCCAACATCTTTGCGTACTGAGTTTCTCAGTTATGCTCAACCCAATACTCGCAACAACCTAGAAACATGTGGAGTCTTATGTGGGACATTGATATCCAATGCTCTCTTCATTTCACGTGTGGTAATTCCGGAGCAGATAAGTACCTCTGATACATGCGAGACTACGAACGAAGTCGCATTGTTTGACTATTGCGAAAAAGAAGACTTGATGGTTTTGGGGTGGATCCATACTCATCCTACACAGACATGTTTTATGAGCAGTAGAGATTTGCACACTCATTTTGGCTATCAAACTATGATCAGTGAAAGCATTGCCATCGTTTGTGCGCCTAGCAAGAATCCATCGTAGGTTCTCTCCAAAATCACTACATTGATCACGCTGACCGATTTAGTTGGGGAATTTTCCGCTTGACAGATCCTCCCGGCATGAACACAGTCCTACATTGCACTAAACCTGGTATCTTCCATCCTCATAGCGAAACAAACATGTACACAGATGCCGTGAGACCTGGTCATGTAGTCGAAGCAGCTGATCTGGAATACCGTGTTGTCGACTTGCGACCTTGACGTGTCTCCCTTAGGTAGAAAAGGCACTTGGGTCTAAGTTGGAATGGCGATCAAAATGATTACTTGTGCATAGCGAAGGCGTTGTGGTGGCAATCATGGGAATGCATCTTTTGCAATAGAAATGATTAGAGATACCAAGAATTTATAGGGAATTAAATTCATAGTACTGCAGCTGCTCCTTCTAGCTGCGGATATTGATTCCCTTAAACCTTCTTGAAACGCTCTGCATATAACTCCAGCGATCATTGAGGGTGTATGTTCAGATTTTGAACATCTTGACAGACGATATTGGCTTGAAGTTAGCCTCTGAAATCGCGTATATTGTTGGATGTCTCTGTGCTGACCATCTCATAAGCACCAGTTCGTTGCAACAAGTTCACTACTTGTTGGCCGAATAGTACTGAAATCTCCATCTGACTTGGCCAAATGTTGTGATGACTCGATATCATCACAGACTGTCAGACAAATTCACGAAACAGAACATCGATAAAGAAGCGTATGTTTTGACACAAGAGGATGACTTCATGTGACATCATGTTATCCTGGATAGGAGACTCATAATGTAGCCCTGCTTGCGGACTCAATATTATGGGGTCTTGTTATCACACCTTCAAGTGTACAATACCTTGGTAATAGCAATGCTGAGGATTACTCGCAATTCCTCACAGGTGTTACATCAGCGACACTTCCAGTATCAAGAAGAATTGATACCAACATCCCTGAAAATTGAACATGCAGATCTTTCACTGGGAGTAGTGATGCTCATCTCCCCAAGGTACTGATTAAACGCTCAAGGATTAATTAGCTTAGTAGGGATCAGTTACATGATTTTGGGCTTTGTGGAGAAGTTACATTTATTGAGGGTACGATCTCTCCACACATGTCCCACTCGCCCCGCTACGTTCATTCCATAACCTTATGGAGGAAACTATGATTTCCCGAATCAGATCCAATTCAAGTTATACATGGGTGACTTTGATTGAGCTGGAGTTACAAAAACCCTCGTTACGCTGCAACAGTTCTGAACGCCCCCGACGATCGCCCGCTAGAACTTGATACTTTTCCTTGGAAGAGGAGTGAGGGTGGGTTGAAGAGGATGTTGGACTCATATAGCGAGATCAATGAATGTTTAGTGTTATCAACATCTAGAGAGTATCAAGAGCTTCGGCGAGACACAATATAAGCGGGCACCTGTCACATTACCTCCATGATTATTGATATAAAGACATGAATCTTAGCAGGAGTACCACTAGTATGAACCCACTAGCACTCATCACTTGTGAGCCAATGCGTTCATACGTGTCCTATGTCACAATAGCAGTCACAAAATGATGCAAACAACCACCGACTCCAGCCTCCAAGGATACCAAGCAAATGCAAAAGGCGCATATGGGTAAATTTGCATTAGATGTATGTGTTGAGTATATAATCTGTCATTTGAATTTGGGATATAAGGTACTGGACTTCAAGCCTCTCGTCGCGCCGGCGATGAAAAGCAAGCATTGCATATTTTCAAATATCGCCATGATTGTGAAAAAAAGCAGAACAAACATCCAACGACTAGACGTTGTAACACGTCCAGCCATATTAATTGCAGGAAAAGCGCATATGGGAAGCCTGCATGGCGCTTGGTGCTGAGGGAGTATACTGATCGGGTCGAATCACTTAGCAAGCGATGTTGTTTAGATCACATGTGCATGTGAGAGACGACGGTCGATGGCTTCATCGTCTTGTACCGGCGGACCGGCATAGTGCTTGACGCCCCAGATAAAGTACCATGCAGTCGAGACGATGAAGAATGCTACGAAGACTACAGAAGCATAGTTCATGAACTCCGGTGTGATCGGAATATATGATGGCATGCAAAAGAGGGGAATAGCGTGAGCACTCCATGCTGCGGCAAAATTAGTCCCCGAAATGCCTACTCAAGATAGTACTCACCTATGGCAACGACATTGCAAACGAGGCCAAGGACGCCCATATCGAAATTGCCATGTTTGATGTGTTTTCTGCCACCGAAAAGGGAAACAGCAATTGGCACAGCGTAACTGGTGGTCAAACAGATAACACCAACACCAGAGAAGGCATTGAACGCGGCAGGTGCGCCAAAGTAGATCAGACCAAGGAGAAGCTGGATCACCATACTAAGCATCATTGCGTTCAATGGAACATCAAGCTTAGTGTTGATTTGTCTCCACCACTTGGATCCGGGGATGGTGCCATCACGTGAGAAAGCCCAAGTGCAACGGGATACGGCAGTAGTACAACCAATACCACAAAAGATGGCAAGGACAAGGAGTGGTACCAAAAGACCAAAGGCAGCACCTGGACTGCCAACGGCAGAGAGAATGATAACCGGAACAGGTTGACCAG
>Ga0181470_100006_pt1 | contig 38871 bp, 34 predicted proteins | sample InSIn5SAF170_FD_119082 | JGI IMG/M metagenome (GOLD analysis project Ga0181470, IMG submission 119082) | Clean room microbial communities from NASA Spacecraft Assembly Facility at Jet Propulsion Laboratory, Pasadena, California, USA -... ...
TTTTGACCTCCCACCTTTTCACTCCTCATAATTCACCATGGTAAAGGATACCAGCTTTTACTACACCCACAATCCAGAAAGCCCATCTACACCCACAGAATGTGGTCTCTAGGTGTATAAAGCCTTGCATGATGCATAAAATGCTGCCATCAAAACCGCAATCATCACGTCCTTTTGTTTTGTCGTCACTCGTCCGCATTACTTTACTGCGAAGCGCACTGCACACGCTCTGCGCCTGGGTGCATATCGTCATCGTCCTCATCCATTGCGTTCATGCCGCGCCGGCCACCGTCACGTTGCGGATCATACTCCTCGAGCAGGAAGTCGTCCATCATAGCATCTGGTGGAGGAGCTTCTGATTGAACTCGAGGAGGCAGAACGCTCTCGAGTGCCTTGATCTGTTCTGGGGTCATCGATTCGCCTTCTGGACCACCGAGCCGGGTTGGAAACTTGACATCAAACTTGATGTAGAGGTTGCCATAGTCGTGGTGGCGGAAAGATGGCATGCCTTGACCGCGAACAACCTTGATAGCGCCTAATTCTGGTGTTAGTTCTGATTCGTCTCACATCCGATGCACGCCATGACATACCTGGAGCGATACACTCGCCGGGAATGATCTCAATGTCTAGCCACCTGTCGTCAAGGTGCTCAACGTATAGCTTGCCGCCCGCCAAAGCCGTAACAAGGTCGATCTCAGCATTGTAGATCAGATCGTCGTCTTGGCGGTGGAATCGTGCGTGCGGCTTCTGCTCGATCTCGAACACCACATCGCCGGGCTCGGCGCCAGGTAATTGATCACCCTCGCCTCTGAACTCGATCTTCGTTCCGGATCGCACACCACGATCAACATGAACGTGAAGAACTTTGCGCTCGACAATAGTCTTTTTACCAACGCACTGCTTGCATCGGTCCTTCTCCTTGATGATCTCACCCTCGCCCTGGCAGTCTGGGCAGACGGTCTGGAAACGCTGGATCATGGGACCCATCTGTCGCATCATGGTCTTCATACCACGGCCGTCACAGCCTGGGCACTTCTTAACCGAGCCTTCCTTACCACCAATACCGTGGCATTTGGGGCAGATGACGGACTTCTGTAAGGCGAGCTTCGAGACCTTGCCCTTGTAGATGTCCTCGAGGCTGACCTTGTGAACGTGGGAGATCGTGCGTGCCTTCTTGACTGCCGGCTCGCCACGCATGCCACCTCCACCGCCAAACATGCCACCAAAGGCACCGCCGCCACCAAAGAACTGTGCAAACAGATCCTCAGCAGCCATGCCACCGCCGCCCATGCCACCTTGCTCTAGACCTTCTTTGCCATACTGATCATAGAGCTGGCGCTTGCCAGGATCCGAGAGGACTTCATACGCCTCTGAGATTTCTTTGAATTTGTGCTCGGCTTCCGGACTTCGGTTCTTGTCTACAGCGGGTGGTTAGCATACCATATCCTGACCTTAGGCCTCATAATTTGGCGTACCAGGATGGAATTTCAGAGCGCCTTTTTTGTATGCTGACTTCAGCTGAGCGTCAGATGCGTCTGCTGGTACCTGCAACTGTTAATGCCCGTGCGCTAACACTTCGGACCGGGTGTTACATACCCCAAGGGTGTCGTAAAAGCTGGTATCCTTTACCATGGTGAATTATGAGGAGTGAAAAGGTGGGAGGTCAAAAGTTAGAGAGAGGAGGAGCGGGTCGCGGTCACGGCGATATGGAGTCTTGTGAGCGACAGACTGTGGCTGGTGATAATGTTGAGGTTTGAACGACAAAAGTGTAGATCGAGGTTTAATAAGTCTGTAGCCGTGGGGAATTCCGAGTTAGCATATAGAAGTTGCCAGAAAAGTGCACAAGGCTGACAAGTGCAGGCGAAGAGTGAAGCAAGTCGTGTAAGAAAAACTGTGGCGGAGGACGATGGGGTGCGGCAGATCTATGCGTTAACAGGCCCAAACCGCTGAGGTAGCCGGCTGGTGAATTCGAGTTTGACTAATGTGCGCTCAACAGGATCAAAACTCACCTTTGCAACTGCCAGTATGTAACGGCAAAATCTCAGTCGCGGCCTCAGCTCAAGATATCTTTTTCGGCGAGCAAGCGTATGCGGCTAGGGTTTGGTTGATGTTTGTGATTTTTTGTTCGCTCGGTCTTGAAGAGTTGTTCCGGCAAGGGCTGTGATTGGCTGGACGGGCGTTCATAGAAGGTTCTCGAGCAGGCGAACACTTCCGCCGCACCTGTATGCGCCCTGACGGCAGCGCAACAGGCTGATATTGGAGTTGATCAAGAATCGTTATTATGCATGCGATTTGACAAGATAGTCTACTACACTCGGTCATCCGTAGGCTTCCTTGCTAACTTTTATGTTTCTGGTCTGAAGCGAGATACAAGACATGAATTACTATACGCAAGGTAGCTAGACCAATCTTCTTTCCGAAACAGGAAAGCATGATGTCGGCCGTGCCTATTCTTATCAGCCGCAATCGGATCTAAGTCTTAGATGAGCTATCAAAATTGGCTTTGGAAGGGATAATTGCTCTTGCTGACCTTTTAAGATCAGCCACGCGACACCAAGATGGAGAGCGATACGGGCTTTCAAGCAGCAATGGAAGAGGCAAGACAAGGTGCAAAGGAAGGCGGGTAGGCATTGTCATGTCGAAATACCCTCATCATTGGAGCTCATCATCTTAGAGTGCCCATCGGTGCCTGTCTTGTCGGCGAAGATGGCAAGATTTTGGGACGAGGACATAACATGAGGATACAAAAGGGTAGCCCAACACTTCACGTGCGTTGCAGTGCATCTATCCATCCGCGTTGAATTTGGTATTGACTACATAAGGCTGAGATATCTGCCTTAGAGAACGCTGGAAGGCTTCCTGGAACAGTATACAAGGGTGCGACTATGTACACGAGCCTCAGTCCATGCGATATGTGCACTGGTGCCTGCGTGATGTACGGTGTCAAACGGGTTGTGATTGGCGAAAACAAGACCTTCCTGGGTGGAGAAGCATATCTCAAACAACGCGGTATTGACGTCGTAGTACTTGACAACGATGAAGGCAAAGCACTCATGGCCAACTTCATTAAGGAGAAGCCAGAAGAATGGTATGAGGATATTGGCGAGAAGCCTCCGAGCACGAACTGAGATGCTTGGCCTAACTCTTGAGTTACTTCGACGTAAGCCTCTTAAGCTCTTGGAAATAGAACTTTAGGTCGTCTGGATTCACGAAGGGCGTGATTCCATGCCCCAAATTCGCTATCCAGCCACCTTTTCCGCCCCCGAATCCTGCTACCATCTCTTCTACCACTTTTGTAATCGACTCGTGACTTCCATAAAGTACGCCAGGATCCGCATTGCCTTGCAAAACCTTCCCATAGGATTGAGCTAGCTTGTATGTTGAAGCGGGATCATGCAGCCAATCCAGTCCAATCACATCATACTGGGTCTTACATAGATCCTCAATTGAGTACCATGCTCCCTTTGCAAAAACCACCATAGGCACAACCTCAAGTCCAAGCTCTTTCAGACGTTTTGGCAAGTTGTCCGCAATGTGTACGAGGTACGGCAATGAGAATTGCTTGAAGGAAGACGGTGAAAGTTCTCCTGCCCATGAGTCGAAGACTTGAATAATCTGTTCAGTGTCAAATTTCGTCCGCATATCAACGGGTGACATAAAACACACCTGAGCACCAGCTTGTACCTGCAGTGCCAGATACTCAACGCAAAGTTCTGCAATTTTCTGCAACAGCGCCTTGCTTGCATCTCCATATTTGTAGATCCACGTCTTGACTTCCTTGAAGATTTTGCTTCCTCCTCCCTCAACCATATAACACATCAGCGTCCAGGGTGCTCCGCAGAAACCATATAGTGGCACCCGTCCTGCCAATTTCTGCCGAGTAAGAGTGATAGCTTTGTATACGTAGTCCAGCTCTTTCGAGACGTCTACATTCCGTTGCATGACCTCTTTATACTGCTTATCTTCGGGAGACTGCAATGGATTGGGGAAATGCGGTCCCTTCTTATCCACCATTACCACCTCCATGCCCATGGCCTGCGGTATGACGAGAATATCGGAGAAGATGATGGCAGCATCCACCAGGCCTTCATAGCGCTCAATGGGCTGCAGCGTGAGGGTTGATGCGATTTCGGGTGATCGACAGCATTCGAAGAAGTCATGCTTTCCTTTAGCCTCATGATATTCCGGTAAATATCGTCCAGCTGGTAGAATGTTAACAATCTGGTCTCATTATGTTTTTAGCCGAGCGTCGTGCCTTGCCGCATCACCCATACTGGCGCTCGCTCGACCTTTTCACCTGGCGGCCGTTAGAATAATGCGTTGGATACAGTCGCACGAAGTCATTCACCTCTCGCCGTACGCAACAATAAGTCGTTCTTCAAGGGCTCAAATTCCGGTGCCATGGTCAATTCTAACTTGAATGTGAGCATCGGCTCTAGACTTTTTTGTACCTCATGCAAGCCGTCTTTGCTCCCCGCGCACCAGCAAATTGCACTAGCCGGTTTTAGTGCACCGGCACTCTCAGCCTTGTCTCAATCAAGCAATTAGGGAGACTGGCCATGTATCATCCAGGCACGCTTTCTTCCAGTATCTATATTGCATCACTGAACCCATCATGCAATTGAGCTAATGAGAGAGGCGGTGTATACTACTTTCGTTCGTAGCGTCCGGCTCGTCGCACGCTCAGGAAGCCGTGGCTTCTCAAATCTAAGAGCAACACAGGAATGGCGAACAGCTGGAAGGTTCGTCCAGCTAGGTGTGAAGGTCCAAACGCGAGGAGCAAAACGTACGACGACCGTGTCAATCAAGCAAAGGACGCAAGGTCCTTTAGCCCCAAAGCCAATTGACAAAGATGTCGAGGAAGAAGAGCCCAGTTATTCGATCACAATCCAGCAGCATATCAACAACATGCGCAAGTATCCAGATTGCGTCGTGCTTACCCAGCTCGGGAACTTCTATGAGATGTATCTCGAGCAAGCGGAGAAATTTGCGCCTTTACTCGGACTGAAGCTGGCCAAAAAGCCGACGAAGCGTAACAAGGAAGGTTTCGTGTTCATGGCTGGTTTCCCCTTACACCAAATCGATCGATATCTTAATATCCTCGTTAACGAGCTAGGTGAACATGTTGCGATCAGCAAGGAGATACGGAATGGCGAGATTGAGAAGGTGAAGAACAATGGGAACATGTTCGATCGCAAGGTCATCCGGATAATCACTCCAGGAACATTGATTGATGAAAAGTTCATCGATCCTTGGGCGAACAACTTTCTTCTTAGTATTAACGCCGTAGAAGACCCTAAGCATGTCGGCCTGGCTTGGGCCGACCTGTCTTCCGGCGATTTCTTCACTCTGAAGACGAGCATCGGTACCTTATCTTCCGCGATTGCACGGATTGGGCCTCGAGAAGTTCTACTTGATCAGCGAAATGATAACCAAATGGCTTCCCAAATCAAAGAAATCCTCCAGCAAGGACAATGGACCATTTCATTCGCCAGTGATCGACATGAAGACGATCAAACGCAGCAGTGGGCGGAGATGTTCGAGTCTTATGCCGCGAAGGCTCTAGCTGACCAGTTCTCGTCTGAGGAGATGGCTGCTGCAAAACTCTTACTGCACTATGTCAACAGTACCCAGCTAGAGCAGGGAGGTGTCCGGCTGCAACCTCCAGTGCGGCGGCAAGAGGACGACTATATGCTAATTGATAAGCATAGCCTGCAGGCGCTGGAGGTCACTGCAACCTTGCGAGACGGCAGCTTCAAAGGCAGTCTGCTACAGACGATTCGAGCGACGACAACTCAGAGTGGTGCGCGATTGCTTGCTCAGCGACTCAAGGCGCCGTCGATGTCTTTACAAGAGATTGACCATCGTCTTGATCTTGTCGAAGAACTCATCACTTTTCCTGTGCTCCGAGAGGAAATCACCACCTTGCTAAAGCGAGCACACGACGCTTTACGTTTAGTATCACGATTCGCTTATGGTCGAGGCGAGCCTGATGATCTAATCGATCTCGCGAGAACGATAAACACCACCTCTCACATCGCCACGATCATTACGGACCACATTCGAAGGCAAAGCTCATCCGTGGAGTCGGCTGATCTTGGCGACAGCCCGCTTCAGCTTCTATTGTCAAGGTTCTCTCTTGAGCAATGTGTGACCCTCGGCAAACGAATTTTGGAAAGTATCGACGAAGAAAGGCTGGAACAAATGCATCACATGGAAGATCAGCTCGCAGGCAGATTTCTTGCCATGGCCGATGAGGCTCTGGAGCAAGCCGGAGAGCTCAAATTACAGGGTGCTCCCAAAGGTGTACAGAAGGCTGCTGCTAGCGGGGAGCGAGACGGCGTTGCACTTGACGATCTCTGGATTATGCGTAATACGGCTAGTGCGCGATTGACTGTCCTACATAAAGAATTGGACACAACGTTTCTAACAAAGGATAAGCTCGAGGCAGAGTTGAGGGCGAAGACTGGAATCAAAAAGCTAGCTCTGAAGTGGATACAGCCTTATGGTCATGTCGTGCACATCAGCGGCGCAAAGGGTAAAGACCTTGACCTCTCTTCATTGGGCAAAGTGTCAGTAGCAAGATCTGGCACGACCGCGAGATCTCTCTACTACCATGAATGGACTAGTCTGGGCAACAAGATTGAAGACATCAAACGAGCCATTCGGGTTGAGGAGCAGAGGGTCTTCGACGCGTTACGCAAACAGATAATTAAGAACATCGTCAAGCTACGTGCGAATGCCGCTGTACTCGATGAGTTGGACGTCGCTTGCGGCTTTGCATCACTCGCTGTTCAAAAGAAGTGGGTTCGTCCTCATCTCAATACGGGTACGATGCACCACATACGTGGCGGCCGTCATCCGACAGTTGAGGCGGGATTACTCGAGCAAGGCAAACAATTCACAAGCAATGACTGCATAGTGGGAGGCACTTCCAGAATATTGCTCATCACTGGTCCGAACATGGGCGGCAAGAGCACCTTCTTGCGACAGAATGCCCTCATTTCTATACTTGCACAGACTGGGTCATATGTTCCCGCGGAGTACGCAGAAATCGGCCTTGTGGACAAGATATTCAGTCGTGTTGGCTCAGCAGATAACCTTTACCAGGATCAGTCTACATTCATGGTCGAGATGCTGGAGACGGCAGAAATTCTCAAGCAAGCTACACCTAGATCATTTGTGATTATGGATGAAGTCGGTCGAGGCACGACACCAGAAGATGGCATAGCGGTGGGTTTCGCGTCTTTGTCACATCTTTACCACGTCAATCAAAGTCGCGCACTCTTCGCTACGCATTTCCATATGCTTGCAGACATGACCACAGAGTTTGGACAGCTGTCATGCTATTGCACTGACGTGACGGAGGATGTCGATGGTTCCTTTTCGTACGAGCACAAGCTGAGGGAAGGCGTCAATCGAAATCCGCATGCTCTCAAGGTGGCAAAATTGGCAGGTATGCTAAAACTATACACGTTTCGTTGTGCTAGATCTAATCCTCATGTAATGCAGGTATGCCGGATGAAGCCATTGCCACTGCATCTAAAGTGCTCGAGCATTTGAACCTATACGGCACCGATGACCGCGTACACCACACGAGCGCGAAGCTCGCATCTTGTGGATGAGTTCACCTGAGATCATTATCGTCTGCGAGTCGAATCATAGCTTAGGTGGGCTCGAATCGTCTTTGAATCTCACCAAGCCATCCTGTATCGTCGTTGCCAAATGGACTCCTGTCTCAGGATCCCAAATTCGGCTTCTGTGCAAGCCACGTCCACCCTCAGCACGATCTGTCCACACTTCCTGCATATACCATTTCCGCGAGGTGGATCCTGAATCTGGTGCATCTGCTGCACCTGAAGCGCGTTCAGTAGGAGCCGCATTTTTCGGTTTATCTACAGGTTCATTTCCGAATAGTAATTCCTCAACACCAACGTGGAAGATGACTGTGTGCGAGATAGTTGCTACTCGCCGTGCATCTGCGCTGATCTCGAGGTGGTCGCCGATCACAAAAAGTGAGTTGCGATCAGATGCGTAGATATGCGCAATAGCATGCAGATTAACTTCGCGGCTGTACTTCGGCTTCTTTGCCTTGAGTATGGAGGACGGTATCTGGGGCATACTGCCTCGCGTTGTGTACATCATAAGTCGTCGCCGGTCGATCGGGTTGCGGTACTCGTTGTACGCTTTCATGTTCAGCTTACGAAGGTGCAAGCCACCCAGAGGATTAAAATGATTCGGATTTTTGGGAGCGTAGACGTGGTTGAAGAAATATGAGTCCTGAGATGGCATGTCAGGATGTTCGAACACATCCTTCTTCGAATTGATGAACGGGCCGTACTCCTGTTTGATGTCTAGCTTGTGCTGAAACCGGAATGGGGATGGTTCAGCGCGCTTGAACGACATAGTTGCTGTGAAGCAGACGCCTTTCTCGGCGATCTGTGTAACAGTGACGCTTCGAACACAGTAGTTGCCGCCATCACGGATGCTGTGCACCGTGTACACGAAGTGCTCTGTTGGCATGCCTCCGAGCGTAAACCATCCCGTCATGTTCTTCCTACTTGTCAGCCATACGCTTAGAATGGTATATGGTAGTACCTCATGCTCACGTGTATTATCATGCCTTCCGGAACCGTTTGAGCTGCTGCCCAGGCACTTTGAGCATATACATGCCCCCCGTACGCACCATTCTCCCCGCCAGTGGGAGCATATGCCTTCACACGTGACCGAAATGTCCTCGAGTCTATTCTTTCCAAGCTCATCAATTCCGCAAAAGTCACGACTTCACCGGCGGCATTGAAGTACGGTTTGGGCGTCATATTGCGAATGTGTCTCGAAAATCAGAAACTATGAAGCGATTAACTTGAAGTAGTAGGTCAATTTGATCAATTAATTGCTAAATGTATTCTACATCGCGACGGAATATGCTGGACGGCGATGTTCTCGATGAGGAGATACCGAGAGTTGCCGACTTGCAGTGGCCGAGCCGAGTCAGCTGTTCTGAGAGCTACGTTATGATCTAAAGGCTTGAAAGTCGTGCAAAGTTCACAGTATCAAGCATGGATGAATAGCGAGTCGAATATAATAATGAAGTACTTGACACCATTCCTTCTCCAACAACGGAAACATTTCAGGTGCCACGACGCACTGCCACAGCTGCACGGCCGCTAGGCAGCAACCCCAACTGAAGCGAACTTGGAGCTTGGCCTCAGTCATCAGACAGAGCACCAAGGAGACAGAAAGAGTACAGGCTAATTGAGAATGTTGAAATAGTATTGATAAATGACGATATACTATCGTGTATGAATCCCTCCATGGATCTAGCGCCAGCAGTAAAAACCTGAACCAGATACCAACATAACGTAGACAAATTGGCGCAGTATTGTCCAAACCACCAGGAGAGCCCAACCTCAAATAGCGACAATATGAGCTGTATACAAGAGAGTGGGCTATTGGCCAATGGATGTTGCAGTGGAGTGTGCTCCAAAGCGATGTCTTAAAAAGGTAGGAAAACCAACAAGATATCCAAGACGTGTTGTGTTATATCAATGCGTGAAATGTGAAAAGCTGTCATGAGGGATGTGATCATGATGAGGGGAATCGTCGCTTGTCCTTCTGAACGCCGAATGGACTAAAGTAATCTCAAGAACAAATGAGATACGCGAGAACCAAATTTTGTAGAAGCAATGCCTTGATAGTCCGTACTTGTGATGCCCGTTGCCCGTGATTATGAGTGCACGGACGGGGATTGATGAACTGGCGAGGCGGTGCACTTACGTGCATGGCGGTCGCGATTGTCTTTGCGAGGAAAAGCTTTGCCGCAACGGCTACAGTTGAACCTGCTCAGCTGCTTGTGGATCGAGTTGACATGGCGAGCCAAGTCAGTCCGTTTGTGGCTCGAGTACTCGCAGGCCTCATACGTGCAAGAGTAGCGGGAGACGTTGTCGCCGTGTTGACGTTGGATGTGTCTCTGCAAGCTTCCCAGAGTCTTGCACCTTGTGGAGCCACAATGATGACAAGTCAGAATCTGCTCCAAGCCAGCAAAGGAAATCTCCTCAAGGTCTGGGATAAACCTTGGAGTGGCAGCGGTATCGACAGTCTGTGTAAAAGGCTCCGAAATGTAGTTGAGATTCGGTTCCCCCAGAGCTGACGTGCTGGGAGCTTCGGTCGAGTTGCATATGTCGTCGAGGACGGTATCGGGAGCGACAAACTCCTGATCGTGCGCATCCCACACCTGATTGGCGCTGTGAAGCCCGACGTCGACCATGTCAAGTTCGGGCATATGGCTGCGGTTATACTCAACGACCGGTGCCAACATCTTCACGAGCTTCAGCGCTCCATTGCGCTCTTGGACTTGCACGTTCCGATCTCCAAACTCCTGTCCGTCGCCAACAGTGAATGTGAGAGACAGTATGTTCTGAATGAACTTGCGATTCCCCATGACACTGTGCTGAACAGGCGAGTTTGCGTTGGCAAGGTGTGCATCTGCAGCTTGATCATTGTAGTGGGGGCAGCGTTGCAAGCTACGGGGATCAATACCATCTTGCGGATCGACTGACGAGTGTGAGGTCGAGGTGGAGGTGGAAGTGTATGGGATATTGTAATATGGTGGTTCGTCGTAAAAGCCGGCCATAGTGAGTGATAGCTCGTTCGCCTACTGAAGTCAGCAGTGCATGTGTTGTTGGTCGTTCATCTCTGCCATACCTCGTAGCGGTCTTGGATGATCTTCAAGCATGCGGTGTACAGATGTGGTAGTTAGAATCTGCTTGCAAGAACAATTGCTTCAAGTCGCCTGCTTATGTGTGAAGAGCGGCGGAAAGGAAAGTCGAGGACAGGAAGAAGTGACTCGGGGTCCAGAGGGCGTAGAGAGGGCGGATATGTAGGTGCCAGTGGAAGGAGGAAGGTATAGGAAGAAGTGGGAGAAAGTAGGGCGCTGATGAACAAGGAGGGACAAATAGGGCGAGTTATTCCTGATTCGAGCCGCGTCAGGAAGGAGAAAGACTAGGAATTGGGAATCAGTAGCAAAAGCGTTGCAGAAAACAATCGTCACCTTAGAAGTCAGTGCAGTGACACCAACTTCTGCATCGCAGCAGCGCTGCGGAGGGACTGACTGATTGGCGCGACAGGGTCCGCGGCCTCACTTGATATACCGTACTCAAAGTACGGACTCGAAGCTCAATCATTGCTTGCTCCCACGAGAGTCGAGGGAAAGCCTTTACCGCTCCCCTCATTGGGAATAGTCTGCTCATGGCGCAGTTCCGAAAGTGCCGTGAAGGGGCATTGCGGAGGGGACTGGTGCGTCGAACGCAGTTGCGCAGTCTCTCCCATTCAAGCATGCGATTTTGCGCGCAGCATTGATGGGAGGACCAAGCGGCTCCGGAGAGGGGCATCATTGAGCCCTTTTATCGCTCGAGGTCGCCCCTTGGCCCAGAAACGGTGGCTGATGTAGGCCGGTTTAGCCGCTGATCGCGGAAGGTTGTGCGGCACACCATCCTGGCCTAGCCCATTCGTGTCTCCATGGTGGATGCAAGCTGATGCATCCTTGATGCAGGCGATCTGCAACTTCCGGCATGTGAGTTAGTAAATCAGACGTTGATTATCCTCAAGCATCATCAGAGAGTACGAAATGGAGATCAAAGAGCATGGAGCCTTGGTCTTCTATATGTGTAGCCCAGTAGACTAGGCTGTCAGCTTGACAAGGTGCGGCTGGGCGTTACGAGTATGAGACAGATGACCGGATGGAGTCACCCGAGATCAGGCTACCTTCCTGATTGCAGTGAATGATTCAATGATGGTCGAGTGCGACTGGATGACGCCAAACCAGGCAGTTGTTGTCGAGGTCTCGAGGAGATGAGGTTGATCTTATTTGCAGTCCAGTCATGAGGAATGAACGGGGCAGCATTCCGCTAGCCTACCAAACAAAACATACACGGTATAAGGGTTTGGGGCTTCCAAAGCCATGACCTTTCGTACCAAGATTAATGATAATGAATACTGCAAGGATGAAACGGCGATGATTTACTTTTGGAGTGAGCGCAAGCTCAAAGCAACGGGACACTTACATATCGATAAGACGGGCACCATACCAATTATGAGCGCTTTTGTGCGTGGCCTCTTCCTACTCGACAGTTCGACATCGACCGGTAGTCGGACAGGCTTCAGCTAGTGCATGTTGCCTTGCGTACAATACAGGAATCCTCCTTGTTGTTACGTCTGAGCACATTCACCAGCAAGATTCTGTGCTCCATAGAGTCCACTCAGTGCTTCCTGCACGACTGATCTTAAAACCTTGTACATCCCAAGACCATCTCACGTCTTCAAGCCTGCTAGGATAACCAGTGCAAGTGAGGTTTCCGCGACCAAAGGATGTTCTTGGGCATTCAGTCTCGAATCATCCTAGCCTTTATAAAGTCTCTAGCACACAAGAGCAGGCTGAAAGTGCCTTACGTTGTTCCTAAATGATAAGGGTAGGTAGTGCGCGCCTTTCTCTCAACATACTCAGGTAGCAGGCTATTTGATTACTTGCTGAACCGAAATGCCTCAGTTCTAAATTGACATACGGTACTGTAAAGAAAAAGATCACATGAATGTCTTTACCGGCTCATCAAAGGTGACTCTTCGCAGGGACTATCTAACGCCAGGGGATCGTTTGCTTCTATCAAAGAACGGTCTCCTTCCGATGGATGCTCGCGACTCTATTCCTTTCGCTCTGGTAAGGCCTGCTTCGTAAAATGATGGTACTTAATCCACCATTTTTTCTCCCGGAAACGAACCAGGCTATACCATTGTTTCAACCAGCTTGTTACCCTCAGAGAGGCAACCTTGAATATCGAATCCTGGCATATGGCCACTTTGCTAGGGAGTCGTAGAATGTTCCTCGTGCCGAAAAGGGCGAACTTCCTGATTACGTAGTACTCATCTTGGTTCTCGAGATTGCTTCTCGTGCGATAGACCGAGATACAGGCCAGCGTACGCATCCTATAGGCCTAGGGCTAGAAGATTGTTCTTACTATCGCCAGTAATAAGGCTCTGGGTTTTCTTACCAGATGCATCCTCGACTTCGACTGCTAACGATGCCATGGTCCGATATATGAAGTCTTCATGTGGCTTGGGAGACTTTTGCCGGCTAGATTTCCAAGCCCTGGGTACGTTGACATTGCTTGTGCAAATGGTTGTTCTCAAAATTCCTATTTCATTGATAGAGGCTTCCCATCACCATTGCCGTACATCCACTCGAAAGATCGGCGGTTTATGAGTCTTGAAGTTGCAACGAATTCGTTCATCATTAATGGAGATGAAGAGCAAGGTTGGCTTCCAGAGATCCTGAAGGAACGTACAAGGCTACTTCTCAGATCAGGGGCACAACCAGCTTCGGCACTCGCGAATTGCGGAAAGGCGTGGACTAATTCGTTAATTCTCCTTGCAGCAGCTATGATTATAATGAATGAAAGATGAAAGTGCCTTTACATTGCGAAACTCTCCTAATGACCTCTTGCTCCAAGCTTCTGACCATGAGATAGAATTTCTAGGGCCGTCTACACATATTCAAAGTCACCGGAGGATTTGGATTGCGTAGGGAGTACTAGCATCGAATTCCTCGCGTTTATTGATGATTCTTGACCATGGCCTATTAGATTGACATATGCCCTTTCTACGGCATCATTTCTCTAATGTTTCACAATCCCAATTGAGTCGGCATCGCAACTCGGGACACAAAAGCACTGATCAAAAAGGGTGACTGCTGAGTCAACATTGGATCATAAACCGACTGCGTAGTTTTTCGGCCGTTATTATTGATGTGCAACATTTGATCTTCAGGTGAACAGAAAAAGGCATCCACCGTTTACAGTCAGTAAGATAGTAATCAAGAGAACGACCTTGCTGACTGCTCTTATATAAAGCCTCGCAATTGGATCAGTGTAATGTGTCGCGTATATATCGTCGGGAGTCAGGAGAGCTTCGTAAAGTGTTAGTCCTCGATCACCAAAAGACGAGACGAAGAACAGTCGATTTAATTAGCAGCTTTGGGATAGATAATTAAGTTGAGATATATGTTTAACGCTTCCGAATCCAGCATATCGACGGCTCTCACCACCCTTGTGATATCTATTACAAAGGTTAGCTCTTTTCCTCCTCTTCCTCTGCTATTGATTATGTTCCTTTGGTACTGTTGCATTACTCAGTTATTTGAAAGCAGATTTTGCAACGACTGTGTCGGCATAAACTGATATGTACACAGCCGGCAGAAGGGAAGCTGAGGAAGGGCCGTGTAAGAGGATGCTATGTAGGCGTCTAAGGCATAGTCGTGAAGTTAAAATATAAGGTGACAAAAGTCCTCGGTCTTCTCGGCCATAATTTGGGGCTTTCTTCAAGTCTTCTGATTTTTTTTCTTTGGATGTCTTGATACTATGAATAAAGAAGCTTCACTTTTGACCCGAGTCTGACGAGATTCGCACATCACGGTGTATAAAACGCAAGATCATCGATCCTGTGTTTTGAAGTGGCTGTGCTTTCTGCCATCCAGCTGGGAAAATAGCGTCCGCTGCAAAAGTTCACATGGACGGGAAAGCGGTAATAATACAATTCTTACACATATTTGTAGCCTAGTTCACAGCCCTCCGTGATTCTCTATTATTCACGAGCACTCCAGTACTTTAGACATCAGGTTACCAAACTCGTTCGTACCAATCCCATCATCGTCCATGAAAACTCTCTTCGGGATTTCCCACTCGACCACAGGCGTTTTCTTCATGTCTTTTCCAATCTCTGCTTCAACCAACGTGTTGTACGAGTGATCCAAGAAGTCCTCGAGGTTGTAGTTCTGCTTGGTGAACTGCTCGCTGATGATCTTAGCCAACATCGCCACATTTGGATGCCAGTGAGACTGCAACGTCTCGATCTCCCAGATGGAGCTGTCAATTGCGTTCGTCAGCATGGGATCACGCTCGGTCGGGTTGAACGAGTCTTTGAACCCTTCCCCTTCCGATGATCCCTGTGACTGGTTTGCGCGGTGGATCATGAATGTACATTGTGGGTGCTGCTTGAACATGTTGTATATCCAGGGCACCACCACTACAATGCCAGCGGGTGGAGCGTGCAGCGCGAGGCGAGATAGTCGCTTGATAAAGCTGGCAACAAGAGCAGCAGGCAGATGTGTTGAGCCCATGAAAATGTCGAGAAGTCGAAAAAAGCGTGAGCGGTGTTTTGAATGGAGAAGATCGTCGTCGAGTAGCGAATATAGCTTTCCATAGAATGACGGATAGTCGAGGTTACGTTCCTGCATCAGGTGGAAGAGACCCGACAAGGCGAGCAGTGATGTAGCGCCGCCTACGTTGTATGAATCAGTGAGGTAGTCCATGAGAAGCTCAACTTTGCTGAACCACGGCACGATACGGTCAACAAGGATCCCGAGAATAGCCTTATGCTGCTGCTTGGAAAGCGGAGCCTTGAGCACAGTGAGCCAGGCTGCTTGGACTGCCTTTCGCTGCTTGCGCTGCACCAGCAAGTGTTTAATATCATTAGCGACCTTCTCAGCAAAGAGCCTGGTTCGGCTTTCCACTTCGGACGGTTCATCAAGCTCGCCTAATACTTCCAACATAGCCTCAGCAGTCTCCTCACTTGCACTCGACTTCAGACTCTCCGTCATGACTTGCAACGCGAAGATCCGAACATCGTCATACTCGGAAAAGTACTTTGCGTTGAACTCAGCTCGTACTGCTTCACCGGCCAAGAGCATGGCAGCAGCCGCTTGCGCAAAAATGCCGCTCTGCCACTTTCCGTGGCCGTCATGGTTGACCTGCTCTTTGACCAGACGCATGACCAGCGTCAATGCTGTGGACTGTATTTCCTCACTTCCACTACGCAAGCTCGCGCAGAGCAGTACAGTGTATTCGTCCAGTCGTTCTCGGAGCCACCGAACAATAACCTCCTCATTGCCTCCATGTGCATTCCTGATGTCAAGAATGTCAAGTGCATAGAAGCGACAATATATCCTGCATAGCGCAACAGCAGGCAAGATGGTCCTGTTGGTCACAACGCCTCCGTCATTGGCGCGCGACAACAGTTTTGGGATATTGTTATAATGCTTCCGAGACTCCAAGACTTGCGCTTCAAGGGCGAGGGTCTCTTCTTCCAGACTTTGTATGTCGTCCGTGGACTCTACTCTTTTGGTTTTCGAGGGTTTTGTGCTCGCCTTCTCTGGTCGCTTGCGCTTGACGCCTGCTTGGGTTGCCATCTCGAGGGACGGCATTGTAACAATTCAACAGCACAATAAATAGCAACCGCAGATAACTTGAGCTGCTGCCTGGCCAGAGATTTGGGCCAAGAGAAGGAAAACTAAAGCTCTGTAAGGGCAAGAAATGCTATTGCCAGTCCCAATGGTCTCTTTCTCACACAAAAAAAAGTTACGCGACCCGATCTGGTATCGGCAAGTTCAGGGCCGAAGTTTAGCCGGCTCCTGCTAGAGCTTCTCCGTTTTGACCTTTGACCTTGGCCATTGACGAGCTCCATCACCTGAACCGCCAACAATCCCATCGCAGTCATGGCAGCGCGTCTTTCGAGGAGCGCCATCAGTACGTCGCTCCGTCAACAATGCAATTGCGATGCCATTGAGATGCTAATGCCCCGCCAGCAGGCGCCACTCGTCTCCGACCCGCCCTCACTTCCCGGGCTCTCCCAACCATCGCTGCCCGCTACAACTCCAACGTGCCGGCTGAGGACCCAAAGAAGAAGGCTCAGTCCATTCTCGACTCGTTACCGGGCTCGTCGCTCGCCTCCAAGGCCGCCATCCTGTCCGCCGGAGCTGGTCTGTCCATCGCGGCGATCAGCAATGAGCTTTACGTTTTCAACGAGGAGACCATTGTTGCATTCGCACTGCTCACTGTCTTCTATGGCGTCGGAAAGTATGGTGGACCGGCGTACGCAGAGTGGGCGCAAGGTCAGCAGGACAAGATGAAGGCAATCCTCAACCAGGCACGGGAGAATCACACCAAGTCTGTGAAGGAGCGCATCGAGAACGTCCAGGAATTTGGCGGTGTGATTGACATCACCAAGACTCTGTTTGAGGTCTCTAAGGTGGGTGCCGGTCGAATTTGGCTCGATATCGATGTGTAGAGGAGCTAAACTTGATGTCCTAGGAAACCGCCAAGCTCGAGGCTCAGGCGTACGAGCTCGAGCAAAAGACGACCATCGCTGCTGAAGCCAAGAGCGTGCTGGATTCGTGGGTCCGATATGAGCAGAGCGTGAAGCAGAGGCAACAGAAGGAGCTGGCGGACAGCGTCATCGCCAAGGTTGAGAAGGAGCTCCAGAATCCAAAGGTTCTCCAGCAGATCCTTGATCAGAGCGTGAAGGATGTCGAGAGTACGTTTACGTTACCAAGCCTGAGTTCTCAATTTGATTGCTAACATCAAGCAGGACTTGTTTCGCAAAAGGCGGCATAGAGGGTGACAAGCAGTGATAGACCGGGCAACTGTGCAACTACAACTCTGTCTATATAGTTTCAAAAAAGCCCATATCTCTTTTGTCCCATTCTACGTCTTCTTGGCCGGAGTTGGTTTTCTGCGAGGTTCACCTTCCGCCATCGTAGGCGATACGAATTCCGCACGATCGATGGCACCTGCCTAGACGCACTTTTAAATCCCAGTCTTGGACCGGACACTTTCATGTTGCCCAGATCTGCATCCCCTTCTGCGCCCTTGACAACAGTGGCCATAATTTCGTATCATTTCTGCATCAGGTCAAGGACAATTCTTGAACCTTTCAATCGTGCATACAGCTTTTCCTCACTCTTGCCACACTTGCCAGACGCTCTCCTAACTACCTCCAGCAAGACGACATAATCACAACTGGAACGACGATGAGCAGTGGCCTTCAAAATGCTTTGCTCAGGAAAGCTCAACAAGAAGCCATGCTGAAATTGAGAGAGGACCGGCGCAAAGTCCACAATGTACTTGATCTCGAGGCTGAGCCCATGGAGATAGGCGACGTCACACCGGTCCGCCGCAAACAAACCACTTTCGTGCAGCCCAATCTTGACGCACCAGATGACATCAAGCCAGCTGCGAAGACTGTTACATTCATGCCCAGTCAGATTGGCAAGCCGGACCAAGTCTCCATCTCGTATACAGCTACCCCGTTCAGATTGCTCTGGTATGACATACAATTGGTACTCGGGAAGCTGCCGAGCACCGTCGGTGTCATGAAACCCTGGCGATGGGGCAAGGACGCGGACCCCTTCGACGAGATGTACCCCAATGGGCGCAACCTACTGAGCATAACTCTGCATGCCATCCTCATTATCACTCAGTTTGTAAGCATTTCAACGATCTGAGATGTACACACTATACTAACAAAATGCTAAAGTGTTTCGTGATGACGCTTCCATGGCATATTTTCACGCCAATCGCATTCTTTGTTAGCTACGTCTGTTGCTTCGTTTTCTTCAACACTCTCATCAGTATCGCGCTCAATGGCACAGACCTGAAAGTCTTGCCAGAAGTCAATGTCGACCCCGAAGGCAACTTCAACGATGAGTACTGGATCTACTTGAACGGTGTCTCTGTTGGGTAAGGAGAAGTCTATTACGCCGTAGTGCAGCCCTTGCTAACCTACAGGAAAGTCATTCGTGGCTGCAATCGAACGTCAATCGCCTTTCTCTGACCTTTGGCCGCCCTGTAGTTGGTGTACACAACGGCACCTCGGGCATCATCTTCGATCTCTTCGAATGCCTCCTCCAGCGCAACTTTGCATATGCCACGCAAGACGTCCGCGAGGCGTATGCGTGCATTAAGCAGGCACTACTCGACCCCACGATCAAGAAGATTGTTTTCATCTTGCATTCCCAAGGCGGCATCGAAGGCGGTCTCATCTTAGATTGGCTTTTCGCTGAGGTGAGCCGTGACGCCCTTAAGCGTATGGAAGTGTACACTTTCGGCAACGCCGCGAATCATTTCAACAATCCCGATTTATACGACCCGAACACAACGTACGATCTCAAGCAGCTTCACAAGGCCGTCGTGACTCCGAAAAAGAGCCACAAGGAGCGCATACATACAAAAGTCATTGGACACATTGAGCACTACGCAAACGCTGGCGATTTCGTCTCTCAATTCGGTGTCTTGAACTACACGCGTATCCAGAACCGATTCATGGGGCGTCTGTTTCTGGCACCTGGTTCTGGTCATTTACTGAACCAGCACTATCTTTACAAGATGTTTGCGCTCACGCCCGATCGTACACGATGCGCAGATACGAATGAGTTCATGGAAATGGAGGTACGCTTCAACAAGCATGATGTTGAGGATAATGACGACGACGAGCGCGAAAGCCTGCTCGCGAGTCTTGTAAACGTTGACGAGGATGCTGAAGACCCGGAGAAGAGAAACACCGTGGCTTATGTTGCAGATGTGAATGCGGCCTTAAAGACAGTTGCTTTGCAAAGGAGTGGCGAATCCGCAAGAGTGCTCAGGGTCAAAGACTTCTCGCGGTTGTGGCTATATAGGAATGGGGGAGAGCCTGAAGATTGAACTCACGCCGAGCTTGACACCACAGATATCCTATGAGAGGGAATTAGACCTAGTCGCTGAGAAGGACATCTGAGGGAAACGAAGCTGAAAGACCTGTTCCTGAATTAAAGACCTATCAAACACTTTAGCTCTCCACATCGCCACCGAAACCCTACGACTTCTGCGCATCATGTCCCCAGTTCTTCAAGCTCTTATAGCTTTTACTGTTCGTATCCTGCTTTGCTTTCTCCTCCTGAGCGAGATGTCTTTTACAGTACGCAACGACCTTGCGCATATGCGCTAGATCATCTTCATCATATTTGCTCGGATCCTTCTTTGGATTCTTCTCCAGGATCTCAATGATCTTTCGTCCACTCTTCATGCAAGATTTCAGTCAGCATAGAAATTGATTACATCTCGACAAGGAAAAATATACCTCGTGCCCAATACTTTCGCCGGAACCATCGTCTTTGGACCAGCCTGATTCTTGTGACGCAGACCCAGAAAGCCATTCCTTGAGCTCATCTGGAGTCATATTGACGAGCTCATTCCATTCTCTATATTATATGTCAGCATTGTTCGTCGTGCCGTGATCTACACTATCTTCTGTATCTTGCACTGCTTGTGGTAATTGTCAGAGCCTGTTCAAACCTACTCGATGACCGTGTTGTCGTCTTTGACCATGATTGCTTCCTCAATCGACAAATCCACTTATATGCTGATGATGCTGCTTTCAGAGAGATATGTAGGGATTGTACTAATAGCTAGTCAAGGTTGCATACGAGAGAGTTGCTAGATATATCTATCTGACTCCAACGACTTTCGTGACATCATGATTGTTTAATCCACTACGTGCACTCCAGCAATGTATGGGAACTTTCAATAGACGACTCATGCAACACTAGAATGCGGCTCAAGGTCCCATCAATGCACAATACAACGCGGCATCCATTCTAGGGCCTATACTTCGAATAAGCACGACCAGCGTCGTGGGTACAAGCACGTGATGAGGCTGAGACTCGGCCTGGTCAAAATTTGTGTAAAGTATCGAAAAGCTTGGGACTGAACATCCAGCGAATTCATGCAAGAGTCAAATCAAACTCTTAGCTGTTCAGAATTATCATTATTAAGTGCTTCTTCAGAGCAGCGCGGAAGCCAGCAAGCAAGAAACGCATGTTATGCACAAACCCATGTCCAAACGATGCAAGTCTTCTCGTCTAAACGCCTTTAAGCTCACAAACCCATCAAGATCAATATGCGCCGGCGCCGATATGTCGCCGCCTCCAGAGGCAAACAATGCATCGATACAAAAGGGGAGTACAATGTAAACGACCAGGTTTTGCGGCATCGTCGCTGCCTCTGGGACCTGAGCTGCGATTGCAACCCTTCCTCATCATTGTCGTTGTCTTCTTGATCTGTCAAATCAATTCGCGAATCATCCGGATCTGATCCAAAAGAAATTCTCATCATGTTAACAACAGATTCGCATAGCCAAAAGTCGTGGTGATAACGGGAACCAAATGTTGTCAAAACCGTGATAGGGATAATGCTGGATTATTCTTTCATGCCCAACTTGCCAAACAGTCCTTTCTTGTTCTTAGGCTTGTCATTGCCATTCTTGAATGCAGAAGCTGCGGTGCCAGCGCCGCCAGATGCGGCATCCTGAATGATGGCAAGGCGCTGCTTGGCTCGTTCTTCACCTTGTTGTGCAGCGCGAACATACCAGACATTGGCCTCGAGTGCATCTTGCCGGCAGCCAATGCCAATCTCTTTGAAGTATCCAACAGCGTATTCTGCTTTGGCATAGCCTGTGATGTGTTAGCCTCGCAATATTCCTAGGCTTGCGCATGAGGGTGGAATACCAAGATCGGCAGCTCGCTTTGCCCACTCAAAAGCTTCGTTCTCATCCTTTGCCAGTATTGGCTCGGCGCCAAATAGGTACCACGCACACAACGCCATCATAGCCTCCGGAACACCTGCCTGAGCAGCACCATTATAGAAGTGAATACTGAGCGCAGCGTCCTTAGGACATTTCAGCATGCCATGCTCGTAGGCTTTGCCCATGACCAGGTTTGCCTCAGGATGTCCAAGGTCTGCGGACTGCGTGAACAATTGCGCAGCGTAGACCTCATCCTTGAAAATGTCATCGCCATAACCGTTCTCATGTAGACGCCCAAGCTCATAAGGCGCAGCGTTGTATTGCATGTCTGCTGATTCGGCAGCACGCTTGAGCCATTTGATCCCTTCTCGATAGTGGTTGTTGAGGCCCATGGTTCCTTCAAGACATGCCATGCCTAAGCGTGTTGCAGCACCAGGGTGATTCTTGGAAGCAGAGGCGCGGTAGAACTGCACAGCTTTTGCGTAATCTTTCCGGCAACCCCAACCGAACTCATAGCATAGCGCTGCTCGATATCCCGCTTCAGCATGTCCGTGCTTGCTGGCGGCGACGAAAAGGGGAAATGCACGATCATAATCTTCCTTGCCTTTATTGAATAAGCCAGAAGAGAAGCCGTCACCAAGGTAATACTGTGCAAATGGATAACCTCTATCTGCCAGCTTGTGCAAAATCTGCCTCGCCTCCTTCAACATGTCTTCCCTTGAATTTGGGCCTTTCTCTTCCGGTGGTAAGTCCATGGCAATTTGCACCATGAATACAGCAAACTCGTACTGCACTGCCGGATCCGTTGTCTTCTTAACATTTGCGCGGTACATCTCCAGTGTCTTCGCGTGATCAAGCAGCGATGCATTGCTACCCACCGCGCTCTTTAGGGATGAATTATCAAGGTTCGCGCCTGGTGCCACTTGTTGTGCGTATGGCATCGACAGAAGATCAACGTAAGAGAGCGGTCGGTTGTCTGGCGAGTTGCGGTTACGTGACAAATTGCGGCCACCTTGTGCTGGTGAGCCCCCAGGCGACATGGAGCCCGCCACCGACAAGCGCGAGCGACGCCGATCCTCAGACCCTGTCGAGCCCACTGTCAATGTAGAACGAGGTCTTTGTAGATCCGCTACGGGCAGATTTATCTCAGGCACAGGTGAGTCGTTGTTGTGCATCTCGCTTCGCATTCGTGGTGGAGCGTGGTGATATTGTAATTGCGGATACATCTCTTCTGGTGCCTCCAAGCTACCATTCGCTGCCTCCTCTTCGATTATCTGCCCATCCTGCTGTGCTTCGTATGCCAGATTGCTTGGGATGGGCGTACTCGTTGTAGAAATCTCTGCCACTTCTGATGGTGCAATGCTCCCTGACGGATCTCGCAGATGTCCCTGATGTGCGATAGTCTGCGTCGGAGGCATTGAGTATGTTGAATTCCGGTAGTGCCCGGGTTCGGGTGTTTCCAGATCTCGCGATGCAGTAGATCTACCATCTGAGCTGGGCGTCATGGGTACTGCAGAGTGCCTGTTGAAAGTTTGCTCGTTGGCCACGGCATTTTTATACCGTGCAGGCAGCGCATACTGGTGGGCTGCTGCGGCGCCGACGGGCTTTCGCTCTATTGTCGATTGGCGTTGGGGATTGGGTAGACCATGCGAAGACATTCGAGGCGATGGTGTATGGTCATCTGTGATCTGTTCGTGGGGTTTAAGATACGCTGGGGAAGGACTGGTTGGAGGTACTGGTTTATCCATGGCGAGGCTGCCAGGCATAGTGAGGCCAAAACACTGCCTGCGTGAGCCTGGTAGCAACAGGACAACGTGGTCGGCAGGAAGAGACTGATGTTCCTCTTGGACCCAGGTATGGAACCGAATAATAAATTTAGTAGCGGTCCCTCCAAGCCGTTCTGCCCCACTGCGTACGAATCTTTCGCGGTGTTCGGACGGCGAGGTTCAGGGAACAAGGCTGGCTCGTAAGCGAGTGTGAGACAGTGCGGTAAGAAATGCACTGTAAAAATTTGTCGTGGTAGCGATGCTGTGGTGAGAAAGCAGATCGTGTTCGTAGATGATGATGCTACCGGGCGAAGCGAAAGAAAGGGACTAATATTTGATGATCTGCGATTGTTAGCTCAGAATCATGGCTGCAGGTGCGTCTTGGTCCCGATCAGGCCATGACAGCATCCGTTAGCACCATCACACTTACCAGTCCCTGCCGTCCGCGTACCAGCTGATGTAGCGCCTGCTGGAGAAATTGTTTGGTGGGTTAGGGAGTCAGCATCGAGAGCTAGTGTACATCCGTGGAGCTGGTCAATTAGAATTTTCTGTACAATGTAATGTATCCAAAGGCACGAGCGGCTTTTTTGCTCGTCGATTTCAGCAAATGTAGAAGATCGGCTACCAAGAAAGCACCCCACAACGAGGCGGCAGACTGAACAGTAAGCCAATCCAACGTCGTGGCTGCCTTTGCACCTGGTCAAGAACAACCAGGGACGTTTCAATCTGGCTGCAAGCCCGTGTACACAGGCTTTCGCTAAGGCTCCCCAATGCTCTGAGCGTGTTGTCTTCTCTGAATCTGGGATGCCCTCGATGGATGCGCAGCGTGTTGTGAGCTCAGATGAACCAACGTGGTGCTGTTGAGCTGCCCGTTCCCGCTGCCCATCCTCACCGACGCGTCAGTTTTCATTTCGCTGTGAGGAATGTTGAGCTGCCGCCCCCTTTTGCTCCTTTCCGCACACGGTCTGTGCTAGCCTTGAGTTTGACTGCCGAACGCGTAGTATTATTAAGGGCGTTCATATTTCGCACTGATTCAGAGGGAGGATTTGTGGTGTAGTGTGGACGTAGTATCGAAGCCTATTCGTGCTAGTAAGGTGGACAAAGAAGAAGACTGCGTTTCGATGTCCAAAGCCTGGCGCATTCGCATATCTACCAACGGCCCTACTTAAGACATCGAAAGTTTAATTAGATGAACTGCTTATCATGGAGCCTTATCGCGCGTCCCAATGGGGCCAGTACAATAGATACACAAATGCAATTGCTAGGCCCAAGCAATGGGATTGACGATTCACGAGTTATCCCATGAGCCATGGTCATGGGAATCTCGAGTGCCATGTGAAGTACCGTGTCCTGATGTATGGCGTCACAGCCTCGTCCTGCCTGTGGCATTCTGAGCTTTTTGATTCATCTCAACTCTCATTAATTAATCCCATACATCTGCGTGGTACGAGGGTTCGTCGAGGAGATCTGCCTTGTTCGCAGATGCAGCATGAACATACAAATGAACTCACGCATATTCTCAGCTCTATCGTTGATTTTCAACACATCTTCTACAAACCTTGCCTTTTTGTTTCTGGTCTACCATGTCCCTCTCCAGCCCTGAATATGACCAGTCCATATTCCAAAGCTGAGCTCGCAAGAGCATTCTCTGAGATCTGGACGGGCAGATAAATCTATTTCTTGCCTGCGTTCCGTCACGCTGCAGATTACGTTCATTGCAGCAACGTTCCAGCGTGCTTTTGATTCATTTCTGGCTCCTTTGGGTGTGTTGCCGCTTTCATCGCGTCAAGCCAGGATCACGCAAGCCGACCCATGTTCGTAGATCTTGAAAAGCAGGAAATGAATCCATCACATTGTCCTCCCAATCCATGCAAACTCGCAAATGCCCCAGGTCTGCCTCTGTCCTGGCGTAGGTAGACAGTGTCGCAGTATTCTCGCAACACTCTCCTCAAGGCCTTGCCCGCATGAAGTGTTTAGTGGATGATGCTCGAGCCAAAACAGAATATAGCTAGCTCAATAATATTACGCACGACTAGCGTGGAAGATTCCGTTGCCCGTGTCTACGGGATGGCTGCGGCCAGTGGCAAAGGCCCAAAATAGTCGAGCTAGGCCTGAATGAGGCGAGGCGAGTGAAATTCGACGAAAGAGAAGATCAGGAGAACGGGGGCGTTGGGCGTCTCCACAAATCAAAGGCGCCCAGAGGCGTCCGAAACCACACATCCTGTTGTTCCGTTGTCCGTAACCACAGCAGGACAGCACCACCTTTCACAGCCGCTCGTTTGCTGGAACACTCGCTTTCACTACACCCCCCCCCAAGCACACACAGTTATCGTCAGCCTGCTACGCTCTCGTTGGCGCAGGGACGTTCGCGTGTTATACAACATTCGTTGGCCCTAATCTGCACACTTTCGCTCTGTGTTTCGCAACTCGCCGAGGACGTGGCGTCAACGACCCTTCGTTTGCTGCTGTTTGGTTGGAATTGGATACTGGAAAGCGTCGTTGACATACACGGCGCAGGCTCCTCACCTCAATACCGTTTACGCGCTGTAGTTGCACAGTTTGATACGCAGTCTTTCGACAGCCGATGTGTTAGATCTGATCCCTTCCCTGGACGCTCGTTAGGAAGAGGAGAAGAAAAATTCTGGTTCAACATCTGCAGTGGGCAGATCCGACCATCTTGTAAGGCTTCTGTGCTACGGCGGCAGTCGCAGTGGAATGGGCTCACGTCGCTAATACGCACATTCCGTAAACAGAAACAATGGCCTCCAATCCTCCACGGTACCGTGACGGGCAGCGGGACAGCCGCACTCCACGTCGTCGTCCTGAAGATATCGAATCACGACCGCCAGTATTCGCTAGCCCAACCACGCCTGGTTCAGGTGCTGGCCCACGACGCAGTGGCTACAATTCTTACGCGCACCAATATCCAGCATCACCAGGCAACGGCCGCCCTTCAGCAGATGACAAGGCGCCGATGATGACGTCGCACGCTCGGGATGGGAGTGGAGACATCTCCCGGAAAAAGAGTTTGATCAGGCCAGAGAGACGGCGCAATGATTCAGACGATCCGAACTATCATTATCGCAAACATGCCCAGAGAATGGCAGTGCAGCCGTCAACAACGGGACATGACCCCATCACTGAGGATCACGATGTGAGCACACTTCACTCGGACAGTACAGACGTACGAGCAGGCGGCCGCGGCCAGCGTATTCAACGAACTTCGACCTCGCAGAGCCCACCCTTGAAGGAGAAGTACGAGAACGTACCGCTCGGGAACAAGAGAAGTGAAGGCAAACTACGGCGACATCACACTCAACGAGAACTCAAAAGGAGGCAAGAGCGCGAGCTGATAGAAAGAGATCGAGCTTCAGTAAGGCCACCGAGTCTGTGGAATGTCTATTGCGGTATTATCACATTTTGGTGTCCAGACGCGGTGTTGCGCTGCTTTGGGAAGCCTCAAAAAGCTCAGCAGCGAGCATGGCGAGAGAAGATGGGTCTGATCAGTATCATCATTCTTATCTGTACCTTCGTTGGTTACTTGACCTTCGGCTTCACGCAGACAGTCTGCCCTGCAGGTTCCTCCAACAGGATACGCACGAATGAAGTGGATCGCGGCTTCATGGTCTTCCACGGAAAGGCAGTCGATCTGTCGCGCTCACAGCATCCACTTGCTCGTGGTATTCCTGACGGTGCCAATGTTTGCTTCGATATTGTGAATCCAGACGGTGGGCTCGGTTATGGTGGCTATGATGGCAGCTTTATGTTCCAGAACGTAAATGGCGCCTGCAAAGGTCTCATCACGAAGAAAGCAGCCGATGTCCCGTCAAATGACAATGGTGATCTTGCATGGTACTTCCCATGTCGCCCGATCAAGCAAGATGGTTCGTCCACGCCCAACTCCACAGAGCCAGTCTATCCTGGGTACGCCTGTCATACTTCGCGGACTGCTCGAGAATCGTTTTACGGACTCAAGGTCTATGGCGATGTATACTTCACTTGGGACGATGTCCGAAACGATACTCGTCCGCTGATGGTTTTTGGAAGTGACGTGCTGGATCTGTCCCTTCTTGACTGGCTCAACAGAACCGCGGTCAACTATCCTGCCAAGTTCGACGAAATCCGCAACAACACCGCTCTTAGAGGACTCGATGTCACTCGGTCGTTCTCTGCTGCTGAGGACAGGCAAATCGGCAAATGTCTGTCACAGATCACCAAGGTTGGCTCGGTCGACACGACTTCCGTAGGCTGCATTGCGTCACAAGTAGTGCTATATGTTTCGCTCGCCTTTATTCTCGCCATCGTTGGTGCGAAGTTCTTGCTCGCGTTAGCTTTCCAGTGGTTCCTGTGTCGCAAGTTTGCGGCAGACAAAGGCGTGCCAGATTCAAAGACTCGAAAGAAGCAGATCGAGGACTGGTCAGAGGATATCTACAGACCACCACCTAAGCTTACAGACCCTGCCGGAGGTTACGCTGATCGTTCGAGTAAGAGAAGCAGCATGCTATTTCCAACAACGTCCAGGTTTACGAGTCCGTATGCTATAGATCGCGCAACTGGCCGTCCGGGCTACACGACCATGGCTAGTCAAAGCTCTACATCTAAGCTGCTTCCGGGAAGTGCCGGTCTGTACAAGCAAGGGAACCACAGCCAGGGCACACTTCCGACAGGTGACACACGCTCCAGCATACTACTAGATTCCGAAGGCCCAGGTCCTGCAGGTTTTATACATGAAGCAGTTGTACCACAACCGCCACCAGAGTGGCAACCATTCGGCTATCCCTTGGCTCATACTCTCTGCTTGGTCACAGCGTACTCTGAAGGACACGAGGGCTTGCGCACCACGCTCGATTCGATTGCGTCGACTGACTACCCCAATAGTCACAAGCTAATTCTGGTGGTCGCCGATGGCATGATCAAGGGCAAGGGCGAGACTCTGGCCACCCCAGACATCTGTTTGAGCATGATGAAGGACCACGCGACTTTGCCTCAGGATGTACAACCATTCTCCTATGTCGCTGTTGCAAGTGGGTCAAAACGTCACAACATGGCAAAGGTGTACGCAGGATTCTACGACTATGGCTCGGATTCGTCAGTTCCCCTCGAGCGCCAGGAACGAGTGCCAATGCTGCTCGTCGTCAAGTGCGGTACTCCTGATGAACATGGAAAGAGCAAGCCGGGCAATCGCGGTAAACGCGACTCTCAGATCATTCTCATGTCCTTCTTGCAGAAAGTTATGTTTGATGAGCGTATGACCGAGCTAGAGTTCGAGATGTTCAACGGCATTTGGAAGATCACAGGGATTTCTCCAGACTTCTACGAAATGGTACTCATGGTGGACGCTGATACAAAAGTCTTCCCTGACAGCTTGACTCACATGGTGTCTGCCATGGTGAAAGACCCCGAGATTATGGGGTTGTGCGGTGAGACCAAGATTGCGAATAAGCGCCAGAGTTGGGTCACAATGATCCAAGTGTTCGAGTATGTTACACCTACGGAACCCCGCAGTCTTTCCAGAAATGGTTGTGCGCATACTAACTAGTTTCACGTAGGTACTTCATTTCTCACCACCTGTCCAAGTCGTTCGAATCCGTTTTTGGAGGTGTCACCTGTCTCCCTGGTTGCTTCTGTATGTACCGCATCAAAGCACCCAAAGGTGGTCAAAACTACTGGGTTCCCATCCTGGCAAACCCGGACGTGGTTGAGCACTACTCAGAAAACGTGGTTGACACGTTGCACAAGAAGAACCTGCTTCTCTTGGGCGAGGACCGATATCTGTCTACCCTGATGCTGAAGACGTTCCCGAAACGCAAGCAGGTCTTCGTACCACAGGCTGTCTGCAAAACAACTGTGCCCGACAAATTTGCGGTGTTACTCTCGCAGCGTCGACGATGGATCAACAGTACAGTGCACAATCTGATGGAGTTGGTGCTTGTACGAGATCTCTGTGGTACTTTTTGCTTTAGCATGCAGTTCGTCGTCTTCATTGAGCTGGTTGGAACCTTGGTCTTACCCGCTGCTATCGCGTTCACGGTCTACCTCATCGTCATCAGCATTATCGCGGCTGTTGAGAACACTGCTGCCCCTATCATTCCGCTGATTCTATTGGCTCTGATCCTCGGTCTCCCAGCTGTTCTCATAGTGTTGACCGCTCACCGCTGGTCTTATGTCGCGTGGATGCTTGTCTATCTACTTTCGCTTCCAATATGGAATTTCGTTCTTCCTACGTACGCGTACTGGAAGTTCGACGACTTTAGCTGGGGCGACACTCGAAAGACTGCAGGCGAGAAGGTCAAGAAGGCTGGTTATGAATATGAAGGTGAATTTGACAGCAGTAAGATCACTATGAAGCGATGGGGCGACTTTGAGCAAGGTAAGTGCATCTCTCGGCATTGTTCTCGCGCAAACAGGCTGACGCTTTTGGTAGAACGTAGAATGAAAGGACCATCCTCCTCAGTGAACAGCTGGCCAACGTCAACTGCAACAAACCAGCATGGTTTCGAGCCGTACCACGACATGTAAAAGGACCAGTGGCCAGTGTAGGTTGAACAGGCTGCATGTACGCATTGCTCTGCGGTTTTTTGTTTTGGATTAGAGGCTTGGGATTGGGCACTAATTTTGGGCATATGCATATGGCGTTCGCTTCATGTGAATATGGTATTCTTGCCGCTAACATACATTGCGGCGCAGACATATGTCAGCCAGACTTGTATTGTAGTCTAAACGTTAGCTGAAGGGTAATGATAAATCAAACTCTCAAGTGCTCCTTTGCTTCATGGTCGTACTCGTGACTGTCAAGCTAGAGTCGGGGGAATGTTCCTTGATTGGGCCCCGCGGATGCAGTCTGATAGATCACACTGGGTTGCTGCGCTATATGCGGGAAGTTGTACAGCGCACAGCAGCAGGAACGAGAGAACGGACAGCACGCTAGTGATGTCGCACAGCGGATTTGGCTCATCCAGGATCAACTGCGTGGGCTGATCTCGACTTGCCCAATATAAATCCAGATGAAATCAACGCAAAGAGGGCAGATAGACTCCTTGCATCTGCTCCGTTGACCACCCTCTTCGCGATAGAGCTGGAGGGAAGTCAGTACTGTTTCGAAGCTAACTGCACATTTGCAGAGAGGGTCGTGTGGTTGCACATGGACACTGTACAACGCTAATGCACAAGACCATTTCTGTGTTTCTACGGGACGTTATTCGCTCATGAGTGCCCACCCATTCCTCCTGCCTTGCAGGCTAGAGACTCACCTCAATGCCTATTCCCTGGCGCATGGACTGTCTCTTGCATATTGTGTTGCCAAGAGATTAATGGCAACCATGTTTCATTTCTGATGTCTTTTCGTTTTCACTACACAAATATCCCGTCACTTATCCGCCATCGCCAGCTGCCAGGACGCTTGCGGACGCCTCAACTTTCCGTTCATCGTCCCAGCTACACGGGCATCAGTCCTCGTGGTTGGAGCGCTAGTTCTCTTTCAGCGACAAGGTATGCGACATGGCTACTAGGATCTCCTTCGCCTATCTTTAATTCTGCGAACACAATCGCGCAATGCTTTTGCTCGTTTTGAACCCATTCACAAGCTGATCAACCTTCGTCCAACCACATTTTCGCTTCTGAGCACTGAAAACAAATCACATGGCCCAGAGCATTTGCCCACAGCTACGTCGCTGCCCTGAATGACACCGACCACTTGCATCGATACCCCACTTTTTCCAGACGTGTCCAGACGTTCTGAACGTGGCTTACCGACCCGCTGCATATAGCCTTGTCAGAAAGACGTCGTTCCCGTCAAAGCCCTTTTCATTGACAGCGGGATAAGAGAAACCGCGTGGAACAAGGCCAATAAGGAGGCCATGATTCGCAGCTTCTGCCACTGATTCATACAGTGTCGAACCTCTGGACTCGTTACCGACTCCACCCGGCAAGTAGGAGCTTACTCACCGTTTTACTTGCCGTCTCTCCATCACTGAAATGTGACCGATCTGAATTGTGCTGCCACTGAACAAAGCATTTTAATCCACGATTTGGCTGCTTGGATCCTTATAAAACGATTCAGCAACACAAATGCACGCGTACACACTCTTGATCTGAGTTTTCATGACCGACATGACACACCGTGACGACCAGGCCGATTCAAGCTACACGTTGACCGATTCATGAGGATACGACAACGATCATGACCCCACTATTTTCATCAACGCATGGAGACGATTGCGGCATGGTACTCTTTGGGGAACTAACCCATGACTCCACCACTAATACCGAGAACCAAAAATTCCTGGTAAGCGCGGGCACCGAGCGAACCATGCTGCAAAATGCTTTATCACCACTTGAAGAATGGCCAGATTGGAATGCGGACCCTTCCATTATCTCTGTACATGAGAAATTAACCTCGTCAGCCTTACAAGGTCGGTTACTACAACTGGAGTTGAGCCCTGGCATGGAACAGGGTACCCCTTCAGAAACATCAATCTCCCGGAACTCGATCTCATTCCGGCACCATGGAGAAGGGGCGGATGGTCCAAGGGCTCTGCAGAATCCTTTTTCTCAATCTGTTCTCGACAATGCTTCCACTCACCATCATTTGTTCGAATCCCCAATGGATACAAATGGTGCGGAAGCAACACGTACCAGTTCAGATAGGCATGCTGCCACGCAACAGCTCGCCTCCACATTACCCACATGGGACGCCGAACGACAATGTCGGCCGAACCCGAATTCTACGCACGACATGGCATTGTTCCTAGCTTCGTGGAGGCTAGAATATGAACATGGTAACGTGCTGAGCCCCATCAACCAGCGAGTGGGTAATATCAGGTACGAGGCACGGTCACCTGTGGTGTCAAGACGACATATGGAGGCTGGATCAGATATGCAAGGTATAAACTGGAGAGCTTTTGGAACGCAGGTCTCAGAAGTCAAAGAAATTAGGCGGCGATACCATCAACATCCTCACATCCGACAATTCCCTGACTCCGCTCGAGCTCGATGTCCACGAGCAACGGAGCAAATATTTACCTTCCAGCAGACCAACACAATCGCTAAGCCATGGATTGAACACTATCAGCTGCGCAATCTCGTGGCTACAACCTCATTCAATGACATCCACTACGTCTCAAGATCGAAGATCATGTCGTTCGGGCCATCAGTCGCTCAACCCATGTGTGTCATGGACCTAGATGCCACTTCGACTCCTGATGCGCTCATCGCAGACTTTCACATCACGGCTCTTGCCGCTGCTCGAACTACCCTCATCGCTGGTGGTTTCCGAGGCCAGTATGCAGTACAGGAGTTACTCTCCGAGGTTGGAACACCGCCTACTATTGGTTACGTATCTCACCAACCGAATTCTATCACAAACCACATTCATGGCACATACAGTCGAACGAGCGGCCAGTCGCTTGCGGTTTTCTGCTCGAATGATTGCCATCTGCGCACATTGGATGTCGCCACGAATACAATGGTCTCTGATGTCGCGTATAATGACATCGTGAACTGCGCAGCTTCTTCTCCGAACGGCCGGCTTCAAGTATTAACTGGCGATTTTGAAGGCGCAATAATCTCAGACAGAGACAGTGGTAGGATACTTGAACATATCCGCGGAGGAAGCAAAGGCCATGGTTTTGCATGTGCATGGGCAGATGACGATATCACGGTTGCCACCGCAGGTCAAGATTGCCAGGCTTTAGTGTGGGATGCGCGCAACTGGTCAGCACCGTTGACCGCTATTGCAACTGAGAGTGCATACCCAACATCGTTACGCTTTTCTCCCTTAGGGGGTGGAACACCTGTGCTGATAATTGCTGAAGCGGCGGACGCTGTGAGCATTGTGAATGCTAGAACATACGCGACAAAGCAAACGATTGAATTGTTCGGTGATGTTGCCGGCACCGCCATGTCAGCCGATGGCTCGCAGCTGACCATCGCAAATGGGGATCGACATCTTGGTGGGATCACGACTTTCAGTCGCCATAATTTCGACTGGACTGAGGACAACACCCATGGCATCCTCTTGCCACAGCAAAGGTCAGATTGGCTCCCAGACCACGAGCTCGAGCTTCATCCTCGTGGGAGAATCGATGCTAAAGCTCGCAGGCGCCGAGGCTTGGGTCTGGACGACATGCTCTTCTGAAGCGGGATGCTGCAAAAGAGGTGAAGCGCTTATATGATGTAGAAGGTTCATAAAATGGCAGTGGAGGAAGCGGCGAGCACCGATGAACTTTTTCGATGTGAAAAGCGTTGTTATTTGTGGAAAAAAGTCATTCGACATACCCTTCGGAAAGTGGATGTTTCACCCGGTGGCGTTTCTGTCATTTCCATCAGCATGGCTACTTGAGCGTTCTCAGTCACTCGCAATCATATTTGTATACACTTGGGAAGGTGTAATTGCTCGTTCGCAACGTCAGAGATGGCTGCGCTGTTGTGCGTGCCGCTTGGTGGAGTCGTGTCAGGTTGGCCGTTCGGTATCACATTCTTCGCTGCAAGGTAGAAGCTCGCCATATTTTAATGAAGGCACGGTTTTGCTACTTGGCTCATCGTCAAATCATTTATTCATTCCCCATGGACTTTGATCTGCCGGCAAGATCCTGCTGATAAGCTGCCGCTCCACCCAAACCTGTCCTCTTCCATCTTACAGTACGAGTCTGCCATCTCGTTAACGACGTGTTTTACCATACAAACTCCGTAATAAACATATTCTTTCGATGAAGTTATGTACATCAGAATAGCATCGTGGACTTCCGCCAACATGACTCAGCACAGGAGAAAGAAGTGCAAGACATCAATGAGGACTAAGCGCATTGTGATCCTGGTCAGCACGTGCCTACAATTGAGGACAAACAGGATGATGCTCGTAGAAGCTCGGGCCAGCCAAGCCTGGAGAGCAGAAGGCAAGAGAGAAAGAGAGAGCAGCTGTCAGAACCCCTCCACTTCGGGCAATTTCATTGCTCTGACTACCCCTTATCAGCAGGAGTTGTCGTGAGTAGTCAGCAAAGTGGAGGGTGAGGAGCAGATTACAAGGGCGCGTGGGCCAGTGTTGCAGTAGTGCCAACAAGCTCATCACTACGGGGTTACGGGGGTTATGTGCCTGGTCTGTACAGGTGAACGTACCGACGGAGAATCGATGATTTCGTGGCCCGTGACAGCCGTTTCGTCGATTTGCGTGACGCCGGATAGAGGGGACGGGCCTTGCCAAAACCCACTTGCGAGGGTGTCGGGTAGGGGACCCCCATGATCCAGCGGTCCTTCCTCAGTGCTAGATCCTCTCAGGATTTACGCGATCCCGGCTCACGGCGCCTAGTGAATATTCCCACATGTGAATATGGCCGCTTTGACGGTGGAGCCTCAAATGCAAGGTGCAGTCTCGTGATGGATGGAGCCATTTGCTCAGTTCTGGGAAGCTGCGAGACCTTGTTGGCACCAAAATCAAGGATCGCAGATCAATTCCTGGTTGACAAGGTCAGAAGACGGATAATTGTTGCCGGCTCTGTAATTTCAGCAGATCCAAATGCAAGGGACCTTGTCTTGACTGTCGATTGTACGTGGACGCCATCATAACGAACAGAGGCTGAACTGACAGGCTTCAAGCCCTTCAATCAAATTTATGCTATCCTCAATTCAGCACGTGAATCGACGCTTGCGACAGTAGCGGCTCCGGTCAACGTTGTCGCTTTGTCATGGGATCCATAGGCATGCCTTGGCCGCCAGTGTAGTCAGTCCAAACGCGTTTGCGACCATCAACTAATGAGTTGGCAACAACTTGCTGCCACATGCTCGGTGACACAAATGAATTGGCTTGTGTGGGTGGATAGTTTGCCGGCGGCTGGGGAGGCATATTCGCTTGCATTTGCATCTCAGGCGATGCATATGTTGCTTGCTGTGCGGGCGAGTGGTATTGCGTTGCCATTGCCTCAGGCGTAGAGCGCACATCAAAGCTTCCTGGCTGTCTTCGAGGGACAGGTGGCGACGGCTGTGATGTTGTCGATGATGCCGGAGTACCGAATGCTGCGTTCCACTGACTATTTGATTGAATTAGCTGGAGTACAGGAGTTCATAAGCTTTCTGTGCTTACTCGAATATTTTGGTGGGATTCCATTGCTGCTGGTAGCCGTCGATTGGTGACTGGACTAATTGGTTTTGTCCTTGAGCGCCCATCATCGCCAGACCTTGTACTACAGGAGAATCAGCCTTAGGCACTTCATCCGTAGTCGATACCGGGGGCGATATGGGTTGTTGTGGAATTGCGTAGTCCATCCTGCAAAGTAGTCTCTGACGATAGCCTGGTTACTTTTCATCGTAGCCCATGTAAGTGCATTTAGGATCCCTAACCGGCGAATGATCGCACGATGCTTGATTCGAACTGCACTAAAGATCGCCGCCTGAAGTGATGTTGAGACGATTGTGGCCAGAAGATGGCGACCTGCCTCGTTTGGTCGAGCAAATGGCGTCTTAGTGGCGCGTGCGATGATGTTGTACGGCGTGCGCAGGTTGGGTCGCACCCAGAGACGCCGGCTCCACATGTCGCATTTAGTACAGTCTTGTCAGTTCTGCTCGGGGTCTGACCGTTTGAGGGGTCATTTCTTCTAGCATGACAAGCTGGGCATCCCATCGCTGCTAACACGCCGTGGGAAACACTGCTGCTTCCTTGAACCTGGAAGTCGTTCATATCATAGCTTCAGTCTGTGGCTCTGGCTCTGGCTCAGGCGTTACAAGGGTCATCAGCGCGCTCCGTGGAGCCGCCTGTTACGAAGGCCGCCCTTCATCTTAAACAATCTTTGCATCCACGTCAATGCTCCCTGGCTTGCGCATACACGGCGTTGAACCTCGAGTCATATATGTTCGCCGCCCTGCAGTCCAGTCGCTGTGTTCAAGTGCCCGGCACAAGAAACTCCGTCCCTGGCCAAACGGCCTCGATTACCATAAGCAAGCACTCTCCGGTCGCAAGCATTCACGAATCCCACACCACATCACGGCTGTGAGTGCGATATACACGTTGCACTGCCGCAAATCCTCCGACAGCCTTCCGTAGGCGTTTTAAGGATCGATGTCGCTACCCGACATGACCGACGCTGCGATCGGTGCTCGACCACTTCTACCACAATCTGCACACAATGCCGGGTTTCAGTTCGCAAACTCTGGTCTTGCACCTCGTGAAGCGCCACAGCAAAGAAGTGTGTAGTAGACAACTCGAGAGTACGTGTGCGCTAACGCAGCATAGATTATGTATTCGTCGACGAGCACAACAGGCACAAGAGACTTAAGGTCATGCGAGCCTGTGAAGGATGTCGGAGGAGGAAAATCAAGTGTGACGCGGCTACCACGAATTCTTGGCCATGCGCGGCATGTACTCGATTGAAGCTGAATTGCGTCCCACCGACAGTCAGCTATGAGAAGGATCCGACGCAGCCGGGGGTACACACCTTCGAGCTGCAAAGACCAAATGAGTACCCAACCATTCCCGTGGGAACAATGAGCGAGTACCAAGCACGACCTCAGATGATATCGCAGACTGGCTTCCATGGCATGCCTGCAAATATGCCTCATGTGCCTTCGCAAACGTACGAACCATTAGCAAGCTATACTTCAACCGGCTACATGCCCCCAACGTCAGCTCACGAGACACAATTCAGTACCATGCCAGCAACGAGCATGTCTGGCCATGCCATGAGCGCGTACTCGGGGTACACCTCGCACGCTGCCCCGACGCAACCAAGGCAAAGCTCGATAGATGGAAGTTATAACCCTCCCCTACATAGAGCGAATTCCCTCGACAGCTCGTGGGACAAGGCGCAAATCGAGGGACATAGTCTTCGCCAGAATTCGTATGATGGTACTTGGAAGTCGGATTCTGGACTTTCTCCTTCAGCAGAAGCACTAGCGGAAGCGATGGGTGGACTGAAGATTGATCACCTGGCGATTGGTGAGTAAGACAAGAAAACTATGCCAGATAGACAGCTTATGAAATGTGCAGCACCGTACATCGCGGATAGGAACAAGCTGGCAGATGCGCCTGCTGTCGCCGAGTTCGAGATCGAAATTCCGCAGTCGTCGAACCCAGATCAACCGCTTTCGATACCACAAGGAATGATGCCATCTGACGAGCAAGCTCTGCATTATTTTCACTACTTCTTTACAAACATTCACCCGTACGTACCTGTCCTTAACAGGCAATCTTTCTACCAGCAATGGACCTCGAATCGTAATTCTATTTCGCCCCTCTTACTCGAGGCTATATTTGCCTGCACTACGATGACGCTGGAAAATCACGAGCAAGGTAACAAGTGGCTAGCACTTGCTAACAGTACGTTCGTTCCTTTCCTTGTAAGTACAGTGATATTGACATGCTCTAGAACACGAAGAAAGTTTCAAGGACGTGCCTCGCTTGAGCACCATCCAGGCCTCCCTGATTCTTCTCAAAGCTCGCGAAGGTGCGCCGAAGAGAGGTTATTTCTATCGCTCTTGGATGACAGTAGTCAACGTGGTGGCAATGGCTAAAGATTTAAATATCCACGAGCACAAAGCGGATCACGATGCCGGCCTTCCATGTAGCTCGTCCGCATACGACTGTGTCGCAAAGACCCGCACATGGCAATTACTCTATATCCTTGAAGGCATGATCGGAGGGCCACAAGGTGAGTGAGCATTCTAAACAACCCGCCACTATCTAACAAGCATAAGGCCGTCGGGATTTCGGCGTAGATCCGTCCACAGTCGAGTTCGATCCTCCTTCAAGGACGCCTGCCCTTGATGAAGCGGAATTCGAAGTCTCCTTCCAATTTGTATACATGACCCGTCTAGTTCACAACGTTCGCGACATCATTAGGATATATGCGAAAGTCAAGAGGCTCAAAGATTGGTATCTTGACCCAGAATTCGTTGGCCACGATAACGTTTTCCCCAAATGGCTCCGCGAGCTGCCACAAAGTCTGCATGTTGTCTATCCAGAGGACGGTTCATCACCTTATCTTCCGAGCTCGTTTTCGGCGAACCTTAATTGCTATCACTACCTGGCTGTCATCATGCAGCATCGACCGCAGATTCATTATTTAACAGCAACGGACGGAAATTGGAAGCACCATATGATCACATGTCACGATGCTGCGAAGAAAATCTGTCGGATACAAGAAGCGATTCTCGAGAATTATGGCTTACCAGGCATGATGTGCATGCAGCGTGGCATCAGCTTTACTGTGTACTGTGTGCTCACCTGCGTCATGCTACATCTCGTAGGATTTCCAGTCAACCACGATGAAAGTAGTGCTAAATAAGACTAGGCTTCTGTTACCTCCCCGGACACGGCTCTCAACTGCGAAGCCCGCGACTATTTCGTTCGGCATATGCGCATTCTTGAGGAGTGCATCCCACACTGGCCTCTCCCAGAAGTTCAAGCACAGGTCAACAGTCTACGAGAAGCATTTTCCGCAGACACGAGTAAGGCCTTCGACTTGAAGCCGAGCTTCCCATTCGGAAGCCCCTCTGTCCGTAATTCGAGTCCAATCAACGATGGTGCGTACACCCAGCAGCAGCATTCCATCACCAGACCACCCGTCGCAGCCCAAGGAATGTCAACTTCTTTGAACCCGTCGGTTCAGATGAACTACGCAATTCCACAACAACCCATATCGCCCCCGGTATCGACTACGGATGAAGTGCCTAAGGCTGATTCTCCTGTAGTACAAGGTCTGGCGATGATGGGCGCTCAAGGACAAAACCAATTAGTCCA
>Ga0181470_100010_pt1 | contig 35492 bp, 34 predicted proteins | sample InSIn5SAF170_FD_119082 | JGI IMG/M metagenome (GOLD analysis project Ga0181470, IMG submission 119082) | Clean room microbial communities from NASA Spacecraft Assembly Facility at Jet Propulsion Laboratory, Pasadena, California, USA -... ...
GTGGCGCACATGGTCGAAGTTGTGTGTCAGAAGAAGTACAAAAGACCGAATCGACAGTTTGATAGAAGCACGCTAAGGGACACTATTGAAGAGGAGTCAGCAATCCTAATTGAAATGATGGCCGCTCTAAAGAGAAAGATGGGCGAACTGAAGGAAGGGGGATGTACTATCTCGAGGAACCAATGAACAGACGGTGTGCCGTACGCTGATTGAGGTCCTAGACAGAAGGGCATAGGGGTCGTTATCTCTCTTTGATATAACGTCCGATTTGTCGTGACAGAGATGACCAGATGGAGAGATAGACGGAGTTGTACAGGTCCGCATAGTGAATTTTGGAATGGCGAAGAAAGTTCAAATGTGAAGAGGAGCGGTTGGAGTGACTACCTTCGCGCGCCAACAATAGACACAGGCACCCGGTCGTTAAGAAACAGGTACAGGGAGACCTTCGGAAGCATGAAAGTCGCAAATGGGTATCGTGCGCGCTGAACGCTCTGGCAAAATAGACTCAGACCAAGTAGGGACTGGAATCAGACAAGAATTTCTGCCAGACAACTAGGCAGTTGAGGCTTCCGAACTTTCCGATGACATCGATCCTCCTGCGAACTTGTTCATGACGACCCTTTCAATGTCTTTGAGCAAGCTGGTCTTCAGATCATTGAGCTCTTTTCTTGCGGCAGCCGCATCTCGTTCTGCACGCTCAACCCTGACTTTCGAGAGGTGGAGGTCAATGTCGCGGCTGTGGACGAGCGCTTCTGCCAATTTCATTCTCTCTTTCGTAGCAGCTAGCTTCGTTTTGATCTGTGCACACTCCTGTTGTAAGCCGCTGTAAGCATGCTTGAGCATGGTTTCGTCTGCAAGTACCTCGTCCGTGGGGGACAGAATGCCTTCTGACAAATTCGATGGCTAGAAGAGTTAGTTGAGCGTATGTTATTGCGACTAGCTGGAAGAGTACCTTTCGAACGTGGCTTGGTCGTCTTCGAGACGGGAATGTGTCGGTGATGGGTGAGGGAACCATGTCTGAAACTTGCGAGGCCTGTGTTGAACTTGTCAGTAATTGTGACACTTCCAATCTGCTTGTCCAAACATACCTTCCGTGAATGGTTTGGACGCTTGGGTTTAGCTAAGAAAGATTAGCAAGAAGCTAGACGACCGCAAGGGCAAGGAGTCTTGTGCTTACGGGTGCCTTGCGGAGTGTACTCCTCCCTCTCGCGTTTGATCTTGGTAGGCATTTCGAAGCTGTCTTTGTCGCTTTCTCGACGTGCGGTACCAGGTCTTGATGCTGTTGACGGCCGATCACCGTCGTTGCCAATCCAATCACAAGCCTCTCTAAAGTTCTTGGCGAACCATCTGGAGTCATTTTTGTGTCTCACTAGCTCGTTGACAAGCTCTGAAGCCAGGAAATAATATAGGATGACAGCTGAAACTCGATGAATAGCTTTGGAGCCTCCGGTGTCGTCACCGACTTTGCTGAAAGGCGAGTAAAAGGCAACGTTGCTTGTGGCACGCACAGGATGCAGTTCTGGCTTGCCATTTGTATCTTCCTCACTAAGTCGATAAAAAGTGATTTCTGTATCATGCTCGTGGACATGTGCCACAACTTTGGAGTCCTCCACATTATCGCCAGGAGCATAGTCGCCGATCACGAGCAGTTTCTTGTGCGTGGACCGACCGAGCGACCTCTGAATCACTCTGTTGAATGATGTGTCGTCAATGTCAATGTAAGAGACTCTCGAAGCGCGTGGAAGAGCTCGGTAAGCCTCTGGAAACTCCAGACGAGCCCATGCCTGGATGTTGGCGAGAGTCAATGGCGTCTTTTGTTCGTTGAAGTCGGCCATTGTAAGGATACGCTTATCGATTGGGGATAACGAGAACGAGGGCTCAAAAGGGTAGGCGATTGCCGTCGTCACTCAAAGAGGACACTCGATATCAAGGCATCAAGGCGCAAACCGATCAGTGCGCTGTGGCGAGTGCCAGCACGCGTGCAACGCGTTGTTAACGTGTTGAGGTGAATGGTTGAGCGAAAGTCGGTGGCTGCCGAAGATTGACGCCGCTTAGCGAGCGGGCACGGCGGGGTAGGTGGAGCCGCCAAACTCGGAAGGTGGAAGCCAGGAACGACCGGGTCTGTTGTAGGTTGGGGCACGACAGCAAGTTGAGGTTGTGTTGGGGGATAAGTGACAACCTCGGCTTATGAAGAAGTTGGGATAAAAATTTGGTTGTATGACGAAGTTGCTGAAACCACGCGGTACATCGAAGAACGGTCCGACCAAACCTTGCGAAGGGCAAAGTCGGCGCCTCACTTGCGGCAAACCTACTCAAACGTTTTCACGCTCTTAACCTGGGAGTTGCTCCGACGCAAACGGATCGCAGACCGCGGTATCGTGCTCTATCGTGACGACGATAGGTTACATGCTGTCAGCGTTATGAGGCGTCCATTGCTGCGATAGCATACATAGCCTTGTGTACGATCGCATTGCTGGTGCTGATGGAGATGACGAGAACAATACGAACAGATGGGAGAGGATCACACAAAGCATGGAGAGCAAAGAGTGCTTAGTTCGTGTGCGGATGACGTCTATACCTCCCTTCGCTCACTCAAGCTGGAACGCTAGCCGTACTGGGCTTCTAGCTTGACGGGAGGCTCTTGCCGACCCAAGATTGGATTGCTGTTGGGATGAGAACGTCCTGAGTCCTGACCTCACATCTGTGCCTCTTCATGCCACTCACTCGTCACTCATCCCCAACGAACGAGCGCAAAGAACGCTCACTGCATCTGCTGTATAGCATGCTTTCTCTTTTTTATTGACCGAAAGATGCTGGAGTGGTATCGCCCACCCAAGGAGGCCACCTCGAAATTTTAGCATGGAGAATTGACATCTGTCGTCCACTTATGATGTCTTTCGAGCTGTAATGACTTAGTGTCATACATCAGATGTACTGCTGCCATGCGGTCTGCTCTGTGGTCGGGCATCCTTCTTTTGGCCGAGCATCTCTTTGTTGACCAAGCATCCATTCTTTGACCGGCATTGACTGGTACAGCCGAAGAAGTCCACTTGGATCCTTATGAGGAAAACCGCATCAGCTTGACCGGTTGTGCGTACGATCAGTAATACAACGCTCTGCCTGGGCCCATGTGGAAAGTTGTCGTGCAACAAATCGCCAGCACATCGAATACAGGTTCATTACCGACTCGTAGCCACTGCTTCCAGCTGGCCTGCTGCATGTCTAGCTGCTACATCTGAAGCATCCTTGTTTGCATCAATGTCTTGTCGACGGCATCTGTGCGGATGCGCAGAGCTTGCAGCCCTCATGATTGAAGGACCAGGATACGCACTCGGAGAATTCTTGAAACTGGACGCCCTGCGCCTGGGTCAATGTTTGCGTAAAGCTGATTGTTCGGCTGTCAACGATCCAGAACATCAACAACAGTATGGATGAGATTGCACGACGGAAGAACATCAACGAGCCGCACCGGGCGAAGCTGCGTGTACTTTGTTCTCGTGTGCTGGAGTTTTATCCAACATTAGGCTGGCAAAATGAGATTGACAGCACGCGAGCCCAAGGCCCTTTTGCGACGCAATCTGCGGCGGGTCAATCGGCGGTCCATGCCCGACCGGCCGCGCTTCCGTATCGCGTTCAAGGCCTAGGATCCCCTTGCACGTTCGTCGCTGTCTAACCGCGACGAGCCAGGACAGGTGGTTGTGCGCAAGCCGCAGCTGGGCGAAGCAATTTCAACGGTTGTCAGCCGGGAAAATGTCGTTCCATTTCGCTGCCCCCGATGTGCGGCACACCTGTCTCCTGCATTGGCTGATGCAGACGCGCCGAACTGCTGTTTGTTTTCTCAGCCCTCTCCACAGGCTTAAGCCTACTTTGACGACGCTGAGATGATCACACTTCACGTGTAGGATTTACAATTGTATTGCAAGGCGCCACAAGTCTGCGGCGTGGCCCTGCGATACGGGCTCCTCGCCAGTTTTCCCCCGTGCGACAACACTGTTAACAGCCACGAGGCCGTCTTGCAGCCTCTCGCAGCACTCAAACTTCGTGTAACCATATTGCTTGTTGCCATCTATCGCGTCGCCGGCCGTCGCAACCCCGCTTGCTCTTTCTGGACGCTGTTTCAGGCTTTGCTTATCACATCGTGCTTCTATTCATCAACTGAGGCCTCAGGCTTCGCTCTTTCACGACAGATGCCTCGCTCAAGCACAGTTGCCGCCAGGTGCGCTGCGCTAAACACTTCGATCGCCCAGGCAAGCACCTCCGCAGATCTGCAAATGTCCACTCGCTGACTCAGGCGTCTCGCAGGTCATTCCAGACATCAGCAGCTTCGCACGGCAGGTGCGCGAGGCCCGGACAGACCTCAACGCCATCAACAATGATCTCCAGATCATAAGGACTGGACTTGGTGTCGCACAGGATGACTTTTCGACATTTGGATCCAAGCTACCGACTGCGCTTGTCGATGCATTCACGCAGATTCTTGATTCCAGCGACGACACTAGCGAGCGCTTGCACAAAGCCTTTCTGAAGCTATCGTGCAGTTCTTCTCCCAAGGACGATTGGCGAGTATTGAAGGAAGGGTCCCTTGTAGTCCTACGTCAAGACTTGGAAGCCTCGAGAATCGTGCTCGACCTTGCTGTCGACTATCTATCGTTGTAAGGCCTCGCGTGATCGAAAGACTTATCTTAACGTACGCTGACAATGTCAGATTTGGCCGGACTGACACTATCGATTCGCTTGATTCGCTTATCGAAAGCTATGTCAGTAATTTAACTTCTTCTACGGATGAGCTGTTGAAACGAACCGATATGGAAGAGATTCATGTCAATCAGATTGCTAGAGAAAGGCTTAAATCGTTGCTGCAAGCAGTCCGTCTTCTTCGATCGTGCATCACAGCCCTATCTAGAGAAGGAGCATCCCCAGTGTCGAGATCGGAAAGGAGAACGACTACACCTAGGCCTGATTCACTGGAGCCTGTCTTGGGAGAGTCTCGCCGGAGTATTAGTGGGCGGAGTAGCCCTTCGCAACAATCCGCTGCGATCAAGTCATCTGACAAAGGTATCGGTGCATGGCTTGCAGATGTTCCTTGTCACCAGGACGCTGAGCCACTCACCCACTCCATGATTATCAGAGTTACGGACGAGAGGTCACATTCAAGAGCGACATCCCATGGCCCTGCTGCTTCGTTGGGTACATTCTATACGGATGACGGGATATCTTCTAGTCGCACGCTAGTCGCACCTGAGTCGCGAAACTCTCCAAGGGATTCAAGACTGAAAAAATCGCGGAGCTGGTGCTCAGAAGCATCAACCCGACTTGACGTCAAGACGAAAGCGAGAGCGAAAACACGGCTTGCACAAGAGTACTCTCCTACTGTGTCGAGTTCTGATGTCTCCATTTTCCATAAGAGAATCACGTCAGATAAGATTGCAGTAGCCAAGGGAAATCGGAAAGATCTGGATATTGACTCACGAATAGGCGTCGATCGAATACTTGCCAACATCCCGTCAGATGCCACATCGGGCGAAGTTGAGCGAGTTTTATGGGAAGGCGCAAATCCTATGGTAGCACATCCTGAGTTTGGCTTCTTCTTCATCCGCGCAGCGCATGACATGTCTTCCGACATACTCAGAGTCTTGATGGAATACGGCGCCGACATCACCCGTACAGCTTCAAATCGCTACTATTCTGCCATGCATGCCGCAGTATTAGGCGGCCAGCTCGAAATAGTAAAAAGCCTCACATCCCTTGGTCATTCCATCGACGCCACCAACACACTTGGTGAAACGCCTCTACACCTTGCCGCACGGACGCCTGGCGCGAACGAGATCGCAAAGTTCCTGGCCGACAAAGGCGCGGACGTCAATCACGAGGCGAATGACGGGAACACGCCGCTGCAGATGGCGCTCACAGCTAAAAAGCTAGAGGGAAGAGAACGCAGTTTGATGATTGAGTTATTGCTATCGTATGGTGCAGAGGGCCAACTGAATCAAGATTTGGAGGGCAGGAGAAGTAACTCAAAGGGTCTGAAGGTTATGGGAATCACTTGACTTCATGGTACTCAACGTTCGGATTTCAAACTTAAACGCATTTTGTATAATTCTTTATTCGCTAGATCTACCCGCCTGGCGCGAGGACGAAAACATCATCCAAACACTATCTACACCATCAATATCGCTCTCGAGCTTGACGATCCTCTTTCCCACCTAAGGCCTGAATCCTTGTTTTCGGCAGCGGTCGCAGTGGCGGGTGCGAATCTCTTGATGATCGTATACTTTGAATTCACATTCTTCCTCTCCAGCTTTGAGTCTACACATAGTAGTGTTGCTTGCGATGACGTGTTTACAAAGTGTGAAGGTGATCTTGGTATAGTGGCACATGGTGAGTCTTGTTATATTTATTTCGCTGTTGGGGCGTTTGGTGATTGTTGTGTGTGCTGAATGTATGCTACGTATGGGGCTCGCTGGCAGTTCTTTATATCGGTTATAGCAGCGAAACTGTGATTGTGCTCCTGTGATGTTGTGAGCAAACTCTTAGTCGAAACACCTTCCAAGAGTCGTGTTTACTGCAGCAAGTGTTTAGTTTACTGCACTGTGACCCTTCGCCGTACTTCACATGGTACTTTGCTGCGTGATGATCATTGACTTGTGAACCGTATGCTTCATGAAGTTACCTCTTTCGAATGTAGATGCTGCATCTTCACGACCTGGGTCTACACCATTGCTCTTGTACGGTCAATCCAGCACTTCAACCAATACTCCCAAACATACACAATGCCCGCAAAGCCGACATATCCTCGAACCTACCGATAGAGTACGTCTACTTTGTGCATCAACGTCTGTACCATATTTCTATGTGTCCTTCTTGAAGCAGGGTACAAGTGAAGGTTAGAAGTAAGTCTTATCGAAGCCTGCCGTCACGAGTGCAAGAAATGTACGCGAGGCTATCGTTACCACTCAATCAGTCTCTATGTTGTCAGGCTGCTGTGAGAAACGAAGTAGCAGAACGAACCTTCTGCTTCCGTCATCGGGGCAGTGGTAACCGAGGCGCTAGCTTATCGTGGGGTATCCACCAATCGTCGGCCACCTCCGCTGTAGGCTTTACACTTCAGTCTTCTCTTCGCTATTCTGATCTCTGAAACGTTACCACAATATTTCATTTAAGATGAGCGAAGCATCGATCCAGACGTACAACATGTGGGTGGAAGGAAAGGAAGTGGCGGGCAATGCGGAGCAGTCAGTCAGCTAGCCCCTCATCGAAGATATACCCATCCCCTGACAGTGCAATAGGCTCGCCATTGAGGACCCCGCTACTGGCGAAATTTTTGCTAATTGCCATGCTGCATCTGCTGAAGATGTAGAGAACGCTGTGCAGACCGCTCAGAAAGCATTCAAATCTGGCGTGTGGTCGAAGGCTCCACGCCATGTGCGCGCAGACACGCTTGACAAGATCGCTGAACTTCTGACAAAGAAGATGCCCGGGCTTGTTGAACTTGAAGTTCGACAAACTGGGCGAGCGGTTCGAGAGATGAATGCCCAGGTTCCGACACTCGTGAAGTGGTTTAAATACTACGCCTCGCTCATCAGGACCGAGGAACGATCTGTCCTGCCGACTATGGGCAAGCTTCACAATTGGATCGATCGGAAGCCTTTGGGTGTTGTCGCACAGATCACACCCTTCAACCACCCAATGCTCATTGCTGTCAAGAAGATCGCACCCGCGCTAGCCGCTGGAAATTCAATCGTCCTGAAGCCGAGCGAACTCACCCCATTGACAAGCATCGAGCTAGGCAAGCTGTTCAAAGAGGGAGGTCTTCCTGACGGCGTTTTCAACGTGGTTCCAGGCGACGGTCTTACTACGGGCAAAGCTCTAGTCGAACATCCCCTCATCAGGAAGGTTGATGTGACTGGCGGGACACCTGCCGGTCGTGCAATTGGTGCTATTGCAGGGCGTAATCTTGCACACTACACCGCAGAGCTGGGTGGAAAGGCACCACTGATCATCCTGGAGAAAGCACATGTTGATCTGGCTGTGAACGGTGTCGTCTTTGCAAGCTTCATCGCAAGCGGACAGACCTGCGTTGCAGCGACCCGTATCGTTGTGCAGAACAGCATTCTCGATCAGGTGGTCGAGAAGCTGAAGATAAAGGTGCAAAGCATTGAAAAGAGAATGGGCTCACCGAAGAATGCCGAATCCATGATGGGCCCTCTTGTATCTGCGAAGCAGCTGTCGAACGTACAAACACTAGTCGATGATGCTGTAGAGGCGGGTGTGCAAGTCGTTACTGGTGGCCACAGAATGACGGGAACCTCATCGCTCGACTCAACCGACTTCTCAAGAGGCTACTTCTTCCAACCTACGATACTGGCTGACAGTACCACAAAGAAGATCGTCGATACCCGGATATGGAAGGAAGAAGCTTTTGGCCCCGTCATCGTGGTTGTTGGCTTCGATACCGAAGAGGAGGCACTCGAGCTCGCAAACGATAGCGAATTTGGTCTAGGCGCTGCTATTTGGACTCAAGATCTATCGCAGGCATTTAGAGTCACTGAGAGCATCGAGAGTGGCATCTGCTGGGTCAACACGCATCATCGCAATGATCCGAGTAGTCCGTGGGGTGGCATCAAGAGCTCAGGCGTTGGGAGTGAGAATGGTATCGATGCGTATCATGCGTACACCACGGCTAAATCGACAATCATCAACTATGCGACCGCGGAAGAGGGGTTGGCTAGCGACGACTGGTTTAGGGAAGGTACTGGTGAGGTTAGGTACGGTTAAATGCCTGTTTGTGTAGTCAAGTAAGGACTTGCACAATGAATTACCTACTTGGATACATCTGAGACCTTCGCTGTGACCAAAATCGTGCCATTTCCCTACCTTATCATCCATGGTCGAAAGAGATTATCAACACGATAATTCTAGGTGTGACAGCGCCGAATGTGAGACGTTGAGTCCAGAACAACACACAACATGAAGCAGTAAAGAGGTAGGTGTTTACGGTGAGGTATTTGCCATTGAGATGGAATACAGTAGGATATAAATCTTGCTTGGTAAGATCAAAGAGGAGACATGCAGTTCGAGGAAGATAAATCTGCGGAGGAGCAGAGGGTGAAAGGTGGCGATGAAAGGTCAGGCAATGGTGAAGAAGGTGATATACACGAATGAAGGTAAAGGATCAATTGCTACTGCCTTCGATTTTCACCACCTCCACCTATCACAGAGTCAATATAAGCCTCTCTCATCCATATCATCTCTATACCCATCTCAACCAACCACCCACAAACCATGGCGCCTTCCACGAATATCCATACCAAGCTTTCCAACCCAACCCGTCAACACCTTCCACTCCCCACACACTTCACACCCACCTCCCGCACCCCCAGCTGCGACCACTGCACCTATTTCAAAGGCACTGTCTACCGCTCTCTCCACCCGCCCACCGACCCCGACCAGCTCTTACTCACACGACACAACAACCTCGCTCAGGGCCCGCGTTCGCTACTCAACGTCGCACTGCTCGAAGAAGCCATCGAAGCGCGCGAACACAACAAATACATGGCGTGGTCGCGCTCGCTACACGCTGCGGCAGAAGTAGAAGCAGCGGCGGTCAAGGAGGCAGAAAAGGCAGCGCAGAAGCAGGGAGTGTACGCGCGACCGAGCGATACGCTAACAGGTTGGATCGAGGGATCTACGAAAGAGGAGTTGCTTGCTTGGCTGGAGCGGAATGGGGATTCGAAGGATGATATGGAGGTGTTGAGGTTTGAGGGGATATTCGATCTGAGAGAGTATATACTGCATCGGCGGCGTGGGCAGCGGGAGACCCTTTCGGCGAAGAAAGTCATCATTGCGGAGCAGAAAGTGATGAAGGAGGTTAAGAAGAAAGGCGACCCGCGTCGTGATGTGACGGCTCAGCGGCTACGAGATCATACTAGTGTCAAGCCGCCGCAGGCTGCATTGCGCGAGCGTGAGGAGTTGGCGAGGTGGTATGATAGTAAGAAGGCGCCGGAGTTGAAGGATGAGATTCGGTTGAGGGGGATTAGGCCGGTGCCGGGGAGGAAGGCGGATATGGTGGTTGTGCTTGTAGAGGACGATAAGAAGGGGGCGTGAGGATGGTGTCCCGTCATGCTGTGGGGGAGGTATTATTCTCTTTTACTCTTAGCCGTCAAAGAGCGAATGACATAGATAACAGTGGTGTCATGAGTAGCTCTCATCTCGAACTAAAGATCTGTTTCAATTGAAGGCGTCCCCTGTTCCTTGTGTGTTCGCGGTGCTCTATGGAGTTTACCTGCCTCGAGCATATTGCAATAAGTATGGACGACATGTAGTGAAAACCCCAGAGATACAGACCATGGATTAAGCTAAACATGCGACACCGGAGCATTAGACAAAGTATTGTTGCACCGATTTTACACGTGGTCAGCCTTGTGCTACACCACGACGATAACTACAAGGCTGCGTTGTTCGAACGTAAATATATCAAGATGGCGAGAATGCAACCCTATCACAGCAGTATGCAGGGGAGTTGCTGCTTGCACACCGACTACATTGGAATTTAATCCTTCTGGGGTAAGAATGGGCCTCGTTATGGCGGCTTGGAGGTGAGGTTGGGGTAGTACATGTGCGAGGCGTGAGTGAGATATTGAGCTTGGGATTGTGAAAGGGATTAGCAGACGACAAAATGCAGCATGAGAGATTTAAAACTTGCAATGATGCAAAGCCAATGATTGCGTATCTCAGCAGAATACATGGTTACCGGGTAAAGGTTGCAGGTGAGTGTAAGATGGTGGTGTGAGTGAGGACCGTTGCGCCGGCCGAGCGCCCAATGAGCGCCCCACGTGTGACGTCGTGACGGGTGCACTTTCCCTCACCCCGCCCCGCGCGCCTTCCCTGACAACGCACCAGTCCCAGCAAGGCTACTTATTTACCTCCGCCCCCAACAGAACCAAGTCCTGAGCACTCACTTCTCCACACTACACTTCGTCTCTACCACTCTTCTACACCTGTCAAACGTCAATTGACGCCCACTCAACCAAACAATCCCACGTCTACACACCAATTGCAACCATGGGCAAGGTGAGCACCAGATGCAGCAGCTACCCCGCTTCATGCTAACACTGGGTACAGGTCAAGTACATCATGCTCGACTGCGACAACACGCTCGTCCAGTCGGAGCACCTCGCCTTCGAGGCCTGTGCCGATCTCACCAACGAGGTGATGAAGAAGTACGACGTCAAAGGCGCTCCCCACTACACTGGACCTAAGCTGCTCGAAGACTACGTCGGCCACAACTTCCGCAGCATGCTCAACGGCCTGCAGAAGGAGCACAACTTCACCATGACCCCGGAGGACCTCGATGACTTTGTCCAACAGGAACTTGGTGCCGTCACCAAGAAGCTCAGCCAGAAGGCCGTTGAGTGTCCCGGCGTCACCAAGGAGCTGCAGAAGCTTAAGGACCAAGGCTACCCCATGTCTGTCGTCAGCACATCTGCCAAGAGCCGTGTCGTAGCCTCCATTGAGAAGGCTGGCATTGCCCACTTCTTCCCTCCCGAGCACGTCTACTCTGCTGCCACCTCCCTCAACCCTCCCAGCTCGAAGCCTGACCCTGCCATCTACCACTACGCCGCCAAGCAGCTCGGTGTCAAGGAGTCCGAGGCCGTCACTGTTGAGGACAGCAAGAGCGGTGCCACTGCTGCCATGCGCGCTGGCATTCCTTGCATTGCCTACGTCGGTATCTACGGTATCGAGGACGGCAAGGAGAAGATGGAGCAGATGGCCAAGCTCCTCACTGAGGAGACCAAGTGCGTTGCCGTCATGTACGACTGGAGCGAGTTCCAGGACTGCCTGAAGAAGGTCGAGGCGAAGTTGTAGATACCCATTGATGCATCGAAGATGATGCTATGCGCTTGCTGAGGCCATACGCCTACTGCAGCTACATGCTCTGCGGAGCTACGAGATACGGATGATGAAAATTACGGCATGCACGGTCAGATAGATCGAAAAATAAAATTTCCAGGGGATCTCAATCCTACTTTCAATGAACTGTCCCACTTGCTTGTGATGTTTTGGGATAGACAACGTCATTGCGGGGGCTAGAAAGCGACTTTCAGGAACGTTCCATAACGGGCTGGCCCACACAGCGATAGTTTTCCATGGTTCGCAGCCGTTGCTGGTGCGTCATTTTTGGGAACTATCGTGACGATCGATCGATCGTAGAACTATTTCTACACGATACATACTTTGTGCATAGAAAGCGAAGAGAAACACTGTATTGTGTTGTGTGTTGAAGCAGGAAGCAGCACGCGGCGCGCTGATTTGCGCAAATTGCTGAGTAACACATATCGACCATACAAGATACCACTCATGCCCCGCGCTTGAAATTCAAACGAAGAGTATTGGGTGCCGGTCTTTTCTTGCTCGATCTGAAGCAGCAGTCTTTGTGCATGTTCAAGAACACCGTGTTCGTTGCTTGCGCAGCGTTCAGCGCTCCCGCCAATCAAATTTGGCGACGGACCCCTTGATCTCACAGTGTCTTGACGCCTACAATCCCAACTTCACGAATTCCCCCTCGCGATTGGATTTTTAATCTTTGGTACTATGAGTAGCAATGTTATCGAAACGATTATGCGATTACCTATCCCATAATATCTGGGAATAACGCGAGCCGACGGTAGCCCACCACACAACGACAATTGGGTCTCGTTAGAGTACAATCCACACCACCTCCGGCTTCACTTAGTCGATACTCCCTTTCTAGAAGGAGCTCTCGTATCTCAAAACACCAATGCAATGGAAAGAGCTGGGCATTGTGGACTCTTGTGCGACCGCCTAGCACGGGCTGCAATACGACTGCGACCCATGCAATGAGGTTATCAGTCTACCAAACACGATATACCATCCCGGATTATATGGAACAGGTGTCTGTGGAAACAGAACCAACGAAACTGGCGCATAGTGTGTAAGGCTTCAGGTCGCCAGCGATTGGATCACGACGCGCAAACAACGTATTCACACGACTGCAACTATTGAAGCTTCTATTGATTGCAGGACCGTAACAAGCACTTTCCAGTTCAGCCATACCTTATCATCGTAACCCCGAAACGATCTGCATCTCGGCACTCCCGCTCTGTTTGCTCGATGCGCTGCCAAGTCGAGCTTAACATGTTCCGCCTTCCTATTCGGTCGGCAACTCCAGTCCCAAGCTTTTGCTTCATTTACAACTACCAATGCAGCGCCGTATGTGGGTTGCGAATTCATCTACGACGTGCTTGGACCCAAAGTCAGTTGCCGATTGTGATCTCGTGCCTGTACCGGCAATGGGTCGATCAAGGGCGTTGAGGTCAGGATGGGGCAGGTACCTGTCGTACCTGCCGAGTTAGCCATAGGCGGTGCATCATGGGCGATATCGTGTTCAGTACCTCTATGTCCAGTGCTTGAGGTATAAAGCGCTGTGCGATCGCTGTTGTACTGTTCTGTACGGCACATTCGTTTAGCCTCACCTCAACTCCATCACAATGCTCTTCCGAAGCGCTGTTCTCTCGCTCGCTGCCCTTGCGGCAGCAAAGGAGATGCCAAAGGACGAACTCAAGGCTGCTCAGCTTTTTGACTCTGGTATCCGACACGAGAACAATAAGGCTCTGAAACTTGTCAGTATGATGTTGATGTTCCGGTTAACGCTGCTGACAATAGCAACAGGAGACATGGGCTGCTCAGGAATCCGCCGGCGTTTACGCTTCAGCTCAGTACGCGGAGCTCGCTTCTATTGCCAACTGTGCCAACGGCACAGCAAAGACGGCGACAGACACCTTCAAGTGCAAGAACATCGATCTTTACCACTTCCTGTCTCACTCCGCTTTGGGCAGTACCTATGGCTTTGGATCTTCGTCGTGGGGTTGGACATCCAGCACCGGTCGAGAGTTTGTTGCTATCGGTCAGTCTGATGGCACTGCCTTCGCTGAGATTACCAAGGAGGGCAAATTGTCTTACCTCGGACGTCTGCCTCAGTACTCGGTCCGCAGCCAATGGCGTGAGATTCGCGGTCAGAACGACTACATGATCATTGGGTCTGAGGCCGTGGACCACGGTATCCAGATTTTCGACATGAAGAAGCTGCTCACTGTCAGCCCGTCGGCACCCAAGACCTTCAGTAACACTGCAGATCTTGCAGGTCACTACAAGGGTCTTCCCACTGGTCGCACCCACAACGTTGTCACCAACCCGGAGACAAACTTCATCTACTCTGTCGGTGCCATGCCTAGGACCGACAAGTGCAAGTCGGGTATCATCTTCATCGACATTTCCGATGTCAAGAACCCCACAAGCCCAGGATGTGCTTCCGCCGACGGCTATGTCCACGATGCTCAGTGCCTGATCTACCGTGGCCCTGACACTGCCTACAAGGGCAAGGAGATCTGTTATGGATTCAACGAGGATACACTCACAATCTACGACGTTACCAACAAGAAGGCGCCTGTGATCCTCTCAATCACTTCCTACACCGGCGCAGCATACACTCACCAGGGTGTCGTTCTTGACCCCAACGACCAGCGCTACCTGCTCCTTGACGACGAGTATGATGAGTACGACAAAGTCGGTCCTGCTGCGCCCGGCAACCCCATCACCTACATCTGGGACATTTCCAGCTTGAAGAAGCCCAAGCAAACCGGATACTACAAGTCGGGTGCCAAGGGTGTAGATCACAACCAGTACGTCGCAAATGGCTTCGCTTACCAGTCCAACTACGGCACCGGTTTCCGTGTCCTGGACGTGCGATCCATTCCCAGCGACCCTACTGGAAAGGGCGTGCGTGAAGTGGGCTTTTTCGGTAAGTTACACTCTTTCTCACTCCCCACAACGATACTGACGATTCATAGATGTCTACCCCGAGGACGACAACGTGACCGGTGGCGGAAAGGTCGATTTCGTCGGCACGTGGTCCAGCTATGCGCTGTTCAAGAGTGGATACATCCTTGTCAACACGATGGAGCGTGGCGCATTCGTTCTTAAGATGCAGGCCGGTGCCACTGCATAAGTGACAGACAGCCTGGAGATGAGCGATATGTGGTAGATGGTATCACATGTTCTGCTTTACCTTGTTCTAGATGGGCTCATCCCAGCGCTCAATCCATTAACGCTGATGACTATTGCTCTGCCTTTTACCATCCCGTCTCCAAGATGTTATGTCTTCTACTTGCTTGTAAGATAGAACTAGTATGTAACATACTGATAGTGATGCTCATGCAGTCCACATCGACGCACTCATATGTCGTCAGGTAGATTCCAACGGCACAAAGGTCCATATCTTCAGAGACTATAGGAACCTGAAGGAGCGCAGGCCGTTCGCTTGACCAAAACTTGCAGTCTTTCGAATGAGTTAATACGAAAGGCCGCGACCGTTGAGGCCGGCAACGACAACGACACGACAACTCCCTCATGTCGTGGTCGCACGACGACCCCAGTTTTCTAATTCACCCGCACCGCCGCCACTCACCTCGGCAACGCCCACAGTGCACAACAGACGGCAGCGACCCTATCAAAATCTTGTTCCTCGTCTCCACAGATTGTGGCGCCTGATGCCAAGCGCCCCTCCAAGCACGAGAGCGGGGGTGTCTGTCTTGGCCTTCTTAATCGGGTTGCGGTCCGCTGTGAGCCAGACGACTCCGCCCAGGAACTACGCTCGCTCCTTCCCCATGTAACACAGCTCGACATTTGCCATCACGCAGCCAAGATGCAGTGTACCTATCACCCGGTCACTGGCCGCAGCATCTCGTTCCTGAGGAATGTCGCGCGTTCAAGTGGCCTCGTAGCTGCCTCTTCCAGTTAGACTCTGATATGCATCAATGCGCCTGGCGATGTCTTCATTGAGCCGGAATGTATGTGCTTGGGAGAGTATATATGTCGCTGTACGCCCAAGTTGACTGGGCAGCTCCAATCTCACATCTGTTCCATCTGTCAATATGAGGTTCGATCTGCTCATCGCTGGTGCTGGCCTATTGGGTTCTGCTACCGCAGCCCAGAAGCCTACCAAGTTTGTCAACCAGAAGGACTTGATCAAGGAGGTCAAGCTCAAGAACTTGATCAAGGGTTCTGAGAAGCTCCAGAGGATTGCTGACAAGTACGGTGGAAACCGAGCATTCGGTGGAGGCGGCCACAATGCGTAAGTACTATCAAATGCTAGAGTGTTGCACTTTACTAAAGCATTTTACAGTACCACAGATTGGCTCTACGACAGCTTGAAGAAGTACGGTGATGACTACTGGGAGGTCTACAAGCAGCCTTTCGTCGAGCTTTTCACTGCTGCTACCGTCAAGCTCACTGTTGCTGGCGCTGAAGTCAAGGCTGACTACCTGACCTACGGACCTCCCGCCAACAACGTCAAGGGCAATCTTGTCAAGGTCAACAACGTTGGCTGTGATGCTGCCGATTACCCTGCTGGTGTTGCCAACAACGTCGCCCTTATCTCTCGCGGAAACTGCACGTTCGCCATCAAGGCTGCGGCTGCTAAAACCGCAGGCGCTGCTGGAGCCATCATCTACAACAACATCCCCCTCCAAGCCCTTTCAGGAACTCTTGGTGCAGATGGTGACTACGCGCCTGTCGTTGGTGTCACTCAGGAGATTGGCAACGACCTCCTTGCTAAGGCTGGTAACGGTACTGCTGAGGCCAACATCTTCATCGAGACCATCCGCGAGAACCGCACTAACTACAACGTCATCGCCGAAACCAAGGGCGGAGACAAGAACAATGTTCTCATGATTGGCGGCCACACTGACTCTGTCTACGCCGGCCCTGGCATCAACGACGACGGCTCTGGTACCATCGGTGTGCTTGTCGTCGCTGAAGCTCTCGCCAAGTACAAAGTTAAGAACGCCGTCCGCCTCGGATTCTGGGGCGCAGAGGAGTTCGGAAAACTTGGGTCTTTCCACTACCTCAAGACCCTCAACGGCAGCATCAGCGGCGGCCCCGAGGAAGTCGCAAAGATCCGCGCGTACCTCAACTTCGACATGATCGCCTCCCCCAACTACGTCTACGGCATCTACGACGGCGACGGCAGCGCCTTCAACTTCTCTGGCCCCGCCGGCTCTGGCACCATCGAGACCGACTTTGAGAAGTTCTACGAAGCAAGCGGCAAAGCCCACGTCCCCTCGCTCTTCACTCTGCGCTCCGACTACGCCGCTTTCCTTGAGAACGGCATCCCGTCCGGCGGTCTCTTCACCGGCGCCGAAGTCCTCAAGACAGAAGAGGAAGCACGTCTCTTTGGCGGCCAGGCAGGCCAGCCCCTCGACGCCTGCTACCACCAAAAGTGCGACGACATCAACAACCTCAACCACGAGGCGTACCTGCTCAACACTCAGAGCATTGCCAACTCCGTCGCCAAGTACGCTATTAGCTGGGACGGTATCCCGAGACCGAATGCGACGCTGAGGAAGAGGGATGCGGGTGCGGCGCGTTTTGCGGCTAGGTTTGATAAGGGCGGACATGAGCACCATGGTCAGCCTTGTGGAAGTGGGCATGATGAGTTGTAGGTTTGCGTTGTTGCTGTTTAGCATAAGATACCATGATGATGTTGATGATGACGATGATGTAGAAATAATAAATGAGAATATAAACACTTACATTCGTCTTACCTACCTCCTTGTACAAAATCCAGAAATCTCACCACGCTGCTTTCTGCTTTCTCATCTCAACTCCTCTTCAAATTCTGGATGCACTACCTCCCAAAAAGCCAAGTTCCAGTCCTTCTCATATCCCATCATCCCACATCTCACATTCGATGCCAAAACCTCAACCACTTGCAGGCGCGTATACACATTAATAGTCGTCCAAACAAGCCTCCCAAGCCTCTCCAAGTCCTTCCATACCATGCACGACACACCCTACCCCTACCCTACCCTGTTCCTGCATCGCGTTGTGGCGGGTACCATGATGGTCATCTAGCGCTGCGACGAGTTGAGATAGGTGAGCGCAGCCTAGGATTTTGGGCGGAGCGGAGCGGAGTGGATGGGAATTCAGAAAGAGTGAAAACAGGAAACGGGGGAAGAGGGAAGGTGGATGTGTGGGAGTGTGAGGGCTTGGTAGAGGGTTGTCATGGGATGAGAGTTTGTTTTCCTAAGGGTTTGTCTTAGAGTGAGTTGAGGTGGTTCTGCAAAACGATTGAGCACAGAGGCTGAAACAGGAAGATGACTGATGCTGAACGAGTAGGAGTTTAGAAAAGGTTTCCATAATTGAAGGTGAGCGTCTTAGAGGTTGAGAGTTGGTGTTAAGATCTGTGTTTTTGTGTCTAAGGAACGTCTTTCTTTTAGGGGTAGTAATAGTACTGGTATCCTGCATTGCTGGTAACGTGTACAACTGCTACCAAGACAACTAAAATTTGAGTCGAGAGTGTTTTGCTGTACTGCGCAGCTAGGACTTGTGCTGTTTTCTGTTATGCTCGATAAACAACGTTTGAGGCTATCAGCATGACAGCTACGAAAGACTTTAGACTAGCGCGCTACTGGACTTAGAACCACGGTAACTCAGTGCCAATGTCCTAACAAGGCACACGACGGTGGCATTGTCAATGCTGATTTCACAAAGTGCTCCCGCTGCGTCAGGGAGTTGCCGACAGCTAACGTTGATCGACAGACCCTCAAGCGTAATTTCTTCGTAACATAGCAAAGTCAAACCGGAATCACATGGAAATGCGGGGACGTTCAGCATAAATGCGGCTCCCGTGGAGAAGACTGACGTGGGAGGCCGGTCAAAAATCCAGAGCGCGTTCCTTGCAGCACGCCGCTAAACCGAACCTGGATTTAGCGTCGTAGATCCGTCACCGCTACGTCATTTCTCGAGAAGCAAACGTAGCTTGGAGAGCTACCTCTATGAGCTCTTAAAGCTTCAGTCTCTGCATAGCTATTCCATCACACAACTCCATTGCATTTTCGTTTTGAGATACCCAATTCCCATTTTCATCACCCCTTCTACCAATTGAACTCAACTCCCCACACAACCTACATAATGTACTCGAGACAAGCTATCCAGAACGCACGCTTCGCGGCGCGCTGTGCAAGCCGCCCAGCTGCCCACGTCAAGCCTCAGTTCCGCGCACAGAAGCCTCGCTTCCAGTCAACAGCATCTGAAGCCACATCTGGCAACTCTGGCGCAGGGTCACATGCTGCAATTGGCGCTGTCAGTGGCGCTGCTGCTGCCGTCACCGTTGGCTACATCTTCTACAGACAGTCCGGTGCCCGCGACCTAGTTGTTGCATCGAAGCAGACCAAGAACTACATCAACTCGACCACACAGAAGATCAAGGAGAACACACCCGAGCCCAACGAGGCCCTTGAGTGGCTGCGCAACGCCGCACAGAGTTACGCTGCATTCATCCCTGGTGCTAAGGGATACGTGGATGCTGCCTTCAACGATCTTGATGCTGTCCGCGCCAAGCACGGCGACGAAGTCGACTCCATCGTCAAGGAGGCCTATGGCGAGCTTCGCGATGTCCTTAAGGGAGGCGACATCAGCGTCTTCACCGCCCAGCAGGCATGGCAGGTGCTCGTCAAGCACCTCGGTCGCATCGCTGATCTCTCCGGCGATGCTGCTCAGCAGATCATGGACAACCACCCCAAGCTGAAGGAGAAGGTTGGTGGCAACCTGGACACACTGAAGCAACTTGGTGACCAGTACGGTCCCGAGGCCAAGAAGGAGGTCGACAGGACATGGCAGCAGATCAGCGACATCATCAAGACTGGTGTCAACCCTGCCAACATCGAAAAGATCAAGAGCGTTGTCCAGGAGAAGGTCGAGAAGGTTAAGCAGCTCGGCGACAAGGCATGGGATAAGGGCATGGAGCAGGCCAAGCCCTACCTCGACAAGAACCCCCAGATTAAGAAGCTCGTTGAGGAGAACAAGGACGCTCTTAAGACTGGAAACGTGCAGGAGCTGTACGAGAAGGTCAAGACCGCCGTCGAGAAGGGTGACACTGGCGACCTTGAGGGTTACGTCAAGGACGCCGCCAGCCAGGCCAAGGACAAGGCCCAGCAGTCTGGCTTCGACGTCGACAGCGTCCAGAAGTACGCTGAGCAGTACATGAAGAAGATCCCCGGCGGTGACCAGATCATGCCCAAGTTGCAGCAGCTGCAGGAGGCTGCCTCCAAGCATGGCGACGAGGCACAGAAGATCTTCAAGGACGCCATCTCCGAAGTCACCGAGGTTCTGAAGAAGCACGGTGACAAGGCACAGAGCCTGGCCAAGGAGGCCAAGGAGGACACCAAGAAATAAGCTCTTCATCGCTGAAGGTTGGAAGAAGTAATGACGATACGATATCACCTGTACTGTAATATAGCATAGTGCTCTGCGCACAATTCAAACGTTAACATTTCTTGAACCTTCACACCATGATCCAAATGTCATCCCAAGCATCCAATCCCATCTCTCTCCCAATGCTAACCTCTTGACTCACTTCCACCCCGCTAACCCCCAAACCCCCCTCCTCGCCCCCTCAACCCCACTCCAAAACACCTCTCCCACACTCCTCCCCAACACCGCCAATTGACTCAAATCCTCCTTGACAACAATAACCACTTCTTTCCCATCGCCTTCCTCTTTCTCCTCTGTCTCTGTCTCCGTCTCCACTTGCTCGACTTCCTCTCCCACTTCCAGTTTCTCACCCCCCTCCTCGGCACCAGTCATCACGCTATCTTTCCTCCGTCGCAGCTTTTTGCGCTCGGCTGCCATGTCTAGCGCCAGTAGAAGGGGCGTGGGTTCTAGTTCTGTGCGCGTGGGTGTGGGGGACTCTGGTGTACTGGGCGTCGATGGTGTGGAGGAGGTGGTGGTGTTTGTGAAGGAGGGGTCGGTGACCATGCGGAGGAGGGTGGGTTGGCGGGTTGAGGTTGGGAGGGACATGATGGTTGTATGGATGTTGGTGTGATTGCAAGGCCTACGGAGACGCGGGAGATGGCAGTCTCTTGGTCTGGTTCAACAGAAGGCTCGGAATAGCGAGGTAGGGTGAGTATGATGTATCTCAATCCAAGCGTATTAGATGGATATCAGGTAGAAAAACTATCTCGCAGCGATCTCGAAATTTAATAATCAAGTACGTTACCCCACTATCTCGCTTCTTTACATTAAGATAGACGCAAAATTACACTAGCAGCTGTCGCTCCCAACATCTAGATGAGGCGAACATGCGGTGTACAGCGGTGTACCTGCACGGCAGTGGGTCGAACACGTGTCAAAGTGGATCGAAAGCCCACCAAACGCCTACCGCGCCCTCAAATCGGCGGCTGTCAAGTTCGCGGCGCCTTGGACGTGCGGAGGTTGTAGCCTTTGGTGGTGCGGAGATTGTGGCGGATGGAGTCGTTGGTGGTGGTGGTGGGTTTGGAGTCTGCAGTTTGCTCGGCGTTATCGGGTGTAGTGCTCTCCTTTGCGTTTCGCTTTCTTTTGGTGCCGGTGTCTTGTACGGTCTCGGGCCTGTATTTTCGTCGCCATTTCAAGTGCTTTTCTATATCGCGTTCGGCGTCGCCGCGCTTTTTGATAGCTGTTTCTGCGCAGCTGGCTAGGTAGTCTTGGAAACTTCTGTAGTATCTTGCCTCGGGATCCCAGTGGAATGAAACGACTATGAGCCATTCTAGGCTTCTCAGTCGCTCCAGGCCACCGAAAGTATCCAGTGCACCCATTCTGTAGTAGCACTTACTCCGCGCATCTGCCGCTGCATATGCCTTCTCGAACATCTCGAGGATGAGTTTCACGTAAGAAGGCGGGACGAGTACAGCTTGACCTTCATCGCCGCCTGCGCCAATAGAGAAACCTGTAAAGTTCTCTAGATGAAGCTCATCGTTTGTGTGCAGGGTGAGACCGTAGTCAAATAGCGTGAAATCATACGAGTAGATTTCCTCACTGCCGACAGCCTCAATGCCGTAAAACAAACTGCCTGGATCGTTGGGGCTGCTTGTGTAGAAGCCGTTACTGATACGTAGGAATTCTTTATAGTCCTCAGGAAGAGACCCCTCAGGCAGCATAAAGCCAAGGTCTTCGTCTTCACGCGAAGCTTTTGTAGTCGAGAGCCGTTCTTCCAACTCGACGATCTCTTCTTCCGTCCCGGGAGGGTGCAAGTTGCGGGCGACTTCTTCATCGTTACCATACTCGATGGAAGACTTTGCCATCGTGGCATCGTTCAGTAACTCCACTAGCTCAGCGATAGTGTTATCGGTATAGAGGCGAGTGTACCCTTCTGCGAAGCGTTGTTTGATCAAACGGCAGCCCTCTTGGACGAATTCCTCAACGCTGGTCAGATCCACGCCTAGTCCCTTCCCAATATTGGTGTCTTTCAGGAGTTTCCAAATTCCTGGTGCGTGATGGAGCCCCAGTCGCTCGTTGACTTGTTTCCTCAGATCTTTTGTGTTCACAGCCATTTCGTTGTGACCAGTTTGAAGTTGTCGATATAAGTCTGTGACTTTCTCATAGACCAAGGATTGGGCCGTCTCCTCAGACCCAGCTAGTATCGCCGCCTGCACCACGGCACCTATAGATATGTCGGTCTCTGCCAAATCGTGGTCCGGCTGCTCAAACTGCTTTTGCAAATCGGTCAGTTCGCCAACCTTGATACAGCCCTCATCTAATGCTCTTCGCCTGAGACTCTCAGGTAACCCGTTGACCCACTGATCTTTGTAGATATCCCATAATGGTTTCCCTTTCTCAATGTGATCGCGCCCCCAGAACGGCTTATCTGAATCCGGATTTAGTATCCATGATGGTGTACAGTTGAAGGCGTCCCATGCGTCGTACAACGTTTTGACATTGGAGTTTAGGTCAAATTCCAATCCGCAGCCGTGATGATAGAGAGCTTCAAGAAGTGTATTTGCTTGATCGCTATATCCGAGGACAAACAAGTCGAGCGCTCCCTCTTGAACAATGCTAGTAGAGCTCCTAGAATCCTGTGCGGTGAGAAGACTAGTCTTCTGCCATGGTATCAACGGAAGAGATTGAGATGTCATGTTGATTGGATTGCAAAAGACGATGACTGGTTGAGGGAATGAGGAAACGCTCAGAGTACCTCTCTAAGGCATAAATGGCTTGTCAGATTAAAGTAAGCAAGGCACCTAGGCAACAATGTGCGATGACGTCATCTTTTTTTTTTCTGGTTTGAAAGTCTGTAACCTAGACTCGAAGCTCGGAATCTAGCTTTCCGGCTAGGACCTAGGAAGAGATCGTAGGTTGTGGTAGTTGTGATGCATTCAGCGCGGGGTCTGGCTATGTACATAGGGGCACTGACAAAGAGCCTGCTGCAATTTACTCGAATATAGAGACGTGGACATTGAGCGCGATTGTGTAGATTCTGTGAAGTTATACCGGTCGTCACCATGAAAAAGAATGCTGCAGAGGTGTGGGTTCGACGCTGGGTGTCTTGCAAATGCCCGCGAAGATCGCAAGCAGCTGTGTAGCTTCGACACCCCCTTCTTCCTGCCAGAAAGTTGAGTTTGATGTTTGCTGCATAGCTAGATCGTAGCACGTGTCCAAGAGGGCGTTCGTGTTCTCTGGTTTGTCTTTAATTCTCAGTTTCATTCCAGTAGCCATTCCAAGGAACACATGAAACCTCGCCATTGACATGGAAACACAAAGGTTTGACAATGAGGATGTTTGAGAGTTTGAGTAGACCATTTCGCAGAGCTGTGCGAAAGAGTCAGACGCCAAACCGTATGCATGTGGCGAAACTGTCTCGACATGATGCATAAATTCGGTCGTCAGGGTCTCAGCTTCGAAGCGACTGGGTAGTGGTGTGGTAGAGACAGCGCGACTACGGTCGGTATAACTAGAGCGTGTTGACGCCGGCGCTGGGCTGGGGGCGAATACACCTTGCCGTGGTAGATGTGGAGCGGCCATGGCAAATAGCAGGAGATCGCCTTCAGCTTCCGGGATAGGTGACATAGCTTGGTCATCGCTAGCGAGGGATATTGATGAGTTCGAGGTATTTCGCGATCGATTGTGACTTCTTGTGGGTTCAGCGTTCTTGTGAGTTGACTGCATCTGAGCCATAAATTCCCATGACGGTGCTGTATGCGGCTCTAGGGGTGATGGCGTTGCTTTGTTGGCGAGCAGATACGGTGGTATTGAGGCGAATTGTGGAGGGACGGAGGTTGGTGGCATATCAGGAGACGATGCCCGTGTGGTACTTGACCAGAACGAAGATACTGGTGACGACAAAGAAGTCGTAAAAGCTGTATCGATGTTTATCGATGGTGGTGGTGTGTCCTGCCAGGTGAAGTCTGCGGCTGTTGCGGCTAGAATGCTTTCGTCGATACCTTCCATACCATGCATGGGAGCATTTACATGAGCAGCCAGTTGCGCTTCTAATTGGTGTATTCGACCTTCTAGTGCTTCTCTGTGTTCTCTTCGTAAGCGTAAGTAGAAGATCCATCACGTGACAACGCGATAGTTCGGTTCACTCACGACGCGACCATTTCTCGAGGTTTTTGCGTTCTTATACATTGTAATGAGAAGCGTTTACACGTAGCGCATGGTGTGTCGCCGTCGCATCGAATTTTTCGTCGGCGACATCGCTCGCAAGCATTAGAAACTGACTTCCTCCGTGGCTGCCAATCCCTGACAGCTGTGGGAGAGAAGCGGTTTGGTCCTTCATTCAAAGGTAAAGAGGCTGTACTATATCAGCGGTGGTTACACTCATAGCCATGCTTGTCGTACTAAAAGGACACATCGTAGCAGGGCGACAGTAGAGGGCTCCGCTCCGGATAGTGGTGATTCCGAGACTGGGCACACGATTTAGAGAGTAGACCTGCAACAATCAAGAGATGAGGAGAGGAATCAGGGCGAACAGGACGGAAGACGAGATCTGTAAATGTTTTACAGCCCGTCAGATGTCGCGGTGACAGCCCTATTCAGGTGACTAATCGTCTGTGCCTGCCATGGGAGTTGCGTGAAGGCAGACCGGGGAAGGGCCGCCGACAAGGCGCGACACGCATCTCAGACAATCCGCTCCTCATCGCCCTCTGCGACGCGTGCAGCCTCGAGCATAGGGCACCGCGCAGCCCCGTTCACGCGGCGGAATATTCTGCGCACCGTGTCGACCTTCCACCGGTATGTTATCGGGGCCCAAATGCGCCTCGCGAAAAGCGGATCGCGGAGTGCCTGTCCGCACCTGCATGAGAAGCGTCACAGCCGCCAAGCTCGTCGCAAAACAGCATGAGATCCTGCGGAGGCGCGCCGCTTACCTTCTGTACAACACTGATGTCCGCCTCCAACTGCCGAGATTCAGAAACACCGCAAGAAGAGCGCAAGTTTCCAATGCGCTCAAACGATCAACATTTCCAAGGACCCGCCGAATCAAGCGTATCGTCAGGTATCACAATTTCTCGCCTCAATGCTCAAATCTTTGTCACCATGTTGTTTCACGCGTCACAGCTGTCTCTTCTGGCTGAATCATTCCCCAATCATTGTGAGATGCAGATTCTATGCGATGTCGACGCGCCGTACGCGCTTCAAGTGGGACACAAAAGATGCACAGATCACCATGTGTACGAAAATTGCTAACTACAGCAATGTTCTTTCACCTCAAAATGATAGCTTCATGTATTGACAGGAACAGAAACACCTCTGACGTACTCATACGCGGCACAGTGGACCGTCGGTCGACTGCACGCCTACGATGCCGTTGTCTTTGACAACCCAACCCTCGCTACCTACACCATGGTGTACGTAGAAAAGTTCGGTCGGGTCGTACTTCTTCTTGACCTGCAAGAGTCTGGGATAATTCTCGCCCCAGAAAGCTTGCTGCCAGTCAGGCTCTCCGACATTTGCTTCGTTGCCGTACGCACCACCAGTCGGTGAGACCTCACGTAGAGGGCCCATGATCTGGTTGTTCAACGCATCGTCAGCACCCTTCCAGCCAACAGGAGTCATATCAGTGACGCTGTTGATGACGACGACCTGGCTCTGCAGGTTACGGAAAGCTGGGTTTACTGAGTTGATGCCCCTGTTCTGGTCATCTGCAGCGTGCTGGTGATATATGTTCAGCATCAACGCGTTCTCAACAGCATTTTGAATCGCAGCAAATGTCTGGTTACGAATCTGCTCATCTGCCCAGTTTTCTGTCGGTAGGAGTCGGCTGCCAGGAATTGCTCCAGCAGCACCGATGTAGTAGTTGTAAGTGGCAAATGTGGCCTGGTTCGCAGCGTAGACCGTGTCGTAGTGGGTTGTGTTGGCCACGAGCTTGATGTTAAGCTCGGCAGCCTTCTGGTAGAGTGGGGCAACCAAGGCTTCGTATTCCGCAACAGTCTTGTTTGTGGCGTAGAAGGGACTCATGTTCCACATGTAAGCGCCGGGAGCAAGCTTCATCACATTGCCATATGAGTAGGTTTTGGCTTCGTTGTAGGTTGGGAAGCTGTCCCAGAAGAACTTGACGAGCTCCCAGAATGCGCCCACAGACACTGTTTCGGAAGTCATGACAGTCCAGGTCGAAGCCGTGACAGGTATCTTTGGGTGGACCTTGACGATAGCAGAGGTGATGATGCCGAACGTGCCACCGCCTCCACCAAGCATGGCCCAGTACAGGTCGTTGTTCACTGACGGGGTAGCAGTCACGAAGCGTCCATTGGCAAGGACAACCTCGAGAGCAACGACTTGGTCAGCACCGGTACCAAACAGCTGCATCAGCGGACTATGGCCACCGCCTGTCGAATATCCCCCGAACACACCTACAGTCTGTAGCTAGTTAGTATGCAATCTGAGGATGAGATACATAGATCTTACTGGACAGATTCCAGCTACAGCTGAAACACCGTACTTGTTGGCAGCCTCGTACAGCTCGAAACCCTGGACACCAGCACCTACTTTGAAAACTGGACCGGAATATGTGATGCTTTCGTAGTTTTCAACATACTGGACCTCCTTCAGGCCGTGGGTCCAGATACTCAACGCGCCTTTGCCGACTGACCTTCCGTTGTAGTCATGGCCGGTGTTACGAATCACCAGCCGAAGGTTTAGCGAACGAGCAAGGTTGACTGCTATCTGGATCTGGGCGACGTTCTTGACCTTGACGGCGTATTCTGAGTATCCACCTTGAGTGCAAGTGCCGTTGGCAGAATTTCCAGAGGTAGGAATTGGGCATGTCATGCCATAGTAAAGTGGGTTCATAAGAGCACCGTTATCATCATAGCTGTCTACGTTAGCTCAATCTGTCAGAGCACGAGGACGTTGACATACTAGATCTCCTCAGCATCGAAGTTTTTGACAAGGTACGCACATCTGTCCGCATCGTAATTGTTGTACTCGGACTTTGGATAGCAGGGCGAGCCGATGGGGACAATAGGCTCGAGAGCATCCCCAAGCAACGAGTCAGTCAATCCCCATATTAGTTTGCTTGGATATAGCGCGTCACCGGGCATCGTCTTGCAGCGAGCGGCACGACGGACATGACGAGCGTGAGCAGACGCAGTGGAGTTTGCATCGCCAAACTCGAAAAGTTTTGCGTATTCGGCAACTTTGGGGTTGCTTTGTAGCTTGGCAACAGCATTATCGGTCAACTGGACAGTCTCCGCCTCGAAAAGTGGCACATTCGCGGGTGTCGATACGGTAGTGACAGTTTCTGCAGCAGGCGCTACAGCAGCTGTAAAGGAGGGTACGGCGCTCTGTGCTGTTGCGAGAGCCGCACATGTCAGCGAAAGAATGAACGACCTCGACATTCTGAAGAGTTGCCGAAGATCAAGATGTCGAAGGTGCAAAGCAAATACCTTTCAAGTGCGAAACGCACGCAGCGCGCGTATTTGTAACGAAAGAGGGTACAAGGTGTTAAAGTCGAGAATCTGCATCCTTCGGCAGCAATCCACCGATGTACAGAGCCCTGTTCGAAATCTCGTGAGCAACCCTTACAAAAAGATGCACGTCGAGTCAGGAAGACTACGGCCAGAACTCTGCAAGTAAGACGCAGATTCGCACAGACTGGACGTGCTGACAGGAACGCTGCTAATCGTCTGACAAAACGGTCGGAGAAGGACGAAGGATCGCATCTATCGGTCTTCCGTGCCGTCCCGCATGTGGTTTTCTCCGTTCCATGCAGTCGTCGCTACATCTATCTGTTGAGAACAAAAGCATCGCCGCTACGCCAGACCATGTGCCGCTCATAATTCATCTCTGAGTTGGGTCACACAGTTTTGCATAGCATCAACTTCCCTTCGTTTCGCAGCCTACTGAAATGTACGCAAGGTACGGTCCGCTAGTTCCCAGAAGCACAATAGTAAGCGGGAAGCACAGACAAACGTTGTAGCACATGACCAGGATGTCAAGTCAGACTTTTACATCCATGACCCAGACAAGCAGGTTGTGGGGCTGCAAGCTTATTTCTCCTTGTTACGCGAGCGCTGTTTCTATGCACATGCGGAAAGAGGGCCCACAATGCCCCCCATTGGCTGCCGGTTGTTTACTGCAGGCATCTTACAGCCGGTGCTCGATGGGTCGAGTCTTGGGCTTGGTACGGGTCTTTCTTACGGTGGGATGTGGTTAGAAAGTGTCACTGATCATTAGCATTCATCTTGGTTGTTCTAATGGTCTTCGGTTCTGAGGGCTTCATGCAACATCTGCAACCTAACATCGATCTTCTAAAATTTAGTTTACCTAGAAAAACACACATTTTCACTTGCAAAGCTACTAAATACAACGATAGGTGCATCTCCTCGTCCTTTTATCTTTGGCTATACGCTCCTGAAGTGGTTTCATATGATAGTTCTTGGTAACAGCGCCTGTGGAAAGCCTCGTCACGCAATTGAGTTGCAGAACTGCGCACAGGTGCGATTTTTTACCTTCTTAGGGTTCTCTGGCCAACGAGATATCGTATAACATATTTTGACGCTATCTTGCATGCCGTGTTGGCGGTAGTGAATTATCTGTTCGTTTCAGTGCTGTCGTGTGATTGTGAAAACAAAATGCTGAAACTAACGACCGACAACGAAGAGACAGAGAAAGTCATGCGTAAATCCCATAGAACAGACAGGACTGGTATCACTTATGAAGAACTACTCAAAGAATATAGGAACAATACGTCTTCACATTTACACGTCTTCAATGTGCGATTTAGTAGGCGATGACGTCACACACTCTATACGACTGCTTCTCTCTGCACCATGATTTAAGACAACACAATTCCTTCACGAAATGTCCACTTCACGCTTTCATAGTCGATACACTTCCTACTGGTGATCTGCCGTGTTGAGCAGTCTTCGGCTATTGATGACCCGGCCTTCTCGCCGAAAATGGGGGTGTTTATTACCGGGGTAGCGTGCCCCTCAAATGCGCACCGGATGGTTGGCCACCTACTGGATCTCTACTTGGGCGACACCAACTCCAAAATCGACAACCAGAAAGATGGTGCACATTGATGGCGCGGAGGTTGCAAAGCACAACAAGAAGAACAGTTGCTGGATCGTGCTCGATTCGCATGTGTACGATGTCACGAGCTTCTTGCCGGAACACCCAGGCGGCGCGCCGATCATCTTGAAGAATGCTGGAACTGTAAGTTCTAAGGGAAAGCTCGCGAGCATAGACTGACCAGAATCAGGATGCTACGGAAGAGTTCAAGAAATATCACCCGCTAAGTTACTTGCAAGATTACATCTCAAAAGACGCTGTATTGGGCCCAATCGATCCCAACACACTTGGCCATCTACGCGAGCCGCAGGAAGAGAAAGCAAAGACGCCTTCAGAGACAAACACATCTGAGGGTATTCCCCATGTGTCTTTATGCGTATCAACACCCGACTTCGAAACAGCAGCCAAGGCTGTTTTACCGCACAAATCCTACGTCTACGCGTCTGGATCTGCTAATACCGGCGCATCTCTCAAAGGTAACCTCGATGACTGGAGCCGCGTTAACTTCCGCCCACGCGTGATGCGCAATGTAGGCGATGTCGACACTCGTCGCAAAATCTTTGGCCACAGCTCACCATATCCATTTTACATCTCCCCTATGGGTACTATCGGTGCTATCCACTCTGGTGCCGAGCCCGAGATGATCCGGGGTGCGGTGCGAAAGGGAGCGCACATAGTGGTCAGTACTGCAAGCACCAAGTCTAGCGAGCAGATTATGCAGAGTTATGTGGACGAGCAAACACGATTGAAGAACGGCAGTCCGACGCAACTATTCTACCAGTATTACATGCCTGTAAACCGAAAGAAAGCCATCGAGCTGATGCACCTCGTCAAGAAGGCAGGCTACAAGGGTCTTTGGATCACAGTCGACACACCTGTCCTGGGTAAACGCACAGCAGATCGCTACCTCCAGGCTGAAGAGGCATTAGCTGTTGGCCTAACAGAGGAACCAACCGCCGAGTGGGAAACTGACAGTTCGCCTGAGAAAGACAACGCAGCAGGAAGCGACAATGCCTTCGCACCAGCGATGGGCGGAAGACCCGTTCAGGGCCAGCTCAGCCCGCACACGACATGGGAGGATCTAGAGTGGGTGCGCAAAGAGTGGGATGGGCCAATCGTGCTCAAGGGTATCCAAACTGCAGATGACGCAAAGCTGGCGATGGAGTATGGATGCGATGGAATTCTGCTAAGCAATCACGGCGGTCGACAAATGCACACTGCGCCGAGCGCGCTGATGACTCTACTGGAAATCAGAACCTATTGTCCTGAGGTCATTGGTAAGCTGGAAATCTTCCTAGACGGTGGCCTGCGGGACGGAAACGACGTGTTGAAGGCGCTGTGTCTGGGTGCCACCGCAGTTGGCGTCGGTAGGCCATTTTTATACGCGCTTGCTGCGTACGGAACTAAGGGTGTCGAACGATGTATTGATGGTAAGATAATTCTGCGATGCAACAGCGCCATAGCTGACACTTTCACAGTACTTGCCGAAGAGCTTCAGACAGGCATGCGCTTGCTAGGCATCACGTCGCTGGATCAGTGTAGGCCTGAGATGGTAAATGCAAGTCGACTGCTGAATGAGATGTGGCGGCCGGAGCACATTGTATTGAAGAGTCGGTTGTAGATTGGTTTGTCTTTGGGTTATCGAACGTATTTGCATGCCTCCATATTACATGGCTCATACAAATCAACATGATCATGCTCAGTACATTATCCCACATGTTGCTAGTGCGATATTCATTACCTCATGACTTCGCTGCATCCACTCTCTCCAATCATCGCTTGTTTGAATTTTTGTTTGACTATATCTAATTATTATATCGAAAACTCTTCATCAAATCAGGTGAGGTGGCCGAGTTGGTTATGGCGCCAGGTTAAGGTTCTTCCTCCTTAGCATTGCTTAGCAATAAGCTTCCTGGTCACGAAAGTGGCGCGGGTTCGAGTCCCGTCCTCATCAGACCTTCGTTCAGCAGTTGCTGAGCACTCCAGGACATTTTTTTGCATTGGTAACCGTCTCGGGCGGTGTGAGAGAAATCTTTTTTGCTTCGGTTGACTTTGGGCTAGCGTGGGTCTGGGAGGGCGCTAGTGCGACGATGGTTAATCTGGGGATATCGATGATAGCAATTTCTTTCTTTTTTTGGGTTTGTTGGATACAAGTTGATTAATTCCTATCTAAGACTGTCCAGCTTAATGGCATCATCCTCAACTTTCAGAATAGCCGGTGTCGCAAAACTACTAGGTAATGACGTTGGCTCGTGGACGCCTTCCGGGCATTCCCCCATTGGTCATCATGCGGTACACATTCGAGTTTCTTACCTGCAGAAGCCGTTGGCTGTGCAACGCTCACAATGGAGAGCGTTGTAGGCTTTCCAGACAAATGGATCGGTTCTAATACGCCTTCTGGACAGTGCCAGTGGTCGTTGTGCGGTACATATCCGTTGCTGGATGCGGTCGTGACGGAGGGAGAATCCATCTAGTACTTGTGATCAAGAAGGACATTCCATTACAAACGAACGTGAATCTGACGCTACATTTCACTCAACTCGCTCGACTCAGGACCCTCTTCCGGACCAAGTACAGAACCGCTCCAACGATCCAGATACCCATCAAGATCGCAGCCTGTACAGGAGCAAAGACAGCACCCCGAACCACAACGAACCCACTAATCAGAGCAAACAAGATCGGGATCGCGATGAAGGGCTTAACTGGTCGGTGCAGTCCTGGCTCTCGGAAGCGAAGGATGATAGCGCCGAGTACGGTGAGGAAGAAGAATGCGTATTCTGCGAGTCCGTTCAGGGTGAGTAGGATGCGCATGTTGCCGAGTAGGATGTAGATTGCCGAGACGATGAAGTTGAGAACGAGTGCGTTGCTGTGCGGAGGTTAGTGTCTTGAAAGTCAAAGGCTGGAGAGTATCGTACATTGGTGACTCGCCGTTGTCTATGGCTTCATCGGCATTATTATCATCTGCGCCGGTCTTGGCGACCTTGTAAGTGCCAATCTGGCCTACTGTACCAAAAGCCACAGGGAACCAGTTCTTGTTTGCAGCTGCAACGGTCATTCGCCCTGCGACGAACGAGTTGCCTAACGCTGAACCTGCGATTACAAGGCAGATGAGCACTGTTGCGAAGTAGGCTGCGCCTTTGCCGAGGAAGTAAGTCACTGCCGTCTGTGGTCAAGGTCAATACCGAATTTTATGTCTTCTGATGGGTTAGACTTACGACTGCAGCAGCGTCTGTGGTCGAGACTACCTCCCACGGAAGGAGGATGTAGTAGACTGCATTGGCAGCGACATAGCAGAGTATGATAGTTGGGATGGCCGTATTGATAGACAGCGGTAACTGCTTGCTAGGGTTGCGTAGCTCGGCAGCAACATAGTTTGCCTACTTTAACGTCAGTTCTAACCTATGTCTCGATTCTTTACCTCGTACCTTGTCCCAACCGGAATAGGCCCAGAGCGCACCATACAAAGCCGCGCTGTAGAACCCAAGCGACTCCCACGTCGTCACCTTAGTCCAGTCGAACTGGCCTGGGGTTCCGTCCGGACGCGTAGTGTCTCTACGTGGTGCAAACCAGCCTTTGGTATGCCAGTCATGACCTCCATAATCCTTACCGCCACCGACGGTGAAGATGATCACAACAGCCAGCCCAGCAATGATGAGCAACAAGATTGTCAAAAACTTTATCGCAACAAAGAAGCTAGACAGCCTGGTACTCGTCTTCGTACTGATGGAGTTTAAAGTCGTAATGAACGCCAACACCAGTACTGAGAGCAACTTGTGAGTAATTGGCGGAGCAGGGTTGTTCACCCCCAAACTAGAGTAAATGCTCTCGACAAACACAATACTCAGAATCGCAAGCGTAGCAGGCATCGTCGCCACAATCCAACTCCACGCAGCAAGGTACCCCCAAAACTCGCCGAAAATATGAGTCAAGTAGGGTTGAATACCTCCTTCGCCAGGAATTGCAGTGCCAAGCTCCGCCATGGTCAGCGCACCAGTCCATGCTAGAATGCCGCCGAGGAGCCAGATCAGTAGACCTGCGCCTGGAGAGGGCACGTTGGCGTCGATGGGGCCGGGAGAGGAGAAGACGCCGGAGCCGATGACGATGCTGATTAGGAGGGCAAAGCCATCAAGGGCGCCGAGGTTGCGAGCGAAGGTTCCTCGTGGTTCGACATTGTTTTCTTGGTCTTGCTGTGGGGTGTCGACAGGTGGGGTGTCATCTCGCTGAAGGAGCGGCGTTGTCTCAGATGAAGCCATGTTGGATTGTGATGAGTGAGTGTTGAGCAGAGACGAGGCTGGGATGCGTCATGGTGGCTGACGAATCGGCAACGACAATTGCGTGCTAGTGTGATCGCGGGGATCTCATTTGGATCCACATATTCAACATCTACAGCTACAATAAGTGTTCATGAATCTCTCTAATCGCCACCAGGGAGCTGTGTAGTAGCTGCTTCTCAGCCTCAAACTGTCGGCAAGGTTGACCCAACGGCGCGGAACCCCGCTTGTCAACTCCCGAGGTACATCTCCAGAGCCTCAACCCGTAATCAACACCCAAAATGTAAACTGTAACAATTCTTTTTTCGTCCTGAACCACTCGCAGTTGGAAGAGATGGTAGTGCGACCGTATTTCACCCCGGACAAAGCCGTCCTTCCTTTCGATAAGATTATCGAGCTCGAGAAGATCGATGCATGGACGTTTCGGTCAATCGCAAAGGCGTACAGTCCTACAGGTGGAGAAAATGGCACATATGGCGGGCATGTATTTGCGCAAGCAGCATGGGCAGCTGCGCAAACAGTTGATGAAGGGTTCTTGATCCATGTAGGTAACGGTTGACGCCGTGGCTACAGGTCTAATCATCGCATCAGAACATCACGGGCTGGTTCATCCTGGGCGGCAAGCCAAATGAGCATTACATCTATAAAGTCGAGAAGATAAGAGACGGATATAACTACTGCACACGCTCCGTTACAGTGGTGCAAGATGCAGGACAGACAATGTTTACGTGTACATGCTCGTTCAAGCGCGAAGAGACATCACCTTTCGATGTGCAAGAGCATGTCGATCTCAAGAAAAAGTACAAAGCAGCGCTATCTGGAAAAGAAAACGAGCCCATGGAGCACCCCGCAGCACCCAGCAACGACTCAGAGTACTTTCGCGAAACATATGTACCAGCACATCCAGAGCACTTCAACCCCATCGGTGGCCTGCACCTGCGTAAGGCGGACATGTCTAAGTACAACACGAGTCGTGACACTTTAGACCGGAAACAGCTCACCTTCTACACTCTGAGAGGGAGCCTGCCGCTGCCGACTGCGCCGTTCCCACCTCAGCCTGGCAAAGTGTCTCTAACGCGCGAAGCGAATCTGCATGCGTGCGGGCACTTGTACGCGTCAGACCGTAACTCGCTCTTCGTTATACCAAACCACCTTGATCGCGGACGAGAGTTTACACGTATGGCATCACTGTCGCACAGCGTGATCTTTCATGTTGGTGTCAAGGATTTGGTGATGCCACCCGAGCCACGCATCGATCACCCAAAAGCAGACCGGACGCTGTGGGAAGACGAAGCATTGTCGCTCTGCCAGCTTGGGGGGTATGAAGAGAAAGACAGAGATGCAGACGGAAGGAAATGGTTTGTGCAGGAAGCGTGGATGACGAGAGCGATAGGCGGGAGAGGGCTGCATACGAGTAGAATGTGGGACTATGAGAGGGGAGTGCATATAGCGACGACGTTGCAGGACGGACTCATACGTTTTCGAGATAGGTCAAAGCTGTAGATAGATGGTATTGGTTGATAGTTGCTAGAACGATCAACGTAATGATGGTATCCCGCAATGACTAAGCCACTTCTCGTCATGTGAACGGTGTTATATGCGAAATCTAGAGAGACTGTTCTAGCAGGTAACGATAAGATAACATAGTGATTGCATTCCATTGAGATGCTGACTAAGACGTGGAGTTGAGTACCGCACGGCAAAGTTGCCTAGCGCCAGTGTGCCCGTATGCGCCAAGGCTGAAGTGGAGTGTGAAGCTCCAGTACCTTCGGCGGGCGCAACTCATCACCTCATAACAATTACCGCCGCTGCTGCCTCCAGACAACCACTATACGCCAATGCAGTCTACTACATCCTCCTTCCGTGGGAGGTAGT
>Ga0181470_100011_pt1 | contig 34909 bp, 22 predicted proteins | sample InSIn5SAF170_FD_119082 | JGI IMG/M metagenome (GOLD analysis project Ga0181470, IMG submission 119082) | Clean room microbial communities from NASA Spacecraft Assembly Facility at Jet Propulsion Laboratory, Pasadena, California, USA -... ...
GTAGAAGACGTAGAAAGCGTAGTGCAATCTGCTATTTTGTTTGCCTGGTGTTGCAAGAATGATGATGCAAGACACGAAAGCGAGACCAAAGGCGGCACTCACAAACCATCGACGGTTCTTGACGCGATCAGAAATTTGCGGAATGACCAAGAGGAACAGCGTAGCCACTGCCCAGATTGGAATAGTCATCCACTGAGCCCTAACTCCCTGATATCCGAGATTCTGGAGAATGGTTGGGATGAAATATGAGATGGTGGCACAACCGTTGGCAAGGAAGTAGAGAAGTGTGAAGAACCAGGTTCGAGGGTCGAGAACGGCGGCTTTGACAGCTTCCACTGGTGTCAACTTCTTCACACCTTGGTCGACAGTCATTTTGCGATCGTGCAACAATCGAATACCTGCGAGCTGGATTTCCTCTGGCGTCATACGGCCATTCTCAGTATCAGGATAGTCCAACATAATGAACTTGATGCAGATGCCCCAGAACACCGTGATCAAGCCCTCAATCAGAAAAAGCCAACGCCAGCCCTCGAGACCGCTGTTACCGCTAAGACCGCTGATGATGGCTCCGGAGAGAAGACCACTGAAGGCGCCTGAAACGGTCAAGGCTGTGAAGAATATCGAAAAACGTTTTCCTAGGTCTGGTAAGCCTTGAGTGCATGGATGGAGATAAGATGTTCACCAACCGATCTCATGAGCCTTGTACCAACAACTCATAATGTACAAGACACCAGGCAGGAAACCTGCTTCCAAAGCTCCAAGCAAGAATCGACAAGCAAGAACAGCGCCGTAAGTCTTGCCAAAGGACATACCGATAAGCACTGATCCCCAAGAGGTAGCTAATCCGGCGATGTACCATGAAGGTTTGATTTTTGGGATAACCATGTTACATGGTACCTCAAATATGAGATAGGCGATGAAGAAGATCGTGACAAGCATCGAGTAGTCTTCAAATTTACGTCAGTCCTGCTGCATTTGTGGTATCAAAGGTGACATACCTGAGTCCGTTAAGTTCAGATCAGTGCTCATCCCAGCAGCATTTGCATTTCCCTTGCATAATATTAGATATTGTTCCATGTAGCATGAGTTTACGAAACTTACGATGTTGTTACGATCGAGATAGGCCATCACGCACATGAACCATAGAGAAGGTATCATGATCATGTCAACTTTGCGTAACAACCTCTTCTCAGCCTTTGTTCCAGGCGCATAGTCTTCGAGAGCAGCTTGATCCGCTGCCAGGTTGTCATCAAGCTTGACTGTGGGGCTCTCAACGGCTGCGAGAGATGCATCTTTGATGCCAGATGTCTGTTTGTTGAGTTGATTTGTTTCTTGCGTCGTTGAGTCTGCCATTGTCTTAGATACTCAGAAGGAAACAAGTGAATGTGTGCAAGTGATTGTGGTGAGTATGACAAGAACGAAAATCGTCAAGATATCGAAGGACTCTGCCCTTTATGGGCTTTCGGCCTCATGTCACATCCTTATCTGTGTAATGATATGAGGAGGATAACAATGGTTCATGGTACCAATTAGTGTCTCTTGGGCACGAGGATAATACTTGCACATAACGCGGGGAAAGTGTGCCCCTGGAATCTTGGGAAGAGGTGCATTAATGGTTCGTTCCGACGCTATGGAACTGGTCTCGGAAAGACTTCCGAGCATCAATGTTATACATGATGGTGGTGTACTCGGAGATAACTTCCTTGTCTTGAGCTTATGAACGAACAATAATCACGGTCCTCCTGGATAACGGGAAGTTGGCTAGATAAAGGTATGGGAAAGACAGATAAGGAGATATTTCGTGTTGAGTGATATTGAAGTTCAGGATTAATGTCATGACTCGTGCCAAGTAACACTTATGGGTTCTCCCAGCTGTGAACACGACACAATTACCATCAACTTCGCGAATTCAATATTGACCACTTACACGCCTCAGGTTATAGGTCTCTAAGGAGCATGCTGATATCTGTCTCGCAATGAACGGTATCAAGACACTGTATGTCATTGACAAACTACTCAAGAAGAGTCCATAGTTAAAATATTTCATTTCATAAATTGCTAAATTTGCGACCTGCCATCTCTGAGGTCGGCACCTCTAACAATGCCTCCTTCTCATCTTCTGCCGACCACTTTGGATGGGGTACCGAAACCAGCCCAGAGTAAAACCATTTCGCCAGAGTCACCACATCGTATACAGGGAGAGAAAGTGCCTTTTGTATGTCAACCGAGAAAGGTGGAAACTGCGTACATTCCAGAAGTATAACACCGATATCAGGGTGCTCTTTGACAAGTTGTCTACCCACTTGGATCAGTTCGGCAGCAAGCTCTTCCCGAATGTATGGGCTTCCGTCTCTGATGTAGGATCTTATCTTGCCTTCTCTTAAAGCGCCCTTGATATGTAAATCAGACGTATCATTTATCCCAATAGCCTGGAAGACATCATCCCCAAGCACATCCTCGTCAAATGTCAGAATACCGATACTCTGGTTCGGCCTGAGGATACTTCTTATGAGTGGTATCTGTAAAAGAGAGGATGCTGCAATAGGTATTGGCAGTCTCGCTGCCAGCCTGCTCTTCCGTTAGATTCGCTCAAATTTGAAGGAAATAATGTTGTGGAAGGACATACTGCTTTTGTGCTTTTGCAAGGAAACCACAACTCGTAATGATGCCAAGAGCACCTCCTTCTGCTAATCTCATCCCAGCTTCAACGAAACTGTCAATGAATTCCTGATCATATTCTCCTTTTGATACTAATCTCGATAGAAGCGAGTTTTTGGCAATGGATTGAATGGTTGGAAAGTTAAAAGTCCTGGGATGGTTGACATCGCCAGGTGCTCTGAAAATGTTGATACTTGAGACAAGTATACCTAACGGACGTTGCTCATTGACTGCCATTTTGCATCACTTTCCTAACTGGTTGATTTTTACTGAGCATAATCGATGCATATTCATCTACTATATCCCTTTGTCCTCAAGCCTTATTACTGTGTTATCTTGTCTTGTCCGTGTGCCATCCCACCTATAGCCACGGCCTGAGCCGGGAGTGGGTCAGGTTGTGGTTTTACCACGGATCGACGAGACTGAGTCAATGGATACAGGCGACCACATGTGATTAGGTTATAGATATATACAATCTTGTTCATCTGATTATATAGTCATGTAGTCAATCATTCATTCATTTGTAGATTGTCCAGCAGTTCAGAGTAAAAGTAATCGTTCCTGTCCAACATCATGCCTTCAGCCACAAAGCCGAAAGTTCTCTGTTTCGGATATCCTACTCACTGTGGACAAGATTATCTAGACAATTTCTTGTCCAAGTTTGATCTTCAGGCAAGTTCTAATCTTCTTGATGATGATCAAGTTCCAAATACTGATACTCCGTAGACGTCTGAGCCTGGCACCAGAGAAGAGACTAAACGCAACTTAGAGGAGAAAGTTCGCAAAGATGGACCATTTGATGCACTTATCGTGCCAATGGGTACCCCTTTATACGAACCATTCGACGAAGATCTTTTAGGATGCCTCTGTCCTCAAATCAAGATCGTCAGTTCGGTATCTGCTGGTTATAACGACTTCGACGTAGATTGGATGACCAGCCAAAACATCGTCTTTTGTAACAGCCGTAATGCTGTTTGTGAACCTACTGCGGATATGGCAATCTTGATGATTTTAGCAGTATTAAGAAATGTCAAAATGCTTGAGAAGACCATGAAGCAGGGCCTATGGCGAGGCAAATTGGGTGTATATGCACCGACTGATGATCCCAATGGCAAGGTTCTGGGTCTCATCGGCTTGGGCGCTATCGGAAAGGTTCGTTGAAATTTCTATGTCAGCGAACAAGATGAGTTGACAAAGTATAGCATGTTGCGAGAAAAGCCCAAGTGTTCCATATGGATGTCAGATACTATCAACGAACTCGACTATCAGAAGCAGAAGAAAAAGAACTCAACGTGACTTACTGCTCGTCAATGAATGAGCTTCTGGCATGTTCAGATATCGTTTCACCACATTTCCCTTTGAACTCGAAAACCAAGGGTGCAATTGGACGAGCAGAGTTTGCTCAGATGAAGGATGGGGTGTTCTTCATCAATACTGCTCGTGGAGCAATTGTCGATGAAGAAGCACTCATCGAAGCGATTGAAAGCGGCAAAGTGGCTCGTGCTGGTCTCGACGTTCACTGTGTGGAGCCTAATTCTGAGTAAGTTATGTCTACTCTTCACATTCGATGAGGCGCTAACAATTACAGTACCTACTTTACAAGAAGTGACCGTTGCTTTGTGCAACCTCACATGGGAGGTCTAACGAAAGCGGCTTGGTTTAAGGCATTCCAGGAAGCGATGAATAATATTGAACAATTCTTTGCAACTGGGAAGGCCATATCTCCGATTAATGAAAATGAAGTCCTTGCAAGGACCGGCAAATTATGAATACAACATCATAGGGGAATGTCAATGCTATTATAATTTATGATTCTATGCAACATTGAATACTTGAGCAGCCCCGTGTCATAATATGACTTATGACATTCATTCCTCCCGTAACTTTCATGCTTGCCATTGCAAATGTAAGAGTGATGGTGAAGCAGATTGCAACCATGTTTCCATATTTTCGGAAGGCAGACGGAGTGGAATTCAGTTAAGGAAACACTGAAGTCATAAAATCAGTGTGAATGGTGGGGAAAGATAAAGATGTAGGTCGAGATATCACTAAAGCATCCATATAAGACACAACGGGAATATGCAAGTCATATATCAGAACTGGACTTCTTCACATGGAGGTACTCGAACGAGGCTCAAAGAGTAAGTAAGGATGCGGTCTTATGTTTGCAAGAACGGTTGCCTTTCTCATTCATCATTCTCAACCTCAGTTCTGACAGCTTTCTTCTTCACTGATCCACATTTAGGTGAGAGAAGACGAGAGAGATGATGTGTGCAAAATACTTTGGTTCTGGATTTTATTGGTTCTCTCCGACATTCACTACCACCACATCAGATCCAATTCAAAACACCACCATAAGTATCTCCAATCGACTCGGCACTAGATATTCTTAGCTATATCTTCAAGCAATCCAATACCACGATAACTTACTTGATATAAGCTGTCATCTCATCTAGAAAAGTCTGTGCATGATCTAGCAAGATATACTCAACATCACCGGCAACAACAGCATTATAGAGCGCAGGATCCTTCTCTGCCAAATGATCTAGATAGCCCTCCTCTCTCCCACCTCTCATCTTCTTCCAACGCTCACTATCACTTGTCTCATTTCTTCCAACTTTCCAAGCGCTACCAAAATTCCTTAACGAACGGGGAACTTCAACTTCCTCATTCACCAGTGATGAGAAGCGAGTTCTTGATGGTGGTGAGGAGGGTTCTTCAACAATGGCGAATGTCTCGACGACTCGGATGTCACCAAGACTCGTTCTTTCTTGTCCATCTTCTTCAATGAAATCACTCTGCTCAATTATAGACTCGTCAACGAAGACGATTCCCTGTCTCTTTCTGGATTTAGAGACCATAGGTCTGGCGTCAAGGAAGGAGTCGTCGGAGGACGGCCTCCGCCTCTTGGCATCACTTCTTCCAGACTTTCTTGATGTAACAGATGTCTTACTCCCCCTCCTTCCTTCTTCTGCTCTTTCACTTTCACAAGGACTCTCAATTTGCGCAGAAGCAATATACATGTTCTCTTTTGCAACGACACTTTCCTTCACTGATGCTTTAGATGACCGCGCAGACTTGTGCCGCTTCCAGAAAAGATAGGAGTGTCGTGAGTTGTCTTCATCGGAGGAGGCTAGAGATCTAGTAGGTGTTGTCGTCAATGAAAAATCAGTCAACAGCATCTTCGTCTCAGCTGCTTTGTAGTCTTTGGATCGTATTCGGGGGATATTTGATGCTATGGGACGGGTATCGAGGAAATTGTCGTAGGAGAGTGAAACCATGGTTCTTTGGTATATTCGATATCCTTAAATCAAATAGAGAAGAGATAGTGCTGTTGCAAGGTCAATCATAAGCGAGTGAGATATGGTACGATATCAAAAAAGCATTAGTATGTGAAGAGAAGTAGCATATGTCGCCGAACATAGTTACAAGCTTCGAACCTATGGAAGCGGGGAACGACAGCATATAAGGACAAGATAGCGACGCGGATAAAGAATGATCATCAGAGACACTTGGCGTGAAGGAATCATTTTCAAGAACACAGGTCTCGGAGAAGCATTTCTTTAGCGATAGAGCATGTTTTGCAGGAAAGCTTATATAGGAAAAATTGAAACATCACAGAACAGTTATACAAGTGACATGTCCTTGTCTTGGATGAACACAAATGGTATGTCAGCGAAGTGCGACAAAGTCAGCCACATAAACTTTAAAATGCGTTCTCCATCGTAATTGTTCAGAGGAGGATATAGGTCCATATGAATGGAATTAAACGGGGAAGTGTCGAAATGCTATGCTTGGAAGACTAGAGAGAGAACCCCTGTATACACTTCTCACAATGCCTGTATACACATCATGTTCAATCCGTTCCTATGCTCCTTTCAGTTTTCTCCTTGCCAGTCTACCCAACTTCTTGGCATGACTCTCCAGATCTTGACTTCACCACTCCTCAAATCATCAAGCTTGAAGCTTTCTAACTTGGTCTTCTTGCTTTCTCTGCCTTGCTCCCAAGCTCTAACTTTCTTCTTCGTACCATCCCACTCAGAAACGACACCTACGTGATCTGGTTTACCCACGTCCACGCTGTATTTTGCGTGCATAGGCCCATGCTTACCCTGGAACTTGGCATTGCGCAGCGTAATAATATCTCCAGGTCGGATTTCATCATTCTGTGAGGTAGATGCATTCGCCAGATTAGCGTAAACGAGTGCACCATATGCGCGTGTACCAACTGGTAAGAGAGCGTTTGGTAAAGGCTTTAGAAGTTCTTGAATTAGACCTTGAGGTGTACCATCTCCAACAATGGTATCTTTCTTGCCAACAACAGCTTCATAGATTACACGACCAAAGTGTTCATGTGCATCCTCAAGCTGATCCTGGCGTAAACGTGCCGGAGGTTGTTTGTGCGTCTGTTCAAGCTTGGCATCCTTAGGATCTTGCGAATCAAATTGGACATTAACGATAGTTTGTGAGTAATCCTGGAACAAGACATAAAGATCCTTGGTGACAATGGTTTTACCACCACGCTTTGTGGAAGTGGATTCCTCGAACTCATAGAGAATATCTTTTCGTCCTTGGAAGACGGGTGGCACAGTCTGCGGCCGTGTCCACCAGGCAGTGCTTTCAGCTAGGTCAATGTCATTCGCCACAAAACCAGAGTCCATTGACATTCGGCTGAGCTCAACGGATCTTCTCCCTGGACCACTCGGTCGATGCACGTCCACAGATTGCCTTGGTGGTGCTCTGTTTTGTGACTGCTGTTCACGAGGTGGCGGGGGCGGCGCTGCTCTTCCTTGCGGGGGAGGAGGCGGAGGCGCCTGAGTGAAACGTTCGTTTTGTGGTGATGCTTCATATAGATCATCATCTTCCTGTTCAGCACGGGTAGATTGTTGTACACCACCGGTAGCAAGACCGAGTCGAGGGGCATTGTACCTGTATGGATCATACTCATCATCATCATTTTCGTAAGATGAAGGCAATCTACCTGGAGGAGGAGGTGGTGGTGCGGCCCTTGGCATGTCCGATGATTGTCGCGCCGGTGGAGGTGGCGGTTGCGAAGGTAATGGAGGTGGAACCACTCTAGGCGCACTCGGTAATGGCGGCGGAGCAGCACTTGGGGAGAGCACTGGTGATCTCACAGAGGGTGTATCATCTTGGTTGTTGTCTTTGCCGTGAGCTTTCAAGGCATCCTTGTGTGGTGCAGTTGGAGCGATATCGGTATCGTAGTCACCTTCATACTCTGTGACCTCACCCTCGCTCTCTTGTTGAGAGGCAATCTTTGTCGGTGGATGTGCAGGCTCATCGCCTGTAGATGCTCGGCTTACGTTTGAGTCTGGTGGTGGAGGTGGTGGAGCACGGGTTTGTGGTTGCTCTACTTGAGGAGCACCCGGAATAGGAGGTGGCAAGCGACTCGCGCGCTTGTCTGCATTGGAAGTTGGAGATGTTGGTGAAAATGAGTCACTTGTAAAATAGGATGCTCTCTTGGAGGAAGGAGATTTTGGTGATGTTGGCGCTTCAGCTCGAGGTGGCGGTTTGGGGGTTTCTACTGGAGATGTTATCGAAGTCTGTGGTCGTTCTGAAAGTTCATCATCAGATTCGGATCCAGGGCCAGGAGATGGCGGTTGCGCTGCAGGAGGCGGCGGCGGAGGAGCTCTTGCTAGTTTAGGTTAAAAAGTGCTCATAACAGAAAGCTTCACCGGACTTACATTCTGTGGGCACTGGCGGAGGAAGAGGTCGAGCGCCAGGTACGGGTGGTGCGCCGCCTGAAGTATGTAAAGGTGCTGGATAAGATTAGCAGTGAGATTTTACCTGTGTCACTTCACCATACCTTGTGGTGGAGCCTGTTTTTCTGTTATGGGAATAACATCTTCAACATCAGGCACAACATCGGCTGGCCGGTTTGATGTGATAGGTGTGTTATCCTTACTCTCCTCGTCTTCATCATGTTTCAGCTGTTTGTCCAACTCTTCTGGACTACGCACACTCGATAAACCAGGTAAAGCAACCATAGCTGGCACAGGAGGTGCACTTGTGTTCGTTACAGGAGTACTATCGTTTTCTGCTCGAGCCTGTTGCTCATGACCTGATGATTTCTTCTTCTTAGGCGCTGCAGTTGGGATGGCTGGGCCACCAAACATCCCGTACATCCCCATACCACCACTCATCTTTGCCATCCGGGCACGAAGTTCCTCCTTTCTTCTCACCTCCGGATCAACATCGTCCTCTTCCTCCTCAGATTGTTGAACTTCTTCCTCCTCTGTAGCACCCTCTTCCTCTCCAACATCCGGCTCACGGGTTGGAGCTGAACCACGAGCTGATGGCGCGCGAGCAGGTGGAGGCGGTGCCCGGTTCCTAGGTCTATCATCACTATCATCACGACCTGTAGAAATCTCTTCTGGATCTTCAGTATCACCAGCCCCAGAAAGATCTGCCTCGTTTCCATCGCCAACAGAATTTCGAGGATTGGCACCTGGAGTTCCGTAGGATGCGCCTCTTGAAGGTTTGCGCCTACGTGGCTGATTACCCTCCTCCTCAATTGCTTCAATAGAGTGTGCTCCTATGGTATCGTCTGTCTTTGTCTTCTCCAGTATCGCGCCATCGCCTTCTTCGACGGTGTCATGAGACTCTGTCCTCTTCTTGGCCGCAGGCCGTTTTGGTTTTTCCTTCTTCGCCGCTGCTTCTGCATGACGCGCGGCTTGTTCTTGTTGCTGTTTCTGTAGTAAAGCGATTCTTTCCTTTAGACTCGTAGGCTTTGGCTGCTCCTCCTCATCACCTTCCCCCGAAGTAGGTGCCAAACCTGCCTTTTGTGCTTGTTCTTGATCCTCTTGCTGCTTCGCGAGAATTTCGGGATCTTCCTCTCGTCTATAGACTTTCTGTGGCTGCGGCTCTCGGGGAGGTGGTACATAGGCATTTTTACTTGGAGGTGGTGGCACGAAGGGTTTTTTGATGAATGTATTCGAGCCAGAACCAAGCCCACCGGGCTTGAAAGGAGCAGGTGGAGGAGCTGCTTTATTAAAGGCTGCAATGCGGTCACGAAACGACCCACCACTTGGTTTGTCGCTAGTATCAGCTGGAGGATTCGACGACTTCGGAACAGAAGTGACTTTAGGAACAGTTGGAGGTGGAATGCTCTCGACCGGTTTGGCTTGAGGTGGAGGTGAAGCGATTTCCTCTTTTGGAGCTGACGGCACTGCAGATTCTTTGGGAATTGGGGCAGCAATGGGAGCAGCCGCTTTCTCCTCTTCTTCTCGTTCCAATTCTGGCTCTGGCTCGGGTTCCTTCACAGGCTCTTTCGTGGATAGAGGAGCAATTGGTTCTGCAGGAACCTCGGAGTCTTTCTTCTTTGTCCTTACCGGCCGTGGAGGAGCAGTAGGTTCATACTTCTCCACAAAGTTCTTGGGGAAAAGACCATCCTGCTTTACTCCAGACGCATCCACGTATTCGCCCACGTACCAGTCATCATCCTCTACTTCTGTGACGGTAATTATCTGCCCATTGGGAAAGTGAAGGTCGTCATCGTGAGGAGACGTATACTCGTAGACAGCCTTCACCTTAAATGGTGGGCTAGACATCTTGCAGACCGACCTACTCCGAGAATTGATGTAGGTTTTGGAAATGTCAAGCTCGGTACCAAGATTATTCCTCTCTCCGCCCACACAGCTTATGGGGATCTAACAATGCTGTATTAAGGTTGTATGCCGTATGGCGATGAAACAAAGATATATGTGCTGTAATAGTATATTCGATGAAAAGGAAGAACTTGTTACAAGGACACTTCTTGTTTATGCGGGGAGTCCGATGTTGCTGTTGTCTAAACTCGTGCTAGCCTACGTCAGCGCATGAAATGCCAATGTGTCTGAGGGAGTGTCGTGAACCACAATAACAGCCCTGGATTGAAGATACGTACCAGCCATGAAACAATTACACAGAGCAAGCCTCTTCGTCAATGCACATGAAGTGAAGAAGTTTGGTAGCTTGGCGAAGGAAAGGTGGAGGTTTCTAAGAGGCGGCGGGACGCTGGATGAGATGCTGGTGGTGGATGAATTCAAAGCTGCAAGTGACAAGGATTATCAGGGATCACAAGGCAGGTTCGGCCAAAGCTCGAGAAAACACAATCTCGCCCATCACAGCACAACACTCTCTACAACGTCTGAAGACTTGATCAACAGTGTTATACTGTAGCTTTACGACTCTTACCTTATATTCATCCTATGAGTAAAATCATGGCAAATGCACATCCGCTACGAACGCCGAAATCAATCCTCAAAAAGCCCACCTACCCCACCAACAATCCTCAAACTCCTAAAGAGGTACGCGACCGCGAAATAGCATTGTACCATGCCCATCTGATCCAACAACGAAAAGACCTCGAGCTCGAGATCATCACATCAATAGAAGCGCTAATAGACTTTCCCACCTCTCCCTCGCCGCAATATACCGCCTCCTCACCCTCACAAGCGGATGCCAAAGTGTTCAAAGCGCATCTCCTTACATTTCAGCCATCAGATTATGATTCCTTGATAGAGGAGAGGAATATTGATAAGAAGTGTGGATATGCGCTGTGCCCGAATCCTAGGCCAGTAGACAACGGCGGCGTATACAGGATATTGAACAAGACCGGGAAAGCGAAAGATTTCAGGATCGTACCAAAGGAGGAATTGGAGAAGTGGTGTTCGGATGAGTGTGCGAAGAGAGCCTTGTATGTAAGAGTGCAGCTGGATGAGTGTCCTGCCTGGGAACGGTCAGTCTTGGGTGGGGAAGTGCAGTTGTTGGACGAACCGAAGAGTGCAGAAGGCGAGATTATGGAAGGAGTGCAGAACCTAAGATTACAAGATAGAACCCTAGATGAGGAGAGCAAGAAGATCAACGACCTGGCATTAGAGAGAGGTGACAAGGGAAGTGCGGTCAAGGTTGACGTTGATGTGCGGGAGAAGCAAGTACAGAGACCTGTTGAACCACCATCGCTCGAAGTTACTAAGATGAGCGGACAACTAGAGAATCTGCATCTTGCCGTTGAAGGATACAAGTCAGATTTCGATCACAAGAAAGCTATTGGGAAGAAGGAAGAAGATCAAGACATGGATTGGGGAGAATCTTTGGTCAGTTGATAATCATAGCATTGAGCATTATTGAGGGCGTTGTGGTTAATAAGGAAAATGATACCCATAGACTGCGTCGAAAGTGTAATTCTAATTCATGACTTAATATTACATACTCTCTTGCATTGCTCTGGTGCTTGTCAACTGACAGCGGGAATTAGATGCATTCTACTTTGTGGTTATACAAGCTGATCTTTACATATGATCTTGCAGCGTCTGTTGAAGATTCAGATCGCTCATCATGATATCTACCCTCGTGCTTGTCAACATGTATTCCATGCTGAGGAAAGCAGCGTACAGTCCTTGAAGGAAATCTATTGATCAACCTCTAGGGCAGACAAGCTTGCTCTATGGCAAGATTGACTGATTACGAGTCACTTAAAATAACCTATTGCATGAATACCGAGCTTGAACAATTTCTAAACATATACTAGGGACCAGTACAGATGTTATGAGCGTGCAGTCTTTTCAGACCAAACCATATTTGTCATTGATACATTCAAACGCGAGTACTGACAACGGTTTCCGTAGAACATGAATGCTGACATACGATCAAAGAAGTGTAAGCAGCTCATAATGAAGCATCACTTCCCATGATGTACACCTTACTACTTACCTGACCAGGCCTACGAAACCCAGGCGTGTAGTCTTGCAAAGTAGTCGAGCAAGTCCAAATTTTTTTGGCATAAGTTCACCAGCATCATGTCACTCACAGCAAGAAGATAACAAAAGAAAATGGCAATCAAGCATCCTCTCTTGCGAGAATCAGCGACACCTTGTGGGAGGAAATTTTCTCACATTCATCTAGTGTATCATCGAGCTCAAATATACGCCTCAGACACCCAAACCCAATCCATTCGAATCGATGTTGTGCAGAAGTGATTCCCAACCAAATGTGCTCTTTTACTTTTCTCTCGTACACAGAGCGTCTAGTTTCGTCCTGGACGGTCACCGAAGTTGCGTCTTGGGCGCTCGACGACTTGCTGTTGGCTAACGGCAACGACAGAGACTGGGATAGAGTCGAACTAAAGGTAAGTCATGTCAGTATGGTGGTTTTGCACACAGACGATGTTGTAACTTACGCCGAGGGACTTGAGGAGATCCTTGGTCTCGGTGTCAACCTCAAGCTGACCGCTCTCACTCTGGGAGAAGTCCAAAGCAGAGACCTCTGGGACGTATTGATCCTTGCGCTCACGCTCCTCCTCTTGAAGCTTGAAGGAGATACCACGGACTGGACCACGTTGAATACGCTTCATCAAATGGGTGGTGTAACCAGCAATCTACAACATCATAAATTAGCCCAATTCCCCACTTCCCAATCTACAAATTCCTGCTCATCGTATTTCCTTCTCGCAGCATCCCCTCTCTTCTACTAATAGATGTATGTCGTACCTTGTTGCGGAGACGCTTGGAAGCAATGATGGCAATCTCATCGCAAATTCTCTTGTTGGCCTCGAAATCGAGAGTCAACTTTGGGTAGTATCTCTCGATGATGACCTTTGCGGACTTCTTGACAGTCTTCGTGCGAACGCGACCCATGTTTGCGGTATTCGAGGTTTTTGTCGAGGGAGAGAGATGTGTCGAATTGGGGCTGGTCGAAAAGTCGTTGGGCGTTGTAGATGCGAAATTCTTGGGGATCGATTTTCGTCAAGATGTGGCCAAGAGTCGCTTAGGATTAAATAGTGGATCGCGAAAAATACCTTGGCGCTTGAGACTTCTGAGGTACTGATAATGTTACAATGAGCAGGACCAGATTTCTTACATTCTATAGCACGTACTTCACTGAATGGCAGTACTAATGGATTCGGACATGAGTTATAGTGAGAAGACATTCGGCTGAGTTCCAAAATCGGCTTATGAACTTCAAAGAATGCTACTCATGCGAAAGTTTAAAATCAGGCTTTGCTTTGGATCTGGCTATACAATATTCATGGCCGGTGGATAGATTTGTCTTTGTGATCCATTTCTCATCTCGGAGAGGCAATTGACTAAGCATGCATATCAGGCCATTCAACTTCAAAGGGTTCTAATGCGTTTAGGTTCAATAGTTCAAGAGTATGATTATGTATAATCCTATAATCTTCTCCACTCTACGTTGATACATGCTTCTAATGTACACTATACATATACAAGTTCTTTACACCTAATGTCTATCTTCCAAGACTGTCAAACAATGAGTCAAGCTCATTCTTTGCGCTCGGCTTAAAGTAATCATTGAATCCTGCAGATCTTGGTTGTCTTGCTGGCTGCGAAAGGTTAAATCCGCCAGCAGGAGCATGCACCTTCCTATACTCCTCCGTTTTGCCTTCCTTGACAGCCACAGCCATCTCATCAGCATGTATGACTTTTAGTCGCACCTTGCCTTCGGCATCGATACTTGCAGACTGTGGGTGCACCCATGTCTTGCTACCTCCAACCTTATCTGGCTCAACTCTTTGAAGTCCTGGGATCTGTTTCGCGTTCTTATCGAGCTGGAAGGCCGAGTTGCCTCCGGGTACTTGAGTCATGAAGCCACCAACGCCGAGCACTGGAACCGTACTATTACGGACGCGTGGTAGTAAGATACGAGCTTCGACAGGAGATTTGTGCGACTGTGGTCCAAATTCTGGATGGTTGTGAACTCTAGCTGCTGTTCTTGAGTATGATAGACCGGCAGATGGATGAGTCTTTGGTGGACCAGACTTTCGGTATGGTGAGTTGGACTGAGGAAGGTCTTTCAGTTGTGCTTCAAACACAGTAAGTTGATCTCCACCTCGGGATGCACTGTCAAGCAATTGTTTGATCTGCAGAGACGTAGCACCAAGCTCGTCGTTACCAGACATTGGAGCGAGATCCAAGAAAGCGTTGATATGTGCGTACAACTCCTTTCGCTCTTTCCTCAATCGCTTGATGTAATCATTGAGCTGAACTTCTGTGACATCCTCAGCTCGAATCACAACTGGTTCCTGGTCTTCTTCTAACGGCTTCTCCCGCTCTGCTTTTGTCAAAGCAACAGCACATTTCTCCCGAAGAAAATGTCTGAATTCTCCTTTCCTAGACTTGATATCCGTCTTCAGATAATCCACGAACTCTCCATCACTCTGGCCACCTAACCACGGTCCCTTAAACCTCCACTTGCCATCCACACCTGTGAGCTTTTTCTCCGATGGGACAGTAGTGTCGATATTATCCTCAAACACACTAGTCGTAGGTTCATCACTATAGATACTCTGGCTCTTCTCGGACTGCACCGTCAACGGAATATCCATTTCCTGCCATTTCTGCAATGTCAAAGTGTGATCTGCCGAGCTCTTGAAATCCGTAATATGCTCATGTGTATCGACAGCCTGAACTCGAATGACTGGAGTTGATGTTTTCGTCGTCGATCGCAATGGCAAAGGGCGTTTAAGTCCCCAATCGCCGCGCTGTAATGATGCGTAGGGAGTTGTTATCGATTGATGGAGAGGATATGGACTGGTGGCCGTCGTTGAATCCATTGCAGGACGTGAGAGAGGTGTAGGTATCGAGAACATACGCGACGATCGCAGAAGAGCTCCGCCGGGAGATACACTTCGAGAGGCCATGGTGGACAGGAGGATTTATGAGACCCAATCGACTGTCCCTCAATTTGTCAATTAAAGGCACCGCTAATCTTTGAGCTCGATTCCAGTACCAGATCAGCTGGAAGAACCCACACAAAGAGTCCTCCACGATCTTGAATGACTGTTCGTGGTAGTCTAATCGAACTATGTTCGAAATAGTAAGGTATTTCGCGATGATTTTCAAAAGCTTGGCATATTGATTTCTTCACGTGACTGTTCTCTACCAAAGTAATACACTCTTCTCAAGGCAAAACAGATTGAGGATCTTGGAAGTCTTTGAGTAACTCAAACTGCACATAGTTCATCAAAGAAGAGTTTAATCGCACTATATGCATTCGCCTGGTAATCGTTGGGATCATCAAAAGTTACATTCATAATTCATACATTTCTGAGGACATCAGATAATGCGATGCAGAAGCGAGTGGTGGTATCTGAAGCAAGAGAAGAAAAAAAACCCAAATATTCGCCTGGCTATGCCGCTATCATTCCATGCATATAGCGTCCTGTGGAAATGCCGTGATATCCAACACCATGCCCAATGTCCTTGTGATATGTAAACAAAATCTCGAGAGCCGTTCCCGTCACCAAGAACTCTCAATCATATAAAAACAATAACTACATACACCATCAGTATGTCGCCATGACATCTGTATGCCTTCTAAGTGGTGAATTTCTGTGTTCTCTTTCTTTCGTCGAACCAGCAGAATTTCTTCTCTTGAACATGTTCTCGACCATGGTTCTTGGCGTGATGAATTCCATATCGTATTTGAGTGGAGTCAACGGAACAGAGAGCTGGGCAGTATACTTCGGTGGCTTGGGATGGAAATGACGCTTGATACAATCATCAACCAAGGCAATTAGACCTGTTGCGACGACAACTCTGTGTACGGTTAGAATCAAGACAAAACATCAACCTCTATTACACTCACTCGCAGACATCAGTCTTGGCCTCAAGCAAGCCACTGTCAGAAATCCAGATCGAGCATGGTGGAATCCAGCCACCAAGTTCTTCTTCATCTTTGACTTGAGCTGAAGATCTGATCTCGGGAACTATATGCGCAACAGCAGGTAGACCCTCCTCTCGGAAGAGGTGGTACGAGACTGCCTTGCTATGCCCATTCTTCTCTTCAACCCGTTTCCAACTGTAAGAGTGGCCCCAATAGTCAAACTCATACCGTTTCGATGACTTTGCTCCCCGACGCTTTACTTCAACTTGTGCATAGTTTGAAAACTCGAGTTTAGTCGTATTTGTTGGAATAGGGAGCTTTCTTCCGCCCGAAGATCGCGGTCGCCCTGACTCATCGTCATTGTCAGATCCATATCCACTGTCTTGTTTTCTAGAGCTGAAACTTTTGTAGCTTTTATGAGATCCAACAGTATCCGTTCGTTTCAGATCTGGCTTACGCATGCTAGCAAAAGCATTGCTGACAGATTTTGTCAAATGAGGTCTTTCTGTTGCGGGCTTGATATATTTTCTACTGGAATGACAAACTTCTCTTCCAGAAGAGCGCTCATAACGTCGTAGTGAAAAGTCACGCTTCTTCAAGTCTTGCATGCGTAGATGGAATAGCTGAACAGTACCCTTCCTTTTGGTTTCTCTATCAACTCGCAAATTCATGTTTCCATCAGAGGTCGTGTCATCATGACGAATGTACATCCGTTTCGTAGTCGGGAAGAAGTCAGCGAAGTTGGATGGGCTTGTTGGTGTGATGTCGTTGTCGTAAACCTCTCGATATTCCGGCAAGTCATACTCAGACTCGTAGTCTTCTATCTCTTGCTCAAAGTAATCTTCCTCGGAAGCGACAGTAGATGCGTAGGTCTCGGTTGATGAACGTGCACAATCTGTTGCACATGGTGATATGTCGTACGACGGCTTGGTATATGTGATGTGATACGTTGTAGCATGCTGTACAGAAGGTCTTGAGCTGGTGCTATACTGCGTGGGTGCTGTACTCTGTGATTCTTGCGACTCGTTACTCTGCCGCGAACTAACGCTGGTCTTGTATCTTCTAAGTGTGCGCTGCATGTTGATATAGATATTGTATTGTGCCTGCCATCCAATATCTGTTCTGGGTAATGTGTGTGTGATGTGCCAGTTTTATGCTTAACCGTTGACTTCTGTGCAAAGAAACGACCGATCTAGGACTTGTATTGTTGACTACAAGTACTCGAACGCATGTCCATATAATGTCTTTACCCGAAGTGAGTGGGGTGTTTCGCGATGTGGGGGGACATTCGACGCGGTAGTGAGAGAATCTCAGCGTCCTCAATGACAGTCCGGATTCTGGCAGAATCCACGACGCTGATCGATGGGGAGATATTGAGAGAGCAAGCTGAAGATGTCGTGCGGGCGTGGGATGTTTATTCCTATAAGTGATGTGTCGTGGTGGTGTGAGCTAGTTTGGACCTTGAATCGCGATGGGGGGTGGATCACAGATATTGGAGTTCCCGCTTTTGCCCACAGCCAAGAGCAGTCAGAGCTTTCTTCTCCGTTCGCACATAGCCAGGTCCAGATCTTCTACAGAGAACCAGTATGACACCACCACGACCCAATGCTAATGCTTCTGATCAAGATGGTACACGTAGACGATCGCCTATGCTCTGTGTCTGTTGTCAGGGGTAGTGATTCTCATGGTCGCCCAAGGCAAATTTGAATGTAGGGCAAGCACATCAGGATGTCGCCTCACTCAGCTCTCCCGTTTGAAGCGGTCTGCATTTCAAAGTCAGATGGCATTGGCACAACTCCCACAAGCGGAACTGTTCGCCTAGGTTTCACCACTTCCATCATCACATCTGCGGACAAGTCCCCTTACTGTGATAGGTTGTCCCCAAAGTCCATTTTGTGATGAGTGTTCTGCACTACCGAATGATCGAGTTTCAAATGCACCATGACATCGTTCTTAAACCACATGAGAAACGCATGGTAGTTCATGTTCAAGATAGTTTACCATTCCAGATTACTTGTCAAATAAATATAGTATCGTTCTTACTCAAATCTAATCATCATAACTTAATAGCATCGCCGGCTGAAGCCTAAGACCGCCTATTCTTCCAATATGCCTGGGGGCCAACTCCGTGTTATGCATGGCTCTCGTGTTCTTCACAGCCCATCAGGGCATTCACAAGTGAGAATGGAGCATCCCTGCTAAGGGACTCTACAGGCCTCGAGTCGTTCTCGAAGTCTGATTTGTTCCTGTTACAACGGTTTTCGTTAACTGCTGTGGCCAATCATGCTTTGGCGCTTCGCTGCAGACAAAAGCATCACGTTCCAATAGCTTTCTTTTTACTACACCACAAGATTTATCAGATTTTTCATTCCTACATAGTGGCATCAAATCATATGGTAGCGGGCACCTCCGTCGCGCAAATTACTCGCGCATTTTCCTATTCTTGCTGTGACGTGAGGACATCAAGAAGATGTTTGTTATGTCAACGATGATATTGCAACTCTACACGCAATACTAGGCTCTTATCCCTACTACAGCGGGTTGTGAGTATAGCTTTGCCTTCAGAAAGGATTGGAGTCTGTATTACCGAAAGAATGTTTATTTGATGTTTGATGCTTCAATTTTAGTAGTTCTTAACAGGATAATACAACTTTCAAGAGGACCTGTTTTGTGCCTATCCCTATTGCTAGACGTCTCATTCGCGGTATTCAGTGATGGTTGCGCTCTCCCCCAATCTTAACTATCCGTATGACGCACATTATCATCAATACGTAGGCATTAGAAAGAGGTACTAATAAGCAAATCGCACGTCGTCTCCTATCACAAACCGGGCAGGAACATGTACCACACTCGTTTGTTATTCGCGCTGACCTGAGTAGATCACCGAAAATTCTTCATATGTATTGCTTTTCAGACAAAACTTCACCAGATCAGAAGAACAACAGATTTTTTCATCATGCTCTCCATCTCTATGGTGATGATCCTTTCGTTGCTGAATCAAATTCATTTTGTAAGTCCGACTTCGGCTCAGCAATCAAGTTCGCCGGAAGATCAGTGATGCCCAACCAGTAGACAGGTACCACAAATCTCAACACCTGCAATTGCGTCGTCATTCTGCTTCAGGAGCCACATCAAAAAATTCCAGAAGCAACACCTTGCATTGTGGGGGAGTGTCTGCCACCTCCAGTCTTTGTGTAAACGACTACACGGCATTCTCAAAGCGAATATTTCTGGAGTAGCGTTAAGATTTCTTTCCAGAATACTACCTTGGATATTCTGGAATGCATTAGATCCTTATTCTACCATAGTATCAACTGGCACAAGCATGTGATGTCAACCATCACCCATGTAGTTGTACAGCACATCGTTTATGCTGGTACGCACGAAGGACATGCTGTCATTTGTGTATGACACCTAGGTTTTATCGCACAGCCACGGATCTAGTCTTGTCTCTGAGTTTCTATTCCTCTAAGAGAGTGACGAATTTCCAATCTATGGACATACTAAAGTATCTCAATTGATTAGGTGTCAGACTCAAAGTTTCATCTATTCTTTTGATACTGACCTGTACTATCACCTGACTTGCTCGAGTCAAGAACCATGAACAGCATCAACATCATAGTTAGTTCCCATGATAAACGCTGCAAGAAGACAATCTTCTTGTTCGATGAATTGAAGTACGTCCTTCCGTCACAAGCTCTTTCGCTTACCTTAACATGAATCCTTGATCAATCAAGGACCTCTGCGAAATCACCTTTAGTCTTGGAGTGATACCTATGGCATCAGTAGTTCCGGGAGCATATTTGATAAGTTTCAAACAAATAAGAAAGGAGCGCAACTTGATAAGTTGACCCTGTATTAATTATTATGCATGTCCCTAACAAACGAATGGCTACAGTGATAACACTGAGAAATGGCCAAGCAAGTAAACAACTTTACAAATTGTATACACTGATATGAGATTGAGATCAATGCTCCTATGCTTCACACACAAAGTGCTATGAGTACATTGCGCGGCGGATCAAGATAGTACTGCATCACTGGTGATTGATTGCTTTAGGAATACAGTATGGAATTGCCTTGTTCACCATAAGTGTATTTGGCAATCGTGCCAGCGAATTTATTTGTAACACTCTCTCCTCCAAAATATTTGGAACATCTCGTTTTCAAGAAAGATAAGCCATTTTGATTTTCTCATGGGAAGCTCAATGCTCGCTAAAGACTTTGTTGATTGATTGTCCAAAAGGGTATAGCGTACACAATGCAATCCTCCTTTAACTCCGAAGATTGGAACGTTAACTTACCAATATAATACACCCCACGAGAACTGCTTCAGCACATCTTCAGAGGGTTTGTAAGACATAAGTAGCTTGCATCAAGCATAAGCAAGTAGCATCGCTCCTGATAAACTCGGCAGATCATTGGAAGGAAAATTCTTGGCAAAACGTTCCTCTAAACCCCACTGATGCACCATTGTACGACATCATCACTAAACCGGTTCATAAGGACGACTTACCCAAGTGTGTCCTGTATTCCACTATTCACCAGATCGAATTTGAGACGGAAAATTTACATTGAAGATGTCTCTCCCAAAGACATTTCCTCTCAAGGCTGCTGAGGGCAAGACTGTCCAGATCCCCAGCGTTGGGTACGGAACCTGGGCTTCGAACGAGCGTGGATGGGCAAAGAAAGCTACCCTGGAAGCTCTAAAGCAAGGCTATAGGCACTTGGATTGTGCGTGGATGTATGGTGTATGTGCCTTCACGCACTTCTTCCTGTGTTTATGAGGAGGGAAAGATCGATAAACATTTACCAACACTCAGGTCATGTGCTGACAAATGGAAACGATAGGTTGACACTGAAATCGGAGAGGCCATCAAGGAATCTGGAATCCCAAGAGAGGAGATCTTCGTTACTACAAAATTCTGGCCTCACTTCGCGGCGCCTGAGAATGTTGAGTACTGCTTGGATCTCTGCCTTGAGAAGTTGGGATTGGACTATGTAGACTTGTTCTTAGCTCATGTATGTTTTTCAAACCACTACCAAACTACAATTGTAGCTAATCTATCATTACCAGTGGCCATATGCAGCAAAACCGATCTCTAGAGACGCCCTCAGGAATGCCAAGACAGGACCTGGTACCACGAATCAAGAACGAGGCATTCTGACAGGAGAAGATGGCAAGCCAGTCATTGACTGGGAGCATACCTCGTCTAACATTGCTAAAGCCAAAGGTAGGCCGGTCTTCCTCCCAAAAGTGCTCGTTACTAACATGAAATGCAGGCCATGAGGGGAGTTTCGTGCCCACATGGGAAGCCTTGAAAGAGCTCGTCCGCAAGGGCAAAACGCGCACAATTGGCGTCTCCAACTTCTCCATTACTGAGATCAGCGACGTTCTCCCTCACGCAAAGGACATCCCGATCTCATGCAACCAAGTCGAAGTCCATCCATGGCTCCCACAAACAGCACTCATCGACTTCTGCAAGTCTCACGATATCCTTGTGACCTGCTACTCTCCTTTCGCGGGCCAGAAGAAGACCGGTGAGAAATTGATTGAGGATCCGGTTGTCAAAGAGCTCGCGAAGAAGAACGGGCTGGGTGAAGGACAGCTTCTGCAGAGCTGGGCTGTGCAGCGAGGGACTGTCCCTCTTGGGAAAAGTTCTAGTCCCGAGAGGATCAGGGCAAATTTGGCTGTGACGAAGTTGAGCCAGGAAGATTTTGATAAGTTGAGTGCTCTAGAGAAAAAGGGAAATGAGGGTAGAACGATTGATTTTACCGAGGCTGTTGGGGTTCCGCTCTTTACAAACTGATAACAATATTCAGCAGTAGTTGAAGTTAAGATGACAACAAGTTCTTACTCATATCTACAAGCACAGATACATGTCTCAACTCACTCAAACGAGAAAGAAATCCACTCAAAAAGGGTTTGGTAATGTTTGTGTCTCGTGCCTTTCTTGAGCTATAAACATGCATCTAGAAAATCTTGCTCAACACCCTTTGCACAGCTTCCGGTTGTACTTCTGACTTCTTTTTCTTTGTTGCAATCACATTCTGCTTGAATTGCATCGGTCGCTCACCTCCTTTCTTGGGTTTCTGTACCTTCGCTTCTTTCACGTCTCGACTTTCCGCCTGGGTATCATTATCATCGTTATCCTTGGCTTTTGCGGCCCTCTTCGCCTCCATTCCCTCCAACTTCTTTGCCTTCTCCACATTGAGCACAAACTCCCTGTTCTCCTTTGTCGTCTTGCTAATCTCAGCCCTCATTCTGCTTGCTCGCTCTGCATCCGCGGCTGCAATCTCCGCTGTCAAATGACTCCACTTGAATCCTTTTAAGTACAACAATGTCCAAACATCATCTCTGTAATATGTGCCCTTCTTCCCTCCTATTGTTTTTGCATTCAGAAGCTCGCAAGCATGTTTCGCATTGGCTTTGTTGACAAATTCCACCCAGCCGTCAGTGTATGAGCGTTTCTTATTTCCTCCGTTCCGTACACGTCGCGTGTGAGATGTAGGGTCTTCGGGCGTTAAGAAAATGCGATTGATGGTGCCGTAAGGTTCTAGGAGAGAGCGCAACTTTTGTGGCTTCATGAACGGTGGTACACGAGAAAGGTAAACTACGCCGGATTTCTTCACCGCGGCTGCAGTTGCGATCAGATTCTTCTTCGATAGAGGTGTAGATACGCCGGGTAGTTCTGAAGCTTTACGAGGCTTTGAGGTCGATACCTCGTCTTCCTGATTATCTCCGTCTTCGCTCTCGTCGTTCCCGTCCTGTACTTCAGCTTCGTCTCCATCTAGTTCTTCTTGTAGCTGATCATAATCATCATCTTCATCCTCGCTCACGTCACTGTCCACCTTCCTCCTCTTTGAACTCCTATCACCCTTCTTGAAAGTTTCCGCCTCAGAGTCATAGCCCTGACCTCCATCATCCTCACTATCATTCGTGTCTAAGAACTCGTTATGCTTTCGTGTTGCCATTGTGAGTTATGTTGATCGTTGTTAACTGCTACAGGATGGAACGGAATTTTTGTCCAGGATCATTGTCGATGGAAATCTTAGCGGCTGCGGACCCCTGTAAATTCTTGACCCGTACCTTATCTTAGCGTCTCAAGTCAATACCCCTCCATCCTATAACGCCGCTCGAACTTTCCATTCATAATCACTGTTCACATTGCATTTTACCACAATCCATACTTTCAATAATTTTAATCATAAAAGAAATCACAATGTCAGCTGAAACGATCACTACCATATCTCCGACTACCAATAAGCCGGTCGTTACCCGAACTGGTATCACAGTATCCGAGCTCGAGAAGCTACCTGCCCTTGCCACTGAAGCTTTTCTTAGCTATAAGCAGACGTCCTTGAAGGAGCGACAGGATATTGTCAGGAAAGCTTTGAGGCTCTTGAGCGACAAGCAGGATGAGCTAGCCAAGGAGCTTACGGAGCAGATGGGAAGACCGATTGCATATACGGCAAAGGAAATTCAGACTGCTGTCAAGCGGGGTGAATATTTGGTGAAGATAAGTGAGGACGCATTGAAGGATACAGATGGAGAGGAAGAACAAGGATTCAAGCGATTTATTCGTAAAGTCCCCGTAGGACCAGTTCTGGTTATCTTTGCTTGGAATGTAAGTATTTCTGACTTCTCGACATTGGTATATGCTAATTGTTGCACAGTATCCATATCTCATTCTTGTGAACTCGCTACTCCCAGCGTTATTGGCGGGAAACACGGTCATCGTAAAGCCATCACCTCAGACCCCAACAATTGTTGAACAAGTCGCATCGATATTCGAGGAAGCCGGTCTTCCCAAGAACGTCATCCAATATTTCCATTCTGGCACTCCAAAGACGATAGAAACGATAGTGAAAGATCCCAAGATCGCTCTCGTGTGCTTCACTGGGGCCGTAGCTGGAGGTCTTGGTGTTCAAAAGGCCGCAGCAGACAGAATAGTCAACGTCGGACTAGAACTTGGAGGTAAAGATCCCGCATATATCAGAGCAGACGTTGATGTGGCGTGGGCCGCTGAGGAAATTGTGGATGGTGCAGTATTCAATTCGGGCCAGAGTTGCTGCAGTCTAGAGAGAATCTACGTAGATGAGAAGATCCACGACAAATTCGTCGAAGAGGTGCAGAAAGTATTGAAGAATTACAAACTAGGCGACCCATTCAACAAGGAGACACATGTTGGACCTGTCATCAGCAAGCGGGCTAAGGAGACCATTGAATCTCACATCAAAGACGCACTCGATAAAGGAGCGAAAGACTCTACCCCAGACAACGAGACATTCAAATCTCCACCACCAGATGGTAACTTTGTCAAACCAACACTTTTGACTAACGTGAATCACACTATGACTGTGATGACTGAAGAAACATTCGGCCCTGTAATTCCTGTACAGAAAGTCAAGGATGATGCAGAAGCCATCAAATTGATGAACGATAGTGAATTTGGTTTGACTGCATCGATATGGACTAAGGATACCGAGAAGGGTGCTGAACTCGCCGAGAATGTCGAAGCTGGTACTGTATTCGTGAATAGATGTGATTATCCTGCTCCAGTAAGTAACCTTGCTCCCTTTAGATTTGTGCGCTTTGCTGATATCTGTTGCAGGATCTTGCCTGGACTGGTTGGAAGAACTCAGGCAAAGGTGTCACCCTAAGCAAGTATGGTTTTGATCAATTCGTCAAGCTGAAAAGTTACCATGTCAAGAACTATCCGAAATGAGGATGACTTGCAGTGTTACCGCATAGTCGTTTTGTCGATCGTCATTGTCTCGAAGCTGTCTAGAATCTTCAGTAGAATGTGGTTTCGAAGTCACAGCATGTACACTGCAAATTTAAAGAATTACAGATGATGCCATAAAGGTCAAGTGGGCCGATCCAGTTGTCTGCTGTGGTGTGAGCTACGTTGTGGTGACTGGTTGTGGTGGTATACAAAAGTGCACAGTTGCGGACGCTGAAAAGACCCATTACTTGTTGCTTCTGTTCTGGGATCGAAAGGCAGCTTCCGTGTCGATCCTACTCTCAAGCACTTCTTCTTTTGTTATACTCGTGGGACAGGGTTTGGTGGCTCCTTCTACCGCACTCTTCCACATCCCTTACTTCCTTACAGTATATATCATTGGTTGTAGCTTGCATTTAATGTTGCACCTGCATGCTTTTTCTTCGCAAGCAAATTTCTGGGCGGATTTGTCTTACATTTGTACATCTGGCAAGTGCGTACAAGATCTCAAGCTAATCTTCCACTGTGATTCGATATGAAACTATGGCGCGAGAATTGAGTTTATCTATCATCTTACTCCATGTATCCAAGATGTATCAACGTGCCCGAATGCATGAAGGGATTTCTATTCTTGTCACCATACTTGAATTGTATCCTTTACGATCTGGAATCTGGTTTCATGTCACACCTCTCGAATACCACCAAAAGAATGGTTGTCTGTCTTGTGGTATCTAGATACCGAATTGAATATTGAGTACGTCCCACATTTGAAAGAGGTAAGCTTTGACCAGTTGGTTTGGTGGCGACCTTGGAAAACTAATTTCGGGGTGTGTATTCTCCTGTCGTGTGCGACTGAGTCTTCCCAATCTCAACTGAAGGTCCTTGATTGGAATAGCGACTGTCACACACGGTTGCCCGTCACTACTGTCTCGTACTATATATTCTTGAACTTCTGACTGCGACATACAACGGGAGATTCTCGCTTCTCCATTGCTGGAAATTTTGACCTTGGAGAAAGTTTCGTCGCCTCTCTTTGTGTTGTATTTTTATATATATTCCTTTGGCAGCCGTCTTTCATTCTCCTTGACACCCCACACTCTCTTTGTCATCTTGTATGCAGTCACTCATTTATATTGTGCTTTTTTAAATTTCAAATATCCTTAATACTCTAACAGGCAGACTTTGTTTCCAAATCAGCAAGTTTGTATCCAGTCACTACAGCCTGTAGCGAATCGTCACTGCTCTTCAGCAAACAGTAACATCAGCAATAACAAGATAATAAAACTCTACTCCGACGTAGCCAAACCGCGACTTGCGTCACAAATTTACATAGAATCATCATGGCACCATCAGCACAAATCTTATCCAAAATTGTCAAGAGATGTCGCTCCATGTGTGGTCTTGAATCTCGTCATCAACAGTTAGAAATTGTAGGTATTCACACTCATGTCCTCGCGCCAACCTATTAATGATATCGTAGTCAGCACCTTTCGACTTCAAAGTTGGTCCTTCAATCAACTTTCCAGGTTATTCTAAAGAAGAGTAAGCCCCATTCAGCTGTCTAACACTCATGTTACTTGACAATATTGGATTTCAAGCAACTAACACTAAGCTTCAGTGTCTCCCTCATCCGGGAAAAGGCCATAGCATCAGCCATTACTGATGACAACCAATATTTCGATTCCAACAACGCTCCATTATCACACCCTCAATCTCGATCCAATTCTCGTTCAAGGTCAAGCTCGATCAATTGCGGGCTTGGTAACAAGGCAATGGGCTATCAAGTTGGAGAAGAGGATCGCTCTAACATGTTCTGAGTTGATGGCTGTAAGGGAGTAGAACATCAAGAGAGCTGAAAACAACAAGGAAGTTAGACCGAATATCTGCAATCCTGTAGAATGGTCTTGAGAGCTGTGTAGTGTTTCAAAATGTCACATAAGCTTACACCAATATTTATATCAGAAACATGATCAAAATATCAACAAATTCTTGCTGTCATCTGTTGTCGATATCTGTCATCTTGTTAACTCTGAGTGCGTTCTGACAAGACACACGTGCTCCTGCTCAGTTTGAGAATGGTGTATCATTGAATATCAGTAGGCATGTCTGATACGACACTTGAAAACTAATATACGAAACAGTGATCAATATGCTCGGATTTCTTCTATTCAACAGGGTGTTTGATTCATCTACACAATGTAAGGCTTGGACGAAGAAGCGGCGAAATTGTTCAAGACTCCTGGAAAACTCCACGAAAACACGGGCAACCTCACCTGCTACAATCATGACAAGTTCTATAGCGGTTTAAGATTCTACAGATGAAGGAATGGCATTAGATTCATCTTGTATACAAGACTCTCTGCCCTGTATCAAGAGAGTGAGATGCACGTAAATCTTTTCCTGAACAGATAAACTTCTTAGTTTCCGCATAATCAGCGCATCACAGCGAATCAAGCATCTCATCAGTCAGGATTTGAACTTGGCCGCCAGGCTCCATCTTCAGTTCCTACACAAAGGTTCCGAAACGTTCACTTCCTGTTCAGAGAGTTAACCTATATAGCATTGCTTAATGGCTTCTTTCAAAAACATACTTTTCCCCCATTAGTATCAGGTTATCCCGGAAAGCTTGATCGTAAGCCGCTTGACCGTGCTTTGATATGTCTATTATTGTCGTAGGACGCTAGTGATTAGAGTGCTTAGCATCCGCTTCTGATCGTCAGGGACTGACTCACCTCTCCTGCTATCTCAGCACAAGACAAAAGAGATCTTTCGTGATCACGAACCATTGCCAGGTAATTAAACTGTGCTTTCTATCACACAACTATCAGCTGCATCTGCAAATAGAACAGCCGACTTGATTTAATTGAGGGACATACCATGAATTCTTCCTTCCTAAGTTCGACCGCCTCTAACCGTCTTGACCTTGTTGATATGTCCACGAAAGGCTCTTTCACACTCGCGCGCGCAATCTGCACTCTTCTCTCGAGTTCCTTGAAGTCAAACGCCATATTCGGAAAAGAATGAATGCTTTGCGTACCCTGTTGACCGAGCTCTAAGAAGTCGTTGTTCTGTTTACACTTCACTTCCTCCTCTGAATGGCGTCTTGCTTTTCCGCATTTGTCTTCCATCAAGGTAATCGCGTCATCCTCAAGCGCTCCCAAACACTCGAGATTTAGTGTCAAGACTTCATTTATCGTGCCCAAGCTCTCAACGTTTATTTTTTCAATTTGCTCCTTATGTTTGGTTTCGTATAATTGTTGGATAATATGCAACCCTTCAGTTTCGATATCGCGTCCTAGATGTTTTCTGGTTATATTGACGAAAGCCTGTGATATATAGTCTGCAGAAGTATGAAATGCTGAGACAAAGAAATTATTCTTATCTGTAAAGTCGTCAGAATTCTTAATAACCTCATCATGTTGGAGATGTTGCGTTTGTGTGTGACCATCTACTTCCACTGGATGTGATTCAATGTCCAGAGGCTGCTGCTCGGGATTAGACTTGACATCCAGTGATGTTCCATGGAATTCGGATTCACGTTGTTGTGGAATTTCAGTTTGACTGATAGACGCCATCTCGTTAACTTTACTGTCGTCACCCAGATTTGCAACCTGGTAAATACTGTGAGCTAAAAGTATTTGACTTTCCACAACTCCAACAGTTGACGGCCGAAAGGCCGAGGCATGTAGAGGAATTTGAAAAGGAACTGTGTACAGGTTGTTTTCTTGTTGCTCAGATTGTGACCGATATGCTGCGCATTGAGGTTGTTCTTCTATGAATTGGTGCTTATATATTGGCAAACAACTTCCATGTGTCTGAAAGTCTTTCAGTAGGCAGCAGAGTAGGTGACAGAGTATATGATGACTGCTAGAAGGCTTACTTGCTGGAAGGAACCCACTCCACCAGGTTGTGTCTGTTCCTTCGAGACACGCTTCCACAATGTATGGTGGTGGAATCGAACACCGCTTGTCGAAGAATCCTCCGCTGATGCTGACGACGAAGCACGCTCACATTTGATCAGCCCACTTGTCTTTCGCCGCTTCACGCGCACTTTTGCTTCTTGAAAAGCCTTAAGATTGCTCGAAAGAAGTCCTATTGGAGGACCCTTGGGAAGTATTGGGTGAAACCTCTCTGGCATGCTCGAGACAACCACTGGTACAAGCTTTATGTGACATGACGCCTTTCTTTGTTCTTGAGCGTGTAGGTGGCATGATACAACTGCAGCGCAAGGGCGAAAGAGAACTTGATGCTTCACAGATAAGTAAACAAACCAAGTCTTGGCGAGTCAAATCAGTTTGCAAATCCACTGATACGCTCGATCATGTCACTTTATTGGAAGTCTAGGATCACAAGCTCTCTTTTTATCACATGAAAATGACACAGAAGGTTGGATAGGGAGTGTGGTCGAGCATGTGCAGGAGAGGAAGGCCGATCGTACGAACAAGAGACTTGATTTCGCTCGAATGAAAGATCTGTATCGAATGTCCTATTGTTAACCTACGTGCCTTACCGTAGTAACACCTCAATCAGGCACCATAGACATGCTTGACGCTTGATTTCTGCGTCAGGATTGAGCACATGCATGTAATCTATGCTCGGCTCACATCTTGCTTCCACCGATAGACTTCGTAAGGGGTACTAGTAGCCGGGATGTTTACGGCAATGCCAAGTAGATCATGTTTAACCAAGAAATTAAAAGAATTGCATATGAAGCGAAGGAGTGTAATATATTCAATGAAAACAACAGCAACAGGCTTGGCAGAGCACTGAAATGGAAGCAGAGATAAGATACGAAGAGATGAATCCGAGAAACCACATGTGGTACTTTCTTGAGCGTGTTGTACGGAAATCGATTATCTCAGAACTCTATAAGGCAAGCATCTCCAATTCTGCCTTTTGAACGCTGAATCAACTGCCAATAGCACTAGATAGCTATTCTCTACCTATTTCTCGATAGCATAGGGTATCTCAATTGTCCAAGTCTTGGAAAGCATTTCCGGTACAGTACATCAACCAATATTGAACTCGCTTGCACTTGACATATGCTCCTGCATCTTTTTCCTCATCCTCTTTGCAGCATCGTCACCAGCTGCAGGCATGTCTAGCTCTAACTTCTTCTGCTTCCTGATTCTTTCTCCCTCGGGTGCTTTCTCCTGGACTTCTCCTCTCTTCGCTTTCCTTGCAGCTACACTTCTGTCTGCTTTCGTCATCTTAGCAGGCCTCAAACCAGGAACCTTAATGCTACCTGGCTTGTCTCGGAGTGCAAATGCCTTTGCCAGATGTCCAAGATGAAGCGTTTGCATATTGAAAATGTGTCTCTCATTTGCCACATGCGTAGCGTATGCTCGAATGTGACTTTGGTATCCACTGCGAGCCATCTCCAGATACTTTGGTGAATCTAGTGCCCACCGTTCAACATCCAGTTGCCATTCCGTTGCACGATCTTCCCACTCTCTGCCAATACCTCCAAAACCTTTGCGTATCAGATCTTCCGCGGTATGATGAGTGAGTGCTTTCTTGCCCTCTCGATAACCTGATGCGAGGATTGAGACATATTCTTCCTCATCTCCAGGCATTAAGAAGATCAACGCACGACCTTCTTTTCCTGCTCTTGCTGTCCTGCCGACTCTGTGCAAATGATCATCTGCGCTGAAAGGGGGATCATACTCAATTACGTAGTCGACGTTAGGAACATCCAAACCTCGTGATGCAACATCAGTACAGATCAAGACAGCTGCCTCTGTGGAGTCTGTAAACGCTTTGAGCGTTGCTGACCGAATATTTTGAGCCAGGGAACCATGCAGCTTGTGAAGGACCACCGTGTTACTCTCATTCGAGAATGCTGTTGCAAAAGAGATCGTGTCTTTTGTGACTTCAGTCTTCTTGATCTCGGGCACGTTGAGAGGCTCTTCTCCTTCTTTGATTGGAAGTGGTCGGCTAAAAAGCTCAAAGTGAAAATCGACTGAATCAGCGCATGAAATGAAAATGATCAATTTCATGACTGATCCTCTTCTGGCAAAAGTCCGCTTCAGAATAGCTTCAAGCGTGACAAGACGCAATTTGGCGGGAACAATAGCGTATGCCTGCTTGAGCTGCGCTGGAGCAGTGAAAGCCTTGTCGTCAGCGTCTGAGGTGTGTCCACCCTCGACAGCAGTCTCATCGGCAGGATCTGCCATGATATGTACTGCATCCTTTAAGCTGATCTCCCCCAATTTCTGAACTGTCATTTTCATAGTCGCCGAACAAAGCACTGTGACTCTCCGCTTCGGCAGTGCACCAAGGTCAAGCCCATTCTTCATGTCCATTGTCAATGCACGTTTGCCAATTTTTTCCACAATACCTTTGATCTCTTCTTCAAATCCCAACTCCATCAGTCGATCACCTTCATCAAGAACAAGCCATCGAACAGTGCTCACATCAAGAACTTCTGTGTTATCTAAATGATCCGCTAATCGACCAGGAGTTGCAATCAATATGTTTATCCCTTTCCGTAATCGTGCCTTTTCTGACTGCTTGCTTTCACCTCCGATGACTGTGGTACCCACAATCCACGGTGCACATCTCAACACTTTCTCCAGCACGGTTGCGATCTGCTTGCACAACTCTCGTGTAGGAGCAAGGATGACAGCAAATAGACCGGAATTTCTGTGCACTTTATGATCTCCATTACTCATGGCTAAAATTCGTTCAACTATGGGCAACAAATAAGCCAAAGTCTTTCCTGATCCAGTTTGTGCTTGCAGAAAGGCATCACTATCATCCTTGATCATTTGTGGAATTGATGCTTTTTGAATTGCTGTTGGTGCTTTCATGTCCAGCTTTGTAGACAAATGTGCTGCAAGTCTCCTTGACAAACCCAGATTTGTGAACGTTTCCATCTCTTCTGTCAGAGGAGCATTTGTCGGCTTTGCTGGCTCTGCCTCTTGTTCTGGCTCATCGAATTTTGTCTTGGAAGACGGATTAAAGGAAAACAAGGAGGATATGACTTGAGGCTTTCCTCCTGGTGTTTTCTGAGACTTTCCGCCGCCACCTGCTGCAGAATTGATCCTCCCGGAACCATAGGATGCACTGTTATCGTCGTCATTGAACTTTGTGGCTTTTTTCGTACCAAAATTTATACTTCCAGGCGGTAACTTCCCAGAAACAAATGCTGGTCGTGTCTCCTCTTGCACGGCTAGAGACCTTTTCTGATACGCATTGTGATTGTTCGGGTTCGCCCGATTAGAATCAAAGGCCGGACTAGAGTCATCACTAGACTTCGTGCTTGTCTTTCCTCCCTGTCCTATACTCCCAGGTGGAAGTTTCCCTGATATGAATGTCGCAGTACTCGCATTCCTTCCGGAAACCTCTTCTATCCTCTGCCTTTTAGGCGCCCTTGTGTCTTGTCTCGTATCAATATACTCCTCCCTTGTCACATCATGTCTGCCGGGTGTAAATATCTCTCTAGAGGGCGGAGATGGATTCAATCGTTTCGACGTTTTCGATCTGGCGATTTTTTTCAAGGCTAATCGTTCTTTCCAATGTCCACCTTGGAATTTTTGCTGCGGAAGCAATGGCGAGTCTCCAAGGTCAAAGTTCATCAACATGCCATCATCTGCCATTTTGTGTTATGTCCCAGTGTCTCCGCCTTATTTTGTCAAGAAATTATTCATGAAGCTACGATAGAAACTTCTTATCGCAAAAATGTTGAGCTCGGACCACCAGACCCTGAATGTCAACCTCGCATGCTCGATCCTCCCAATGCAAAGCGATATCGTTTAGAACATCATAATTTTGAGAAGGTACTAATTCAGTGCGTCTAGCATCGTCTATCGAGAATCAAAAATACAAACTCACGATCTTATCGAGTCACCAGGCCAATTTAGCTGTTCTGAAGTACCTCACAATCATGGCGGCTTGTGCTCACTGCTGCTAGGTGAGTTCAACTTGCAAGAGCCTGTGAGAGCTGCCATGTGTAATGCTACCCTTCTTCTGGATAGAATCTCTGTGTCGTCGAAGGAGGCTTTACCTTCCAAAACATGGCATTGGAACCACTTCCCAGCACTTCCGTCATGACTGGTGGTCTCTGCCATGGCTCGAGCCTTCATCCCCACCGTCTGTTCACCACCTGTATTCTTCCCGCTTGTCAGGATGATCCTCTCAGCTTCAAACACATTTCCTTTGGTGGACGTTCAATGATAAACATGCACGCTCTTAGCAACGATTCAACGCATGGTCAGGTGCCATGTAACGAAAGGCATGGCAAGGTGGGAAACCTTGTTTTCGAGGGATCGTGTCCGTCATAGGCAGTATAATATGAGATGTTATTGAGCTTGTCGCAAGCACACGCGAAAGTGTGGCACCGTATCCCAGCCGCACCAGTTGTAGAGCACTTTCTCCTTCTTAGTTGCACTTGATCTTTGTTTATTTTTGATTACGACATTCATTGCACTTCTACCATCCTTACTATATTTTTCGATACCAGCAGTTAGTTACGGTTTTGCCACTTCAAACAGCAAAAATCTGAGAGTGTAGGAACTTGTGCTGAAGAAAGGTTCTTTTCCAGAATCTTTTGATCACAGTCTACTCCTAGCTTATTATTCAAAGACACAAATTTCCAAGCCGTACATGTTATATCAATCAATTATTGAATATTTGCTTTTCCCACATCAACTATCGAGTTCTCACGTGGGAACACCATTTTCCCATATACGCACAAACTTTCCGCATTGCTGTTTTGGCGTTTCCCCACCCCATGTCATGGTTCAAACACCTCAAAGCTCAATTCGAGTCAGAAACCTAGATTTTAGCCACTTCGCGTGGCAAATGTGTCCAGGTCTGCAAGTGCGTATGTGTGCCCTTCTAGGATTGAGCTGCAAGCCATAGCAAGGTATAGCGACAATTTTGCACGTCGTCAAAACCCCTGCTGCGTGATTACCTGGCTTAGCTTGGGGCTGAATCACCCCTCCGCGCGTTAACCTTCGTCATGGTGCGAAGCGATACAGCATGATCCTTAAATCGAGCTTCGGCACTATTGGTTTGTTGTCTTTTGTTGCGGTTCGCATAACCCTTGCACGACGGGGTTGTTGATGGTGGTCATTGAGTTCATTACCCACTTGTATGTGCGACAAACACGAACAACAGAGATTGGATTCTCGATGCCTCTCACGTTGACTGTGGTAGGTTTCGTTGCACTACACACAACCATGGGCATGTTGCCATTCTTTCCGTTCCGACAAGTTACAGCTGAGGCTGCAGAACCATTTGCATTGTTCCAAATATTGACACTTCACAGGACCTTACTCTGGCCTCACTCATGTTCTAGTAGACATAAAGCAATTTTCTAGATGCGAGAACCTTTCGACTTGGCATACTGCTGCTTGTTGTGAAGATGAAGTGATGAAATCTACTACAGACATGGTTTGTGATCTACCCAGCTGCGAAAGTACTCTTCTTCCTCAATCTCTCACCAAACCTCCACAGCAAGAACGGACCACACCATCCCAACCCTACCGCCAGGAATCCTAACACACTATTGCCCCACCCATATCCAAGTGCCGAGTACATGTACGGAGCAAATAACGGAAACCCGAAGCCTGCTAAACTTCTCAAGCATGTTGCCGACGCAATAGCACTTGCAGCGAAAAGCGTATAAGAATCAACGAGATAAGTCTGGATACATTGGAATCCAATAATAGTTCCGGCAGCAAGTATTGCTGCACCAATATTTGGGACGATCCAATGTGTCTGATACTCGGCTGACCATCCATAAAGGAAAAGTCCGACGGGTACTAATAACGCACCAGGCACCATAAGCGGAACACGAAATTCAGGACTCCCAACGCCGTTGTTGCGCTTCTTGAGGATCTTGTAGACCCGATCTTGTAGAAAAGCACACATCTGCGCACCAAGGAAGAAACCAG
>Ga0181470_100009_pt2 | contig 33451 bp, 30 predicted proteins | sample InSIn5SAF170_FD_119082 | JGI IMG/M metagenome (GOLD analysis project Ga0181470, IMG submission 119082) | Clean room microbial communities from NASA Spacecraft Assembly Facility at Jet Propulsion Laboratory, Pasadena, California, USA -... ...
GATTGTCAAAGTATGGAGCTGCACAAGGAATATCTCTCGGCAATCTAATTGTGTGTCGCTCCACGTGTTGGTGCCTTTTTGCGGAGCATTATCAGCAGGCATGTCGTTGCAGATTCAAGCTTCATTGAGCACAGACAAATACGAAATCTTGGTTTGAGACTTTGTTGCTTGGTGATTAGCCTTGGGATTTGGATGATGTCCATTCTGTGCGCAACTCTGATTCAATCACACATTCTAGACAGCATTAGATCCAGGCGCTGCACGAGACAAGTGATCAATGGCCATCTTGTCGAGGTTCAGAATTTGCGTGCCATTGACGTTGTTGGGTATTTATTGGGTGGAGGCGAGCAGCGTCTCAGGTGGTGCGGGATTTCGAAACGGAGATAGCTTCGTAACATCGTTTAGGTTACAGAGTCCAGACGCGCTGGCTTTATCAACAACACGACTCAATCACGCAACAGAAACTCAAGCTCTGTCGAACTCCTTTAGCGCATCTCAAATACCTATCCCACGAGGCGATAGCCGTCACCAGCGTGTGCAAGATTGGGATAGCCTTCATCCATTTCCGGAAATGGTCTTTAAACGATTCAATAAATGGCTAAGATAGGCACTGCCAAGACAAGTATAATTTCGCGCCCGTGGCGCTCTCAACTCCTTTTAACCTTTTCAGGCGACTCCGCTCTGCGAAACTGTGTGAGAGATTGTGCGGCACCCGTCAGTGGCGCACGCACCTCCTCGTTCATCTCATTTTACTTTGCAGATGGCTGCCGGGCTGAAGCTAGACAGATCAGCAGGCTGATGTGGACGGAGACTTGCTGCGATCCAGAAGGTCGCAGGATGGGAGCAACCCAGCCTGCGGAGTTTCGCCGTCTCCTCTTTCTTTTCCAACTATCAACTGAAACAGTGTGAATATTCACATACATTCATTCTATTGCATTTCATTCATGTCTTTCGCTGTTCTAGTCTCTCGTTAATCTATCATCTAATGTCAATCGTTTCAACACTATGTCGGATACAACGACCCTTGATCCGAGCGCAACCACAACAATCGACCCAGGCATAACCACCACAGTGGACCCAGGCATAACGACAACAGCAGTCGATCCAGGCGTGACACCAACACAGCCTACGGACGCCGGCGTTGCCCCTACGACTCCAGTCAACGAAGCAATTCCAACTGAGAATGTGGCGACTCCAGTCAATCCAGCCACCATAGTAACATCTTCGCCATTCCTAAATCCTACGTTCCCATCCAATACCATAGTCACGAGCAACTCCAACCGGCCTTCGAGTTTCTTAACATCGATCAGGCCTTCACAGACGAATGGTCCTCCGTTCTCAGGTCCACCACCATTCGTTACTGCTGGAGGCCGACCCCCCTTTGCATCAGGATCTGGACCACCATTCTTCGACAATGATAGGGCAGATCAATTGAGTACTGGCGCAAAAGCAGGGATAGGAGTGGGTGTGATCGCATTGGTGTTCTCGGTAGCAGCTGTTGTGCTGCTGATCTGGCGCATGAAGAAGCGGGAGAGGCAAAATTTTGCGTCGCCGACAGATGAACCGCTTCCGACGTACACCGAATCTAACCCACAAAACTCTCCGCCCAATGGGGGCGCTCCAGCAATGGCAATGTTACCGAAGTCTGCCATGAAAAAGGTGGCTCCATCACCACTGTTGTTAGATCTCCACGGCTCAGGAAGCAACACACCTGTCTATGGTGGGGCATCAACAGAAAGAAGGAGGAGTTACGTAATGGAAGGTACAGAAAAGCCTATGGTTCTTAGCATATGGGAACCAGCGAACAGATCTTCAACCAGTTCCCTGACCAGCTCACCGGTGCTTGCGCCTGTTCCTCCACCGAAAGCACATCGCAAGTCGAATCCTGGTGCACGGCCGCGAAGGAAGAGCAATCTGGCGCCTGTCTCAGAAGAAATGCCAGAGTCTTCGACAAGATTGGCCTTGGTGCGCGATGATGGTAGCTCATCATCCGGCCCCCCAACACCTAGGACGCCCCGGTCCGCTGCTTTCCATGCCCTCAATGGCGATTCAGCATCGGGTCAGAACTCGCCGATGAACTCTTCATTTACACTCGATCCCGTCCCACCGTTGCCTGAAACCCCAACCAGCTCAAATTTCGAGGGCAAGAAGTGAAAAGGAAGCCATAGTTGCAATTGACTTTAAAATGAGCTGAAGAGGTGGACAACAACGAAAGTTAGCAACGTCTAGCAAGTGGATAATGCGACGACAGCCCGATCGGTTCTACTAGCAGAGCTGGAGCTGAAGTTTGATTGGCAGCCACAGTCGTACGGCATGGAGTTTAGGTGAAGTAATGGTCTGGCACATGGAAGAGTGCCACTGGCAGATTCACTACGACATCGATCGTAGCATCTATGGATAATGATACCCAAGCTTTGGAAAAGTTGGCACGACATTGTAACACTAGATAGATAATAATCGCAAGCATCGCATAAGTGATCATTCACAAATCTCATTAGCACTACCAAGCTCCGACACTTAGAGCGTGCGTGTTCGATCTGGACAATGCATTATGAATAACTCCACAAGTACATTGGTCAGCGCTATGAAAGTGAAGTATTTCGCTGGTTGTGCCTTAATCACACTATGTCCTGCTGTTGAGAGCTTAGCTCATCAATGGTAATGCCTGTCCCCACCCTAACAAGCTAGATGGCATCTCACTAACGTCCGCAGTTAAATACTGCGACCATGAGTTTCATGCTTCATTATAGGTTTCGAAAAAAAGATTGTGTCACTCACGGCCATGACAACACCTAGAGTCTTCATCATCCGCCATGGCGAGACAGAGTGGTCATTGAATGGGCGGTCAGGCTATCCGATTCGCAGCCCAACAATTGTTCGGACCAAGAGTATTAACAGCAGTTTGGCAGACATACTGGCGTTACAGAATTGCCGCTGACCGCCAATGGCGAAAAGCGTATCATTGCCACCGGCAAGGCCCTCGTAGGCGACGACAGGCTGATTGTGCCAAAGAATCTAGCACATATGTGCGTGCACCCTGAAGGTTGAAGCTTTACGGAACTGACGGGATTTGCATTCTAGTTATGTGTCGCCTCGTAAACGGGCGCAGCGCACACTTGAGCTCCTTGGTCTTGCTCCACACGATAAGATCCCATGGTCGCTACACGGCAAATTTGAGGATTCCAATCATACATGCGGTGCCAAGATCGAAATCCGCGATGACATCAGAGAATGGGATTATGGCGACTACGAAGGCCTGACCAGTAAAACCATTCGTGAGCAGAGAGCTGAGAGAGGTGAAGGTCCCTGGGATATCTGGAAGGATGGATGTCCCGGCGGTGAGTCACCTGAACAGGTCACGAACCGTCTGGATGCTTTCATAGCAGAGATTAGGGATCAATGGCATAGCAAGGCCATAGGAAAACCAAAGGGCAAGTCTCCGCCCGGAGATGTACTAGTTGTGGCTCATGGGCACATCTTGAGAGCCTTTGCTGGAAGATGGGTGAACAAGAATATTGCAGACAATCCCTCGTTGATTCTTGAAGCTGGTGGTGTAGGCACTTTAAGGTAAGCAGCCCAGGAGGCAAACACTGGCAGCAGGTTCGTTCACTGACAATTGATCTAGCTATGAGCACCATAGCATTAGCGAGCCAGCTATCCTGCTTGGAGGTGCATTCATGTCAGATGTCGTAGAGCAAGTTGAAACAACTAAGGCGTGAGGTCAGTGGTCTAACCACCGGAGATGACCTTTGGTTACTGCATTCTGATTCGATGGGATAAACACTCTCATTCCGTGCACAGAGAAGTCTTCATCAGTTTCCATGCTTTCAAACATGCATGCTGAAGCACAAATAACCATTTTTCACAACTCTCACGGGGCCAGCAAATGTCCACCGTTAGATAGCCAACTGCCAATCCACTTCCATCCCTCCACCACAGCAGCTACTTCCTCTAACGCGACCTCCACCTCAGCTTCGCCTCTCATTCCCGAGAACTCTACAAAGAAGATGTAATTCCACTTCCTTTCACCTTGAGGCCTCGAGTTAAGACTGGTCAAGTTGATACCATGTTTGCCGAACACAGCTAGCGCATTGGCCAAAGATGCCGGCTTCGTGTGTCTGATCGTGAATGAGATGAGCGTCTTGAAATCTCCCTTCTCTGCATGGACATTCTCATGGCCCTCAGAGGCCTGAAAGGAGCGTTCTACAGTGGCTGACGAACGCGGCTTCTCCAAAATCAGAAACCGAGTTGTATTGTCCTTTCGCTCTTCGATGCTAGGTACAAGGACGTCTAAACCATATAGTTCCGCAGCAAGCGTACTACATATCGCCGCGCTTTCTCCGCTTTCGTCTTGGGCAACCAGTTCGGCAGCTTTACTCGTGCTCGTGGTGTCAATTCTCTCTGCATGTCGTAGGTGTTGCGTTAAGAACGGATTACACTGGCCCCAAGCCTGTGGATGTGAGTATAGCGTTCGTATCCGGCCCCAGTCTTCTGATTGTCCTCTCACAACATCATTGTCCCCTGCATCAGAAGGGGCAGTTGACGTTGACAAAGATTTTCGTCGCTTTCGAGGTCGCTCGTATCCTAATAATGATTGTTGCACCGAGACGAAAGTCTCGCCTACAATGGCTACATTGTATTCTTGGGCGAAGAGATCGAGGATCTGTACTACGAAGCCGTTGGTGCTGTTTTCGACAGGAATGACGTCGCAGTCTACGGTGCCGTTGCTCACAGCTTGAAAAATTGCTTGGAAGTCAATATAAGCCTGGACATCTTCATGTCGAAAGACTTGGAGAGCTGCCTAAGCGGTGTAAACGTTAGTGTCAGAGGCCAATTCAAAAAGCAGGCGTTGCAGCTGATGCTCGGCAATTCAGACGCTCCCATGGCAAGTGAAATATATCTGCGTAAATGGGAACCATGTCTCCATCCAAGTGCAATCAATGACAACCGTCAATCGACCAAGCTCTTTTCTAGTAAACGTTCTATAACAGCACGACTCGAGTGCAGGATATTTGAAGAGGTTGTTCCGAAGTAAGAACTTACCTGGTGTGTGAAGCTACCCTTAGGACCGAGATATGCAATACGAAGTTGCGAATTCCGTATAGAGTCGTCCGTCATCTTTCGCCAGCAGGAAGGAAATCAGCGAGGACAGATTGTAAGTTTACCAAGACCATTGAATGCTAATGGTTCACATTTCACTAGCACTTTTTATATCACGAAACCCGATGTCGGCTTGGAGCCCTACCTGGCACTTATGTACAAGAATGGTCGCGATACTATAACAAAGATCTAAGAATAGCGAAATTGCACGGTGATGAGTATTCTGCAAGTGGTGGTGACTAAATTGATCTTAAGATTGGCGACAGTAGGTCCTATGAACATGAGTTGCTCTTGAGGATATACAACACCAAGAACACCAGAACAACATTGCTCAGCAACCTCGCCATCATGACCTCCCAAGCAGCAAACGCGACGCGGCGGATAGTTAAACATTGAACCATCAGAGCCTCCGCTCATGCTCCAATAAGCTCCTTCGGCAAGCAAGCAAACACCGTACTCACTAAAGCCATTGCCGTACTTACCACAATAAGCACCCAGTTCATGGTCTTCTCTGTCCTGCCAATCTCTGGCCCAAATAACTTCAGATGAAACGCTAACGGCAGAATGATGCAAATGGTGAAGCAGCAAACACTACCCAAGAGTGTCATAATGCGATCAAAGCTCGGGAAGACGATCGCGATGCCTACGAAGACCAGAACTGTGACAATGCGAATGGTAGCCTTGAGTATGCCACGAGTGAAACCTGACATTCCAACCAAAGAAGAAGACTGAGCCAATGCGCGCGAGTCCAGGCCAACAAGGACTTCGATCGTGCTAATTATCGGTCGAGCGTTCAGGGGTACTTTGGTGAGAGGGATGATGGCTATGCAAATAATGATGATGAGATTTATTGCCTTTGGATAGCCGGCTGTGGTGAGAATGTTGCTTGTGATCTCATCGCGCACAGCGTCTCCAAACATGAGAATGCCGATGACTGCCATGCCGAGATCGAGCAAAAAGGTGAAACCGTAGGTGATGTCAACGCCGCGTCGGTACTTGTAAGGGTGCCGCATGTCGCGATAGATGTTGGGAAAGACAGAATGACCACCCCAGGGTGACATCAGAAGGCCAAGCGACAGTGGGATGGTGGTCCAATTGATTGGAAAGAGGTACTGAGTTGCGGGCTGGCGAAGAGATCCGGGCTGAGTTGGCTTGATTAGACCGTCTATGAACACACAAAGGACAACTGTGGGCACTCTTGGTTAGAGCATAGTTCCAATGGAAGGACAAATACTTACTGCCGAAGCAAGAGAGGATACCGAGTATGGATGTAAAGCTCAAAAGTCGTAACGGCAGGAAGGCGAGTGGGGCTAGAATGAAAGCTGCGATGATCTTCCAACCCACGACACCAATACCTGGAATGAGATCATCCAAGCTGTCCGCAAAAAGAACAACCAGGGCGACATTCGCACCGAGTAGCTCGAGCGTGAACAATATGCTGACTACTACCCGTGCCGAGTGGCCAAACGAAACATACGCTAAGTCTGCAAATGTAATCAGCGAGCTGTCCACATCCAGACACTTAGCAAGCAGTTTCGCCGTGTATTGCGTCGTGACCACTGCGAACAGGTAGAAGGTCATGCCAACCACCCAGCCAGAGTAGTGGATGGCAAGTGGTAAGCTTAGAAGACCAACTCCAATCAAGACATTGACCGAGTTGAAGATCGTTTGAGGTAATGTCGACTGGCCAACAACCACGTTGTACGCTTTCCCATCCTCTTCTATGGTTTTTACAAGCAAGGGCTGCCTCTCTTTATCCGCAGTCGTTACTCCCCTCGCCTGCTGCTCGTCAAACAATTGTGCAGCATGCCGGATTGAGCTTCTGTTCAGCCGTGATCCGAGACTGCCATATTGCGTTCCGTATGATCCCCCAAAAGGGCTGTCCAAGCTTGGTTGTATGGAAAACACGCTCTCATCCCGCGACATACGTCGTCGTTGCTCGCTTAGTCTGTGCGCAAGCGAATCGTCCAATCCTGCCGTTGAGCCTTCCTCGACGACATTGTCTGATGGCCGTCGCCCGTGCTCGTGAAATGCCTCTCGAAGCAACGATCTGGCTGCTTCAGGACTCTGTGCCACATCTTGACGCGTATACGGGGTTCCCTCTCCCTCAGTGAAGCGAAATGAAGGCCGGACTGGAGTAATCTCAAAAAAGCCAGCCGCACGTTGCCATGATGATGCAAATCGGTCTATGCTATTCACACCGCCAGCGTGTATGATTGATTCGAAGCGAAGAGCTACGGAAGATCTGATCGGGCCCGTAAGGTCAGTATTCGGGACAGGCAAATGGAGAATGACGTACCGTCGCCTCCGAAGCTCGCTATCCCCATAACCCTCCTCATTCGGCGCAGCTAGATGTGACTGTGAACCTGTTCTGCTTGCATCGCCGTGCACGTTCTGGTCAAACTGGATGTGACTACCAGTGGATGAGAAGGAGCTGTGGATTGCATTGTCTTGATCCTGCCATGATGGCTGCTTGCCATTCGAGTTAGCTCCACTCATCACCAGCTGTTAAGATTAATGACTAGATTCCGTGCCAGTGATTCGGAGGGAAGCAAAAAGAGGACAAGAGACGAGAAGGAGTCTGAAGCATGAAATGCAGTTTTCCAAGTTATCGTGAACCCTGCCTTCTATGCCCCACTTTTGGCGTCGAAACTATTAAAGCAAATTAATGTAGCGGGACGGGCAGTAGTAGCTCGGGATGCTTCGAGCTCGCACTGCTAGAGATAGAGGTTCATATAGACATCAGGATATGAGAAGAGGAGGAATGAATGCATGGTGATGCGGTGGGAAAGTGATAGTAGAGTGGCCTCGTGATCGCGGGACTTGATATCGGGCACTATCCGATTCTGTCTGTCCTTGACTGGATTTTGTTGATAAGTGACGTTCGCCAATCTCTGGGGTTGCTGCTGGTCACTCGGTGCCGAGTTTCGCAGGCTTGAATCATTCTTTGCAGACTCATTGAGACATTCTCGAGAGTTATTGGTTTCTTGTCAGAGAGCGCAGGTCAGGAGTCGAAAGAAGATGGACTGCAAGACAAGTCATCGCCACAGTCCACGAATGACGATCAACCAGACCCGATCTCATTGGCTGGCCGCAGAACTCACGTCCTCCGTATCCTGCACCCTGACACAGTATAATTGAAAGCTTCTACACCGAATTTTAACACCCCTCCCTCTTCACGACTTTTTCGCAGTCTCTCCTTCACGTTTCGAGGCTTTTCTTTTCTTGTGTTTGGTACTTGCGAACGGCCCTACCATAGCCGGACGGTACAGGACACAAGACTCTGTGTCGCGAGGCGGGCATTTTCTCGTTTTGAATTTTCTCAACCTCACACCCCACATTTCGCGTACACGACAGCATCCACACACGTAGCAGTACTAGAGTTCTTGAAGAACACGAGCCGCCAACATGAGCGCTCCGCAGGCAAACGAGGCGGAGAAGAATATCGAGATGTGGAAGATCAAAAAGCTGATCAAGCGTCTCGAACAAGCGTCAGTCTGATGTGCAGCATGACGTCGGCGTTGTGTGCGTGTTTGGCGTTGGAACAACACCACTGCGGCGATTGTGCGTTCCCATGGAGTGTGGATGGGCTGACTGGTTTTTTACAGGCGCGGCAACGGCACAAGCATGATCTCTCTGATCATTCCACCCAAATCACAGATCTCACAACAGGCGAAGATGTTGGCTGAAGAGTTTGTACGGCAGTCTGTACCTTTCTTTATCGGCAACGTTGAGCTAATGATGTGAATTTCTACAGGGCACTGCCTCGAACATCAAGTCGCGTGTCAATCGTCTTTCCGTCCTTTCGGCTATTACTTCGACCCAGCAACGTCTCAAATTGTACTCGAAGGTGCCACCGAACGGCTTGGTCATCTACTGTGGTGAAATCATCACCAGCGAGGGAAAAGAGCGCAAGATCAACATTGATTTTGAGCCCTTCAAGCCCATCAACACATCCCTCTACCTCTGCGACAATAAATTCCATACCGAGGCATTAAGCGAGCTTCTAGAGTCGGATCAAAAATTCGGGTTCATCATCATGGATGGTAACGGTGCACTGTTCGGTACCCTCAGCGGCAATACTCGTGAAGTCGTGCAGAAATTTTCTGTTGATCTGCCCAAGAAGCACGGCCGTGGTGGACAGTCTGCTCTGCGTTTCGCACGTCTGCGTGAAGAAAAGCGCCACAACTACGTGCGCAAGGTCGCTGAACTGGCGGTTCAGAACTACATCACCGCGGACAAAGTCAACGTGGCTGGCCTGATTCTTGCTGGTTCTGCTGACTTCAAAAACGACCTCAACCAGTCTGATATGTTCGATCAGCGTCTGCAGTCCAAGGTCATCAAGGTTGTCGATGTTTCGTATGGTGGAGAGAACGGCTTCAACCAGGCCATCGAACTTGCCTCAGAGACGTTGAGCAATGTTAAGTTCATCCAGGAGAAGAAGTTGATCAACAGCTACTTTGACGAAATCAGCCAAGACACTGGCAAGGTCTGCTACGGCATCGATGACACTCTGAAGGCCCTGGAACTCGGCGCATGCGAGACTCTCATCGTATACGAGAACTTGGAGATCACCCGTTGGGTCCTGCGTCCATCTGATGGTGGCTCAGACGTCATCTTGCACACGACCAAGGAGCAAGAGGCTAATCGTGAACCCTTCCTTGACAAGTCCACGGGCCAAGAGATGGAAGTCGTGGAGCAGCAACCGTTCCTTGAGTGGCTTGCTGAGAAGTACCGCGATTTCGGTGCCCAGCTTGAGTTTGTGTCTGATCGCTCTAGCGAGGGCAACCAGTTTGTCAAGGGTTTTGGTGGTATTGGCGCCATTCTGCGGTACAAGGTCAACTTCGAACAGTTGGCTGATTTCGATGACGAGGATGAGTTCTACGATGGTATGTTCCCGATGCCTTCGAAAGTGGCTACTTAGGCTAACAAATCTTACGTAGATTGACGGTTTGGTAACCTCGCAGTGAGCGAGGCGCATACTCCTGAGACCCTGCCTCCTGGTCTGCAGACGGCGCTTCGCGATCCACGTCCAGCAATGGACGCTCGAATGGGGGCTAGCGAAATGCAAAGTGCCGCAACGCACGAGCGTGCCCGCTTGTAAATGATCAATCCACACGCGTAGAGTCGATGACTAATGGTCTGGCATGTTCTTCTCGCAGAGGTGTAAATATCCGCTGACCGTGCAGCAGAGGACGCAATCGTGGTGGCATAAAACATCAAGTACTGGACTCAGATCATATCCACCAAATCCTTGATCAATCCACGAACTGGCTGCTCCTGATCATCAGGGAAAGGGTTGACAACCCGGTGAAAGAGCGAAGGAGGAGCCTCCATGGCTATTCATACATACATGCAAAACACCTTCATTTCGTGTGGGGTTGGATCGCCTACCCGATTTCGCCGATTGCTACCAAGCACACGGCAACACACTCGTTCATAGAATACAGACGCACTCAAGTTGTCTCTTTGATACCATCGAGTTGATTATTGATCTGCAGCCGCGTGCCATGCTAGTGACGTGCCTGTGATCCTAGATTGTTCATGATATGCCTCGTCTGTATCGCGCGAACCGTATATGTGTCATCAAAGGAAAGAGACAATGCAAAATAGATCGCTCAATAACTCTTGCGCACTACAACAGAAAAGGAGCAGGCAGGCTTCCGAAAGGGCGATCTCTACACGGGGCGGCCTCAGACGCGGCGAGGAACTCTCGTTCGGCGATCATTGCCAGTTTGGGCTTCAACATTTTGTCTCCGCGCCAGACACGCAGGCAATTGTGCGCGCGCCGTCCATCAGCACGTCACTTTCGCATTCCAACCATGCGTGTAATGACACCAAGAGTGTCTCTTCTCTGGGGTCATTCTCCCCGTACGAGATCGTCGCAATTGATCCTAAACCCACGCCGGGTTGGCCAGATCTGTAGACCATTCGCATCTATCTCGGACAATGCAAGGTGTGTGACAGGTATCCCAGCGGCCATAGTTGTCAGAACCTAATTCTACCATAGCGCACCGTACGATGTCGTCGTCATTGGCGGTGGCCACGCTGGCTGCGAGGCCAGCACTGCGGCCGCCCGCTCGGGTGCTCGCACCGCGCTGGTAACGCCCAAACTCGACAATCTGGGGGTATGTTCTTGCAATCCCAGCTTCGGCGGCATAGGCAAGGGCACGATGCTACGCGAGATTGATGCGTTGGACGGCGTCGTTGGCCGAATCGTCGACAAGGCCGGTGTGCAGTTCCGTGTGCTGAATCGCAAAAAGGGCCCTGCCGTGTGGGGACCGAGGGCGCAGATCGATCGGGCGCTGTACAAGCGGTACATGCGGGAAGAGATGGAGAACTATGCAAACCTGAGCATCGTGGAGGGAAGTGTGGCAGATATTGTGGTAGAGAAGGGTGCTGAGGGACTGGAATCTGGTGCGGTTGGGCAGATTACGGGTGTAAGGCTTGAGGGCGGACAGATCATTCCAACGAACAATGTGGTCATCACCACCGGGACATTCTTGGGCGGTGAAATACACATTGGGTTGGAGGCTTTCCCATCAGGTCGGATGGGCGAGGCAGCGACATTCGGCTTGAGTAAATCCCTAAGAGATGCTGGGTTTCAAATGGGTCGCCTGAAGACGGGCACACCACCCCGTTTGGATCGGAACACGATTGATTTTAATGTCTTGCAACCGCAAGAAGGAGACGAACCGCCAATGCCCTTCAGTTATCTCAATGATCGCGTACAAGTCGAAAAGCAGCTAACCTGCTATGCTACGTACACGAACCCCACGACCCACGACATCATTCGCGCAAACCTGGACAAGAGTATACACATCAGAGAAACAGTCAAGGGTCCGCGCTATTGCCCATCACTCGAGTCAAAGATTATTCGGTTTGCCGACAAGCAAGCACATATCATCTGGCTGGAGCCCGAAGGCTTCGACAACGACGTTGTTTACCCCAATGGTATATCGATGACAGTACCTGCTGAGGCGCAAGAGGCGATGCTCAAGACAGTCGTCGGCCTGGAAAATGTCAAAATGTTGCAGCCCGGCTACGGCGTGGAATATGACTACGTTGATCCGCGAAGTCTACGAGCTTCCCTTGAGACGAAGTTGATTAAAGGCCTTTTCCTTGCAGGCCAGATTAACGGCACAACTGGCTATGAAGAAGCTGCCGCTCAGGGTGTAATTGCCGGTATCAACGCAGGTCTCGCTTCACAGGGCAGGCCGCCGTTCACTCTCTCACGTGCGGATGCATACATTGGCGTTCTCATCGACGACTTGATCACAAAAGGCGTCAGCGAACCATACCGCATGTTCACATCTCGCAGCGAATACAGAATGTACACGCGCGCCGACAACGCGGACGTACGACTCACGCAGCTCGGTCACAGCGCAGGAGTCATTGGCGACCTGCGCTGGCGTGCCTTCCAAGATGAGAGCGCTCAGATCAGCGAGCTCATCTCTACGTTGGAGAATAAGGAGATGAGCTCCCAGCAGTGGCAGGGCACGGGACTCAACGTTCGCACTGACAGTACGCGCAAGAGCGCATTCACACTTTTGCGTGCGACTGGCGTCGATCTCGAGAAACTCGCGCTTGTTATGCCTGAGCTCTACAGCTTTAGCCCGCATATTCGACGGCGAGTCCAGATTGAAGGCGCTTACGCTCCATATGTCGAGATGCAACGCTCGGCCGTGCTAGCGCAACAACGCGACGAAAGTATACGATTACCACTGAATATGGATTACGATAGTATCAAGGGGCTGAGTATGGCCGAGAAGCAGGTTCTCAAAATTACGAAACCGGAGAGCGTGGGCCAGGCGAGAAGGGTGGAGGGAGTCACGCCGAATGGTGCAGTGCTGTTGGCAGCTGCCGTCAGAAGAGGTAATGGGTTTAGTGCCTCGATACCTAAACAGGTGGATGCGATATTGGAGACGAAGAAAGAGATGATAGGGGCCGTGAGGGTTGTGGATGGCTGATCTCCATCAATATTCAAGCAATATCCTGAACTATCGAGACGACGAAGGACATATCGGGCACCGAGAGTACCGCCGATAACCCTGGGCCGCAGTACCAGCCCCAATAGCTTTGGTGTGCTGAATGGGTAGGACGAGCATGGACCTCACAAGAGCAGATGGCGCAGAAATCTCAGCACTTTTTGTCTGATCATGGTGGGCGGAGTCGGTCCTAGGGACGCAGACATCCAGAGACGTCATGCATTAGTGGAAACGTGTGTGTGTCCGCTAGTTGCAGCTACAGCAGCCTACAAAAAACGTTTGTGCATACGAAGAGGCTGCACAGGACCAACGGGAATTCAGCACAGTGGCTAAGGCTACGTGCCCAGCGAGAACCATAGTTGTGGCCCTGAGGTCGACATCAGTTTTACAGGCATATGTGTGACAGGTTCAAATATGTACTCCTTGTATTTGTGTACACCTGAGTAAGACCAAAGCTCTGGAAAGAGGTCACCCCATTATCCTCAGGCCAGCATTCTCCGTGTATTTGATAGACACTATCGAAACGAAGAATTCATATGGTGTCACCATTTATTGATCCCTCAATCACCAGTTTCATGTGAAGCTCAATGCCCATGAACACTTCCCATCGGGGCATCGGAGGGCTCATCATCCGGCGAAATATGGGCCCATTATTCTCAAAAAACTCGCCGTCAGCCTTATCCTTGCATTACATTGGAGAACTTGAGTCTTAACATCGTGGTCCCTGTTTCTCAACGTCGCTACCCTGCCTCCCTCAGCCAGCCTCTCGCAACGCTCCTGCCGGCACTAAATGGCGTTATCAATCTCCCGACATGGTCCAGGCGGAGTGCGGACCTGATTCCACGCCTGTCCCTGAAGGAAGGGATACCTTGGGCTTCGTTTGACATGTCCGGAATGAGTCCATTTTACGGGGTGATTGGACTAGGCTCCCTGGTCTTGCGGCAGCACGTGCGAACCATTGAGTGCGGCGTTGCTCACAACAGGTGACTTTGAATTCGGGATGCATTTGTGAAGTCAGGGCTAAGGCGTTCGTGGCATCGTTTGAGTCAGGAAGAGGGGTAGAGCTGCAAAACTTCACCATTGACAACACAGACTTAAGCAAAGAGGCGGGGGAAGAGCGCTAGATTGACTTAATCACACAGCTTTGCGCATTCAATGGGTCCTGTGGGAACGTCTTCCGCTCCTAGACATTGTTGATAAACAGCCTGTGTTACTAGGTTGTACTGGTACGAGCAACCGGAGGTACCCCCATCGTATGATCGAGAGACAACGATGAATCGGCATCAACTGATGGCAAATCTGTGTAACTCACTATCCTTGCTGAGGACGTTAAGCTCTACAAAAAGGTGTCTGAACCATGTTATGGATGGTGCTTCGATGCTTGCAGCAAGTCTTGGACTCGTGTAGCATATGTGCATGCTGTGTAACATGAGCGTATGCCGTATGACCAATAGGTGAGCTGAGTTACCCGGATCATGCCAACCTCATCATCTTGAAAACTACGAGAGAGCCATGTTGTTATGCGACTGTTGCAGGATATCAGGATGTAACCAGGCAGCAGGTGTTAGATATCTGATGGAAGGCTCAGCGTGCTGGCTACTCCCCATAAGAGAACGAAACGGCAGCCAACGATAGCAAATACCGTAATCTAGTCCTCAATGGTGTTTACGACGGTGATCTTCTGAGTAATGATCTAAATGTTGGTCATACACCATTCGCAACTCCGAAAGGTCGAGACCGGCAGCGCCGTACGACTATGGCCGCAGACCACCCATGTCAGCATAATGAAAAATATCATGATCATGATCATCACCTACCTACCTTCGCAGGAGTTGTTACCCGGATAGCAATTGCGAACATCTGTTGTTGCTGATGTAGGATCAGAAATTTTTATTCGTATGCACAGCGTTCTTCAGGATATCATCTCGCAAACGATTCCGAGCCGCTGACATTCAGATCCTTGTTTGTAGCGGCGGAGATAGGTCCCGATGCTCGGGACAAAATTGTCCAGCCAGCAGATTTACACGGCATAAGATGAGGCGCCAAAGACCGTTCGAGATTTTCATGAACCACAAGATCATCTTCATCAGACCATCTATTGTCAATTTCGTGCAAGTGTAAACATAAACAAACATTTGTAGATACCGATTGTGCTCCATGCCGCGGAGGCACGATGATTTCCATTGCGAATGCACTCTAAGGTCTCAAGATAATCACTAGCAGTAATTAGTTGGACTGTTCTAACTACTGGCGTCGGCGTGGCAGAAGTGGAGCAAGTGTGGCCGACATCAGGTGTGCAAAGAGGAGCGCGAGAGTACTGCAATAAAAAGCGTGACCTTCTGTTCATGCAAGTGTTCTCTTAAAGCCCACTAGCCTCAGTGCATCATCCGACCATGTTTGCCCAAGAGAGGTTGCGGCTGTTGTCCAAGAGGGCAAGTGAGATTCCAGGTTCTACTCCGGAGGCCTCTCCGCACGATTAGATCACCTCCGTACTGTAGACTACACACTATGTACACAGTAATTAAGTTTTTAGCTCATGGATGCTGTCCCTGACAAGTCGCGGAAGAGAGTTGTTGCATCCGCACAAGGGCTAGAAAGCACGCTATTCTCGCCTTATCACTTGTTTGGTTTTGGCGCGGTAACGCCCCACATCTGCAGCCTTGGAACTAGCGGTAGCCTTGGATAGCAGAGGTTGAGGACTTCGTACACGCGAGAAATTTAGTGGCAGGCCGCGTGCTATTTGGTGAACGCTGGTAAACTAAAATTTGAGGTGTTTGTCTGGCTTGAGGTACTGACATTAGCTCCCGTTCAGTAGTTGCGCACTTGAAAGTGGAGGTGGCGGCTGCGGCAGCTGTAGCAGAACTGCGCTGAGTTCAAGTTACGGAATACTTCAGTCTCGACTTTTCAGCCAAGATATGATACCGCATCGGTTGTTTGATTGGGAATATTGGGCTCAGGACAGCTTTCAGTGAACCTACAAAAACTTGGCTCTTCAGGCCGCTATGAAGCAAGGCTTGGTCCATATCGACAATTTAGGGATAATATAATCAGCGGTAGATCCTTCTTGCCTACTTTCGACAGCGCAATTGGGCTCGAAGTGGCTGCTTTAAGAGAAGAGCGACAACTCAGGTGGGGTTCACCTGGCGCCGTCCACTGTGGTATGATGCTAGGAGCGAGCATCCTTGCAGGCTACTAAAGCAGACCGTTGAAGCAAGCAAAAACCTCCGACTGACTGAACAGCGCTATCAGATTGGTCATCTGGAATTGGTCCACGCGAGTGAATGAACGGGCTGGTCTGTCGTTAACTGCGGAGAATTCATCGTTGGCGATCTGATGCCAGGGGTTTACCGCAGCTTCATGTTCCAAGAATCCAGCGGTGTGCTTCCACCAGATTGTCCTGCCAACGTCACGCGCTCGAAGAGTAGCAAGAATTGCCCGCGGTTGCACTGTCGGCCATGCCAAATGGTTCACCTGTGGTCACCGACATTGACCTGGCACTTGAGCCATTGACACATATCAACAAACGTGATGTGGGGATAGACCGCTGTCTTGCGTAGCGAAGGCGGCGGGTGGAAGGACGGCCATGATCCAATTGGCACATTTTTGGCAAATACAATATGATAGGCTACTCATCGGCTTAAATCTATTAGCGCAGTTGAATTTTTGAGATCAGCCCTACAAATCAGTCACAGCTCGTAAGATGATCTACCGCCACATTCCGCATGGGATCCAAAGACGGACCGATAAAGAGGCAACGTGATACCCCTTAGCTCGAAAGGACGAACCACGAGATGAAAGGCATCGTGTAGGCGAAGTAGCGTGCAAGATGACAAGTTGGCAGTTTGGTTGTCAACGGATTTTCTGCAGCTTGCGCTGGTAGCATGGGTACTGAACTGCACCTTCTGTTGTACTTGAAAAGTCGGCGCTACTGGCCAAGGATTAACAACCGCCACCAGCAGAAGAACTTCTCAGCGGCTTTCAGTATCTGACTGGGCTTCTTCTCTCAATGCGAAATGGAGAGCTAGAGCAATGAAAGCGGTAAAACTGGCCCCAATAATCGCTCTGCCCCTAAATCCCTGCTTCTTCTTCAGCGCTTCATCCTCGCCCAAAATAACAACGGCATCCCGTGTCCACAAGTAACTGGCGCCACTCCATAACGTTGTTCCTGCTACAATGTACTGGAGACCCTGTAAGCTGGTCTGGACATCAGCCGCGGCCATGATCCCCGAGGACGCTACCAATGGCTCCATTACGGTGCATCCAATCAGACCGAGTTGCAGAAATGTGTTCCACTTTGATATCTGGGTTGGGTGAACTTCTGCAGATGGCAAAGAGAAGTCCCAATAACGCATAAATGTCTTGGGGGCTGGCAGTGAAGCATATCGGTAGTATATTGCTGCAATACCAAGCGACATGTCGCGCCCAAAAATCAGCGCCGCAAGCCAAACTGAAATGATACCAACGTTAGTACGTGACGTGAGGGAGGAACATCGACGGGGGAAATGGACTTACGTGGCAAAGCCCCCTTGATGGCAAGACACCCAACCAGAACGGCCATGAGGAATTTGTCTGCCATTGGATCAATCACACTGCCAACAACAGTTTGTAGATTGTATTTCCTAGCTATCCACCCGTCCACTAGATCTGAGATGCCCGCGTAGGCGAACAAAGCTGCTGCCCAAACATGGCTGTCATGAAGCACGAGGTAACCAATAGCCGGAGTAGCAAGCAATCTTGAGAACGTTAGAATGTTTGGGATAGTGTAAATATTCTCATGCGGCGTCAGCACAGAGATTCTCTCGCGAACTCGTTGGCTGATCCCTCTTGCTGTACCTGAGAGATTTGTTGCTGAATCCGGGGATTCATTCTGCTAGAGCATCAGCAATGAAATGAACAGCACACAGTCAGTACCGGATATGGTAAGCGGTAGGCAAGCATTGAAGGCTTTTGAGAAAGCAAATATCATACTTTATCATTAACGCTGAAATCAGTTGTTTTGGACTTTTGCGAGTCCAATAATGGTGGCCCGCAAGATCTGAACTCGCGAGTTTTCGGATGTCTGTAGATGCATTAGAGAAACAGTTCCTGCTCTATCGTTTTAGCTACTGACGTAAAACCACTTCTTACGCGTTGTGCAAGCTCAATTGATGGTCTTGCTAAGGAGTAAGTGTGTCGCGTGTCATGATTGAAGTTGCCAAAATTCCACACACGAACAGTTGTAATCTTTGATTGCGAAGGATATCGAGAGGCGATGCGACATATTCGTAGATGGACTGAGCTCGAAAACATTGGAATTGTTGTAACCTTGATGATCACGAAAGTCTTGAAGTCTGAGTACGCGACGTCACGCATGGTGCGAAGAGGAGTCACGTGTTGCTAGGATCATGCGGATCATCTACTTTGCATATGTTGCAATTCAATGTTGGGTTTTAATTGCTTGGTCGATCACATAGCGAGACACGATTGTGGTGCAAATAATCAATGTTGTCTATCCAATGTCCAGCGAATGTCCGTTCTTCGGGGGAAAAAAAAGTGCAACTGTCCCTCCAAGGGCAAATGCCATGCCCTGACCAAACCCATGGATATCAATGCGTCTGTAACCATAAACGCCACAAAAATTCGAGACATGCTCGCCTATGAACTACAAGCGGATCAGTTCGCTGACCCACGTACAACAGCTGCTCACACAACGTACGTTCCGGATGAGCCAGTAGCTTGCACGTGGAACGGCTGTGGATGTGCATACTGGATGTGGGACCTGAAATGCTGCGCTTGCCTTTCTGCCAATCCATCTATTGCTGTGACACTTCCCATTTGTACCCTCTTTGGCTGTGGCATCAGCATGTGCTCCTGATAAGCCGCAGATTGGAAAGCCCAAGCAGCAGGGTGATGGTTCGACTGTTGGTGGTCGATATGACCAGATTGTTGATGGCTCATGAGACCCGCCAGCTGTTGCTGGTCAATCTGGCTTGTTTGTTGTTGGTGGTCCATATGAGAGAAGTGCACAGGGTTGTTTGGCAGTCCGAACATATCTGTTGCTTCACCGGCTGACTGTGCCAGGGCTGTCGCCAGCGGCGAACTGTCATCTGCTGCGGAGGTGAAGTGTACTGGGATTTCTGGTGCCTCTAATGGCGAAGTTCCCTCATATTTGACTTGCGACTGTTGACCCTGAACGACGGAGTCCATGCGAGGACCCCGTTGCGCTGGATGGCTTAAGCCATTGATCATGCCATGGGCAATATACTGAGAATCGCCTTGGGAGTACGCGAAAGGAAAATAATCAACAGGGGTCTGGCTTGAGGACATGGAAGAGTGGGGCGATTGGCTAATGGCTGAGGCAGTCAACTGTGCGAAAGCTTGATCTGGTGTGGGCAGGCCATGATCGCCGGTCTGTATCTGAAGAGCGGGCGGTTGACCAAACATCACTGGAGCGGGCATCGCCATCGTGAGCCCTGTGTGGAATGGGTCCATGGGGTACATATCTTCCTCGTTGTCGATCGCGCTGACCTTGAAAGGGTTCGCAATCAGCTCTTCCCGCGGCTTGATGTCGACAAAAAGTGGGTCATGCCTCGGGCGCTTATGCCTGCCCGCTTTGACGTCTTCTAGGCAGTAGTAAGAGACGATGTGGTGGCTGACGCCATTATACTTGACGTTGAGGGTCTTCTTGATCAGACCGTTGGGCTTGAAGCCGTATGAATCGACCAGGGAGCCAACCAGTTTGCGATCCTCCTCTACATAAAGGTCAGTCCTGATGTGGCTTGGAATTGCCCAAACAGTAGACTTACCGCTGTACATGTTCTGGCTGGTAAACTGTTCTGCCTCCTCACTACCACGCTTCCGCTTCTTGGCTTTCTTCTTCTCTCCTGCTGGAAAAGGTTCGCTAAGCTCTCGATACACTAAAAAGTTTCCCATGATGCGCGACGGGCTCCAGGTCACGCCATCCGTCCATCTCTTAATTCCAGAAGCATTCTCCTCGTAGATGAAGACGTTGCCGCCCGTGATGATTTGCGTTCGCTCCCTGTCATGGGGACGGCGTGGAATGTGGGACAGTCTTCCTTGCAAACAGGCTTCGAGAACCATGAGCGCGTCGTAGGTTGTATGGACGAAACCGTGCCATGTTGGCGTCATGCAAGGTCCTGCAGAAGTTGGGCTATGTAGATGGGACACATCGGTGCGGCGTGGGGGATACGCTTCTGGTGTTGCAATTGGGTGTGTGCCAGTCTGATGTTGCTGATGGGACATCAGTTGATGGTGGTGAGTGTGCTGATCATAACCCGCCAGTGATCCCGAGTCGGCTGCCATTTGCGGCTGGCTCAAGCTCTGAATTGAGCTTGTAGGTCTCAAACCACGGCGATTGAAGAAGCCTAAAATCCATGTGTTAGAGTTACATATATGATGCCTTGATCGGCTGGGGACCAGCCTACCTGCCCCGGCGTATTGATGTCGGCTTGTCAATTATATAGACGCTTTCTGGCCAGAAACGGGGAACGAACAGCTTGGTAGCGGCAAATGCGATGATGTGAAGCCGGAAAAGAAGTCCTGCGAGATTGCGGGCCTTTGGATCGCAAAAAAGGCTATTAACTCGGGCAGCGGCCACGCTGATTTTGGTTCGAAGTCGAAGTCTGTTTTCCACTGGAAGCTTCACTAGCCCAGGAACCGAACAGAGTGACGTCCAATCCTATGGCCAAGGTGATGTGTTCGGTAACAGCGGTGAATCACAAAGTTCGCGGTTGTGGATAGCACAGAGTCAAAAGTGCAGACTGTGTGCTGTAGTGATCGATTGATTGGTTTTATGGAAAAGTTAAGAATTCCGCAATTCAAGGCTTTGCTGAGGCGCGTCAGTGATACTTCTAAGAATGGAGAATAGAGTTCAGAACTGGAGCCATCAGAATCCAAAAAAGTTACTCACCTGACTGACGTGCCTTGAGAGATTAGGGTCGAACGGTTACTGGGTAGAACTACTTCTTGATTGCGCTGCAGAACAGGAAGAGGATAGAGATAAGATATGTCACGTTAGAATCGCAATGTTATTACAGTGAGGTAGTAGTAGTAGTAGTTGGGGAAGGAACAATGGGACCGAAGAGAAGCAGTACCAGACGACTGATGTATTGAGTCCGGCGAGGGAGGGGAAGTGCACGCTCAAATGAACATCTAGTCGGAGACGCACAGATCAAGAGCGAACTGGGAACAATCGAATTCGAGCGCTCATAACATTGATGAAGGCCTCCAGAGGTAAAGGGCCGATTGTAAGGAGAGCAACTCGATTTCATGAACGAGGACTGTGCTAGCTCGCGGGATCCTACAATGCATGCATGCATGTCAAACGCCCCCGGCCGCTGCTGGGACGTACAGGGCAAATGCCTGCCTGCGCCAGGGCATGCGTATCTATGGCATCCTAGCCTCTTTCGAGTGCGGAGCAAAACCGATGGCGTTGCTACTAGGCCCGCAGCTTGCAGGGCGTGCGCCCGCAGTAGCTCGGCGCTGCTAAAATGGCCTCATGGCCCAGATTGCAGGTGATTAATTCCCCGGCGATCCATGGCGCGCGATGGGCTGCCTACGGACATTGAATTGACTTTCAGTAGAGTCCGTGTACTACATAACCAGCGACATCTACCACCATTGGTCTCCGGACAGTAATTTGGATGCGCATCTCTGTGAGCTGGTCGCCGCGCAACCTGTTTGAGGTGTCAGCGCACAGGACTACGGCCAAAGTCCACGCCTGACTCTGTCGTCTGCAATCCCCACCAGCGAGTCGTCAATCCTCAGCCTCTGCCAGATTGCAATGCCCAATGAAGTTGTTGCTTGTGGAGACCGCATCCGAATCCCGAGCAGTACGCCAGGATTCGTGGTCTTGCTGTCTTCAAGCATCAATAAACATCAGTCTCTGCTCCCAGGCATCAGCCCACTTCGAGTTGCCTACTAATTGTTTCGCAAATCTTGTCAATGGCATGTGGCTTTGGGCATCGACTTTTCATTGCTTTCAGTCCGCCCATCTTGCTAGCGGAACATGCAGTAGTTTCATACGCCGATCAGGCTCTTTGCCACCTGCAGCTGTGCATACTCATCTTTCATCACACACAGAACGTATGGCTCATGCTCTGCATCGCAAGTGTGCGCAGAGCGCGAATCAACCTCGACTTTCGGGATCTCCTGAGGCATCAGTATTGAGCTCAGTCTAGCTAACGCGGACAATCTCGATCGCGTGGATTTTGCCGAATCTGTGAGCACACAGCAGCACAATACTTTGTCGCAAATGCATCACTTAATCAAGACAGAGATTTTAACGATTCATGGACATCACACTACCTTCCTTCTCGAAGAAAGACGTTTGGGCTTCACACTCTTGGCCGTTGCATGTCAGATTAATCGCTAACATGTATCCACAACGATACTCTCCCGGCAGCTGTATCACAACACGTCGAGATGAAGGACTTCCCCTCGCTCTTCCATCTCAAGCACCTACGCCTCACCTTTAACGACTTGGATGAGCCTTGTATATAGTGGTGGTAGTCTCATCACTGCCAACTTACCATGACGCGCCTTCTTTTCTATGGACCTCGATTTAGAAGCTGTTTCCCTGGCCCCCCCAAGATTAAGTGGCCGACACTCGCACCTGCACCAACCTGATTGGTCCAAATTTGACACCACGTTGTGCTTGATGTTTCTGATGAAATGCACGTACTTGTAGTCTCCACTGTTCGAATCGCGATGGTTTATTCCTGCTGACAAGTAGACATTGAAACTGTTGACTGCAGCTCTTGTCGCTGCCAAGTCGTTGTGCCAGGTGAAGATCTAAGCAAAATGGTCGCAATAGCAAGGACTGATGGGCCTCAGATCTCAGATGCTCGGAAAAATTCGCAAGCCAACCGATGTACCTTATCTGCAAATTCGTCATTACTTATTCGTGCAATGTGGAGTTCTGAAAAGACGTGGCGAAGCTGAATATCCACATGACACGTGAGACTAGCGGGCGGGAACGCGGGAACATATTCCGATTGTCAGATTCCTTGAACTCCGGTTTGGCCACGAGTCAGCACTTGTTTTCTACTGTGCTGGTCCTTTTGGGCACTCTGTTCGGCTTTGCGTCTGGGCCACTGAGTTTGAAACACTCGTTTTATGTCGCCAGACGGCGGCAGCGCATCTCCAAGCGGCCGTCGTTCATATCGCAGTCAATGTCCTACTTAGAACTGCACGCCCTAGTTGATATCTGCACAAGGCATGCACTCTGGTCGAGGTAGATTGCGTGGGTGGAATAATCAACGACACGCCTCATTGGCAGCTATATTACAATCTCAATAATGTCGCGGACGGCGGCGTGGTTGGCCATGTCGAACTGGACCTTTACAACGATGTCCCTGCATACCGAATTGTGCAATGCAGGCGGCTGGTGTGCATAGCGCACCTATTGACTGCTGAGCTTCACGGCATTGAATCCGTAGGCCTCGATACCCTCGAGTCAACTCCTTCGGCCTAAAGGAAGATGGCCATCATCAAGCGCACAGCTTTATCTGTTGAAGTACATTGACAGTGATGAACAGCGATTTAGGAAATGGAGATTCGAGCAACTACCTAGCCTTAGCCCAAGGCCGGGCATTGCAAATGGTTGAAGCATCGTTGGACCTGCATCATCTCGGCGTATTACTGCCACTTATTACAATTACGAGGTAGTGCTATTCCCCTTCCGCACAAATGGAATCTACCTTTTTTCATTCTTGACCTTTCTTCACTTCAGACTCTCACTCTTCTGCATCTCGACGCCTTTGCACCTCCCGAGCGTATTTCGAATTTCGTCGGGCCCATCGGCCGAAGTAGAAGAAAAGGAAGATGGGAACGACAAGCGGTAAGGCTATGGAAGCAAGGACGTTCGATCCGTGCTGGAGGTGCATTCCTTTCGGTCCGACCTTTGAGTACACTGATGGAGCAGAGTCAGTTTAAAAGTCAAGAGCAACACACCATGTCAGGTTCAGACTTACGTCTTCTGGCATAGAAGGCAGATACGCCAGCGAGAAAGTCTCTCATGAATCCATTCCCGCCTGTAGCAGACGCTGAGTACTTCTCTCCGTATGCAGCGATCATGTAGTCTACCGTCGAGCCGTAGATGGCATAATTTGCAATTCCGACAAACACAAGCAGGATATTGGGTACTATCCAGTGCCTTGGTGGACCAGTCGCAGCCCACGCAAAGGCATACATACCAGCGGGCAGCGCGGGAGCTGTCCAAAGGAGCCATCGTAGCCGGAGCTCTGGTTTTGCTTTCAGTACTGAGGGACGCTTGGACCAATATTGGATCTCGATGCACCATATTAGCCAGGAAACGCAGTATCCGAAGCCGATGGACAAAAAGCAAAGACCAGTCTGCCACGGACTGAAGCTCCACTGTGCCATAACCATTGTTAGTGCCTCAAGAAACGTGAAGATCAGTGCATCGCTGAAACCACTGATGAGCGAGAGGAAGAGAACGATAGGCTCTGTGCACAGCATATGGAAAGGTCGGTACCAAATGGCCATCACCCTCTTCCAGTATAGGCACTCTGTCCATCTCTCTTCTTCGATCTCCGCTGGTGACCAGACCAGTTCCCCTGCAGCGCGTCTTTTCCGGGCCTGTATTGTCATGATGACACTCGCCCTCGTTTCGGGAGTAAGGAATTGGAAGGCCTGCGCAAGGGCACCAAAAATGAGCTGAGTCGCGATTACCCATTCTGCCTTTGCGAATGAAATCAGAAATCCTCCAAGGACGGGACCGACAATCGAGCCAGCGACTGAAGCGAAAACCAAAGCCGCTGTGGGGCTCTGTTGAACATCCATACCCCACTACATCCTGTGAGTGATGGCCATCGTTTCTTCGTTACGAAGTACATACCATGTCTGCAACGACACCCAGCGTTACAGATCCTCCTGCAGAGGATAGACCACCCATGAAACGACAGAAGATGAGCACGCTCCCAACAATATGTCCTTGCTCCCGAGAGCAAACCGCTATGACCGCCAGCTGAGGAATCTGAAAGAGATTTACCAGCCCCAAGCTCCACTGCAGGACTCTCCATCTCCCGCTTTCTTCACTCCACGGTGCCCACAACTCACATCTACAGATGATTCATCAGTCAAGCATACCTCGCCCACGGAAGTGTTGATACGTACCCGAAAGCATATGCTATGAGAAATAAACCTTGGATCAAGGTCAATTTCGTCTCGCTAAGACCGAATCGGGTCACCAAGTCGTGGCTTGCGCTTCCCATGATAGAGGCGTTCAGGTTCATCGAAATCTGAAGAAATGCTATCACCACCAAGGTCATCCATTTCCGCCAGGGACGAAAGTTGCAGGCAAGCGAATCTGAGATGTCTTCTTGCGTGAGAAGCCTTCCGTCCACATGACTGCCCTGCCTCTTATGGTACAACAGTGGAAGACTGCCGTATCCCGAGGTCGCAGTCACCTTCTTCTCCAGCTCGCTCGAAGGTACCCGTTCCGGTGAGCTGTCTTCCACTGTAGCCATAGTGAAGTAATTTGGCCGGGCTATGTCTGATGCAATTGATAAGGAGTATGATGCGAGAGCGAAAACCGTGTTTCTTCTCAGACCACTTATGAGATTGCTGCTGGGAACGTTGCGTTTGTATTTTGGGGGGGGTAATGTATAAAATGTTAGACTTCTAAAAGTCAATGCACAAAAGACGTCAATCGTGATTGAGTTTCCTCTTGAATAAAGGTATAAGTCACTAATGGAGGGGATGAATTCGAGCAGTCTTTAATGTAGTCATAATTTTCGTGGATCGTAACTGCTGAAAAACGTGCAGATTAATCTGTGTTGTCAACCCGGGGTTGGATCAATGCTACGTTCACCACACGTCGGATACAATAAAAATGGTCTCCCCTCACCGTTTACGACCAGATATTCGTTAGCAAGACCAGCAAAGGCCATGAGCCTACGTTTCACATGATGCACATAGACTTCGAACTCCCATTATACTCCACGACAACGAAGGTATATGCTCCCTCGACTCTGATTGGAATCTGCAATGAGTAGATCAAACTATCACCTTGACGACGTTTTGATTCTCGCTGACCCAAGTCCCTTGCGAATATCGTCGAGCTGCTCCAACCCAGTCTTCTCCCGCAGTCTCTTTACTCTGGGTTTCCGGTTACCGACCTGCGAATGATTCTGCAGGAACTCGCCCATGATCGCATCGAAATCGCTGCGTACCAACTGTGGAGCTTGACTGGAAGCTTTGGATGCCCCCGTCATGCCAGACATCCCAGAGAACATAGATGCAGAATCATCGCCAGCCTCATCATCTGCATACTCTTCTTCTATCTTGTCAAATCTAGCGTCCAGTATCGATTGTCCTTCGGTACGTGTAAGAACTGAAGAGCTCATGCTGTAACTGCTGGTGGAAGTAAGAGCACCTTTTCGCTTCTTCTTTTTCCCTCCAGTGATACTTGACATCCCTGTCAATACAGATGATTGGGTGTCCAGCCGCTTCTGTTGTGCACTAGCAGCTTTTGTGTCCTTCTTGAACTTGCTGAATTGTGCCATCCATTCCCCATCCCCATGGGGATCGTCCGGTGGCTCAGTTTGTGGCAGGGGTACACCACCGTCGCTCATATCCGTGACGTCGTCCAGTTCGTTGGCTTCCCCAGCTTTGACGGTCCTGTCAGACTCCCAGCCATTATCCTCATCACCGTCTTGCATATCGTCCCAAGTCGTGTGCTTCCATTCATCTTGAGGCACTTCCGCTGCGTCTTGTGCAAGGGCCTCAAATATGTCCTCATCGTCGTCCACATAAGCCTCGTCGTTTAGAGCTTCGAGCACTTCCCTCAATCTTGGATCCATGTCAGGTTTGAAACCCGCAATGGCATCCGGTACATCTTGCTGGTCCTGGTAAGTCCGGGGACGTACAAACTCTGACGGTAGCATATCCTCTGAGAATATGGATTGCGCGGTTGAAGCAACCGAGCTAGCTTGGCTGAGACCCGTTTCGCTTTTTATATCGAGGATCTGCAATGCATCTTCCAGCTTTGTCTTGCCCTTCTTGGTTGTGGACGATACGGGTGCTTCGACAAAGTGGCCTTCGGTACTCGAACCAAGGTCGCGCATGTGTTGCATATAATCATACTCCGTGTCGTCGTAGTAGATACCATGATTTGCTGCTTCACCTTCATTTGCTCTGACTGAAAAGCCGAATTCTTCCTCCAGATCTCCTCGATGTTTGATTTTGCTTCGTTGAATCAATCCATAATCTTCGCGCTCGGCCTCATCATGTCTACGGTTCCGATCGTTCTTCTCCGTGAAGACCATATCTGAAGCCTCTGCATCATGGATTTTAGGGTCATCTTGTGACCGGAACACGAGCTGGAATGTCGTGGCATCTCTTTTGTTGCTGCCAACTGTCAATAATTGTAGCAATCTGTTACCATGGAGACCCTACATGAACTTTCGTCGAGGCATGATTGATTTAAAAGATATCCTTTGTCTTGAACTGGACTTCATAAAACATAAAATTCTGGACTAGAAGGTTATGCAGGCGCCACCTTGTGCCTTGATGCCTGAGGACTCCTCGATGTCAATTGATTCGGCCACCACAGAAAGGTAAAGGCATTACCTCGCTGACATTACAACTTGTGAGGACGCTCACATATTGCAGTCGCAGAATGCACCCTAACAGACACTTGCAGTTTGAGCACGACATGAGAAGTTAGTAATGTCTTAGAGATGCCCGTCTTCAGCCGGCCCATATCATTCTCCGCGTCTCTTTGTTCAAACGGCCACACCTCAGAGTCCAGTGCTTCCTCTCAAAAAGCGAAAGCAGCGAGTCGATGTTCCAGCAAGCCGTGGGTCGCTGCGACAGAATTCCTCTGCCTAGCAAATGCACATTGTTGACAGTCACCTTTTGACCCTGTATCCAGTTTTTCTTGTACTCAACCTTCGACCTCAACCTTCACTCTTTTCGCGCGACTGACCCGTCTCTTTTCATCACTATCATCGCTGTCACCACTACCCTCCATGCCAATCCAATCACTAGGCTTGGTAGATACGGAGCGACGAAGCGCACTACGATCAATAGGACTGCCAGCGTCATCACCGCTTTCGACGTCATCGTAGCTTTTGACGTACTTCTCAGCAACTTCATCATTTTCGTCCCCACTGAATTGCGCCTCATCGTCACTCTTCTCTGCTCGAGCACGCTTTCTGCCATTTGTATACCCAGTAGATATAAGGGAAGCATGGGAAGCAGGCTTAGGAGCTCTTGGTGTGCTGGGCTTAGGAGCCCTTGGTGTACTGAGTGGAGTGGCAAGACCTGTCGTTGCAGGGCGCTTTGGCGTGGCGAGCTTGCTAGTTGAGTTGGAATTGGAGCCACCTGCCTTCTTCTTGAGGATCTGAAGCCTGTGGGAAATGGCTTTGGCGGTGCATTCTATGATTATGTTAGCTTCAACCATAACAAGCACAAGCAAACCTTGATTTACCCTCCCCCATATACTCGGCCATGGCCTTCAAGTCTACGCCCTTGACCGGATGGACTGTCATGTACGCTAGAAACAGCTAATTTTGTGTCAGCAGTGCTTCGATGCCGGGAAATCGTTGTCATTCTTGAAGGCAAAAGAAAGATGGTTGAGAGGACCAAGCCTTCACTCAAGCAAAGCCCCATTAACAGCGTAGAAAGGACGCACCTTCGCATCCGCCTCTGAATTCCAGTTCATGGGCATCTTTCCGTTTGTCGATTCTCTTGCACACTTGGTGTAGGTGGGTACGAGGTTGGAGAGCAATGGCGTTGGTATAGAAGTGGTTGTAATTGGAGAAGAGGAATAAAAGAAGGGGACAGATTATAGAAGTAATCAAGAGCAGTAATAAAACTGAACTAATTAAAGCTTTATGCTAGTGTTTATTTGGTGCTAATCATTTGAAGACAAAGTGAAGCTAGATGTCAGTACATTTCCGGCGTCTGTCGTAGAAAGGTACGTTCACTTGTAGGTCTTGATATGGTCAGATGTAACGACGTGCCCGACGTTATACGAAATAATTATATAACTGCTGCTCAAGGAACTAAAGCTCTTGCTCCTTCGCATGATTTTGGAAACTCGTAATAAGCCCGCTCTATTACCCATGCCTCCCTCATGAAGTCCTAACGCTGCCCACAATTACGCCCAACGCTATGCAATCCTATCATGGACATGAATCTTCGTCCAAGAACGCCAACGGCCTTAGCCCGTCCTCTGCCTCTTCCTACCGTGCTCATCCACAGCTCCACTGCCATTTGCTGCGCTCGACCAGTTAACGCCCTCCTTTCTCGCGCCTCGCTTTGGTGTATACCATGATACTCCAAAGTAGAATAGATCTTTGTTGGCATCTTTCTTCACATTCTTTTCCGCGTTATTAACCTTCTCTTTCAACTTCCCGTGTTTATTGACTTCTTCATCATCACTGGGATAACCAGATCCTATAAATTTGCCCATAGCGCTCTCGAGCTTCTTGCTGTTGCGGTCGAGCTTGTCACCGGAGAAAAAGCTTCCACCGCTCTTTGTCTTCTCTTTGGCGTCCGTACTAGGTTTGTCATTGTCGCTCTCTTCCTCCGCTTCAGTGTACTCATACATGGCCTTGATGTCGCCTTTGATCAGGGCCATGCCCCACAGAGAGATGAGGACACCCGGTACGAGGTAAAGGAGGGCAGGTTGCGGATGCTGAAATGCAATCATAACGCAAAGAGTTGTGATCATCCCAATTATGTATCCCACGATACTGGTCCAGAAGTATGTTTTCTTGAAAGAACCAAGCTCGATGGCAGCGGATCGGCTGCCACTCTGGCTGCGAATCCATGACTGCGTCCAGAATTGATCTGCCCAGTGCTTACTCGGACTGACAAATGGCGCCTTCACTACTTCCAGAGTCTCCTTTTCGTCTTCCTTTGAAGTCTTAACAGTCTTTTGCAGCCGCAGATAATGCAAAAACAGGTCAAATCGCAGTGCAAGCGCAATCATCATGCCAGGAAGTACCACATCACCCAGACCAAGCATAGAAAATTGTGCGTGACCACTTTCGTTTGCCTCGCGTGGAATGAGTAGCTTGATTGGCACATCCAGGTTCTTGGCTACAGTCACCATCATAGGGGTGTAGAACACCATGACAACATCGTAGACGAACAGAGCTCCGAGAATCAGACTACCAGTGTCAAAAGTTGTGGGTGACATGAGCTGCAAGGCGGTGTAAGAAAACGCGAAGCCCATAAGGTTCGTAAGCCACCATGTCTTAGCGACAAAGTTGTAATACAGCGTTGCGGCTAGGCCCAGGATCGTGCCCACAACACCAAGTGGAGAGAGATGAACACGTGCAGCGACTATGCGGTGGACATAGACCTTGAATGTGAGTTTGTCTCCAACCAACTGGCGAATCTTCCACAGCAGTTCCTTAGCAACGGCCGGCAGAGGGAGATGGGCCAACAGGCCTGGAAGCGGAGTCTTTCTTGGTGCTGCCCTCTCTGCTCCAGCTCCTGATGTCGAGATATTCACTACATCTCTCTTTGTACCATTGACTTGCCACACGCCATCGCCACTGCTGCCAATGTAGTAGTTCGGGAAAACGAAGCGAGCGATCATCTGTAGTGCATCTGCCAGCAACTTGCACACGCTGAAGACACCCACAATGCTGAAATAGTAGTTCAAGACCATGTTCAGCACGTTCAGATCCTTGAGGTACTTTATTAAGAAGTACAATCCGGTCAGTACTGCTCCAGCGTACAGTGGCAGAAAGATGGCATCGCTTCTGGAGAAGCCCTCCATGCGCTGGAAGCTGTCTTCCTCTTCATCTTCCTCATCTTCTCCCAGCTCGGCGTCCATAGCTCCATCCTTATTCTTGCGGCGCTTCATTGGCTTCGCAGCAGTAGGCGGACGGGTGAGAGAGGCGTGCGCGCCGATGACAATGGGAAAGAGGGCGGCGAGGATGGTGTGCAACTCGGTCTTCAGGTACGGCTGGATGATGTCGAAGTAGTACGCCGCATGACCAAAGGCCACGCTCACAAGGCCTGGCTCTGTCGTGTGTGCCATTGTCTCTGATGGAGCGACGGCACGAAGTGAATGCAACTGCAAGCAGAAGGAATGTGGTGTGCTGAGGACACGTAGAGAGTGAACCAATCGCTCAAACTGACAAAATAGAGCCTAGTCCTGCATCACCTGAGAAAGGAATGAACGGTCTTGCAAGCGAAGAGACAAGGAGAGTTGTACGGAGGTATATGCAGGAACATGTAGGTTCTATTGCTCCCGCAACGTATGACGTGCAAAACGTCGCCTGGTCCTTAACCACCAGGTAAGCACAGTCCCTCCATTCGTTCACCCTCCGTTCCACCCACGTCGGAATGCTTATTCTCCCGACATTGCCTTGAGGATCAATTGAAAAGGGAAAGAAATAGTTCCACAGACGGTGAGAGAAAAGCCTTCAATTCATCTTCAGCTACTTCCACTGCTCCTTCCTTCACAGAATGGCCTCAAGATAGTCTAGCATCTACATCGCTCACCCATATCGCACAAAAGTGTGACTATGCACACTATCCGTCCATGCACACATGCAAGTCGTATGCTATGAATGCTACAATCGTTTCAGTCCACCACAGCGGCATTACACGCTTCATGCAATACGCATTCCTCCTCCCAACATACCAAGATTAGGAATATGCCCTGAGTAGAGCAGAAAAGTCCAAACATCGCTCCGTCGCCAAATTATGAGACACCAGGGTGACAAAGAGACACAAGCGTCCCATGAAGGATGAAGGAACTTGTACAAGAAGAATCCAAAGTGCAGGTGAGGCGCTTGAACCGAGCCACGCAGTATCGTAGCGTGCAAGGCGAAAATGTTAAGCTAGGGTAGCGGCCTACAGTCCGTCCACTTCCGAGATGGCTAGACCTTGCACATTGCTGTCGTGGAAACCATTGCCGTTCGCAAGATCTGGACTGCCATACTCAGCCTTCTCTTGCTGTGCAATGGCCTGGGCTGAAACTATCTCAGCAAGACGCTTGAGACGTGGTGTTTGGAGCCCTGCAAGAATGTTATTAATATCTCAGTCTACCGCAAGGGGATGCAAATGACTTACATGATGGGGTATATGTCTCCAAAGCCGTGATGACGCGCGGCTCAGCAATTTCGTATGGTCCACTGTCCTCCATGTCAACAGCCGTCAACAGGAGCACATCACTCTTCTCTGTGACTCTGCTTGCGACAGCCTTCATGATTTCCCCATTGATAGGCTGCTCGTAATCAGCTACAAGGTACTGGTTCAATAACTTCTGGATCTGGTTTGGGCTCAGCATCCAGCAAATGTCCTGGATGATTTCAATATCGTTGAGAGTAGCTTTCTTCAATTGCAAGAGCTTCGTCGCTTGCATCAGGTGCTCAAGTTGAAGAGTGCCTTCGGGCATGTCGTGCGACTTGCACCATTCTTCAATGCGCGTGATGTTGTAATTGATCTGGAGACCACGCTTCCACGAGAGGAAATTGCGGCGCATGAGAAGATCGTTGAAAGCAGTCACTCCTACAAGTCGGAGCAGTTCAGTTACCGTCTGCGTAATGATCGAGTCCTCGAGGTAATATGCCTTCATAGCCTTGTAGACGTTGTTCAGTAGGCTAAGCAAGTTGTCCATACTGAATGCCGGGGTGCCACTACCTGGCAAGAGCTTGCCTAGGAAGCGGTTGCTTTCGTTCGTAACAAAGCCAGGTAGGGACTGCGACTCGATGATGGCGGGAATAATCATCTTGTACATCTTCTTCTTCAGGACCTTCATCCAGGTGTGATAGATGTTGAACTCCAAGCTCTCCAAGTCATGCTTGACAATCTCGAGTAGCCGATCGTATTCGTAGTTGTCCGTCTTCTGCTGCTCATACCAGTCCTCGGCGAGGAAGACGAACGAGAGCATCTCGTGCACGTTGGACAACCAGAAGGCGCCGGGATTGACAGCCTCGTCACCGTCATGTTGCATGACCTCCTGTTGGATGGACTGCATGACGTTTGCGAGGAAGCGCTCGGATTCTTTGACGAAGCCGTTGTTCCACATCTCGGATGTGACAAGGTTGATGAGGTATGCGGGGAAGAGGACCTCTTTGTCACTCGGCGGCGGTTGCAAGATGAAGAAAAGACGCTCAGAGCCTCTCTCAAGCAAACGACGGAAGAGCTCAAGGCCACCAAACAGCGAAGCAGTGTCCAAGAGAGCGAGAAGATGTCGCTGCGACAGCAATTGGCGGAGCTGGCAGATCAGCTCGAGCGCATCAAGTTGCAGGGCCCTATCAATGGTGTGGAGACGAACGGCATTGGCCACACTCCCGTCGCCGGTCTCATCAACTTGGTGTCTGCTAAGAGACCCAAGAGACGGAGCGCTGGTGCTGAGGCTATCA
>Ga0181470_100016_pt1 | contig 32657 bp, 26 predicted proteins | sample InSIn5SAF170_FD_119082 | JGI IMG/M metagenome (GOLD analysis project Ga0181470, IMG submission 119082) | Clean room microbial communities from NASA Spacecraft Assembly Facility at Jet Propulsion Laboratory, Pasadena, California, USA -... ...
ATCGACCTTCTACGGTCTCATGAAGAGAGCTGCGTTTGGAACAGAAGATGAAGTCACCAAGTTAAGACACGATACAGTTTACGGTGTTACAAGATGGTTTTAAGAGTTTAGAAATGACAATAACAGCATCCATTCCACAACAAAAAGCAATTCGAGCAGTGTCTTCGTCAGAATTCCATGCGTCATTATTGGTAGACATTTCAGCTGAAACCAAGTGCAGGGACGTTCGACGCCTGTACAGTTTGCTTTCCTGTACGCTCTTGTCCTAGCTGCTCGAAATAATCTAAGTAACCGGATCTATCAGCACTATCGAAGATTGTGTATTACACAATCCGATTAAACGAAACCTCAGTCATCATCCCTACACCACGCGGCGCGCATCACGATAACTTCCTCGTCCGGTGGAAGAGTAGAACTGACAATAACGTGAGGCGACGAGACAACTCCGAGTGTTGGCGGTATGAACAAGCAAGAAATGCACTTATTCTACTCGAGAGGCTTCAGTTCCTGCTCAAACATGTTACACTTACAAGTAAATGATCCTGGAACCTTGACCACCATGGCGCCCCAAGGAAGACCAGATTCTTCAATGTTTGCAAGACAGATTCGTGGTAGTCAACACAATTAGAACGCATAACTCCTTGTGCATATCTGGCCTGCCCCAGCGGTAGCCTAAATCGTGAAGATCAAGAAAAGCTTAGGCGAACGATATTGACCATATGACGAGAAGAGATCATTGGCACAATTGTATCGTGAGAGGGGTGTCAGGACTGTGTTTGTTGATAGCATAAGCATAGGTGAACAGTAGAATGAATGCATAGGATGAACAAACAATCATCATATGATATTCAAATCAATTTGCCTCTTGTGCTTTGATTGGTTTTGTGCGGAGGTGTAGTTTTCAACTTGTGAGTATCGCGTTTCGCCTTGGTCATTCCTACTTCCAAGAGTGACATACTCCATCAGTATAACTTCCTCAGTATTGCTTCAATGAGTAAGAGCAGGGTGACTTCTGGTTTGGGAACATTCATACTGTGATCATTGAAGAATGAGACGAGTGGTTATTAATGGTAGGCATATGATGAAAGGATGAGTAAGCATAAGTTTCAAAGATGTGTATCCAATTACACTATGTATCCAAAAGAAAATCTATCAAGAAAGCGGTCATCCATACACCCATAATTTACTTTCGTCCTCCCATCTTCACGGTCAAGTGCATCTTGCTGCCTGGAACGTAGCAACTGCCATTGCTACCACCAACTGGGTGGTCTGGAGTCAACCACATGTTCTGGTTCATGTCGCTCACGCAGGAGACCTCCTCGGCAGTCATGGTCATGTCGTAGTCGTTGCCATTGACGTTCTTGATTGCTGATACATCGAAACCAGAACCAGTGCTTTGGTATTTGGCCTCTCCCCAGGTGGTGGCGAAGGATCCCTCGAAAGATCTCTCGGAGCAAGCTTCAGCCCAGGCGATATATGACTGATCGGCGAAAGCAACGATCTGGGAAGCTCCAGGGCGGAGGGTGAAGGTCAGAGAGGTATCCTTTGGTGCCAAAGAAGCTCCAGAGAGTGGCTGAAGGTCAGATCCACCCTTGTTCCAGATGTTGACGGTGATGACTCTTCGCTGGGTGTTGATGAAGGTGGTAGTGAAGTCGTAGCCATCGGTGGAGCTGACCTTCATGACATTGGATGCATATGGCTCTCCAATGTTGCCGTTTTCGAAATCACCTGCCAGTCCAGCGCCACCAGAAGTTCCACCTCCCATCACACGACGACCTCCGAAAGAGGTGCGGTCGTTGGCGTGTCCAATGATACCGTCATACAAGTCTTCAAGATCATCGGCAATGGAGTTGGCGCTAGAAATCTTGGGCTTCTCCTCGACTTTCTCTGCAGTCTTCTCCTTGAACACGGCAGCTGGGAGAGTTGACGAAGCAGCTGCTGCAGTGGTTGTTGTGGTCGTTGGTGCTGGTGGTGCAGCTGTCTTTGTTTGTCCAGCAGCCCATGCGGATTGCCAGTCGATGCCCAAGTTGTCCCAATCAACCTTCGCATAATCCACCTTGCTGTAGAGTAAGTCAGTAAGACCTCACGCAATATTGCTCGATCAGGATAGGACGTACTCCTTCTTCTTGTGCTGTCTGCTGTGTAGGTGAGCATGGGTAGGGCCAGCCATGACTTCACCAATGCTGAAGGCGGCCAGCACCAAACCAGTAGCTACAGAGTAACGCATTTCGAGGTTGTCTTTCGTGCTGAAACAGATACGTTATGTGGGTTGTTTCTAGGAAGTCCCGGGTATTTTTACGTGTAACGGAGAGCTGGGAAAGAATAGAGATCGTTATTTAAAGGAGTGTGTTAGGGAGTATTCCCAAAAGATCGTAGAAGGTCGATTTCGAACTGAAGGAGTGAAGTTCAAGGTCTTGCCAGCGATGAAGTAGGAGAAAAGAAGTCGAAAGGGGACAGTGAGCAGCGGCCACACAGTTGTTTGGGACTTGGCCGCTTGGGTTAATGTTGGGGGGAAATGAAAACGTCCAAACTTCCACTGCCGTGTCGACAGGGGCATCGGAGATGATGCGTCCAGACCCACAAACCATGGCCGCGTTCCTGGCTAGAGCTGTCAATCGAGAGTGATGATTCGCACAAGCCAGTGGTTCCTGGCACGCTAGGACAAGGATCATTTCCCACCACGTAATTTTGGGTAAGATCTCGAGCAAAGGCCGACAGAGTGCAGGTTGATCAGCGAAGACAACTGGTTTTCATATGCGGTCAATTTCGAGAGGCCCAAAAAGTAAACACCAAAGACTTGCGTGCACGATGCTTTGTTTAAAACATTTGCGACGCGCAAAGCGTATTGTGAACGTTGGTTTTGTCTGCACCCTGCGCGAAGGGATGGATGTTTGAGCCCTCAAAATCCTTGCTGGGAATGGATCAGAGACAACATAGCCAGCCATCTAGACCGTCGAATACGCACAAGTCAGCATTGGAATGTCATGACATCGACGTTTCTCTAATTCTCTGAAGTGGACTTATGTGGAACGACGGTCAAGAAAAAGTCGCTTTGTTGAAAATCCGTGGCACATCCTTAAAAAGGATTCGGAGCCGATTTGTGGTAGAAGAATTCTCTTCTATGGAGAAGAAGATTCGATTTCTACCATTCAAAGCCTTCGAAGATGCAACCTTTACAAAAGTCTGCGAACTCCCATCATGTTCGTCGCTTAAAGAGTGGAAGTAGCGCAAGTCTCGATTGTTCTGACTGGACATCTCGGTCGCTTTTGACGAAAATTTCTCGTGGTGCAGCACCTCTAAAATAGTCGAGTCATGTTTTTGGTTGGCGACATGTGCAGCAGTAACGTTTGCGCAGAAGTTTAAACTCGAGCTGCCATAAGCAACCAACTGCAGCTTGCAGCTGGACCTGCAGCTCGTGCTGATCACGCTTGGGTCGTGGTCACTTCATAGTGGCTCCAACTGAGCCACGACCAGCATTGTCAGACAACACCCAACATGCAACAGAATCGAGAAAGAAGATATGTAAATTGATGCCGCTTCTCTTTGATGAGTATGATAGTAATGATACTATTATTGGCCATAACTTGAGATGACCAGTATGCGCTGATGGTCTGACCAATTATACCGCGAGAGTTGCCATGGCGCCAAACTTCTGTCTGCCATTGAACTCTCATGTAGTGAACGGTAATTGATAAGAGCCATGCAATATTATCTTCGCCTGCGTGGTTGAATTACTCCTCCAACCATAACGAAAGAGAACACGCACCCGAACGTGTGCTAACGAAGTACTCAAGTAATTGGTGATAAGACACGAAACTGCTCTTCCATGTAGTATTACACATGAAAAGCTCCTAGTATACGCCCTACAACGACACTATGTCAAAGGAGAGCCGAGTCATGGTCAAGATCGTTGTGATCTTGCGATGAAACTTTATTCATATACTTGGAAATGTAGTGATTTTGCGACAAGACATATCGGCATGCATCTAACACAGCAGGCCCATAACCTTTGACAAGTGAGATGCTTCCCACTTACTCATTCAACAATTACAAGAAGGTTGAGAATTGTACACTTTGCAGAATCTTATCGAGAGGCAGCTGAGGATGCACTTGTCCTCTGGGACTTCTTAAGCCTACGAAACCATCCCAAAACGCAGCTGCTATTACTAAGACAACAGAGGGTGCAAGACTAAGGCTTAGTAAATGCTAGGTTGCTCACGCTATGTCAAGCACCTTTACGATCTAAGTGATACTAACAACTGGAGAGTGTGGGCAGCAAGAAATATGGAAAGTGTGATCAAATGTAGGACATTCGTCGATCTGCATAACATACATTACAAAACCAAATCAATATCGTCTTGAGAGTAGGTGGAAAACATTGAGCACAAAGACAATTGACGTAGTGACATGCAGCATACAACGTTGCCGAGTTGCCTGAAGAAGAACGTCTATGAGATGTCAAATACACCATCCCATACCAAATACAAACTAGAATATAAGCAACAGCTCTCTTTGTGCTGCGAGAAAAAAAAAAGAAAGAGCTTTCCTACACAGTAGGTGATCTAATTCGTAATGCAATCATGGTTGTTCGAGCGTAACATCTCATCCAGAACGTGCTGATATAAAAATTCTTGTTCATCGCAAGCGTCGAGAAAGACAACGGAAGACAGCCGTTTTTGGACTGTTTGTTGCATTTGTCTCTGCTCCAAGTAATCGAAACAAGGTTGCTTGCATATCACTCGCTCTCTGAGCTAATATTGTGTTGTTCGCCTGGTGATTTCAAGATGGAGTGAAGTGACATTAATGTGCTAAATCTCGGACGTCAACGGTTGTGTCAAAATTGGCATTACCAAACACTCTTGATGACGACAGCCAGGGTGGCTGATCTAAGTGAAATCTGGTTTAAAGGCAAGTGGGCATGATTGTAGTGCAGACGTGAGTTCAGCTGGCGAAGCAGAAAATTGTTCAAAGTATATTGTATTGCATTTTGTGAGAGTCAGGATCGTTCTATATTTTGCTAAGGATCGAATTCGTACAGGGACTGCTATCTTGGCTTCAGTTTTGTCCATCCATTTTGTCCTAACTTTTTATCTCTTTCTCCGTCACTGCGCATAGTCTCGTTGGCGTCCTGAATAGTGCGCATACTCATGAAGCTTTGCATGCCCAACCCATAGCCTCTCTCATTACTGCGTCTAGCACCAACAACAACAGCATCATCCCCCAGCTCAGTGTTTGGGCGCTCAATGGCCCATGCATCCTCATCCAGAACTTCCCACTCAGCATTTGCGACTTCACTCATAAGCTTGTTCTTCAGCTTATCAGCGAGTTTCGTAGGAGAAGGTAGCCTCCAAGACCGAATTAAATCTTGCCCAGCTGCGCCAGCCAGTGACGAATGCGCCGCACCGTGAGACCAGTTACCTATACTGTTTGCTTGAGCGGGAGTGCCACGACTAGTTTCGGCATCATTTTGGTGACCACCTTTTGTCGGTGTCGAATTATTGGAGGTGTTACGACTGCCTGGTGGAGGACGACTTCGGGGGCCAATCAGGAGGTTATACATGTTTTTTCCAATGTCGCAGATATCTTCGAAGCTACTATCGTCTCCCACAGAGATGCCTTGCGACTTGCACACCCATGCAACATCGTAGGCAAGCAAGGTGACGGCCTCGATGAATAGACTATATCCGACAGGATCTTCGGTCGAGAGGATAGGAAGCGGCTTTTTGACGAATAGGGGACGAGGGCGTGGCTGTGATGCTTGATCTGGGTGAGAGTGTCGAGAAGCAGAAGGACTGCTGTTCGATGACGGCGTTGGTGTTGTACCAGGGAACGGGATATTATCCACATGCTTGTAGGAGTTCGACAAGGAGAAGATAGTCGGTAGTGGATAGTCACGGTGAGGTAGAGTTATCTCGGCAGGTAGGCGAATAGAAAGATAGTGTGTACAAAGCATGAGAAGATGCACCACATGCGACAAGGCTGTGGAAATAGAAGCTGGACTTGCAGCTATACAGATAGTCAGCATGCTGTTCATATACATGTAGAAGATGCCTACTATTTAGCATTTGCAGATCTATGATGCTCACATTTCCAATGAGAAACTCTTCCCTGCCGCTGCTTCTCCTGGTCCTCTTCAGTCCGTATAGCTTGGCAGCTTCACCACAAAGAAACGCCCGTGAAACCGCCAGCGTACTATGATCTTTATTCCACTTATAGCTGCTCATTTTGGTTGACTTCTCCACATCTTCGATTTGCCTTGCACGTCGAGTCTCAAGACCGCTCTTTGCAGCACTCAACTTTGTCTTCCGGCGAGCATGTACTGCTTTCTTTTTGGCAAGTTCTTCTCTGGCTGCATCAATATTGGCTTTGAGCATATCTGCGCGTTCGATGATCTCTTCCGTCCTGTCAATTCTTTGCACAGTCTCGGCATGCGTATCGGCCAGGTTTGGCTGTGTATCTGAATCACCCTTACCATAAAAGGTTGCTATCTCTTGTTGTAACGATTCATTCTCAAGCAGGATCTGGGCATGTTTTATTCGAGGTTCGTAAAGCTCGTTCCTTGCATCCATAGGACATAGATACGCCTGGCCGCCAGTACGAAAGCAGATATCACACTGCATCTTGGGAGCAGTTCACACGAGTCCAAAGAGACGTACTAGGATTTCGAGATGCGAGGAGAAGGAGTAGAGGACGTTTCGGCTTATGGAAGTGATTCATATCGTGCTGATGAATCCATACGAGCCGCTTAATGGCGATAATCTGGTTGCAGCATTGTGAGTGAAGTGTAATAAACAACTTCAGGCGACGACTCATGACGGGTTGCTTTCGCAGTCATAAGACTCGAACCGCCATGCTCATGTGCTTATCTTATCGCACGTGACATACCAAGCATTGAGGTAGTTACTGTTGTTGATTGGGTGGGTACCACTTGTCATGCCTGTTCGCGTCCAGATTACATTGTCGACAATATCTCGTTCTCGGAATTTGATTCTGAAGGTTTGTCCTCAAGATCTTTGATGTTGGTTGCCAAGTCGAAAAGTTCTTAACAATTATTGTTCATATACTCATCTCAGAAGTCTCTACCTGAAACTCATAGATCACAGGGCAGGATGGCTGTCACGGCTGGAGAGAATGAAATTATTGCATCAAAGTCCAGTAGCAACCCCATCAAGGCCGTGACTCCGGATGATAATATCGTTGTGGAGGTCGAGGCCAGCCAGTCACAATATGATCAAAAGTCAGACAACGACGACAATCAGGATCAGAATGATGAGCATGAGCATGAGCATGAGAACGAGTCTCAAGTTAAAGGCAAATCTGATGACTATATCGACCTAAACGATATTGATATGCAAGAGCTAGAAAGGCGATATATGAATGAGCTGCTTGCTGTGAACCAGAAAGAAGACCAAATCAGAAACACATTTGAGAATTATTATGATGTAAGTGTGCCTGGATAAAATAAATACCTTGACACTGACTTGCTACAAGTGCTTCGATATCTGGACACTCACTGGCAGTGCAAAAGACAATGAGAGAGCTCAAAAGCGGTGAGTACTATTTTTCATTTCGGAAAGGAAGACTAAACCTTTGTAGTCTTAAAGTTAGAGCGGAATTTGTACAACTGGCAGAGAATGAGCTTGAGGAAAAGCGGAAGCATTGTAAGTTGTCTCATGCATGGTCATATATCTTAGCATTGACGTTTCTAGACAAAAGTGTCGTCGATGCCTTCAGAAATGCTCTGACTCTTCTGCAAGCCCCTACACTAAAACGTTGAGGTTGATGGGTTGTGATTCTGCATTCCTCGAAATAGGAAAGCTAGATTGCGTGTCCCAATTCAAACATTGCTCATCTTGCTTCACAGAATGAATATCCGTTTACATAAACGACTAGAAAGTTCAAAGGGTAAGAGGATCTGATATTGTGCGATGATCAGCTTTCAGAAGATACGCTGATATGGTTTAGTTCATATCAGATTGCAATGATCAATGTCAGAAATCACATTGAGCAGAATGAGACATTCGTAAAGACTCCTTTACGAACATGGTACCAGCCGTATATCATGTAGATGTATTGTACAACAACACAAAGACGAATCACGCAGTATAACTGTAAGATAGTATGTATTTATCACAATCTACGCCGCCAGATTGTAAGATTATCGAAGGCACCTAGCTAGTTTCATACACAGCCTTCTCAAACTTGACTGTGAATGTGTCTCATTGCTCCAAATGATAAAGGATTTCACGAGACTTTTTCTGGGAATACAAATACTCACAGACATCTACTGCATCAATGATTGATCATGAAGAGCAATCCGTGTAATTGTGAATGATGAGAGTTGTTCGATGGGAAGGCAAGCTTTCTGACATGTTATCTTTCAACATCAAGCAAGTGATATCTAGTTTCGCTCGATAACTACTATGGACAGACCCTTCACCATATAGCCGAAGCCAAAGTTTCTTAAGATCGTGATTTCTTATGACTTTTACAATCATCTTTGCTCCTCGAACCAAACATACTTCCACAAATAGCCTAGTACCAAAGCATGTGATTTGGTGACTGCACAGTTGGCATTAGTGGAACCCCATACCGGCAAGGGCAAGTATAACATCTTGGAGTAGGCAGAACTGAGCATTTTATCTTCTTTCTTCTGCCAGAAAAACTTCAGGATGAAGTTGCGGTAATGGTGTTACCTGATATATCCCAGGTAGAAAAACTTCCGCTCTTCCGAATTCATAAACATCCCACTAACGTTCTGACAGGCACTCCTGGTGGACTTTCACGAGAAGCACTTCTCCCTGGAGTTGCGGGACCATTTCTCGACGCATTTTCTCGGTCCAGTGGAACAGGACACAGAAGCCGAGAATTTCGAGGAAGACGACCTTGGATACTATCCTGATGGTATTAAGCGTACTTTGACAGACGAGCAAATCGCAATCTTCAGACACTCAGAGATCGAGACACTACTACGCGAACAACGTCATGCACAAGAGTTGCAAAGCAATAGTGATAGTCCAACCGCTTCGATAGATCCTGTTGCCCCCGAAGTTGAGGAGGGCGAGCTTGAAGACACACCTTCCAGTGTAGTTAGCAAGAAGAGCAAAGCTGTTACTATAAATTCAACTAGCGATACGAAGAAGAAGGCCGGCAAGATGAATACGAAACAGCGCAAAGCACAATACGCTAAGGAAAAGGGATTCTTTAAGCAGAAGATCAAGCCTGATCTGCGGAAGAGGACGTGGGATAAGGTTGATGCTGGGATGGATAGCTTGATGTATGATGAGGACGGCTCAGGTGGTTCGACAGCGGGAACTGCTGCACAGAGACGAAGAATATCTTACGATGACGATTGAAGAGTACTGTTCAAAGTTGGGTACGTCGAATTAAGCACGGTCTGGAGACCTGGTGTTGGACATGTCAAAATCAACATCCGCTTGATGTGCTAAGAAACATATGAGCGAGTCCAACTAGTAAGTTTGATTCCTTCGTATTCTTGTGTAACTGCATATGATGAAAACCCATGTATCGTCATCCTTAGTCTTACCTTGTCAGTCGTCTATAGCTGCTATGTCTTGCAAGAGACGTAATATGTTTGTGACTTCAGTGATTTGTCGTGATGAAAACGAAAATCTTCTCTCTGAAAGCCTCTGCATCTTTCTGTTTTGTTCGATCCTTATGCAACACGGCATTTGCTAACTATTCTCAGAAACCATTACAAGCTGGCAAGGACTTGCCGCAGAATTTGAAAGCCAAAAACTGTGAAATGCCATCATGCAATTCACGACAAGATTTCACCTTGTCTTCTGTTGTAGTTTGATCGTCCTCTGGGGTTTCAGACGTGCTCTCACAGTCTAAATTTTGTGTCAGAATTGTTGATACAACCCTACGAACCATAAACTGTCCAACAAGTTTGTTGCTGCTTAAGGGGAAAGCTAGATGCACGCATCTTATAGAAACCTAGAACTTGAACATGCAATCGATGCTCCCTTCTAGTTGTAATACTCCCTATATCATAAGCCATATTTTGATAGAGTCATGCAGATAGTGCTATATGTGCCTAGAGCTGGTGCTAAGGCTATATAAGTCTTGGCAGCTGTAACCTCAAAGTTCCTTCTTGCTCTCTCGATTTGGACATGTCCATGTACCCAAACAGTATCATATCTTAAAAATGAGTGACCCACCATCCTACGACCAAGATCTTCTCTCTCGTCTCAATGCACTCAAGAAATCAAGCATCTCCTCACTTGATCCATACTCAAAGTAGATCTTCCTTCCGTACGCTACCTAAATATAACCATTCTGACATCGTCGTACAGGTCAAAATCAATAGTTCCGAAACCAACATCAACGCCAGAATCAACACTCTCAGAGCGTCTCCGTTCCTTGAGAAATGCATCAGCGTCACCATCTAGTCCAACTCCATCAACCTCAACCAGATCGATATCCCACGACAAAACAGCTTCATCACGTGCTTTAGACATTCACAAAGAGATCCAAAGCGAAAGCGTCTCATTCCCTTCTGTACCAACTAGAGTCACCCATCTCACCGATACCACTCTCAAGGTAGAAGATGAAGCAGATCCACTGCGTAGCGCTCACATGGGCATGGTTGACGACAAAACTCTAGACGAGCTATTGGCTGATCTAGGAATGGAGGATCAATGGAATATGCAACCCGATGAGTCGCTTGAGATCTCAAAAGTACTAAACGAGGCTGAGAAGATTGATGGATCTAGAAAGAATCTGGTTGGTGGTGAAAGTGCCAAGAGCATAGAGGAGGATGAACGAGAAGGACGTGGAAAAGGGAAAGAGAAGGAGAAACAGGGCTGGAAGAAAGAAGATCTGACGAAGGGAATTGACTTTTCTGTGTTTAGGAACGAGAATGATGATGATACCGACGGTGATGAGCCTACACGATCAAATGGCAAGACTGATGAGAGGAAGGAGAGTCAAGAACAGAAAAAGAAGCAAGAAGAGGAAGAGGACGAGGAGGCGGATGAAATAGTCCGGCGTATGCTTGACGAAGTGAAACTTGAGCCTAAGACGCCTCCACGAGCTTCGTCACCTCTCTCATCACCGAAGAGTCAAGGAGAAGAAGAACAGAAACACAAGGAAGCAAGTGAACCGGCTTTTACCTTCCCTTCGGCGCCAACCAAACTTCCCGACCCCCCGGCTCCTCAACAAGCACAAGACCAACCATCCAAGAAATCTCTCGATTTTACAAACGACATCACAGCCCGGATGGCCGCACTCTCAGGCCTCTCCACAAAGGACCTCGGCATGCCCTCCGCACCTAGCTTCAAGCCCTCTGAGAACAAAAAGCAAGATGCGAAGAATGAGTACAAGGGATTAGAGAAGTATGAACGGTTTACAGATGAGGATATCGATAGTTGGTGTGTGATATGTCAGGATGATGCTACAGTTGTGTGCAAGGGATGTGAAGGGGATCTGTATTGTGCAAGCTGTTGGAAGGAGGGACATTTGGGTGCTGATGCTGGGGTTGAGGAGAGAGGTCATAAATGGAGCAAGTATAAGAGGCTGAAGTAGAATGGAGTTGCTTCAGATCAAATAGAGGAAATTTGAGACTATAGACATGTTGCAGTGTGCTTTGAAGTCCTGTCTAAGAATGTTTGTATATCATACATACACGAATTCCCTCCAAGCTTTTGAACTCATTTGAACATACTTGGTACACGATACGACTGTTTTTCGTCTCAATAGCAATTTAGAGGAATCCTAATCCACCCCATCCAGTAGCCATAAGTATACCCTCTCTAACACTATCAACATCCGTAGCCATTCGTCCCGCAATCTCGCCACGTCTCATACTCCCCAACTCCCTCCACCTCCTCAATATCTCCCCATCAACAACGGTTCTTCCACCTTCCGCAGCAGGGGCATCCCTGTCAATTCTGTATGCGCGGGGATTCAGCCCACAGTGGTGAGGAAGAGTATTACTCAGATGAGTTGAGAGTGTGTTGAGAGACCGATATTGAGCTTCCGTGAGAGGTGTTAGAAGAGAGAGGGCACCTGTCAGTGAGGCTATCAGGATTTGATGCTGTTGAGTCTGAGTAGATGAGTCAATGTCCATGGCTGTCGTATCTGCTGGAGAGAGAAGGGTGGACAGTGATGTTGTGCGTGGAAGGAGTGTCATTGAAGTTGGCATATGGCCTCCGAGAGAGAAAGTCGTGCGGTGGAGAAGAAAGTGACCTTGTTGTGTCTTAGGATCTGTTGTGCTTCGTGTTAGCACGATCTTCTGGAAAAACAGTCATACAATTATATGAACGGCGAAGGACTTACGCTCAGGGTCATATTGCAAGACGTGAAGATTACAATTGACATCAGCGACTACAACGCCGAGCTCCTCACCACTGGGTAAGAAGTCTCCAGCTGTAATCTCAAAGTCTTTGCTACTCTTGCCGAAGAGCATCATCTTGTAAGGCTCTTCAGTGTAACCTGCAACCCAAACACCTTTGACAGCATCGCCCAACAAGCAGATACCTGTACCTGGCAGTTCTTTCGCCACAGTTAAGTAGCAGTTCATGTCCAAGAAAGCGACTGGCAAAAGGGTACCATCTTCTTTCAAACCACGAACCATACACTTTTGACCTTGGGTGATAAGCATGAAGCCTTGACTGCCAATCGATGAAATGCCCGTTACTGCACCACGAGGGATGTCTTCTTTTGCTATGTTCTTAAGCTTCTTATTGGTTTCAGGTCGATCTGGTTCTGGGACAACATCTACAACATCGAAGACATACACTCGTCCTTTGATAGCGAGATCTTCACCCTTGGAAATACCCGTGCCTACAACAATAAGCTGTTTCCGCTCATTGGTCACTTCCGAGACCTCAAGGTTGAGAGTCTTCATGCTGAGGATCGTTTCGAAAGGATCTAGAGTGATAGTGTCAATGATTGACCAGTTTACAGGATTGATAAGCTGGATATAACTCTGTTCCATCGTTGGCTTGAATGTGATATCCTCTCTAGCCCATTCACGATGGTGATCATCATCCTTTGGGAGCTCGAACGGAACCTGAGTACTTGTACCAATGACATAGCATCCTTGAGGTGGATGATAAGCAAGAGTATGAATCGGCTCGTTGAAGGAGATTTTGCGTACGGGCACACCTAGCTCAGTGAGATTGGTGGACACAGGCAATTGAGCCACGCGTGCTGTGCCAGAGACATCTGCGTATATGAATCCGCGATCACAGCCTTCTGTGTGAAAACTACTTAGGCCACGGACACCAACTCCTTGAAGACCAATGATTTTGGGAGAAGATTTGGCGCTTTTCAAAATGAATGAAGGGGAACTACCAGGCGTAAAGACCGTGCTATAGCCTCCCAGGTTTGAGATAACTCGAATTGGACTGTCACGTGGTCTGGTGACAGCATCTTCAGGCTCATCCGTGGCAATGTTCGAGTTTTCAGCCATATAAGGATTGCTGACTTTGGCAAATCGCAAAGACTCGGCAAGAGGGAGCGTGGATGAAGTTGAACTCGAACGGAATGGTTCGTATACAGTAAGGTCGTCGGTGGACGATCGTAGCTAAGACAGTCAGTAAGATTCGTTCATGCCTACCAGCGTTCCTTACTATAAGATAAGGAGACTTCGATATCTCATCACCTAGGTCGGCTACAACAATTTCGGTCAGCGTTTCTCGAGCCGCCGACTTTCTAGCTGTGTAATTTGCTGAGAAGACCGGGGGCACGAAACAAATACCCTCTGCTACGTAAACAGCTTTGGAAAGGTCAGGAAGCGCATAGATCTAGCCAAGTCAGTCGTAGTGCTTTTGTGTGAATCAAATAACTTACATAGAGGGTTCCATCAACACTCAAAAGAAACATGAATATGTTCTTAGATGATGCTGAATCAACCTTTTGACTTGTTGAGAAAGCACCACTCTCGTCGTTGTAAAGACAGCCTGTCAACCATTTGGTGGACAATAGCGTATCGTCCTCTCTCTCAAGTTCTTCAAGTTCGTTATCCTCATCGCACTGTGCAATATATATGCTAGAGTCGTCCCGCAACAACAGAATGAATGGATCTGCGAAGCTTGCACTGACAATCTTGGGTTCTGCACCAGTTTCGTCGTCGAACATGGGCAGTATCTGCGCCAGGCCAAGATCTACGTGGAACAACTCATTAGCTACATCAGTGATTACAAGTTGAAATGAGGCACTTGAGCGTGGGTAAGATGCAGTTGTGATAATAAACTTTCATTTGTGCTACAAGACATGATAGTTTTATAAATAGCATTTCCACCGCATATGCTTCCTAATATCCCAGCATAACCATAACGTTGATTCACAAGCAATTGTGTAAAGAAAACAGAAAACTTACTGCCGTCATAACTTCTTACTTCTGATGTCAAAACTTGGATGACACGCATGCCATTACCAAGTGTGTTTGCTTCGATAGTTGCTCCTGCTGCAGGTTCGAATTCGGTGCCTGTCAAAGCTTCGAAGCCTGCATCTGTGAGTGCATACACATCCGACACCTCGGAGGCATCGTCGTTGATTTTTGAGACTATCATCAGCTTATCGAATTGAGCGTCGTTGGCATAGTCTCCACTACTGGCAGATTTCTCCTTGTCAACAACGAGCCCTTTCATGGCTGGCTTTTTCACGCCCATCGTCCATATCCCACGTGCCTCAGGAAAATCAAAGTTTCCAATAACTTTTGGCTGTATGTTACGATGAATGATAGCTAGTGCGCTTGCATTCTCCTTACCTACTGTTGCAACAAGTTCTAAATCACTGTATATACCATTAGCTTCGGGGTTTTCGTCTTTGACGACCGCTTCAAAGGGCTGTCCGAGAGTAGTCTGCACGATAGGCGCTATACTGATCAAGGAGTCATGCACGGAGAACTGGTAATCTCCTGTTTTTGACTTCGAGCTGCCATTCGAGGTCACTTGAGCGGCAGATGGTGCCAAACCATACAAATCATCATCGACATCATCCTCCTCATCTTCTGAACCAGCATCATCCATTCCTGTATCACCACCAAGATCAATCCTCGACTTCCTACGTGTGATTTGGCTTGACTTTCGATGCCACCCTATCACTGATGAATCTGAGGTTTCACTACCGATAAACATGGTGTTCGAACCAAGGATGGTGGCAGAAGATGCAGCAGCTTTCAAGATGGATCCACCATGCTGTGGAGCGACTCGGCGGACACTGATGCCAGAGACAGATCTACCATCTAGCCGAAAGCTGAGGATGGCAAACGACCCATCGTGTAGGATTACAAGCAAATCTCCACTTTGAATGGAAAGCTGTTCAACAGTACATCCTTCAAGACGCATGTCCAGACTTGACTGATCCACGAGATTGAAGGAGGTACACTGTTTTGCGAACATGTTGACTGCTACGCCATTCGCCTTTCCACCTTGATCGATATGGACGAACTCATTGACTCCGACGAGTAGTGCACCTCCGACTGGAGCCGGGACTGGGATGACTCTCTGTAGATCATATGGTAGGCCACTAACAGATAAGATTGTCGTTGATGCCTTTTGTTGTAAGTCTAAGGTAAATACCATATAGTTTACTTGATCTTTCCTCTCGTGTAGAAGTGCAGATGAGGGTGATTGCGTCGATGACAGTATACCAAAGGTTGGCTCTCGATACTCGTGTAAGAAGGCAAGATGGATAGGGTAGAGAAGACTAGGGTCCAGTTGTGACAATTTAAGCACAAATGAGGATGCGTACGGAGTTTCCTCCTTTCCACTATCACCATTTGTTGACTTTGCAAGCGTCGTGCTGGAAGGTCTGGGTCCATCGAGTTCTTCATCCCACTCATCCATATGAATGTCATCGTCTCCTTGCTTGAAAGGAAGGATCGCCAGATTTCGTGTGCCAAACTTAAGTGCCGCACATCGACTTCCAGGGTCAGCAGTGAGGTAATTCACGCATTCGCTTAATCGAGGCGCCCATGGTGAACCATATAAATCATCCTGCTCATAGTAGTGTATGGATATTGTTGCAAGCCCTGGTCGTTCTGGATCCCATTCCACCAAACTGAGCTTTGCATCTTTAAATCCAATCAACAAAGATTCTCCTCCAGATTTTGACACCGCAGTCTTGATCCGCGCAAGTGATGTAATAGTTCCTGATAGTGTATACTCTGCTATCAATACCAATTTTGTCCTTCTGACTTTGTCCGTTCGCAATATTGGTTCGGTTCCAAGGAAGGAAGCTTCCAGCTTCTCATCATCCTCCTGGGTGGGATCATACTTGATTTTCTGCCTCTTCCGGACTCTTTCAGGCGAGTCCTCTAAGTCAATGGATATTGACCTTGTCGAGAAGATCTGTAGGAGGGAGGTCTTTGCGACAATGAGATTGTTCGAGTCGGCAGAAGTGAAGGGAAGACACAAGGAATGCGTGACAGCTGTGGGAGGTGTCAGCTCCGAGTAGCACTGCATGATTATCGTATATCGGTTGTTAATCGCATTGCATGTTCGAAGTAGGTAGAGAGGGGAGATGGATAATTGGACGCAAATCTTTGTTCTTGGTGGTATGTCAATATTGTGGTCGCATCCCAAGGTCAATTGCTTGGCCCGGGAGAGCTGCGGCGCATCTTCTTAGCGCATGTCGCAGGAGTGGACAGGGGATGAGCTACAGCTTCCTAATCCCTGTTTCTTTAGCGTATTGCTGTATGCCGACGTCAGGCAAGCTAAACAACTCCTCTCTGTCCAAGTCTCCTCTCGATTCATGCGCAACATTCCTGCTTCGAAGCAGTTGCGATATTGTTGTTATTGTCGAAGAAACAATCAGTCACAGAAATCGAAGCAGCTCTGGAACGACAAGATTGTGCTAGCAAACGTTGCAAAGTTATTTGGATGGCCTGAACACTGATCGACTGCAGAACCACTCAGCAAACAGTAATCAAGCTATAATTCTTCAGCTTCACGCACCATCACCCACAACATGGCACTGATCCAGACAGCCTTTATCTGGGTCGCCTATGCGGCTGCTGTTGCTCTAGTGGCTCTGATAGCTGCCATATTCACATATACTTACCAGACTCCTCGCGATCGATCGGCCCTCGTATCTACCATCACCATAATCACATTGACCTCATTGCTGGCTACTGTCCTACTTCTGCCAGTGGATATCGCCTTGGTCAGTTCTACTACCTCCAAACTAGGCGCGAAAAAAGATTGGGCTACGCCAGAAAAAGTACACAATATCGTACATACCCTCAAGATCGTGTACTACGCGCTGTATAGCTTCGATGCAGTTCTCTGTCTTCTTGTCGTACCGTTCACATACTTTTTCTACGAAGAATACGATGACGTTGAAGCAGAAGAAGGAAATCAAACATTTGGACAGAGATTTATGGGTGCTTTGAAATACACATTGATCTTTGTCGCACTCGTCGTCATTTTGTTCATAGTTGGATTCTTCGTTCCAGTCGCTAGAGGCAGAGCAGGAGGGCATATGGACTTTGACTACTTTAAACGCCTTCTCGCAGAGAACCATGGAGAACGAGCATTAACCTTTGCACTCGGACTTCTGATCACGCTCGGGACCCTCCTCTATGTTCTTTATACAGGTGCAGGCATCGCTTTGTTGCCTATTTCGTTCATCAAGTCTGCACCATCGATCAGTGCTCCTCAGCTTTCCGAGACTACTGCTACGGCTCTGGAACAAAATCGGGAAAGACAACGTCAGCTCGAAGGTCGCAACGCAGGTCGAAACGGTGGGCTAGCTGCCAAAGATCAACGAGAACTAGAGGCACTCGTGAGAGAGGAACGTACTCTTGTCCGCAGAGAACGTCTCGCCGCGGAAGCTCAGGGTCAAGGGAAAACCTTCATTGTCCGAACATGGACTAAGGTTTGTGCCATTTTCCGACCTCTTAAACTTATTGGTGGCATTCTACTTTTGATCCTGGCTATCATTGTATGGGTGTCGATGCTCATCACTGGCATTGATAAGGCCAAGAACTCGGTTTGTAAAGAACATTGTGGCTATTTCCTTGGAAGGTAAGTGCCCTGACAGAGCAAATTGATCAATACTTACTCGTTCAGTATCCATGTCTTCCAGCCAATCAACTGGATCTTTGTGAAAGCTTCCAAGGTCTTCCCAATTGATTATATCTTGATGGCGTTGCTAGTACTCTTCCTTTTCTCCAGTTCCGTTGCCGGTATTGCCACGATTGGTATCCGCTTCCTTTGGGTCCGGTTATTCAATATCCGTAAAGGTCACACAACGCCTCAAGCACTACTTCTTGCAACAGTAATGCTTACTCTCATCATGCTTGCATTAAACTACTCGATAGCAATGCTTATTGCACCTCAATATTCGATGTACGGTGCACAAACAATCTGCACACGACCAACAAATCATCCAGATGAGCAACCAGATTGTACTCACTACCCGGAATCTATCGTCACTTGTACTGAACTTTCAGACCGTAAGGTGTGCACGCCTAGTGTTGTATCAACTTTTCTAAACAGAGTCACTGTGAATTTCCCATTCTTCGGGGTGGTGGATTTTTGGGCACAATTTGCATTCCTGGCCATATTCTTGATTGTGTTCATTACATCTTTGTTCCGCACACCAAAACTCAACTTGAGCGAGTTGGATGAAGACGCAGAGGCTGATGAAGAAGAGGGCTTGCTAGCTAGTACGGGGAGACGGTTTGGTGCTACATGGCAGGATATTCGGGGCAAGACGAAGAACTCCAGTGCTGGTGGATCAGCCGGAAGAGGCATCCGCGGTGAAGATCATGGCGCTGATGGAGATGATTAGTTTCTGAGAAACAACGACCTTCTACGTGGCTGTCCATGCGTGTAATCAGCTGGGTCTCGCGGTATCGAGGGTTTTTAGGAGTTTGGCGTTATAGCAAGCAATAAGTGGTGTGCTGGATTATCAAGTTGCCACAATACACATGTAAGCAGTATACTGCGTTGGTTGATCAATACCATTAAAATACCACATAAGCACCATTATTGTAGGTTTGCTAAAATCTCAAATTAGTCGCCTCACTTCGCCATCTCAATCATTTCACGCCCTCTCCATCCTTGTCACTCGAACGATCAGATCTCCATTTCCTACTCCTGTTAATCCCTCTAAAAGTATGAATGATATACCTCAGCTCATCAGACTCGAAGTCCCATTCAATATCATCCCAGAACCCCTTTCCTCTTTCCTGCTCTCCAGTCGCAACATCTCCAAACAATTGCTTGACTCTCTCCTCCCTCCATGCGTGAGGCACAGCAGCATCCTTATCAATCATGTCAGTCATCCAGGCGGCCCTCTTTATGTCTCCAATCTCGTGAAGCACAATCTCAATCACCTTCCCAGGACGGTGAAGATGGTCTATTGAAGGTAGGACGTAGTTTTTGCAATACGGTGGGTAAGGTCTTTGTTGCTGTCCATTCAACATTGGACTGGAGTCAGAGGCATATGTAGGGGGCGTGAGATTCCGAGCCTCCGTCTTGGTGGTACGATTCCCGAATATGCTTTGGAACATCCCGGGTAGCCCTGCGGGAGTTGACTGTCTGTTGTTGATATTGTCTTGATTTGGGATGGGGTATGATGCGTCTAGGATGTCGCGTCTGTAACGAATCAAGAAACTGCGTTGAAAAGGAGAAGTACAGATCCACGAAAGGCAGAGCTTGGTGATCTGAGCCATCGTCAACAGATTTGTCTCGGTTGGATTCCCGGGGTGATGTGGCCATCGAAGTGTCAAGGTCCCATGACGTTGCGTACTGCCTGGTGCACACACCCTTTCTTCTAGAATTGTAATCTTCGTTATTGGCATCTCGGGATCTGAGATGTTGGATGATTCGGAGATGGAAAAGAGGGACATGTCTTTGAATGATGCTGTTGAGTGGTTGAGCATCTCTGGTGTCAACCCATGGCTATCCAGAGACCAGACGTCCACCCATGCGTAACTCTGGAAGAACATTGGTAGCTTTGCTTGAAGAATTGGATTCATGAGTATTGAAGATCCAGGTGAGGTGTTGGGATGGGTTTTCATAATACTGGAGAGTTTGGTGCTGGTTTGGATTACTGCGTACCATGTTGGATGAAGTCTTTGGATGGTGAAGAGTTCGACTGCTGAGAGGTGGATGAATATAATTGCCAGTAGTTCTGGGCAATGAGAAACAATTTCCGAGGCGGGTCTAGAGTTTGATGGGACCGTAGGTAACTCAGTTGGTTGTGGTGGCTTTGGGTTGTGTGGTTTGGGGCGGAATGCGTGGTAGTTGCTGAGATGAAATCTTGAAGCCATGGTAATGGGGTTTATCTGTCATAATTTGCGATTTGAATGAAGAACAGAAAGTATAGGCAGCGGGCTTATGTGACAGAAGTTTCACATTGAAACAGGATGCTGAAGTTTGTATTGAGGTTATGTATTGTGGTAGCCTATGCAGCTGACGCCAACATGTGTAAGGCGCAGAAACTCGCTTAACGATATATTTGGAAACAAAAAGGAGTCATCAACAATCGGAGACGCTGAGGCTCCTACGAAGGCTTACACTTTGTTGTCAATAGGCATGATATATGAACGCGGTTTCTTTAGCCGATCTGACAGGGTACTGCCATGGACAAAAGAAGGGTAAATAATAATATATTGTGGTCATGTAAGGGTATATGGGAGAGAAGAAATCCATTTAGTATCATCAAATCGATGCTACTTTATTTTCCATAACAAGACTTACCAACAGTTTAGTGTTTCATTGAGAACACCAATAATATGTTATGCTACCATTCACCCCGATCCGAGATACTTTGATCGTAAGTCATATCAAGCTCAGAACAGGTATGTGTGAACTGATTTGACCGACATTCTTGAAGTTGCCTACAGATGTGATCTCAGAGTCCAAATAGGCTTCCTCCTTCAACCTCCCGTTTGACCAGATCTAGGTTGTGCACCACATTACCAACCTTGTTTTTAATCTCGTCTACATTCACACTGATATTCTTCAGCTCATTGGCCCGTCTTTCCATATAATTCAATGTTGCTTTTTTCGTCTCTTCGTTTGGCTCCTTCAACGTCCAAGCAATACTGAAGTGAAAAGCAGTCGACCAATCCTGAACAGTGCTTGTGTCAAGATCAGATCGTCTCAGAGCATTTCTTGCCTCAGTAGATCTACTTCTTATTTTATATGGCCTTGGAGCTGAATATAGAGGCGGCTGATCATAATCCTGCACGACAGTATTCGTGGTGTGTAGGAGTTTGTTGAGTTCGTTATTTGGAGGTGGCTTGATGCGGAGTACCAAGAACCATCTTGTCTTCTCAAAATTTGACTCCCAATTCAGAGTATCGAAGGTAACTTTGAAGCTTGAGAATGGTCAGCTGTGATTATGGTAGAAACACATTTCGACTTACGGTCTCACACCTGATGTCCTAATGGCTTCTGACAGAGAATGAGAGAAATTATCTTTCTTGTCTGTAAGAAAGCCAATAGGTCGTGAAAGACTGATGTGAAGGGGCAAAGTAGCACCTAGATCACTTGAGAGGAGCGTGTGGACTTCCAGAGAACTCAGATTATTGCTGTTCTTTTTCACGTCTGAGACGATGTCCGAGAGAATGGCGAACTCTGTCGGTGAGGGATACCCTCGGTTGACTTAGTCATTGCAACTGAAAAAGAATGGGGATTATATGTATTGAGATGTTGCCTGGTATAGGATGATCGATCATAATATTTAATATAACTTACACTCTATATAGACATGGGTAGGCCAGTTTCCCTCGATATGAGGTGTGATTCTTTTCCGTCCTCCATGGAGAGTTGGGTCATCGTGAGTGCTGGCACGGACACCAGAGGCATATAGATCGTGGAATTTTGATGGTAGAGGTGGAAGAGAAGATGATGTTGACGAGTCCGTCTCATGGTCGCGTTTGCGCTTGTGAGAAGCTGTGTTCTCAGTTGCAGTTAATTGCTCCTCTTCCGATGAGGAATAGTCTACCAATGGCATATTGCTAACGTTTACCAGAGTCGATGAAGCCCTTAACCGTGTGAGCTTGCATGATAGGTGTATGCAGAAGTCAGGCTTTGTTGATCCTTCTCGCTTGAGAATAAGGTTGACGATCTATTTTTAGTAGAATCTCTCAAGTGGACTGTTGTACGCAATTCATCTCAACTTGTACCAACACATCGAGCTCTTCTGTTGCACACAAGTGAAGTATTCGATTAGCATAATTTCGTCGGGATGTGTCATTCAAACAAAGTGTGATATGGTTCAAACCCATACTTCATGAAAGACCCAGATACTCCTCAACGAACCATGTGACATACCTTTAAATAAGATAGGTCAATACTCGTATCTCACTTGCAAAAATGCCATGAGCTGCTTGGAGCCCCGTCACGTAGGGCCGCAATCTCTTGGGAAATCTTGGAAAAGAAATGAGTCTTACTTGTCCTGCTTGACTGCATGTTATCGTTCCTGGCAAGACACCATCTTTTGCTGATGGTTCTGGGCCCTGTCGATGAACTCAGCATGACGCAGAGCACTTGGCAACGCTCCCAGAAGTTCCTACCCGCATCCAGCGCCCTTGTCGGCATTGCGTACCTGCTCCACCAGGGCACGCAGCCATCAACTTTGTTGACTTTAATTGGGATCATGCCCATTCCTTCGGCTCCTTCTTCTTCTTCTCCTTCACGAACTCGTCACAAGCTCTGTACAAACGCATCAGAATATCACGTCTCACATTAATTGACCGGCAAAAATGGAATCTACAACAGATAAAGAATGGGTAAGCCTGTCTTGGATTTTCTTCAGGGTCTTGTCGCAGAAGGCCAATGCATTGAATGGTTCGTGGTCGCAATCATGCAATAGTTCGCTAACAGTGATCAAAAGGCTTCGAAGTATCTCCTCGATCCTTTGACTGCACCCGAACCAGCCGACGAGACTGGTCCTGGAACACATTTCAAGTCGACTGTTCCGACTAAAACGTCATCACCACCCTCTCATGGCGCGAAAACTCCATCCACTACCATCTACCCGACTCCACCAACTTCCGCAAGCCCAACGAAATCCAGCTTCTCTTCAAACAACCCGTTCGCTACATCACACAGGCAGGCAGCATTTGGCGACTATCAAAAATCTAGCAACGGACAGAATGAGTCTTCCAATGGAAAGGGTCGACGCAGACATAGTTCTTTGTCAGAACGATTCGCTGGAGACATGTCACATCGTCCACTCGATCAGTTGAGAAAAGAGGCGAAAGCAGCCGATAGATCCCCTCATCTGAACAGACGTCACTTGCCAGGCGCCGACACAATTGATTCATTGGACAAAACACTTTTCGGTGGTCCATATCATCATGAAGGTCCTTATGATGCAACTCTTCTTTCAAGAAACACGAATTACAAGAACTCACCTGTGGCTGCTACACGAGGCACCAACATGGAAGCTCTGAAAGCAACTCCTCAAGAGCACATCAAGGATTCTCTCACCAAGCATGTACCTTTGCATGGAACGGCTGTGATCCCACCCGGAATGCAAGGATTTGATGGAAAGGTCATGAGGTACGAGGAGGGCGCTGATCTGATGCGCGAAGCCGATGCCCCGGGTGGTGCTTATAAGAGATGGGATCATGTCGTAAGTTCCCAGTTTTTGCAAGCAAATGACTATGTCTAACACTTCTTTTTAGAAATATCTTCCGGAAGATTACAAGGGTAAAGGAGAACCTTCATTCTCTCTAGAACGTGCCATCAAGAAGGATGATGTGAAGAGTCATAGACGGGTCTTCTCAGATGGCGACAATGCATATGAAATGACTTCGCATTTGAGACCGGGTGCCAATCGCCAAAGAAGTGTTAGTAACAACAGCGTCCCTACCACTACTAAGCTTGCTCCGAATGTGACGGAAACAAGTGGACATGAGAGCGAAATCAGGCGTAGTAACACCACCGGGCGACGAGTTGGTGAGGGTCTGAAGAGAAGATTTGGAAGTTTGAGAAGGAGCAAAAGAAGTGATTGAGAGATATTATGAACGTCAGTAAAATTGGCAGCGCACGCCAGACTGCAAAAGTATTGTCGCTCCAAGAGCTTTATAATTGTAATATAGTAGGAGTCCGGAGTGTTGTCGTCATGCAAAAGCTCATGACATATCTGATAGACTGGCGATTGATCAAGATGAGCAGAAACTTATACTTCAATGAATATAGTGTTTAAAATTGGATCATCTTGACTGGTACTATTGACTGGTACTATTGACTGGTACTATTGACTGGTACTATTGACTGGTACTATTGACAGATTCAAACGATCGAAATATTTATAAAATAAGAAAATACCAAGTCCTTGTATACTGAGTTACACAACAGCCGATCTGCTTATTGCATGGGCATCGAACATCTAAGGCGCTGCACGTGACGATCTTGTCTTCCGAGAGAGTGTTTCAAGACAGCTTCAATCGAGGACCAATCCTTTAGAAAACTTGCGACTGCAAGTTTGTATTTCATCTCAAAACACATTGCGCGTCTGTTTGCCGTCAAATAGATTTGCGGCCTCTTCAGCAACCCCCTTCTCTGCCGCTATGCGACCTGGAGGGCCATTTATTCTTCAGCATTTTGATGTACCTTGCGATCCGAAACCTGAGTGCGACGCGTTCATCCCCTTAGGCGCGCTTCGACTCAAGCTTCCACGGCAAAAAGGCCGTCAAGGAAATTTGCGCGAATAGAGCCCGCGTTGCCTGTTCTCCTGGGTAGTACTTGTCGTGGCGATCGTGTAGGGATATGCTGTCGAGGACCTGAATTCCATCTGATGTATGAAAAGCATATTGCCTCAGATAGCTAACCTTGCGACGATTGCTCCTTACAGGAAAATCTACTACAAGCCAGGAGATGGCCTGTGATTCGACAAGCATTGTCAACGACGAGGAAAGTAGAGAACCACGGGGTATGAATGTTTCGCGAAGTTCATCGTGAATCTCCTCGAGTTACCACTTTTCCCCTTTCTCTTGACAACGACGACGAAGGAGATTCCACCGCATTCCTGTAACAGGTACACGGCTACACATGATCAGAATTTTCCCAAGAGCAATTTACAGACGCCAGAGTAAAATTTTCAACATTGTTGAGCTCGTCTTTCGCGGTTGTTGGCGCGGGAAAGGATATGGGTTAAGCGCTGATGACCAGGAATATCATCCAGTTGATGACAAGAAGCTTTCCACGCTGCTACGATCCTGCCAGCATTCGCATCTCATCTACAACCCTTTCACCCAACTCGACTGGTCCCTGTTTGAGGAAACATGGTCGCGACCAGAAATTCCATGGTGGACTGACCCCCATGTCAATGCTCAAGTGCTTCAAGCGAGACTCAGAATGCTGGGCCAGGGATCAGCGGTTGGCTGAAGATCACTCATCGCAACCTTGAGCCAGAACAATCTTCCACAAACACAACTATCCAGATCCAGTGTTCTGGTTTAATAATTCAGACGTTTGTTTCAATTCTCGTTCTTAGAGTCACAACTAGAGAATTTTCCCAGATCTGTCCCCTGCTTTTCACTAGTAGCGTGTTCTTGTATTCTCTTTATTATGGATGCAAGCCCCCTCGCTTATTGTTTACTCTTATATTGTCCCTCACTCCTATTGTCAATGTTCTGGCACATTCAGCGATAGTATGGAGAGATGTATGTGACGACTTATTCACGACAATAGTTTTGTTATTTTTCCTATTCACATGAATCTTATTCCTATTCTTCTCGCGACACAACGCTGGCCGTTTTCGAAACATATTTAACATACTCGGTCTATTTTCTTCTCTTCTCTACTGTCGTCAGAATTCAGATATCTAAACAAACAAAATCGACTCTCCTTTGACCATTAAATAAAAACTTCAGGAACTTGATAACGAGATTACAATTTACTCGCCGGCGAGATCACTTCGTTTCTTCTCACATTTATTCATTGCGTTGCGCCGCATTATGAAGACCTCGTCCTCACCCCTCAGCCTTCTGGCTACCTGCTCACTTCTGCTTGTTTCTGCCTCAGCGCACTCTTGGACCGAAGACATGAGGATAATTGCTAGCAATGGAAGCTTTGTTGGACCTGTTGGCTATCCTCGCCATTACATCCCTCGCTCGGGATTAAATGGTGTAACACCTGATGCAGGGTCTGTCTACAACGTTGCACAGATGGGCGACAAGGCGAATCTTTGCAGATACCCACTAGGAGATCAGACAGGTGGCTTTCCACCAATATCTGCAGCTGCTGGTGACCAACTCGCAATCCGATATCTAGAGAATGGTCATGTTACCCTGGACGGTCCTGATGGTGGACCGCGCACGCCGAAAGCTCCACCTAGACCAGCTGATGGAGGAATTGTCTTTGTCTACGGAACGAAGCAACCCAAGGCGAATGAGAAATTTGCCGATGTTCATCGCAAGTGGAATGCCGATGGCACGGGAGGTGATAAGCGTGGACGACTTCTAGCAACCCGTCCTTACGATGATGGAGAGTGCTATCAGGAGAACCCCTTTGAGCCATCGCAGCAAAGGCAAAAGGAATTTCCAAAGACATCAGGTACTGATCTCATCTGTCAATCAGACGTTCAACTGCCACTCGATGCTGGAAGTGATGGCCAGTACACCTTTTATTGGGTCTGGGAATGGCCATTGCCCAATCCAACTACAGGTGCAGTTGTAACACCAGAGACGTACACTTCTTGCATGGAGGTCAACGTGGTCGCAAACTCGATTGCTGCTTTCAAAGTTGGTTCTTTTGTGGATAAGCAGATGGGTAACACGCATGCAATCAAAGCTCAGCTCGAGAACCAATTCCTCATTGATCCTTCAGCTGTGCCGAATCTCCAGCCTGCACCATCCGCCAAAAACCCCAACCCACAGCCTATTGATGGTCCTGTATCTCAACAACCCAGTCAGCCTGCCTCTTCCGTACAGCCCTCTCAGACTCAATCTGTTCAACCACGACCTACCTTTCCACCTTTTTCAGGCTCCCCAATCATCTCCTCAGAGCCATCACGCAATACCATGACCGCACCCCCAGGCGCACCTAGCGGTGGCAACGACCGCTTCGTCACCGTCACCGTCACAGCTCGTCCAAGTGCTGAACTGGGAGGTGACAATGGCAACGCAAAGGAGACAGTCACGGTCACAGCGACGGAATACCTCGTCATCGCACCAGGTACGACGATCCCAGTTGTGCCAACCCTTCCAGCTTCGAAACCGGCTTCGTCTGCTTTGAGTCAACAGCCTACGCAAGATGCCAGCAGGGTCCCGACACCGACAGGACCAGCTGATATCAAGCCGAGCGGCCCACCGAAGGATCTCCGACCATTTGATCCCTCCGCCAGCGCTGGCTCATCTTCGACTGCTCCCGTTCCAACCGCCACGACTGCTCCGTCCAAGGATGGTCCAACTGTCTACTCACGTTCTCGTCTTGGTTCGCGTTTCAGAAAGGCTAGACGCGATTATACCGCGCAGCTTGCGTGAAGGGACTCACGCTTTAGCAAGTCTAAAAATCTCTTTCGTACATACTTTTCCACATCACATGGAGTTTCGCGGTCTTCTCGTCCTCTTTCTGGCATTTCGTTCTTCAAGATACCCACTGTCGTTCAACTTTCTTCTTCTTCTTCTTCAGCACACATATCATGGAACTTTGAAAAAACCGGTTTGCATATAGCATGAAGCATAGCAAGGCGTCTTTTCTTTTCTTGGGCTGGGCTTTGCGGAGCGTTCTAGACGGGTGAGTCTTGGCAAGACTTCTTCTGCTTCTTCTTGTATATAGATACCCTTGCTACATATCATTTTTGGGTTACGTTTGCATGGTTGGCTGGTTGGGTTAGGTATGGGGTGGGCATGGAGTTCTTTTGATTTCATTTGCATGGAAATTCGGAGTAGAAATCAGATGGCCCCTGGTGGGATTGCATAGATTGGTACCGTCCATGTGTTGACGAGGGGAAGAGAGAAATGAAGAACATACTTCTAACTTGTGTTTACTCCTGTGTGATGTGATGTGAATTTTGTGACTTCTTGTAAACAAATTACTTTTTCTTTCAGATCGCTAGTGCATGCTGTCATGTTCATCTTGATGAGGCATTCCCGTTTGACATTCCTAATTATCTTCACATCTCACCACATTGACTGATCACCACGTCCAGATTCGGGACATCTCGTCCTCGATATCCAGTTTTAGTGTTCTCCATCTTGCGCACGACGTCCATGCCATCAACGACCTTTCCAAAAACCACGTGCTTGCCATCCAGGAAGGGAGTTGGGACGGTGGTGATGAAGAATTGACACCCGTTGCCATTGGCGCCCGCGTTCTGTCGAGGATTCGTCATCAGCAAAGACCTTCTTAGAATTTGGAATTTTGCCTTCCCAGGTAGATGAAGGCGAGACGCGTGGGAGGGGAAAGATGAAGCAAAGAGTAGACGTACCGCCATGGAGAGTAATCCTGCTTCCGTATGCTTGCGGATAAAGTTCTCATCTTCGAATGTCTTCAGACCATAAATGCTCGTTGAGCCTGTGCCATCGCCGTTGAGAAAATCACCTCCTTGACACATGAAATCTTTGATCTGGTTGCGAAAGATGTTAGTATGCATGTTCGCACCCTGTTGCGCTCATCCCAAGGAGTAAGATTCTACGGATTGATTGTGACATGTTGCATAAGTCATAGAGGTCTGTGACCAGGAATAAAATAGATATGATAGAACGTACTATTCGATGGAATTTGCTGCCTTTGTATCCCTGCGGTCTTCCTAGATGATTCTTGGTCTCGCCGGTACAGAACTGTCTGAAGTTCTCGGCCGTCTTGGGGACGACATCTGCAAAGAGCTCGAACTGTATTCTGCCCAAGGGCTCACCTGTTGCAACTGCCTTAGCAAGATACTCTTACGGAACACCCTCATTGTGCTTCAGCCACCATCATGGCATAGCATAATTCTCCTCCAAGCGAGAGAGTATGCATCACGTGATAGTAATGCCTTTCTAGAAGACTGCAAAAATATGTCATACCTCCGAGTGTGATGTCAAAGAACACACTATCTTGATCGTTAGTTCAAGGTGCATGGCTGAGCCTCATAAGCAGAACTCACAGTGGATTGCCTGACGCAGGCAGTATTGTGGGCGGCATCTTTCTCGCTTTGGAATCTTTCTCACACAGAAAACCACTACTTTCGAATGAAAAAAACGTGACCGTCACCTCCGCACAGCCCAGCCTAGTTGTTTACCATACGATCAGACGCGGGTGTGGTCCGTTGTACTCGTGGCCCTCCGTTGTGGCTATCCGGCTCGTGGTCGCAATCGTTCGTCGTGAATGGTTGGGTGTGGTTCTGCGGTCAAGAGTCAACAAGGTGCTTAAATCCGAAGTGTGTGAAGAGTCGTGCGTCGAACCAAGATGATTGGCGTGGGGAAGTCGTGACGTTGGCGATGGTTCTTATCTCTTGTACTGTGCATTCTGTGTCGATCATAGGGGTCTAGGTGTTCGGATCTGGTTCGTGAGCATCATCATCATCAACAACAAACTCGGCACTTTGACACGTTTTTCTGTCACTCTATGGATGTTTGGACTGATATGGTCACACTTGCTATGTTCCTTGGACACTCAACGGGTCGTCTTTGTTTCTGTCCTAACCAAGATTCTTGGAGCTTAGGGCTTTGTGGCCAAGCCGAGCTGCAGTATCATGGCCTTGGGGAGCTTCACTGATAGGTGTGATGTTCTTTTCCACACACAATGATACGTCTTCTTCAGCCAGAACTCGTGGACGGTGTGAAACCGTGAATATGCCTGATCTCCCCCAAAGGAGCGAGCATGATGGTCATCAAGATTAGAAGGAGGAATGCACAGACACTCGTCTGCTCCCAGCTTCATCGTGTAACTACAGTAAGTAAGATTTGGCATGAAAGCATGAAGTTACAAGTGCCTGAAGATCTACGTCTGATGAGCACTGCAATCAACAAAACACAAATCTTCAACGATCAGCCCCAGCGCATGTCAGGTCATCAAAAAGCTGATGGCATGTCCCTGCATCTCGGACAACTCCACCACGTCTACACGAATTGCATCGGTCCTGCAGGCACAGCAATTGTTGGATCCGATGTGAGCGTCAAAATTATTGACCTTATCGACTTGCTTGATTCAGCAGCGATGGTGATGGGGGGAAGGACAGGGTCGCATTCACCGGATAAAGAAATGCAATACTTTTGAGGCTGAGTACGACAAAAGCAAGCCAACCGAGTGATTGTCTTTCCATCCCGGCACTCCCGCAAACATGATGTCGAGGGAGGAGGATGAGGAGGAGGAATAGTCAGCTCTTTGATGTGGAATCGATGAATGGCGAAGCAGTGATGATAATGTTGATGAGGGACGGGTGGAACCTTTTCTTACTCACCACCACAGCCATTCAATAAAGAGAGACAAGATATTCATGAGTATAAAGACAAGACCAGTATTGTGAGCTTGAACAACAGATGCGAAACTTGGTCCATAGCTCTTGATCGATCGGCGATAAAAGACCCATTCTTGAAATCTACTCTTGACCAGGGCACTTTTTTGACTTTTCTTGCTCTTTTCCACTTTCCAACACACACTTCCCCAGACTCCAAGCCAATCCAGTTTTTGGGTCTTGTCTGCAGCAAATCCATCCATCTCCATCCCCCATCACACCACTTCCCGTCAGCTGCAGCTTACTCTGTTCTGTTTGACCCAACTCGAACTGCCAACATCTCCTCGCTTGTATCCACAGCAGCCAAAAGGAATATACAACCGCATCACATTGATATCTTCACGTTTGAGAAGATTGACCAGGTGTAACACGATTATACGACTCGTTCCTGTTGCTCTGCACGAGTTTCCGTTGTCTCTGCGTCAGTCTGAGCGTCCATCGGCCCGGCTAGCGTAGTCGCTCTCTCGAGACATTGCCAAGTGGTGAACCACCTTCCATCACCAATTCATTTCTCCGCAACAACTTAAACGCCACTACAAGTCTTCCTCCTCAACAACACTTGAGATCAAGGAGATTTCGACCTCAATTGTGGGAGAGACGCAAGCCATATCGAATGAGGCCCGACGACTGTGTTCGATAATCTGTGGAAGTCCCTGGTGGTTTTGCAAACCCAAGCTGCGATCGTTCGTGGTACATCGTCCACCGGAGATAGTCGTTGAAGCACTCAACAGCAACAATGGCGATCGTGGATCAACTCCTCGGCGAGGCATACAATGTCGTCGCTCGAAGTGAAGAGCACAGTGGTGCGACACCTGTATTGCTCGCCCGTCAGCAGTCATCCCCGACGCCTCCACCTCAGAATCGAGGTAATCCGACGAGTTCGCCTCTGCTATTCTTTGTTGCGCTCGGTTTCGGCGTGGTCTTCACAAACCTTTGGTAGGCAATCAACATCTAAATGAGCGGGGGGTAGCTGGATGCTAATGAACGAACAGGATCATTGTTGGTGTCAAGTACTGCTTCCGCTACAATGCACGCAACAGAGCTCTGCGAAATGGCGAGGATATCGATCAAATTAATATGGATAACATGCCTCCTCGCCCACATCGACGCAGGAAGGAGAAGAAGCTGATGACCATGGATGAAGTCAATGAGCGCTTCCCTTTGACAAAATACAAGACATGGGTCGCGAATCGACTAAGTGCTGGCCTACCAACTGCTGGTGGTGTGACAGCACCTGTGAATGGAGCAGCAAGTCTTAGAAATGTTGATGGTGCACTTCCTACATCACCTGTGGAGACAAAGCATTCCACCGACAGCCGACCAACGACAGCTTCACCAGATGCAGGCACTCCTCAAGTCAATACGACTGTCAACAAGGAGCAGCCTCCCACTGATAAAGATAAGACCAAGCCAGACAACGCCACCTCAACTCCTGCAAGAACAGACGAAGCTTCAACTCTCCCATTGACCAAGCAAGTGACTGGCGACGACGACGATGACGATGATCACATTCATACCGCCGTCCCACCCGAACTTCTGACCAACCCTGGCGACTCTTGTGCTATCTGTATCGACACTCTTGAGGATGATGATGATATCCGAGGATTGACGTGCGGTCACGCTTTCCACGCTGGTTGTCTTGACCCTTGGCTCACAAGCCGTAGAGCATGTTGTCCATTGTGCAAAGCAGACTACTACACCCCCAAGCCACGGCCTGAGGGTGAAGCAGCTGCGGAGCCTGAGAGGTCTGGAAGACGAAGAGGCGACCAGAGGATGAATCTACCACAAGAACCTCGCTCTGCATGGGCAGGCTTCAGAGGTGCGCCACGCTTCGCTTTCGCACATGTGACTGTGGAGAGAAGTCATAACAACAATGCACGTACGGAGAGTGCAACGAGACAAGGTGCTGGTACAGCCGGCACTCCAGAAGTCACCGATACTCCAGCACCAGCTCAGAGTCGATGGAGAAATCCACTAAGTGGCTTGAGACTGCCTGGACGACAACGAAATGCTGAACAGCCAGCAAATAATGGTAATACAGAACCAAGTCCCAGTCAACTCGAAGCTGGTACAGCCAACACCACTACCGTAAGGTGATCAAGTTCAGGCTCGATCTAGTGACTATATGTGACTTTCTCCGACAGCAACCCTCAACATCCTAAAAATCTAGCATCACTCTCGACTGTACAAAACCTCATCCCATGTACACACAAAACATACTGTTATGGTAACGGCTATTCTAAAATATCAAAATGGCATCGCAACTCACAAGA
>Ga0181470_100012_pt2 | contig 32422 bp, 39 predicted proteins | sample InSIn5SAF170_FD_119082 | JGI IMG/M metagenome (GOLD analysis project Ga0181470, IMG submission 119082) | Clean room microbial communities from NASA Spacecraft Assembly Facility at Jet Propulsion Laboratory, Pasadena, California, USA -... ...
TTGCTTCCGAATTGAGACGAAGTGCGAGGACAATTTTTCCGCTGCTTCGGGTGACAGACGAGGAGCACAACGTCTTGTTCTGTTAGTTCCAGATCGGCTAGTGAGTAGAGTGACTTACGATTTGCAATAGCTGATGTAGCGTTTCATCTTCTCAACACTTATCTCAGCCTCAGCAGCCTCTTCCACACCACGACCACCCTTATGGATACCCATTACGTGCTTGGCAATGTTTTCATCTCGCGCACGGTTGTGATCATCTTTGACAATAAAAATCATATCAAAACGTGACAAAATAGTTGTTTGAAAGTCGATATTTTCGCCAGGTGACTTCAGCTCATCATAACGACCAAATATCGGATTTGCAGCTGCAAGTACTGAGGTTCTGGCGTTCAAAATTGTGGTGATACCGGCTTTAGCAATGGAGATGGTTTGCTGTTCCATGGCTTCATGGATAGCTACTCGATCTTCGTCCCTCATCTTGTCGAACTCATCGATACACACAACCCCGCCATCAGCTAGGACCATTGCTCCTCCCTCTAGGTAGAACTCGCGTGTGGTATGATCTCTTTGCACTGAGGCGGTCAGACCAGCTGCCGAAGAACCTTTTCCAGAAGTGTAAATTGCAATAGGGGCGACCTTCTCAACAAATTTCAACAGTTGAGATTTTGCTGTACCAGGATCACCCAGCAGTAAGACATTGATGTCTCCACGGAGCTTCATACCATCAGGCAATATCTTTTTCGAACCCCCAAGCAATAAACATGCTATAGCCTTCTTTATTGACTCATTGCCATAAATCGAAGGTGCTATGCAGCTGGCGAAAGTCTCGTAAAGATCCGGTCTCCTACTCATTTCGAGAAATTCCTGCTCCTCCTCTTCAGAAAAAACAGCATTGCCTTTAGCTGTATGGTCTACATCGCTATGGATTCCGACTGCTCTAAGATATGGTGTTCTGATTGCCACAGCAGAAGTCGAATTTGATGCCTTCGATTGCTTGTTTTGATATATCGAAAAGATACCAGTGACCATGCATCGAGAACCGGGTACAACGCGATTAGTCAGATACCTATCAGTTGAAATCAGAACATGGCGTGGAAGTTCTCCAACCGGCACTTGATCTGGGGCTTCTTGCAACTTGATGATCTGCTGATCCACAAATTGCGAGCTCTCATGTACCACAACAAACGGATCCATGGGACATTGGGGATCCCCAGGCATCTTCTGTCTATCACATATCCTTGGTAAGGAAACACCAGAGAATCCACCTTGCACTGGGAGAACTTTAGTTTGGTGACAGTTTCGGCATTGAATGTGAAGGGCTGTTGCTTTCGAGGATAGAACAGAGGCGCCGATAACGATTCCAGGCACTCTCACAAGTCTTGATATCGTGAGAGCATCTAAATTTCGAATTGAAACATCGACGGAGTTCGAATGGAGAAGAAGTTGATGTTGTGGGAGAACGATATCTTTTACTGAGGGATAAACGATTTTGTGCGTGCACTTCTTGAGAGCACTTTCGAACTTTTAAAGTCAGTTGCCACTCTTACTGGATCGATCGCGCAGAACAGCATACCAGAGGAATGATTTCGGCAGGCTCTGTAACAAGTTTATGCGCTAAATCCTCATTGAACTGGATGAGGTGTTCGATGTCGACGTCACAATAGTATTGCTTTTGTAGGACATTCTCTCGTATCTGATCTCTGTAAATCTGTCAGAGGAATCCTGTAAACTCTCGGCAGACACGCAGTACCTATATACGAATGTGTTTTCTAGACGATATTGAAGAATAAAGTGTTCCAGCTGCGACTGAATTTGACCACGAGTATCCTCATTGTCATACTCAGGCGGAAGGACACTCAATGAATATACTGATTGTCTGTCCATTTCGATATCTTGTGTTGTTGTTCGTAGGCAAAACTTGTCTCGGAATGGTGTTGTTGATCAAAAAAAGGAGGGCACGATTTCATCCCTCAGTCAGACGCGTTGAAGCGCGTAAAGTGCCTGCATTAGTGCCCAGGACTGTATATCGACTTGGCAACTGTGAAATAGTGACCAATCACATCTGGCAGAGAAGCTCAAGGCCAGAATACGTGCTTCTACCAGTTACAGCAGTGAATGTATCCCGATATACTTTACGCATTTTCTGCATTAGCTGTACTTCATACGATATCATGCGCATGACAAAGCACATACACATCGATACCGATTAATCTGCCAGATGTCGCTCCAAATTCCTTGATCTCTTCAGCAATGATACTCCGATTACTCTGTGTGAACCATACCATCATAGCAGGTACCTCCGCCGAGCACTATTTATACTGCCTTCAATAGCAATATACTGGCTGGAATAGTTGTGCAGATCGCTGCTTCGCGGCGTTGTCAAGGACAGTAGGTGGTGGGCTTTGTTCCTTGGGCGACTCGTTAAGGTCATGGCATCTTCCACTCCTAGACTATCAATAGACAGTCTTTCTCCAACATCGCCCTCTTTGCGCGGAGAGTATCCATTTCCGAGGTTTGTTCTTACCAAAAGAATCGATCAGAACATGATTTACTTACATTCACAAGGTCGGCATCCAATAATAGACGACCGTTGCGAAGAGGTTCAACAGCTAGTTCGATCAATTCGATAGGGGGCTCTCTTGATACAGCAGTGCATTCCCATGGAGTAAGCGAATATGGTCAGAATGGTACGCTTCAATGTCTCCGACGTAGACCTTAGGTATGCTAATCAATGCGCTCAGCAATCTCTACGCTTCTGCAGCCACCTATTGTTCGAACCGGCTTGATACCTCATACAAGCGCTTCTTTATCTAGTACCCATAAAGCTCCAACATCACGCGATATCCCTCCAGTCACTCTCACAAACATACCGACTGTCGAATCTGTGGCGTTCAAGCCATATCTGACGCAGGTTGGTGCATTGTACGATGCCCTTCAGCGAGCCAAAGAAAATGAGGACGAGAGTAGTTCCTTAATTCTCAGAAGAGGAAGCAAAGTAGATGACTTTGCAGACTTTCTAGACCAGGAAAGACGTTCGTCAAGAGTACAGCTTGGGCGACGAGAATCATTGGCGTCACTAGCTTCATCGATTGAGGCTGCTTCACCTGTACGGCGCAAATTAAACAGGGAGGGAAGTAGGAGATCACATGCCCCAACGCCGTTGTCAACGTTACCAAATGTATACTTTGAAGAAGATTTTCGCCTCGAAAATCCTCGAACTTTCGATGTTGTCAGCGAACGTTCAGAAGTGGTACGACCAGTACCTGGAACTCCGGACGAACGCAAAGGATCAAACGGAGCTGCAGCAGGGCCTCGGAAAGCACTCGCGACCAATGCAATTCTTCAGGAAAAGCTATCATGGTATATGGATACCGTTGAGATCCATCTAATATCCTCTATCTCGGCAGCCTCGAGCTCGTTCTTTGCAGCTCTTGGATCATTACGTGAATTGCATTCGGAAGCCGCAGAGTCTGTTGAGAGGATCAAGTCTCTTAGAGAAGAGTTGGAGGCCCTGGACAAGGAGATGGCTATTGGAGGACTTGAGATTGTGAATAAGAAGAGGCGGAAAGAAAACCTAAAGCAGCTGAATGACACAATCAAACAGCTGAAGAGTATTATTGCAGCAATAGCCAACTGCGAATCTTTGGTAGATGATGGACATGTCGAGAAGGCTCTTCAGGCGATCGATTCACTTGAAAGACTTATATCTGGACAAGCTATACAATCACAGACGGATCAAGGATTTCGACTCCGAGACCTTAGAGGAGCAGCTGCGCTGCAATCTGTCACGTCAGATCTTGCCATCCTACGATACCGAATCGGTAAGACATACGAAGGTAGGCTCTTAGCAAACCTGTTGGGTGACCTTAAAGACCACTTGGAAACCGTGGATAATTCTGACATCTTACAACGTTGGAGCAATGCTTCGAATCGTGGACGTGGAGGACACAACAGAGAGCCATCTGCACATCCAAAATATCTTGTGGTTACTGATGAGTTACGGACCACATCGCGGATGAACCTTGGAGGTCTCAACCAGTCCCGGCATGTCTCCCCAGCAATCACTGCATATCGCGAAGCTGTGCTTAAGGAAGTTCGTAATGTGATTCGCCGTCCTTTGCCAGCATCAAATGATGACGATGCTGACTCTATGATGTCTGCTTCTACCATCGGCGGAGGTAGGCAAAAGACTGCGCAGGAAAAATCCTCGGCCCTAGCTCGTAACCTAAGAGCTCTTGATGTTGAAGATGCAGAAAAGCTCTTGAAGACCATTTACATTGGGATAGGGGAACTGCTTAGACGAGCAGGTACTCAGATGAAGGTTTTGCTAGATGTCACAAGCAGTCTTGAGGAGGGCTCTAGTGTTGCAGGCTTGAGATCTCCGCCTCGAAGTCCAAACATGGCTGCATTAGATGGTCGTTTGTCTCCCACACCTTATGGTGCTAGTGGTCAAGATTTGCAAGAGGAAATGCATAAGTCGTTAGATATGGCAAACCTTCTCGGTCAAGCGGTTGATGTAGCTCAAGAGAAAATTGTGAAAATCCTGAAAGTCCGCTCAGAGCAGACCGCACAATTGTCTGTAGAGCACTTCTTGCGATATTTCACCATCAACCTGCTCTTTGCCAATGAATGTGAGGCGATTTCGGGAAGATCTGGCACAGCACTGAAAAATCTTGTCAATAATCAAATAAAAGACTTCATACGGCAGATTGGTGAATCTGAACGACAAGCATTAGCGACAGGAATGGAGGCTGATCCATGGAATGCGAAGGACTTCACGGATTATGATAACGATGTGTTAACTCAGGTCTTATCGGCTAGCACTCGTGACGCAGAGGCGTGGACCACCAGTAGTCGAGTCTGGCTTACAAAAACTCTACCACCACCATCAGTTGTACCAAGTTTGGCTGTACTCGAGACGAATGGTAACTCAGGAACATCTACTCCTGCCGCCACATCCTCAAAGACTGTGACTCGTCCTGCAACCATAGAAGATGAGCAATTTATACTGCCAGGTTCAGCAATGCTTTGTCTTCATGGCGTTGCTTCGCTCTTGCATCTTAATGCTGGAATACCATCAGTAACGAATGATATTGCAACATCGATAATCTCCTATCTTGCACTCTTTAATTCAAGATGTACCCAGCTCATTCTGGGGGCGGGTGCGACGCGTTCCGCTGGCTTGAAGAACATAACTACAAAGCATCTCGCGCTAGCTGCGCGATCTTTGGCATTCATCAGCAACCTGATCCCTCATTTGCGGGAATTTATCAGGCGGCATGCTGGAACTGGCACATCTGTCTCACTAACCATGGGAGAGTTCGACAAGGTGCGAAGATCATATCTAGAACACCAGCAATCCATATATGACAAACTTGTTGACATCATGTCTGGCCGGGCTACCACTCTGGCGAAAGCCATGAAGAACATCGATTGGGAAGATGCAAACACAGATGGCGTGAACGCATATATGGTAACGCTGACTAAGGATACCAGTACGTTGCATAAAGTGTTGAACAAGCATCTACCTGAGATGACGGTTCGTATGATCATGGATCCAGTGTTCAAGAGCTATAAAGAACAATGGGGTAAGGCATATGGGGATGTGGTGTTGCAAAGCGAAGATGCTCGATTGAGGTTTGTCACGTTCAAGGTCAATAGCATATTCATATACTAATATCATATAGGATGCTTCGCGATGCCGAATACTTCAGGACAAAGATAGGTTTTCTTGATGAAGGAAACAATGCTGGTGACTTTCTTGTCCAGCTAGTCAAAAGCAAATTCGTGCCGAAACCAGTAGCAACGACACAACAAGTCAGCAAGGACCAAGATAACAATGAGGGAAAGGCCAACGCGGTCAACGATCAAACGTCGCAGACAGAAGAACAGAAGGAAATACCTAATACATCGAAAGAGCAGTGAGGCTCCAGGGGTAGTTAGGCACGTAAGGTTGTTCAGCCTCCGCTATATAGCAGACCGTGGTGAGGTGTATAATATTGCACAATGTGACACGTTATGTCCTATGAATCAAGGTTTGTTCGTGATCCATTGATTGCGTCACGAAATTGGGAAAAAGTAGATATATAATGAAATACACTAGTCTCCAGATTTCTTTACGGCCCAGCGATTCATTTGGAACAATGCCTATTATGATGTGGGTACTTTCGAGAGTTTATTTCTATAGTACATACTGTTGCTTCTTTCTAGGTCGACCAGCACATCTCTGCGCATTTATGATACTGATCTGGTGACATATCATGCTTTCGATCAATCACTGTCAACCCCAATACGAAAGTATGCCTCTTAGAGATCTCTTTGCTGTAAGCACTAATGAGTGTATCTCTAAACAGGATCTCAATATTTATCATGTCAAGGATCATGATGAACTGAACCTCTTACTTGAATCTCCACTCTTTTTGTGTGTTGATGTCTGTTGCATGATATTTCCTAATGTCCTGTCTAAGCCCAGCACGTCTATTTGAGTTGCCGCAATCCCCATCGATCGAAATTGCACTCTCGTTCGTCATTGTTTCTTTCGTTGATCCTCTGGCATCCTCCAGCACCATCAACAACAACTCTCTCTCCGGTCATGGAAACTTCCGACGAGTCCAAGAGAAGTGTAGGCATCGCAAGCAGACCAACATGGCAATCTGAGGCAGATACCGTTTACGAGGATGGATCAGAGAGGCATGCTGGCGGTGGGCCCAGCTCCGCAGACGAGTCGACAAGGACGCTCACACGTTTTGACACCATCCTGATCCTCATCACCAACGCTATCGGTCTAGGGGTCCTGTCCCTTCCACACGCGCTGCACACGCTCGGTTTGGTGCCCGGCTTGATCGCCATCATCGGCATGGGGATCCTCACGGGTTACACTGCCTTCGTCTTCTTGCAGTTCTATCGCCGCCATCCACACATCGTCAATGTCGCTGACATAGGCCTCGTTATTGGTGGTAGACCTCTGGAGATCCTCATGGGGAGTCTTCTGATCGCTATGCTCTGTCTGTGTGGTGCGAGTTGCATCCTGACGCTGAGTATCGGCTTGAACTTCATTACTGGTCATGGGTTGTGCACGATTGCGTTCATCGGTTTGGCGACGCTTGTTAGCTGGGCGCTCTGTGTGCCTCGTAGTATGAAGTTTTGTGCCTTGATGGGGTATCCGGCTACCATTAGCATTATCACGGCTGTCATCAGTAGGTTTGCAGGCGTTGTATTGAAAGATGTTTTGCTGACGGATGTGTGGAAAGTGGTTATGGTATCTGTTGGTGTTGATGGACCATCCAACGCTCCTGCTAAAGACTTCATCAAGGAGATTCGCACATTCGGCAGTCCCATATTCACAGAGGGCATGATCGGTGAGTCTACACGTTCTATATCTCTCCTTCAGCATAAATGTTCTGCGTCGCACTAACTTCCAAATCCTTAAAAGCTGTTCTCAACATCGCCTTCGCCTTCGCAGGCGCCCAATCCTTCATCACCATCATGGCCGAGATGATCTCCCCGACAGAAGACTTTGTGCCCGCGCTACTCTCCCTGCAGACCTTCGGCGTGACGATTTACTCCGTCGTCGCCGCCGTCCTCTACTCCTTCGCGGCGCAACACATCACCTCGCCGGCTCTCTCCTCGGCCTCGCCCGCCATCGCCAAAGCCGCCTATGGCGTCGTCTTCCCGTGCGTTCTCGGCAGCGCCATCGTCTTCGGGAACTCGGCCATCAAGTACCTCTTCACGATCACGATGCGTGGTCTTGGTGCGGACAAGGAGGAGTGTGAGAGGCATTCCCTGAGAGGTTGTACCAAGAGGAGTTGGCTGGTCTGGATCGCATGGGGCGTGGTCTTTTGGACCTGTAGTTTCGTGTTGGCGAATTCGATTCCAGTGTTTTACAGCATCTTGTCGATCGGCGCCGCGTTGTTTGTTGCTTGGTTCTCCTTTGGGATTCCTGCCGTGGCGTATCTTTATATCTCCAAGGAGGGGAGGTTCACTGGTAGCAAGACAGTCGGGTTGACGATATTGAATGTTGGCATCCTAGGAGTTGCTTTGTTCATGGTGAGCTCCCCTTCCCTCTTTGATTCTCGCCATGTTCGAACTTGTAATGCTCCAATTGTTTTTGTGTATGTAGAAGTCGTAGACGAGTTGAGCTAACATCTATATGACAGAATATCGGCGGCATGTACGCTGCCATAGTTGAGCTCCTGAAGCTCTTCAACGATCCGAACAACTCCGTCAACGGCGCCTTCACCTGTGCCGACAATGGGAAGTTGTAAATGCGATAGTATTCAACACTAAATTAGCGAGGATATGGTTATGTTCTGGTATGGTCAGGGTGAACTGGTGATCTGATGGTAGATACTCTCCACTGCCTACATGTATCGGTCATTTCAGATGAAATTTCTGACGAGACAGGATCAGCTGCATTTCGTCACAGTTGGTGAAGTTTGTCTGATTACCGAAAGTGTAGAATAATGTGGAAACAATAGAACCACACAGCAGCGAAGAAATATAAAAAGTGATCTCTTCTAACGCTCACGCTCATCTCGTGTGGTGGATCTTATCCTCGCGTATACTTCATATGCAGAGAGAAGTCTACTTAAACGAGTGTTCATGTATATCAGGATACTCTTTCTACCATGGACAATGGTATATAATCAAGTAGACAAGACCCGAATTGATAGCTATTCAGAGTAGGACGGGGATAATGAGACTGGGTAGAGTAAACCAAAAATAAACGACGAGCTACTAAGTCAAGATGTATTATAATACTTAGTTGTAGGACACACTTTCAGTGCGGGATCACTAACAAGCCATGATCCTAAGACAGGACGCCTTGAGCAGTTCCCTGCATTTCGTGCTTGATATTGGCAGGACAGATATCGGTAGGAATACTTTTAATACTGAGCATCATATATTGGGGATGCAATTCTGCTTCGAGAAATAAGGCCGTCACAATGGAGATCCAATGAATGAATGACACCTGGTATCAGAAGAAGTAGGAGGGATGGGACACGAGCGGTAACTTGCCTTCTATGATAGATGTAGAAAGGATGTAAAGAAGCCAGCAACTAGTCACAGCTTGAAGAAGAAGCGAAAGCGATCAGAGTGACCAAACTCACTTGAACGGCCGTACATTGAGGAAGGTGAGCGCCGAAGTATACGCTTTTGATGAGTAGCGATTCTAGACGAGCACTATCTGCTTGGTGATAGAGCGCGTCTATCGCGTCAATTTTTATGACCTTGATTCCCACGACTTTGCTACAAAAATCTGATTCATTACATCGGAAGGATAGAGGAACGTCAGATGCATGTAGCCGCATGGCGAATCAGAATTGCAAGACCAGTCGCAAGTTCACGTCTTCTTGCCAACATGGAACTCGGAAAGTGCTTGGTCGTGAGTGGATGAAGTCGGGGGTTAAATGTGATTGGAATGGTCCGTTCACAGCAAAGCTTGCGATGATTGTGATGGGATGGGCTAAAATGATGTTGGTCCTGTACTCACTTGACCATATGCAGTAGTTTGGGCAAACACTCGGAAGCGAGGCTGATCTTTGCCGTGTCATGTTTCTGAAACAGGCTCTTCTTGCAAGATGGGACGAGGGAGGATGATGATGTTGGGGATAGACGAGCGGGTACAATGGGATGACGCGCTCCCAAGCCAGGTGATAGGGGGAAAATGTGCATGCGAAAAGCTCCGGATGGTAATATGTCGACGAACCATAATGATAGTTCGAGAGTTCTGGCTCTCGGCATTGTTTGCGAAATGGGGAGGGGAGGGCATGAGGTGGTTTGAGCGACCAGCGCTCTTGCGTATTTCGTATTTGAACAGTTGGCTTAGATGGGTATGGGGACGTTTGGCACGAAAATGCAGTCTCAACACTGTTGCCCACTGATAATTGATAGGTGATACCTCAGTGTTACGATACGTTCCGCGAATGGTTGTGTAATGGAGCAAGCCCGTTGTCTGTCAGATGTCCAAGCTCCTTCCAGTGGTAAGCCACCGATTGGACAAGGCTCATTCCACATCGACGGGAGGAGATCGATGAAGATGAGATGAAGGGCGCCATCTACAGCTTTGTAGACTAATACGAGCGTTATGTACCATGAATGTCTGCGATAGACCCAGATCAAACAAGTGCAACGGGATATTCTGACATTGGGAAGCGGATGGTGTGGGTGTTACCCGCTTGGTGGTACAAGTACTTGCGCCATACGTGCCACGCTGGGAGAGGATGAGTCCCAGATCTTCCGAGTGTCAGACAGAAGACAGAGACGATCGTGGTGAGCTCGTGGGCTCGTGGAGAGCACGTCGGTTACACTATCCTGGTCACAGATGCGGTGCGAGATAGAAGCGCATAGAAGGGGGGTATGAGCAGGTAGGACGGAGGGACAAGACAGCTGGAGGCAGACCGGCAGCAGGAGTCATGGTCGTCTTATAACATGATACTTGTCGAACAACTGATGTGATTGTGAAGGTATCAGAGTCTCCCTTTGATGTTATACAATCTGCGCCCCCCACGCGCAAAGTTTGGTACGTACCTCGAGACTGTCTGGGAAGTTGAGTTTGGGAAGGACGGAGGGAGGGAGTGAGTGGGTTTGGAAATGCAGGGGCAGAGTTGTTGCATTTAAGCACGCATTGAGGCTGACCGTTTAAATCCACATTCCTCTCGGGCGCTGGGGGAACCAGGAATGCATTGCGTGTCCTTTGAGTGTGATGCATTTGGAGATGTCTTCTGGACCGGGAGTGAGAAGGCCAACAAGGAAAGTTTCATGCATGGATGGATAGACAGAACAGAACATGCACCGTAAATGGTGGATCTCGGTCCTTGACATCCCAACTTATACACAAACATCAACAAACAAATCAAAAAGTCCCTCGAAACCAAAAGTCGCTCCTTTCGGTGGCTTCACGCTGTCACTTCCAGGATGATGCTCGCTTGACACGCTGGCTCGGAAGTGCTAGACCACATTGAACACTAGCAGAACCCCTTGAAATGTCCTGTCCGGAGAATGTTTCTTGCTGGTCGTGCTCGTAAAGTCCGCTGTAGAAAACCCGACCACGATGGTCGTCTTCCCCAAAGACATGACGAGTCACGAAGGGTGCGGCCAACAATGATTTTTTTTTTTTGGGTTTGCAAACACGACTTGTGCGCGAAAAAAAGACGTTGGAGAGTCAATGGAGGACAAAGGTCTCATGGGTCACTCAAACATCATCGTGGTCACGAACGAACACTCTCGCTTGACACCTGGTGAACTGGTAAGAACAAATGGCCCTATGATTGAAAATTGTCTGGAGGTGAACATTCAAGAACGATACGGTCATCGTACATCAGATAGAGAGACTTGTTGCGGTATGAATGGGTGGACACTGGACATAATCTTTTTTTTTTTCTGGATTCCTCCCAAAATCCCTCCCATTCCAAGACGACGCTAATTTCGAATCTTGATACCCGGGGATCCATCCACGACGAACCAAAGAAATTGCTCCCTCACACTTGCTGCTCACTTGCTCTGCTGCTGTTGCTGCTGCTCTGAGCATCTTCTCGTCTCTTGTCCTCTCCTACCAGCAAAAAAACCAACCCATTCTCCATTTCTTCGTGAACTGGTTTCCTGGAGTCTCCACTCTCCTCCTGGCTCCCTTTCACACTTTCCATCTTCACCTCTGACCCTCTCTCCTTTCTTTTCTACTTTTGGGTTGGATTTGATACACCACGCACGACGACAAATAGGAGGGAATTGCTTCCTTGCCGAGTCTGCCATTTGCCAACCTCGATCTGGCTCTCTAGACAGCTCCTTGCTACCTTCGATCCCCCCATATCTGCTACCCTCGCTCGCTCGCTCTTCACTTCTTGATCACTCAATTCGAAGCTTGCTGCTCGGCCCTCCTTGTGCGCTCTTTCTGCAACATCCCACTTCGACCCTCGAAACTAGATCGACACCTCCGTTCCCCGTAGCACCAAGTGACCTCGTCTCCAGCACCGCACCTCGAGCTGAAAACCACATACATGTCTGCAAAGATGTCTACCACGACTCAGGGTCCTCAGGGGAGCTTGGATCGCTACGTCGTCATACACGTTGCGACTACTTGTGACGAGCATGGAGTCTATGTCACCAAAGATTCCGCAGAGGTGATCGAGCTTGGCTGGATCTTGCTTGACGCAAAGACGTGTGAAGAGGTGTGTAAAAAGCTCAATGCTTGCAGGATAGCTTGACCACATGTGCTAATCGTCACCAGCTGCACCGAGAGAGCGTCTTGGTCAAGCCCATTAACACTCCAATCACTCCATTATGTAGTAAGTTTCGGTCTACAGCTTGTGCTATAATACCTTTGCAAGATGCTAGCTAAGCCCATGTTCACAATGCTGACCCTCTGCCTCCAGCGAGTTTGACAACTCTTACTTGGGAACATGTGCGAAACGCAGGAACTTTCCGTGACGCAATCAACCGCTTCGATGCGTTTGCTTCCGAGCATCTTACCTCGCAGAACCTTGACTTCTCCTTCGTAACTCTGGACAGCTGGGATCTTCGTGTGCAGCTTCCTCGAGAGGCCCGTGATAAGGCCGTTGTGCTCCCACCATACCTGCAACACTCCCGAACCTTCGATCTTCGAACCGAATACCAGCGATGGCAGCAACATCACCCAGAATCTCTTCCCTTCGGTCCCTCGATGCTCTCCAACATCTGTGCTGCTCTTGAGGTCGAGCCCGTTCAGGCAAGTGCCCCAATCAAGCACAACCTGCCATTCCATCTTCAGGCTCTGGCGCCGGCTTCTCCTCGCAGAGCAATGGAGGAAGCTGTGACATTGGCACGAGTCCTCCGGGGTCTGATCAGAAAGTCTCAACCGCCACATGAACATCCAGATGTCCTCACTCGCCCCATGGATGCTCGTGCTGATGTTCGAGCATTCCTTTCCGAGCGCAGCAAAGTCCTTCACATGGCTGGCCTGCCACATGATACCACCCAGTCTGAGCTCGAGAGCTGGTTCACGCAATTTGGAGGTCGCCCAATTGCTTTCTGGACTCTACGTACTCCAGATCAGCACAAACCAACTGGTTCAGGATTCGCGGTGTTCTCATCGCATGAAGAGGTCAGCAATTCTTCCCACACACATCTCTTTTTATTCTGTCGAGCGTGTAACACACACGAGATCGTAGTGTCAGCGCCCTACGAATACATTCTCTTGCTCTATGACAAGTTACTCTCCTTACCTCAAAATTCTTTAATAAAGTTCTTTTCTGCACGTGGTCACTGTCTAACTCCTTACCAGGCTGCCGAAAGTTTGTGCATGAATGGTCGTGCTTTGAATGAGAAAGCTATTGAGGTTTCACCTTCCTCAAGCAGAGTACTTGATCGTGCCGCTGAAATCCTCACGCCATTCCCACCTAGCAAGAACCGTCCTCGTCCGGGAGATTGGACTTGCCCATCATGTGGCTTCTCTAACTTCCAGCGAAGGACTGCATGTTTCCGTTGCTCTTTCCCAGCGATGAGTGCTGGACCAAGTGGCGATTCTATGGGCTATGGCGGTAACTATGGTTACGGTCCGCCAGCTATGATGCCACCACCACAGCACTTGGGTCACCACGGTGGAATGGGAGGACATGGAGGCGGACGTATGGGTGGCAGCGGAGGAGTTGTACCATTCCGTGCAGGTGATTGGAAGTGTGGATCTGAGGGTTGTGGTTATCACAACTTTGCTAAGAACGTCAGCTGTCTTCGCTGTGGTGCGAGCCGTGCGGGAGCTGCTGTGGTTGCCGATTCCGGCTACCCATCGCCTATGGACGGCCCATCCAGTTTTGGCATTGGCCCTGGCTCGATGACTGGCACCCCAGGCCCTGGTCCATTTGCTTCTGCTGCAGGCGGATTCGGCGGTGGTTATGGCGGGCAACACTTTGGAGGACCTCCAAGCACGTATGCCTTGCCCTCTGGCATCAGCGGATCTTCCGGTAACTATCCTTCATTGAACACTCACTTTGGTGGCCCAGGAGGCGGTTCACACTCTGCTGGTCCCTTTGACAGCCGCGCTGCTGAGGCTGCATTCTCATCTGCCAACAATGGACCAGCCTCTGCTGGTACATCCAACTTCTACAACCAAGGCGAGAGTGATCCTTTCGCTTTCTTGTCTTCTGGCATGAACAACTTGTCAGTTGGCAGTGGAGATGCTCGCCAAAACGGCAGCTCAAGCCAATTGAGTGCTCCAAGCAAGTCGCCAGCTTAAAAAAAGACATCTATACACTGATTGTCGTGGCGTCATCATTTCTCTGATCGTGGGTTATACATAGGTCTTAGGTCTCTCTTTCACATCTGTTTCTATACAATCTGGACGGCGTTTCCAAGAACTATAGACCATTTTGTGCGAGTCGTTTAGGCTTAGGATCATTGCAAAGCGAGTCTTTGATGAGGAGCATCTGGGAGGGCGCTGCATTTGCGGACGTTCAGTTACTTTGTTGTTTGATTATGTCGGTTGGACATGGACGGTGTAAAGAAAAATGGGGCCATGATTTCAGCACATGGGGAGCACAAAAATTCTCTTTTTTTTTTTTCGACCTGCTCGTAAGCACATAAGGAGTGACAGGCGTGGAAAGCACATATTTCCAGTATTCAGATTGGTTCAGCAGTTTTGTTCAGATTGGCAGTCACCTGTTGTTGTTTGAGTATGGCGGGTGGAGTTCTTTAATGCGGATAGGTTTGGTGAAGGATGGATTTTGTCAATGATTTTGATTGCTGCGATGCATGCATCTGGATGCAACCAGCATGGTCTTTGTTCTTGTGGACGGCCTCACTCTCCATAACGAATTACCACTCATGGATTTGATGCTGAACCAGTACATTTTGATTCCGCATGGCGAACAGAGTTCATCGCTTGTTGTTGTGTAACCAAGAAAGCGCTCGACGTCTTTGCGCTCTTGGTTGTGGATACTTTGCCGACTTCTTGTACAGACATCTGGGCGATTGAGTTTCGGTGCATAGCGACTAAAAGGACAGGCTGGGGTGTATGGAATGATGGGATATGTCAAAGAGTACTTGCATTCTTCTTCTGTTGTCGGTGTCTTGGCCTTCAAAGTTCACGCGTTGAAGGGCAGCAAGGCCCCGTGACACAGGAGTATAGCGTCAATATTCCTGACTTTGTTTTCTAATCTACTTTAGTATAGTCCGCTCGAGATCTATGTCATAATCTTTTCCAATGTATTTGTTGTTCGAGAGCAAGCTTCCACTTCAACCCCAAGGTTTACTTTCTGTGTGTTGATGATGGATATCACGCAGGCGTCGTGGGTATTGCTTCACTTGTCCCACCATATGCCAACTCTTACAGACCATCCTGCAATTTGCAAATTTGTGGAAACCCTATTCGCAATCGAGCTGCGTAATGTTGTCTTCGCATCTTCAAAGAAGTGTTGGTTCTAAATATTCTGGCCCTCTCATGCGTTCTTATATACCTCAATTCATGCCATGATAGCTCCTACGGATATCACAAGTTGGATAGGTTGCAAACAAAAGGCATGCTGACCAGAAAAAGTTGGGTCAACGAGCCCTTCACGAGATTATTTATGATCTTTATTATATGAAGTTACAAAGATCATATTTCTACATGCTTGCAATGATACAAACATTGAGATGCCTGGCTCTTGATCCTCTCAAGCAGAAATTGTCCTTTCTCTTGGTCCTGTGTTCCCAAACCGCCAAAGCAAAGAAACTCCCATATAAGCAAATTCTAAAAGCATCCCATGCTCTCTCTATCAAACCATGTTATCCCCCGCAGGCCGTCTGTTCGCCTCGAGATCCTTAGCGGCAGCCGCATCTCCGCCGAACATGCTGCACCCATTCGAGCCGCACGAGCAGTCGCCGCTGTTCGTGCACGCGGTGCTCGACGACTCTTGCCTGTACCGAACGTCTGGAGAGCCGTTGGAGTGTCGCGTGTCGCCGGATTTGAGATGGCCGCCGGAGCGGACGCTGCGGAGTTCTTCGAGATGTGCATGGCGCGAGTCGAGTTTGCGCGCGAGCTCGTGGTCTGGGTTTTGGGTTGGGTCGTTTGTGAAGTCGCCGTCCTGACCGGGGTTTGCCATTTCATATCTGTAGGGTGTTGTGTTAGCACGCTATCTGAAAAGCTGAATGTGATATTAGAAATCATCATGAGATGCCAGATTTTACTGATAGAGCAGCATCTGTAGAGACGTTAGGATGAGAATTCAGACTTACTCCATAAACTTAAAGAGCTTGAAGAACATGACCGCGACCACAGCACCGATAATGGGCCCGATGACATAGATCCAGTCAGTGCCGACAAACGTCTTGGTGACGGCAGCTGGGCCGAGCCATCGAGCGGGATTCAGAGCACCGCCGGTGAAGTTGACCGATGCCAACTCGCTGATGAACATGGCCAATCCGATGCCGACGGGCGCCAGGAACGTGGCGCGATGCTTCTCCTTGGCGAGCATGATGATCGCGAAGACGAGCATGGCAGTACAGACGGCCTCGATGAAGAGACCTTGGACCGTGGAAGCGCCTGACATGAGAGCGGCGCTCACTGTCATGGGAGTTGGGTACATTATGTCAACGAGCCAGGCCGCGACACATGCCGCTCCGCACTGCACCGCGCAGAGGAGAAGACCACGAGCTATTGTCACGTCTCGGAGGATGGTAAGGGCGATCGTGACCTAATGTCCCAGTCAGTTCCATGCTTTTCGAAAGAGGTCTGCAAAGTCACACTTACGGCTGGGTTGAAGAGTCCTCCAGAGATTCTGTAGAATACCCATGCTGGCATACGTTAGCATCTGCTCAATCCCGGAGTGTTGATGACCACGTACCATTGACCATGAGTGAGATTCCGAACGCAAATGATATGTACAGCAACCTAGTAGAGTTATACGCAGCACCACTGGCCGTCGCGGTATCCATCGATGTGGGATCGTTGGCACCCAAGTTCGCGATAGCCGTTCCAGCAAAGGCAAACCATAGGAAGAGAAACGTTCCGATGAATTCTCCGATGCCAGCTACCAAGTCTGTTGCGTTTGAATGTTAGCCTCTCGTCATGAGAAGTTGAGTATATGATTAGGGCTCAGTCGTAGAAGGAGGGAGATCACTTACGGTTCTTAGTATCTGACGACATGAACTGCGTCCATTTGCCACGCAAAGGGATCTTGCCGTTGGGTTTGTCATTTAGTGTTTGTTCGCGGTCTACCGCTGTTCGCGAGCTTGAAAAGGGTAGTAGGGGAGCCATTGTGTTGGCGAGCAGCAGGGTCGTCTAATAACGACGAAGACGACGATTTTTCGGACGATTTAAAACAAGTATGAAGAGAAGCTCAACCTTCCAGAAGGGCCAGACGCACACAATTGAATTCTCCATCTCAGCTCTGGAAATTCATCTTATTTTATTCATCTTTCATAACGTAGAATGGTGAAGTTGAGCCTCCAATCAAGGGAGCGCAGAATGAGTTTGAGACAACGTGAAGTCATTGTCACCTCACCATCATGGGAAGTTGCAAGACATATTGAGACCCTTGATAAACAAACGCCAATGAAGAAGGCGGGGAAGCAATCAAAGCCCGCTGTTGAAGAGACATGGGCTTGAGGCTTAGAAACAAGCAATAGGTGCATGAACGGTCGGAAATGATGTCCTTGACACTTTTCATGGAGACAAAAACGCCAGAACGAAGCCATGTTTCTGTTGTGCGAAGGGGTATCATTTTGCTCTCTATGTTTTGCATGACATATGCCGCGAAAACGCCCTTAGCTCTCTATTCTTTCCTAGTGATGCCTCGCCCTCTATTGATCTGCAACATCTTATCTTCACCACCACTGACGATGCCTACGTCTTTGTCCCACGCTACGCCAAAGACCTTGATGCCCTCTCCTCCGATTGGTTTCTTGCCGCTCTTGTTGCTCTCGCGCTCAATTACATAGACGGCTTCGCCTACCACTCCTCCTCCCTCTTCCATGGTGCCTTGTCTAGAACTGCGCAGATCCCATACTCTGCAAGTTCCATCATGGCTGCCACTAACCAAACCATAGTTGCTCTCGGGGTCTGGTGCTATACTAACAATCTTATTGGTGTGCCCGCGGAGGGTCATCACTTGTGTTTTGATGGATGAGACTCGCGGATCCAACAGCGTGATGTGTCGAGCGCTGGTTCCTGCTGCAAGAATTTGTGCGCTTATTCCAGGTAAAGCGGATACTGACAGTAGGGGGTGCGTCGTTGTTCTAGTGTCGACTGTGGTGGAGGTCGTGAGATCAATAGTCCGAATTGTGTGGTCTTGTGAAGCTGTGTATGCTACTGTAGGATCTAATGGATTGAAAATGACCTCACTCACTGGACCTGAGTGTGATGTATTGAGAGAGAGGGGTCCTCGCTGTGGTGTAGAGGTTGATGTGGTCAATTTTCGTCTCTTAGCAGTAGGTCCGGAGTTGATCAGTGAAGAGTCTACCGCTGGGGCAGAAGACTTTTGGGTCGTCCATAGCCCAACTGTACCATCACTTGAACCCGACAACACACGATGAGACGGACCATTTACCGCAATTGAGTCGACACTTCCTTTGTGACCGTACAGCTCCAATACCGGCTTCAAATCAGCAGAAAAATGATCCTCAGACTCTGCGTATTTCCATATCCTTATCGAGCGATCCAAACCAGATGATGCGATATGAGTAGGTGAAATGAACCGTACAGATTTGACGCTGGACGAATGTCCACCAGCACTATATGATGCAGATGTTGCAATTGCCTGCCCTGATTTGTCCCATACTCGTAAAAATCCATCATAAGAGCCTGTTACTATCCTCTCCAGTCCCTCTGCCACTGACTTTCCTCCCCATCCAGCTACCACGGAACTGCCCGACAGGACATCTAAACTACTGACCCAATCGTCGTGCTCGAAGCTGGTCTCGTATAGAGGCGGAATCAAGCTTCGCACGTACTGTAATGTCAAAGTGGTCTCGGAGGAGAGACCATTCGCAGTGAGATATTCCTCGATCGTCGTTCTTAGGAAAGTACCATTGATCAGAAAATCGAAAGGTATAGGTGAAGTCGTGTCGAGCATAGACTCGGAGTTGAGAATCTGTGATAGAGCATATCTGCGTACATCTATAGAACATCAGCAACCTGTAATAAGCAATATCGTTTCTGGCGCATACTGGTAGGAACGAGCAATTGTCTCTTGTCCTCTGGAAGCTCGATATCTGGAGAGGTAGTGGTGAAATGAACCTGGACTTGGCCAGTTGAGCCCTGATACTCTCCGTTTTCTGCCATCTTGAATTACCGGTGTGTCCAGAGGCTGAAAATTACAAATTTGCTAAGACTAGTTCTCGTGTCAAAGACTTCGATATAAATTTTGGACGGGCAAGAATTTTACGGAAGGCTTAAGTACCGGATGCGCACTTTTATATGCTTGGCACTTCTCGGTTGCGACAAGCTCGCTTCCGCCCCTTATGCTTTCCATTGACATTCGATATGGTACATACTCTGCTCTAATATGGGCAATTGGTCATGCTTGGAGTGCAAGGCTATTGCCCTGAATGAGCAGTTTACAAAAATTAACTCGTCCAGACGTATAGATTAAGACAATTTCAAAAATCTGAGAAACGGTACACATGGCTGATCAAGATTGCTCCTTGGGAATGGACAATATGAGATCAGTGTTTGCATGGAAGTCTCAAAGTTGCAAGGAGGGAGTTGTAAGAAGTACATCAGCTAAGATTGAAAGAGTGTCATTTAGTTTGATCTAACTTTTCAAGCCATGCTCTTTTCTGTGTATCTAGAACCTTTCCTTTTGTTCATTCTCAAATATGCAACCACAATGCCAACAATGACTGCAAAGAAAAGACCCTTTTGCAACCAAGTAAATCCATCCGCTGACTCGCTCTCGGTTTGTGAGTGCTCATGGCCATGAGCAGCAGCCGCTGTCTTCGCAGGCGCCGCGGCACCTCCACTGCTGATTGGTGCTTGCAATTCCTCCTCTCCAGGCTGGAATTCGGCATGTCCATATACTTTATGGAAAAGAAAGAATCAGCAACTCCCAATTAGATAAGATGATCAGAAATGCGCAAGAAGCGAAGTCGAACGTGCAGGATTGGGAGATTTATAGATCCACGTGGATACCTTCTTCTGGAACTGGGAGCTCGCCACTCTTTACGATCGTGACTGCGACCGTTGGCTTATCTCCTGGGTTCTTTTGGACGTTCTCAATCTTCTCGACAATGTCATAGCCCTCGAGGACTTCGCCAAAGACAACGTGTCTACCATCAAGGTGACTGTGATCTCATTAGCATTTGATTTTCCGTATATCTAAAGGAACGCTTACCCTGGGGTAGAGGTGGTAATAAAGAACTGAGAGCCATTGGTGTCCTTTCCGGCGTTGGCCATAGACAAGAGACCCTTCTTGGAGTGCTTCAACTTGAAGTTCTCATCTGGGAACTTTTCACCATAGACTATGGTAAATTAGTATACATCTGCCAAATATCAATTGCATGCACATACTCGACTTTCCGCCAGTACCATCACCTCTGGTGAAGTCACCACCTTGGATCATGAAGTTCTTGATAACACGGTGGAAGGTTGACCCCTCGTATCCGAAACCCTTCTCGCCAGTTGCCAAAGCTCTGAAGTTCTCAGCGGTCTTTGGAGTAGTCTTGCCATAAAGTCCAATGACAATCTTGCCTAGGGCTTCATCGCCGTGCTTGATGTCGAAGTAGACCTTGTGGGTAATCTTGGGACCTTTGACAGCTTCGGCAGTTTGGGCGAAGTAGACGAAGATGACGGTAAGGATGAGTAGTCCAGAGACTACAAGTCGGTGAAAGGAAAGCATTGTGATGAACTACTAGAATGCAAAACTGTTTACTAAAATATGAAAGTCAATTCGGGGAGGTACTTGAGTTATGTAGTGGAAGAAGAAGTGTTTCGGCTCGGACCTCAAGATTCGAGGGGAAGAGGGAGCTATGTTTCAAGGGTTGAACGAATTGGAGGGACCTGCAAGGTGGTCAGTTCCACAAAGGTGTGATCGATAGCCAAGAGATTTCGATCCTCTCCGCTCCTCTCCGCTCCATCCTATCTTTCCTCTAGCTCCACTAATTCGACCTTGGTGAATTTGAAGTTGTGAGCAACGAAGTACTGTTGGACTCAGCAAGAGAGGATTGTGTAGACGTGCCCAAGTCGCCACGATGGTATGAATCTTCTATATCGAGCTTGCTATGCATTAAAGCTTACACCATATTCAGGTTTTCTTACACGGGAACAATTTCTTCGACAACACCCTGCTCAAGGTTAGCAGCTTGACAATATACCTCGACGATCCTAGCATACTGACTTTGTTCCTAGAAAGCGCTCCAAACGTTCTATGGCATCGGCACGCAGCACTCATCGCGCATTCTCGCGAAACATCACATCTTCCCACGCGCTCGAGTCGGCGACATGGACAACAAAACGATAGCTGCCCTCACAGCAGACTTGTCAAACATGACAATCGAGAACGAATTGAGGCGGCAGGTCAAAGATAACATCAGCCGATTGAGGGATATGGGAACATATAGAGGTAGAAGACATGCTATGCATCTGCCCACTAGAGGACAGAGGACGAGAAGCCAGGTATGTTTTTGATATGATGGATGTGCAATGGTATAGGGAAAGGCTAACATGGGATAGATTGCAACCGCGAGAAAGCTCAACAAGATTGATCGACGTGGTTAGGTGGTGTAAGAAGATATTGTATAGAGTATTATGCATCGACTGGCGCTTGGGATCATGTATATGAATGTAGAACTATTGGTCAAATAAAATGGTATACCCTTTCCATACATCTCTGTGTGCTCTATTCCTTCTTCATACCTACTATACATGATTTTGGGCAGCATTACCAGCATTACATCAACGTTCTTACCGACCCATTGAATTCACGAACTCGACACGTGAGGATTATCGTAATATACACTCCTCGATTGCATCTTGATCCGTCATTCAAGCAGTTTTCGCCTCTTCCATGGTGTCTCCTCGTCTTCCTCCAACGACTTCCTCTCATGCTCACAACTAGTACGTTGAGACGTGTTTCCTCCAGATGTATTGGAGGCAGGATCTCCGAAGCCGATGAAGTCGTCTCCAAGTTGTCCGGGGCCACTAGCGAAGTCAGTCTATGTTCATGATATCAAACAGAACTTCCCAAAAATAGCTAGCATACCAATCAATTATGGCGCTGCCTCCGATGTACTCTTCTTCAGCAGGAATTTCACCCCTAGCTGTTCTCCTCTTTTGTCTCTTTGAGAATGTCTCTAACGTATTCGTACGTCCCTTCACTATCTTTCGTTCCTGACGTGACAATTTCTTTTGACCTTCAAGTATGCTTTGGTTTCTTCGTACTTGAACAGTAGGCTTGTGTAGGTCTCTGATTATGATCCCAACATCGCTGCTGGCGTCAGAGTATAGATTGTCTTCATCTGTCACGTTCTCTGTGTCGATTGCCTTAGCATCTGCACGCTTGTCAATTCTCTGTTTGATTGTAGGACCTGTCTTTATCGGTAGCGATTTATCATCACCTTCGTGGACTTTTTCGTCGGTTGTCACATATCTACTCATCGCCCGATCGACTTGTGCTGGAGAGACGATCAGAACGCGAGATGGAGGATCACCAGATTTGAAGTCATTCTTGAGACTCTGCTTTCGAGAATCTGGATTTCCTGAGCATATCTTGTTCTCTATCTTCACCTGTTGCCGGTTCAGATCTGCCATGTTTCGTCCTTTGTAGTTTCGTTGTGGCTTGCAATATATTGCTGTCGATGTCATATCTAGTTTGTGAGACTACCTGATCATTCTTGATGGAGAAACGCCTTGTAACCACCTCAATATCAATGCCAAGATAGATGTTCGAGCTCTGGAAGTCGGGAGGTGAATCAACCTCATGCAGTCTTGATTAAGAGACACGTGAACGTCTATTAACTGTCGCTAGATATTTCTGATCGACGTTAATGCGAATACAACTGCTCGAACATTCTTGATCCTGATCAGAAGACTACTAGAATATATTGTACAATGATAAATGACGATCAATAACCAGTCTTTCCAGTAACAACACCATAAGCACCACCACCCTTCCCAAACATCTTCTTTAAATCCTCCACGATATCTTGGGGTTGTTCCTAGATAACATCAGTCAAGCTGTCAGAATAAATTGGAAGAAGAAACCTACCCAAGCACCAAAATGACCTCCTTTCTCACTCTCCCCAATCAACACCACTCTTCCCATACCACTCAACCACCCCTTTGGCAAACTAGCCAACTCCTTTGGGAAATACCTGAATCCTAAAGGCTGATTCACCCACCCTTGCAATCTCTTCGTCGTCCACACCTTATCATTCTTCGATTCCTTGTAAATATTACCAGCAGCTCCAGCTCCAGCATCAGAGAACCAGTAGATGGAAATCCAGGTTAAGATCTCGTCATCCGTCCACGGATAGTCATCGGTCCAGATATCGAGTTTCTCGTAGATGAATGCGAGGAGTCCTATGGGTGAGTCTTGCAAGGAAAAAGCCACGGTAGTAGGTTTGGTTGAGAGAAGTGCTAGATAACCTGTATCGAGACCTTTGGCTGTGCGTTGGGCGTGAGCTAGGTCAGCTGCTTCTCGGGGGGTGTAGAAGTAAGAACCCAGAGCATGCTTGAAGAGTGAGGTTGCAGCAAGGATGGGGCTTGCTGTAAACGACGGGAATGGGGCGTATGGCCAATTTGTGTGGAGTGCTTTGACATGTTTGGGATATAAATGTCCAAGAGCTCTGTGTGTCATCAGTATCGCCAGTGACATCTCGAAGGAGAAGATTTTACCTGGTGATAACAAAACCCCAGTCTCCTCCTTGGGTCACATATTCATCATAACCAAGGGCTAGCATGAGTCTGTGAAGTGACTCGGCATACTGAGGGATCGCAAAGCCTCTCTATTCAGTATTAATATGTGATATGGCAAGTCTGATATTGAGATCGTACCTTTGATATGCCGGAACTAAAGCCATAATTAGGCAATGATGGCGCAACAATATCTGAGATATCTTTAGCACCCTCATAGTCATGAGATCCTCAGCATACTCACGAAAAGCAGGCCCCTCTCCATTGTCCTTTAGCAAAGGTAACAATTTCGTAACCTCTAGAAAATTTCCTGGCCCTTCCCCACGATCAGTCTATGTCCATGGTCTCAACACAACCAAAACTCACAGCCATGAACAAACAATAATGGAATGGCACCCTCAACAGCACTCTTTTGATGAATGAAATGCATGTCCACTTCTCCAAATCCATCAACCTGAACCAGGGTCTTGAAGTGCGGAAGCTCGTTAAGACGAGCTTCTTGTTTCTTCCAATCGAATCCATTGCGCCAGTATTCTGCAAGTTGCTTGACTTTTGGGCTGTGTTATTTATCAGTATCCTCACAATCAAGAACGATAGATGTCTAGATGAAAGGCGAGAGCGAAGAAAGGGTAGAACATACACAGAAGCACCATATTCTGTTCCAGCTTCAGGTTCGGTGGGGAAATCAGCCAATTCGAGTTTCTTGTGGAGTTTCTCAATCCTTGCATCTGAGATGTCGATTTTGTAGGGACGAATAGGTGCCATGATGCCTCTTCCTTTTAGTCCACCTAAAAACAAACAGATGGCTACGCGCCTTTAACCTGAGGGAATATTCTAAAGTTCTAAAGAGTTCAAATGTGAAGCATGTGAGAATGGCGGCATCCTGAACTCTTCTTGTAGAAGTACGTGCTTGGCAAGGTCGGTATCACCGACCGAGGAAGATGCAAGGGTTGCGGTCCCATAGTAAGCTCTTTTGCGTCATGCGATTTGGGTTCGTATACGATTATGACAGCTCTTAGCTCTACTCCTTGGATACCAACAGGTTTTGGAAGGAGTATGGGAGGCGTTATCTATCCTGGGCAGATTTGCAATCAAGGCCTGGAAGGATATCTTCATCAGTGTCCTTCAGGGCTGGTTTTGCGTTGAATATATGACTTGGGAACGTTGGAATACAAGTGTTCTATTGCGAACTCAGTTCAACGATGATGTTTAACAATCCTAGTAATCTCCCCATACATGTAACAAGCCATATTTGGGCCTCTTCCACATTTTACATCTCTTCTAGCATTACCATCTATTAAGCTCGCACGACTCGGAGCCAATTAACCATCCTGAAGCCTCCATGAAGAGCACTCTATCTTAACAAATGATGCTGTAATCTTAACGCCAGTCCATGATACCAAGATTCAATGCTCCTTTCCAAAATCCTACTCCAACAAATACAATGCTTCAAACTCAGCTCAATAACAAACTAGAACCTATCATGACGGCTAGTTCTGTGGCTCTGATACTGCTGAGGTGCATCAAACATCTCATCCAAATATGCTGAGGGCGGTCGCTCATGACTTGCATGGTTTCGACTAAGATTTAGGGTACTTGAGCTTTGCATTCCAGGCTCATCCGCATAGACGCCAGGACTCTCAGGAGGACTAGGTCCCATACTTCTTGCTCGGGTATATCCCTGTGACTGCCGTGCAAGATTTGATAGCGAGATTGCTGGTCCTTGGCCCAGTGAAACGTGAGATTGGTTGTTCCCTGGTGTAGATGCTCCAGCTGCATAATAACCTGCAGGCAAGTAATTTGAGCCGCGATTCCCAGCGGTTTGCATCGCTGCTCCTGCAGTTGGCGAGAAGAATAAGGACGAGGCCGAAGCTGCACCTGGTGCCATTGATGGTATATGGGATTTCCTACCCGATTTTCCGACACTTGCCGAAAGATCGAGCATTGAATCTCGCTCATGATACTTGGGATATACAGGTGCCGAGTTTTGCCCAAATAGCGCCTTTGTATCTGTCATTGATGTGTGTTGTGACGCACGCTTCACAGATCGATGGAGAGACCATGCAACGAGTGCTCGCCAAAGGAGGACACTCATTGCAAAGAAACCCAAGATAGCTCCGACTGCAATAAAGACAGTTCCTTCAGGAAGCGAGCTCGTCTGCATGTATGGTGCACCTGCATTAGGTGGCACAGAAGCTGGAATGATTTTGAATGCACCACTCAATGTTGGTAGACCTGACGGAAGTCCAGCATCATCATCATCTCCATCATTTGCGCCAGTGATTGTTGGTACTGCTGCAGATCTCGTGTCTGCAACACCACCTGTGATTACAGTTGTGGCCGATGCCGTCCTTGATGGTCCATTTGTGATAGAGCCTGTGGTTCGAACACTACCGGTAGCAGCGGCTTCTGACCTTGACTCCCTTGCTGCAGATTCTGACGCGATTGCGCTCGAAAGATTTGGAAGACCAGTGAGCTGAGCTGATGACACAGCCAAAAGCAAAGACCCCGTCAGGGTCAAGGGCAAGGAAAAGCGCATTGTTAGTAGATGTATCTAAAGTGTGAAATTGAACAGACAAGTCGCCAACCAGTATCTGTTGACGAGCTTGTGATCAGCACTGGAGAAGCGCCTTCTGATAAGAATTGTGGAAGGATAATCGACGAGTAGATGGTTTCGAGCTCGTGGTTTCACAGTACTTGTAGGGCAGTGAGGCCAACGCAATCAGGGCTTAGGAGCAGCCAATATGGTCGACGTGCTATCGATAGAGATAATTCCGTATATAATACCAAAAATATGCTGTTTCAGAAGCCTCCAATTTTCTTACTCGTCGTTGGTCGAAGTTGAAGAAGAAAGACTGCTATTTGTTGACGTCTGGCAAAGAAGGAGAACAATGGACGACGAAGAAAACAAAGCGAGGTTGTGAGTAACGAATGAATGGGCGTATATGTACGGTATACGAATATCTGACCGAGAGAAGGATGCGAAAATAGAAGATGTTGTCGATGTCGTGTACTGTTTGAAGAAGAGAGGAAAAAGGGAGAGTCGTCGTCGTCGTCGTCGTTCAGTGTCTCCCCTTCCTCCAAGCAAAGATCGCCGCTCGTGTTGTGACGGACTAGGCCCGCAATTTTGCACGAAGTCAACCCTTAGAGAGGGAGACTTGGCGGTTGTGTTATTTTTACCACGGCAACATCCCTGTCGTAAAAAGTTATTTGCCCCACACGTATTGCGAAGATGCTCAACTGCAGATAGACGTTATCAGACTGCAGAAGTTTACAGCTCCTGATTGTCGAATACGCAGGAGAATTGGTCTGTCCACAACTCCCTCGATCCAGGCAACGTCTCCCATCTATAGACATCGTGTCAATAGAGGACTCGGCAGCTTCAAAACCCAATTCAGCACAAAGAAGCAACAACCACAACCATGGGACAGGCGAAACGAGTGCGCAAGTTTGGTGCTGTCAAGAGAATTATAGGTCAAAACGATGCGCGACTGAAGAAAAATCAAGCAAAAGGCGAGGAGGAAGCGAAGAAGAAAGACAAAGCTTCAGAGGTTGTGCGAGAAGTGTATGTCTACGCCATGGTCGAACCTTTCGCGCTCAATAGCTAACACCTGGATAGTCCTCAAGTCTCGTCTGCGCTGTTCTTCCAATACAACACTGCTCTCGTTCCTCCGTACTCTGTCCTGATCGATACGAACTTTCTATCACATACGTAGGTTCATTTGGTATACCAGGATCGCATGTACATGTGCTAATCTTCCTTGTAGTGTGCAGCGGAAACTTCCGCTCCTTGAGACACTCATGGATACCTTCTATGCGAAATGTTTTCCGATCATCACGTCCTGTGTCATGGCTGAGTTAGAAAAGCTTGGTCCCAAGTACCGGATTGCGCTACGAATAGCTAGAGATGAGAGATGGGTCAGATTGCAATGCGATCACAAAGGAGTCTATGCAGATGACTGCATTGTGGACAGAGTTCAGAAGTCTAAGATTTATATTGTGGCAACAAATGATAGAGATTTGAAGAGGCGTATTAGAAAAGTGCCCGGTGTGCCGATTGTGAGTGTGGCGAGAGGAAAATATGTGGTTGAGAGGTTACCAGATGCTCCTGAGAAGTAGAGCATTGTCTAAACATCATGTCTCATGGTTCACTGTTGTGGTGAAAATGGCGTTGGCTGTTGGTATGGTATGGGGCGTTTAATGATGCATTGCTCGGAGTTTGGGAATACCACTTTCGAGATGGAAATGTATGCTTTCCACCAAAGCACGTTGTGTCATTTAGATTCTAAAGGACGTTCTTGTTCAAAACTACAATTAGAACAATCTTTTTCTACCTCAATAGAATGTTCACAATCTCTATATCTTATCAAAGTGTGCCTCCTCATATGTGCCTGTGGAAATACTTATTGAAGTGTTGTAGCTTCGCATTGCTATCGACTAGACCTGCTCGTCAAGCATCAAGACCAGTCATACACTTTAAGCTCATATGCACATCAAATCATCCATACGCCACATGTTAAGAATATACGATGGGGTTGTCCAATGCTCGAAACAGCTGTTTATGCCATAATTTCTTGTCTTATCATGACAGTCAAGAAAACGCGCTACACAATTTTACAATGATTCAACGATCATACAATCCATTCTGATCCCACCAGTTGTATTATAACGCAACCTCGATGATTTATTGAGCTTTCTTCTGTGCTTGCGGGCCCATTTCCTTCTCAAATGCACCATACGATACCTCCAAGCTTGCAATAGCATTAAGACCGACTCCCAGTATGGACAAAAGAATGACACCAACGAGCAGTCCCATAAATAAGCCTTATGAAAGAGTTAGTGTAATCTTCGCAAATCTGCAGTTGCACACGAACCTGGTGTTAGGAATTGATACTTCTCAAAGAGAGGTCGTGGATCGGCAGGGCCAGTAGAATTGCGTTTCCTGGCGTAGAGGTTACGCTTCAAATCCATATGCACAGCATCATCGAAAATGGCTTCATATACGGGGTAATCCTCGTCTTCCTCCACATTGGTAGCAGGAGTTGAGAGCAAGATGAAGGTGTAGCTGTGATGAGTTGCCAAATCCTTCAGGACATTGGCCTGTAGTCCGGGGTCTGTTACAGACCCATTAGCATTAACCCTCGTGACCCAGGACATTCAACCATATGGTAGAAGAGCGCTACTACGTACCACTCTTTCCCAATTTCTTCTCGCTGTCCGTCCATCCACCAACAGCAACCTCCCACTCCTTAGTGGCCATCTCTCTTGCGCCATATCTGGCTCTATCCACGAACTTGTTATCCACCACGGCGCCACACTTCTCCTCCACAAGCTTCACCAGTTCTTCTCTGTCCCCAGCCTTCAAGCCCACGACTTCTGATACAGCCAAGCTAGATTTTGTGGACTTGTCATTCAAGAGATTTCTGAGGTGGGGAGAGTTGCGTGCTAAAGACGAGGAGGTGAGTTCTGGTTGGGTGACAATGTAGTATTTCTCGGAATCGCATTTGCTGATAACGTCTTTTGCAGCCTGCAGTACGGATGATGACGATTGTAGTTGTGCTGTTGAGACAGACGACAGCGAATCTGGGAATCTATCATGTAGGAGTTAGTTTCAGCAGAGAGATCTTGCGTAGCTTTGGATGTTGAGATTGCTACTACAGCCAGCAACTACATACTGTTTATTTGAGATCATCAAGAAAGGACTAGTGTTCTTGAATGCATTTGCAGAAGCAGCACATGCTGCAACTGCTAGTATCGAGAAATGCATTTTATTGTAGTCGTTGTGCGGTGAAGAATGCAGATGGTTCTAATGTCGGCGCAAGGCGAGGATGATGATGATGTCCCAGAGCTCTGTCCCAGCAAGTGATTGCAGCACTTAGGCTTGGCGCTACTCGAAGATTGCAAGGCTACCCAAAAAATATTCCCCAGGACATGCGACATACGATGCTCTATGTAAACCACAAAACTTCTTGATTCTGCCCCCAGTTCATTCCCGATGGCTACTTCATTTATTGAGCCAGGGATTTTCAACAACCCACGTCCAAAGAAAAGTGTCTTACCTCCTCCAAACAAGCGGAGAAGAATAGACCATAAAGTCGAGGAGATCTCGTTCGATGATAGTAAGAGGGAGGATTACTTGACTGGGTTTCACAAGCGCAAACTCCAAAGGATCAAGAGAGCGCAGGAAGAAAATGAGAAGAAGGCCAAAGAAGAGAGGCGGCAGATGCGCAAACAGGTAAACATACTGATCACTATCTTAAGCGGTAACTCTGACTACTGCACCTCTCATAGTTACGAGAAGAGAGGAAAGAGGAACTAGAAGAACACGTCGAGGCGGTCAATAAAGCATTACGGGAGGTTGGTGGCAGTAGCTCAAAGGGTTTGGAGGATGAGGATGACGTTTGGGGAGGGATTGAGGAGGATGAAGAGGATAAGATTGTTCTACCATCAGTAGATCACGAGGAAGAATATGTTGATGAAGATCGATATACTACCGTCACTGTGGAGGCTGTGGATGTGACCAAAGATGGACTGCATAGAGTTGCAGATGGTGAGGATGAGGTTGTGGAAACTAAGACGAAGAAACATGAACCTAACGAAGATGAGACTAAGCTGAAGAAGAAATGGCCGAAGAAAGAGAAGCCTAAGAAGTTTAGGTACGAGAGCAAGCTGGAAAGGAGGATCACTCGTGGTAAGCAGAAACATGGCAATAGAGCCAAAGCTGATGCCAGGAGGGATCGGTGATGATACAAATATTGTAAGCAGTTAGCAATAGACATGATTGATCAAACTTTCTATATTGATATCAACATCTCGCTACCCATGACATGGTGACTTTGCCAATTTCAAAATGCTCAAGCGCTCATTGCCTCCTCCGATTGCCATACACGCTCACCTAACATAACTTCAATAGAGACACGAGCATTAACTTAACTGTAGACCGTTAGTCATTGACCTTCTTGACACGCAAAACTCTTACATGTTTCCAATCTCCTGCTGGAAGTCCTCAAGCTCCTTCTGAACAGCAGCGTATTTCTTTGCCATTTCTTCGTACTTGGTCTCCCATTGATCGCGGTCTTGCTCCAGAGCTTGGACTTTACGCTCAAAATGGCCGGCCTTCACATCGGTCTGGCGGAGTCTGTAATTGATTAGCAGGGGAGGTCGGTTTTCATGCATGGCCGAATTGAACTGACTTGTCGTTGGTCTCACGGAGATTTTTGTCAGCTTCCTCAGCCTCCTCCTCAAGTAGCTGAAGTCTTCGTTGAAGAGTCTCGTTTTGTGTGATGGCATTTCCACTCTCACCCTCACGCTCCTTGTGATCCTTGACGTGACCCTCCAGCTTTTCGACTTCGGCCTCAAGTTGTGTGTTCTTGTGTTGGAGTGAAGTAATCTCATGCTCCTTCTGGAGGTTCTCCTGTTCAAGGGTCTTGATAGTCTTTTGCAACTCCTCAACCTTCGCAGAAGCCTCGTCGGCTTCGATGCGAAGAGAGTTCATTTTCTAGCATAATTTGTCAGTCTTCAGAAACAAAGCCTGTCAGTAGAATGGCCTTGGAGCAGATGTATCGAGCTTCATGGTTGTCTTTCTACCCAAATGGCGGGGTGGTTCGGGGAAGATTCTACTAACCTCCTTGATACGATCCATGTTGTCTTTAATTATAGAGTATTTCCTTGGTGGGTCGTGATTGGAGAAGTGGTATGAATGCACGATTTGCAGTCGCAAGTACGTTTGAGGAGGAAAGACTCGATGGAATAATTGTTGGAGTTGGATGAAGCTGCGATGGTGAATGCTAGTCGTGAGGTTGGTCGTCGACCTCTAGTTCAGCCAAGAAGCACTTTCTTGATATCCACACTAACCGACTTCGTCTTGGCAAGCTTGTTGTGAAATATATGCAGAATGAAGCAGTCGTAAAATTCAATTACAAGATCGGGACAGAAGATGTCCTATGTTGTTTGAAAGTTCCTGTTCTTATGAGATTTTGCATTAAGATGAATGATTTCCCCTTTCCTTTATCATAATGTTTAATGATGCTCTATGAGTTTATATGCACCTTTACCATACTACCGACGGTAGTCCGAATATCGACATGCTTGCTTCAACAATGTAGGTTTGTAATGGTCTTAGAATGAATTGAAGACTGATTGAGTGCAGTCATGTAACCTATATGTATTCGTTTGCACATTTCGCTTGCTAAGACCTTGTTCCATAATAGGAGGATGCTTCATCACGAGACGTTGTTTCTGGGAACCTATATTTCCTCCCTCTTATTGATGTTCAGCTAATTACCCAACCTACTCTTACACGTATAAAATGTGGTATCTTCAAGTACGCCAATTCAATCGAGCCAATCCCAAATATTCGCCTGGGCACCAAAGCACTATCCCTCCGTCTCGAACGGACTCAAAGCATTAGAAGAACAACAACATTATACAGTCAAAGTATGTGATGCTACTACAATCCGAGTGTCATCACAAATTCTTCCTCGTTATTATCTAGTCTCTTCAACAACTCAGAGGCTTCACCTCTAAAAATTGGTTCAACGCTTTCGTCATCTGCATCAAAAGCTGTCAGCCATGGCAGTCGCTTGGATTCCCGTTCCTCGTGTTGTGCGAAGCGTGCAGGCG
>Ga0181470_100018_pt1 | contig 31506 bp, 33 predicted proteins | sample InSIn5SAF170_FD_119082 | JGI IMG/M metagenome (GOLD analysis project Ga0181470, IMG submission 119082) | Clean room microbial communities from NASA Spacecraft Assembly Facility at Jet Propulsion Laboratory, Pasadena, California, USA -... ...
GGATGCAGGCAGCATGCACGTTCGCGGTTGACGAGCCGTGCAATCTTTGCTGAGAAAGGGCAGCATACACCGGACCGTCTTGGAATGCTTCCGGTCGATTTAGGTCAGACGATCTTAGAAATTCCACAGGTTTTCGACAATGTGTCAGATGCAAGACGTACGATGGAATATATCCATTTCTGGGGTTTGCCATACTTGCAGCCCAAAATTCTCATGTTTAAGAAGGAAGATCGTGAAACGGAAGTCGACTCAACTACGAAGCATGTTTGTGAGGTATTGCTAGGCCAACTATATAAGGTCAAACAAGCCTTTGCGCCTGTTCTGGAAGAAGCATCGAAGTTGCCGAAACAGAGCAAAGAATACAAAGCAATAATCATCACCCACAACTATTGTCTTTCTTGGACACTGTTAGTCACACAGATCTACCTGCGTGGGTTGAAGGGACAAAAGACCAAACTCAACGAAATGGCTGTAGAAGTCCTAAAGCATAGTAACTTCATCATATCGCAACCAGACTTCTACCACGGGTTCGTTTTCGAGCATGAAATGCTTTCCACACTATTCATTGTGGCTACATCACCTGTTAACAAGGAAGTCAAAGATACTGCTTTGGAAATGCTTGCTAGTACTGTTCCGAGAAGAGAAGCTGGTTATGATAGTTCATTCTTGCTTCAGATTGCGAAAGATCTCGTCGCCTCCGAGGAAGCTTGATGGCAAATCTCTCCACGCAGAACAATCGCTATTTAGCAACAATGAATTTTTATTCTCTCCGCCACGAACTATGTTCTTGCGAGGAACGCATACATCTACAACGTTCGCTAGTTCGCCACTGTCATCAAGCTCTTGGATTCTGCAAGCTGTACAGGTCTATTGGAAGATCTGGCAGTTGTGACCCTTATTGCGGATGCCAATCGATATCTATCAAACCAGCCATCTGAGCAGTTGGTGATTGAGCAAGAAATGTGAAGCAATGTGGAGGGGCGTTGCTCGAGAAGTGTACAGTCGCTAACAGCAAGGAAAACTTGTGAAGTTGAGCTCCGTATTAGACGATTTGAATTAGAGCGTGATGAGTCCATTGCTTGATCCGAGGCAGCTGTAGCCGAGCGAAGTGGAGCGAAGTGGAGCGAAAAAAAGCTGCGGACACTTCCGAACTGAAGCCGATTTCGAATTCTACTGTACAAGTCTCCATTTGTGTCTGGTGTTGTTTCCCTGATCATCATGTTCAAGGGGAACAAGAACTTATTGCTTTGGGCAGGCTCTTTTATTGCTCGACCTGCGGCATTCCACAGCTCTGATATGCCCACAGCTATTCCTCATCCCGCATCTTTGTGCTCAGACTTTATATCCACTCAACAGATATCTCCTTTTTCTCCAAAGGCACTACGCAGATATATTCGAGGTACTACGAGGTTCTGCCGAATATGATGAAAACCCAAACTACACTCAAACCACGTGAATTCTCGAGCGTTCCTGACTCGGGATCGAACAAGGAGTAGAATTTCAGTACATACCACATGTTCACAACGTAGGAGAGTCACTTCTGGGTACTGCAGCCTTAGTAAGTGGGGAAGCTCTGTTACATTCTGGGTCATAATCAATTGTACTCCTACAGGCTTGCTTTTGCGGGTCTATGCTATTTCTATCATGAGAAACGTATCACCGGTATTTTTGAAAACCAACTTCCCTATTGTTCTGCTCAAGTACATCAGTGGCATGGCATTTCTGCGACCACTCTCAATGAGGTCCTCCAAACAGAGGCTTCTTGCCTACCTAGACATGGATCTAGAAACATATGACCTAATGGCGGTGAATTGGCATTTCGTGCACTATCGGAGATTAAAGACGGTGTGTCTCATATGTCGAAGTGAAGAATGGAAATGGATTAACAATTACTTCATAGATTCAGGAGACGAGACCAAGGATGCAGAAACCATAGTTGTGTCCCATTACGGGGTGCGTCCCATCACACAGGGACAGACGTTAGAAAACAAGATATCAGAAGGTAGTCTGACAGTCATGTCTAAGAAGCAGGGAAGATACCGAGACTAGCAATGTCTGAAGTGGGAGTGGGTACAGGCATATCAATTCGAGGTAAATCAATGTTCTGATTTGGAACCATTCTCATTCAGTTGCGTCTTATTTGTGTTTTGTGTCTATCAATGCAGTGATAACACAACACAAATTCTATGTGTTTCAAATCTGGTATACTACTGTATACGTTTCTGTTGTAACTGTTTCAATATTAGTAGATTGCTGTTACTGTATTAGTAGCGAATCTCACATGATAACAATTCTGAAGTTTCAGTGGGCGAGTTGCTAAGGCGAGGCCAGCCAATAATCATAGGTGTGGACTATGTTACACACAATCCGAAAATGAAGCCGATTTCGAACTTCACTATATATTTGCGACCACTTTGACAGATCCAATTCATCCTCGGTATCGTGATAGGCGTTGTTTTTTCTTCCAGAATCTGGCTTGTGCACTTACGAAAGAATAATATGCGATGCCGGTGATTGAAGACCTCGGAATTTTGTTCTTAGCATGTTATCCATTTATACTTAGTTAAAAATGTACCTACTTAGTTCACAAATATGGTAACACCATTCAACGTATGCTTAAAAATCATTTTACACCAATAACTTGGTGAGACGCCACCGACTCTCATCAGACAGTGGTAGTGCGTGCTGCCCTTACAGACACCAACGCTGTTTCTACAGATGCTAACAACAAAATTGTACCTAAATTGAACAGCGTGTGTCTGGCAGAGCTTCGAGACTTCAACAGTGTGACTACTGATGTTAACACGAAAGGCTTGTCCTTTCGTAACAATCAGCATATATAGCCAATAGGGTACATGTCTTCATATTTTACATGCGGTTCAGAAAGACCATATCGTAATATAAATTACATCTTCACCCTGCATCTGCCTTTGCATCAACCAGAATTTCTCTCAGCTCCCAGATTCATTTATCCAAGTCATCCTAATACATTCATTCTCCACTGATTCTTCACACAATCTTCTCACTCCACGCCTTGTCACCACCCAGTTTTCAGAATGATCGACACAACAAGCTTTACCACAGTGGCTCTCACTAGCCCTCAAGGAAGCTTAACGGAGCCACCCTCCCCTGCTGATCGTGTCAAGGATATCACTTCCCAAATGATCACGGGATATCGTGAAGCAGAGAAGGTTCCCGCGCCATGTGCGAAGCAGATTGCAGCTAAGTATGAAGCTTTGAACAACGAGAAGAAGGTTGAGAAGCTGAGTGAGAGACACGAGAAGAAATTGTATATGGGTATGACTTTGACGGAGTGGTCTGCGCGGAGAGGATAAAGAGTATACATGACCGAAGAGAGAGCGGGATTGTGCGTTTATTGTTCTCGGAAGAGAGGAGAGAAGATATGATAAGTTGGGCTCCTACTATATGTTTCGATTGTCTAAGCTAAGTGTATTTTTAAGGAGTGGAAGGGTTAAAAGACAATTAGTTCATGATCAATAGGATCCACGTTAGAAATCTGTTGGTGGAAGTGCTATTCGAGAAAAACTACATCGGAGTCAGCACATTCTAGTTATGTAAATTGCGGTTTCCGAAAGGTTAGTCTTTTATCTCCATCTCTCTCAAGAACGAAAGAGAGCTTCATTGTCATCATAACAGCTAGATTGTGATGATAAACTTTGTATATGTTTCTATGGACTATTATTCGCCAATCCTAAGCGAGGTAAACAAATCCGGCACATTATTCTCTTACCCTTATATCTGCTTTTCATGTCTTATGAATTTACTCCAGACGAGAATTTTATGGACAATCGAGGCAACTTCCATACTTTGCTCTCGATCAGGCAAACATTGGCTGTTCCTCTGTGGCAAGGCACATTTCACGCTCCAGATTGCAGGGTTTGTGGAATGTGCATACTAGGTACAAAGATTGCACGGCTCGTCAACCGCGAACGTGCATGCTGCCTGCATCCGTGCTTAAATAACCTAATCGGTCAACGTATCGAGATCCATGCTGTGCAGGAAACATCAAACCCATGCCTGGATGAGAATTTGACATGCTTGTAAGTTACGTGAATACCCTTGAACCGCCAAGGATTCATACGAAGCTTGCAGCATGTTTAAATTGAACTTACTGCAGAGAGTTGTGACCGAGTGGGCGGAGCAAGAGCAAGAATCAGAAGCTTATACCTACTGTATATAAGTGTAGCGATGTCTTCCATCAAGCGATCAAGTCTACCTAATTGCTTGTTTGACAATCTTGCCACGATCTAAGTCTTGTTCAACATGCTATTCCTATCAAGCCTCAGTCTACTGCTGGCTGCGACTCCGGCCTTCGGTCAATCGCTCAACCCATGGAGGCAAAGAGTGTTCCTGGGCTGCTGCGGCTCAGAAGAAATTGTAGATGGTAACCCAAACACAGTTTCCAGAATTCGTGGAGGACTTCCAGCACAACAGTCGCTTCTTTTTAATTTTAAAGAAACGTATATTGGTTTCTACATCCTGTCGTCCGGTAACTACATCACAGACTATGACATTGTTGCAATCGATGTTGAATGGAGAGAACGCGTTGTTGGTCGAGTGACGGGAGCAACATCCAACTTTACCGCCGTTAACTTCTACGATGCGGATGGCTATCCAGAGATCTTCTCAGACATAATATACCTTCGCGTCTACGGTATCAACGGTAACTATACTGCTAATGTGAGTTTTCTCTTGAGCCCTGTACAGTACTATACTGACGGCAAGACAGAGTACTGCTACTGTTAACGAAATTTGGCCCATCTATCGAGATGAAGAGATCGTCTATCCACCAGGACAAACAGCATCCCCATCACCGACTCAGCCAGGTGCAACAAGCATATCAACACGCACAACGCCAACGCCAACAGCAACAGGATTGAAACTGAACAGATGGCCCGATAGACCAGGAGTCTGGGCAGGAGGCTCTCAGAATGCCGAAGTGGTGACTGACCAGAACTTAGATACAGTATCTGAGAATGGGCTTCTACAAGGCGACGCAGGTGCATGGCTCTTCCTTTCCCATGGATACTTCAACAATCTTGCTGGTATTTACGTTGTCTCTGGTGGTGTTAACAAAGAAGATAATTTCTTAGAGGCTTACCATGTTGTCATGCGCAACGTGGATACCTTTGAGTGGCATGAGGTATGTCGTGTCACAGGTGCTTCTTCGAACTTTACAGTCTGCCCATTTGTCGACGAAAGTGGAAATAAAGGCTACACTTCTTGGGTAATGGAGCTCTATCCTGATCGTCTGAGCGGATTTGGTGCTCGAGTTAGGATTCATGAGGTGTATCCCATCTGGGCTTCCGACTACATTGTTGATCCTGAAAAGGTACCAGGTGGTGTTTATGGAGAGAAGAATACACAAGCTAGATTGCTCTGATCATTTGTGAGGATGTCTAGAGATAGTGGTAGCATCTGCTTCGTTCAAAGAAGCGATGATAAACATTCTACACAAGATCAGCTTCATTGATCGGTTTGTGTACACACATAAAGGTATCGCACATGTATGACCTGGAAGTATGTAACATGATCCAGACATGCGCCGGATACAGTATATGTAGAGGTTCGTGATCTGGCTGCTAGTAATGAATTGAAGCATAGGATCACATCACAATATCAACTGTCTAATGTGTTGCATGAGATCTTCTGAAACAGTGTTATCACTTCTGATAGAGATCCAACAGTGAGAAATTCTTCCCCAATGCACTGTATCATGTTACAAAACCTCCACTACGAGGAAAGTCTCCTGGGAGAAACTATTTGTGACCCCCAACAGACACCCCCACATTCCTATGCTCCAGGCTCCTCGGTTCGCTAAAAAAGCAACTCCATTGACGCCATAACTGCACCCCAGACTTGCACTGAATCATGTAAAATTCCAAACGCATCAACATCATATCATAGTCACGACCACACGAAATTTTTCCACGTTCCTTCATTCATTTGCTCCCTACTCCCCTCTTCAATGCGACGATGACCTCCCCTCCCGAAGCAGAAGATTGTCCCTTCTGCACCATAGCCCACACCTACCCGTCCCAATCGCCCTCCGATTCGAAGACACAATTCAATCCCGAGGCAGTGTCGCCCTCCGCTCACCTCGTGCTCTCTACACCTCTCGTGCTCGCGTTCTTGGACATATTACCGCTCTCGCCAGGTCACTTACTGGTGACTACGCGCGCTCACAAAGAGAAGGTATCGGACGTGAGTTTGGAAGAGAGTCGAGCTCTGGGAGAGTGGTTACCCGTGCTGAGTCGAGTGCTTGCGAAGGCTACAGGAGTTTGGGATTGGAACATTGTGCAGAATAATGGTATTATTTCTTCTCCTATCTACATTTGCCTTATCTAGTCCTGTTATCGATCTCGTTCTCTGTAGACGAGTAGCAACGGCTTTGTGGTGTATTGAGAATAATGTTGACTTTGGAATTAAAATCATAGGTGCTGCTGCCGCTCAAGTAGTTAAACATGTCCATTTCCACATCATACCTAGACCAGCCCTGACGCCTGAGTTGCGGAATAAATCCTTCACCATGTTTGGACGTGGGCAGAGGAGTGAATTGGATGATGACGAGGCAGTGGAGTTGACGAAGAAGGTCAGAGAGGAACTCGCAAGGGAGATGGAAGAATTGAAGAAAGCAAAGTTATAGAACATATAGCTGAGAGGTTTTGTTACGGTGACTACGGCAAAGTAGGACGGTGTGGTCAAGCCGAACAAGGGCATCCTGATATCGCAGGATTCCAGTACGGCCAAGGATATCAGGCCTTGGAAATCTGGACAGATATCGTACTCGAGCGACGACCTGCTTGGGTGTATCCTTTGCATATCTGGTGAAGACATCAGCTGAAACGCAAACTAAGGGATACTGTCGATGAGATATATGAGATGCACGAGATGCACAAGATTTGACATGTGGAATCATGGTAGTCAGACGACTTCAACGTGTATTGAGTAGAAGTATGTACAAACTTGGGGGCTTAGGGATACTCGGTCTTAATATTGTACAAATAATTGAGGATTGTGGAGATAGGAGTACGCTCGATGTGATAGACATAGGTCAGTAGAATATAAAGTGTATATGATCAAAGAAATCAGGTTTTAATTTCAGCCTGCAATTGAAGCATCTATTCTCTAAAATCTAGCACATTTCGGTCCACTTAAATATCTCTCTTTATTTCAGCCATACACAACCTGGTATTCTTGAACGCCATACACAATACGACCTCTAAAGCCATTAACGCCGCAAAGAGACCACCAACACCGTGCAAATAAACACAAATCTTGACGTAGAATGATGAAGTACGAGATTAGATCCAGTTAGTGATTTCCCATGCAGCTGCGTCGTCCTTGATTGTAAGTTTTAGACGCTCAATCTTCCTGGCGGGACATCAACATCGCTGTACATATAGAAGGTTTCGTAAGACTTACCACTCGGCATAAAGGAACCTAGTGGCACCAGCTGCCTTGCGATGAGCTTCACCAACAGAACCAACTCGTGCATCATGTTGGTTACGCCAAACGCAAGTTGCAAGATTTCGGCCATCCTTGTCTGGACTTCCAAACCAATACCTATTTGACTGTTAGTCAATGAATCCATTTGCTTCGATCAGAAACTTGCTTGAGAAATCCACCACTAGCAGTAGCCTCAGCATGAGCGGCTTTGTCCAAAACACCTAGATCGGCGTAGACGGTGGTCGGTGGGATCCTTGAGCGGAAGACCACTATGTAGAAAGAACTCTCCTTCCACGAAAATAATGAAGCAGCTGCCAAGTCGCGGACGTTTTGAAGAACTTGTGACCAATTGAAGGTCTCAATATAAGGAGCAGTTGCGTAGTCTTCTCTTAGACTTTCCATACCCACAAGGGCCTTTGCAAGGAGCTGGTTAGGAATGTCGACAGTACGAAGGTCGAGAAGATGTGGTACTTCATCATAGGGTGAGACTTTCAGGAGGTTATCGTCCTTGGTGAGGGTAGCCTTCTTGACAAGGGTAAAGATATCATTACGAACAGGTGAAGCAACTTCTGTAGTGATTACATCGAATCCGACCTTTTCGTTGAATTGATGGTCAGTTGGTGGCAATGAGACGACAGCCATTTTGGACGACTAATTGTGCTATAGAGAGGGTCTGCTGGCAAAAGACCTGAATTTCTTGGTAGTCAAATCCCCGAGTCACTGCGTTGTCGCGAAACTTTTTGGAGGACGTGAAGAAGAGCAGAAATGGCAGAACGAGTGCCGAAGACGTTCAAATATGTGATGGCGACAATCTGTCGAAGTGTTGTAGACGTAACTCACCGCTGGCCCAAGCGCGTTGCGTGCTCGATGGTGTGATCCTTATGAGCCAGATAATGATTTTGGCTAACAATATAAACGTATCCACAATTAAACAATCCTGATCCTGACCCAAATAATCGAGGAGATTGTGTTGCAAAGTCGGCCATCCTCGATACCTCAACATCGTCCATCCTTATCATGAATCCACAATTGAAGTTTATTGATAACAGCGGAATACCACCAGCTTAACTGATTTTCATCCACCACTGCTCGACAACACCGAGGGCCGACCCGTAGACTAATGCACGCAACGGCGGCCCAAGACCAATCAAAGAACTTTTTTCTGAGACACCATTCTGTACTGCTCTGAGCATCTTGATTTGCTTGGGCCGACATATGTACCAAAGATCGTTTGACGAACCATATCACAAGGTGACATGTAAAGAATCCATTAAAATGTTATGGTGGAGACTCAACCTCCGTTTGTTCGCATTGATGATTTGCTTCCACTGTCGCATTGCAATGGATTGTGAGAAGAATGAGTGAGATTGTCAAGGTTTCAAACTCGACTGTCCTATCAGGGTAACTGATTGTTATCAGCATATTAGCCGGATTAGAAATTTCTGTGACTACCTCAGATTCCATGCACCTAAGCTCCAAGGATTTGATCAAGGCAAGATGCCAGCGTGCTATGTTGCAGTCATCTTGAATTGAATGTTGTGTAAAAGCGTCGGATGCAGACCAGTCGTATCGCACATGGGCAAAGAGATGGTTACATCGTGCCAGGTATGGATGATTAAGTACGAGAGCTCGACAAGTAACAAGCGATCTCATGTACCAGAGGTGTTTGAAATTATGGTATCTTGCAAATCGCATCATTTGTCGTCTTCTCTATCACGTCGTTGTCCAAGATACAAACGGCCACTCTCGTATGCTCCAAGATAGAGGCCTGAGCCGACAGCAGTCCATCCGCTTCTGAGTGCTGCACCTCTGAAGAGACCTTTCACTCCGTTCTCTTTCATCACTTCGCGAGCGACTTGCATTGCTCCTTTTTTGGTAGTACCTCGCTTCTCCGCAAGCTGATCGAGGGATTTACCCTCTGCTTTCGCTTTTGCAGCCAAATCCGCAGCTTCTGCTTCTGATTTGCTGCCGGCGGCTGCAAGCATGATTCTCGTTTTGACAAGGTCGATCGGTGTGGTAATCCAGGCAGCAATCGATCCGGCGGTTCCAGCACTGATACCCGTCACAATTCCTGTCTCAGCTATGCTGCCAGTAAACTTCCCTTGTTTTTTGCGATACTCCAGTCCAGCTAGTTTGAAGTGTTCAAACATGGGAAATTGCATCGCTGTGAAAGGGAGATTTCTAGCCGCCAGAGCAGTATATCCAGTGAAAAGCTGTGAAGGATGCTTGAATTGCTTCAATGTCTGTAAACTGACGGACTTCGATGCGAGTGAAGATGAATCTGATTTTGTAGGCTTTCGCATCATCTGAGCATTTTGTTTAAGAACCTCAGCTGGAGTGAGGATCACACATGACACGAGTTCAGCAGTTGCAGACGCGACACTGTGGATAACGGCTTGTGGAACCACAGGTGATGAATCACCAGCATGATTAGCCTTGCTCAAGACGCCCTTGACGGTTTCATAACTTGTAAAGAAGGCGCCAGCTAGAGTTTGGTTAGCAAGGAACAATGATACATAGGAGTAGAGATTACATGAAGGAAGTGTTATCAGTATTATACTGCCTACCCCTTGGTACAGACCAGAGAAGAGCAGTTTCTTGTTGACGGCCGTCTTTGAAGCATTGTAGTAGATTTTCTTGTAATCTGGAGCTTGCAAGCGTGTTTTGAGCGTGTCAAGAGGATATCTATTACCAACTTAGTATCATTCCAAAGCATGTTTTCGTCGTTTTCATCATACTTACACAAGAAGATCAACAGTAAAGGCGGCAAAGGCACCAGCCTAAGAGAAAGGAATGTCAGTTGTATATTTAATTACTCGAAACTCTCACATTTTGAGGGAGAATGAGCAACAAATCCGGACAAATGAAGTCGCAATTCGAGGGGCAAGCCAGACTTTATGGACTTTGCGTTGAGTTGGGGGTCATGGCGTGGGGGATATTCTCAATCGACCTCACTGAGAGGATTTCGAGGTACGTACCAGCAAGATGTCGGTGTGAGTGTTCGACATGACTACAGACAATATAAGATGCAAACAAGAGCTCCAAAGTCACGCGAAAAGCGAAGGACAAAACTTTGGTTGGAAAAGCTGGCGTGGATCCATGCCCATACTGTAATCGTCATAGGGAGCTTTATCGGAGCTCGGTCTTCACGATAAGCATGGTCGCCTGCGTGTTTCTGATTATCTACCGCGTCACTCTATCTATTGATCATTTCTAGCACTCACCATTTCGCATATCGACTACGACATTTCTACTAAAGAGTATATTGATATTACGGTCATACTGGCTGCCTTCCTGTGGTCCAAGTCCTCAAAAGAAGAGGCAAACACCAGTCCTCAGATTTCGCATCCCGCATTTATTATGACACAAGCTTCTTCACCACCACCGAAACTCACCCCTCAATTCTGCTTCTCGACTGTTGCTTTACGAGGTTTGTCAGATACGCTAGACTTTTTTCGTTAAGGGATTGACAAGTTGCCAGACTTTCTACGCATCTCTCGCGGAACGATCGACGACTCGATAACACAAAACCTAAATGCACTACATACACCTGCGCAAACACCTTTCGATCCCTCGTCCACGTCACGAAGAAGTCCTCGCTCCTCCATACCGCGTCGACTAGCTCCTTCAGCATGCGATGCGTTCAAAACCCAGGTCCTCTTTCCGTCGTGGCAAACACGATCAGATGTGCTGAATTATTGTGCTTCTGTGGCAACATCGCCGGATCCTGATGATCCTGAGAGCGTGTTGAGACAGGTAGAGAGCGAACGTGATAGAGAAAGAATTGTAGATGAGAGGCTAGATCCGTACAGTGCACGGTTTTTCCCTCGAGAGGCGAGGACGGAACAACTAGCGAATCTGATACGACAAGAGCGGGGAGTTGAGAAGATCATTAGGGCTAGGACCTGGGGACTGACGAGTGAGAGATGTGGTGACGAGTATCGAGACTATGATGAAGCTTTGAACGAGTGGCGTAAAGGACGTGAAAACTCATAACACGAAGAATGAATGAAGACGGAAGTGTATCATAGTGTAGTGGGTAGGGATTTATGAGGTCAGCTTAGAAGCGTAATTCACACAAGCAGCATGGGACGGCGTTGATGTATGATGAAACATATTGTATAGTGTTAATACCGAAGAACGATCCACTCATAGCTGATAGAAAGTGCGAGTGAGCAGTCATTAGCATGCGCTCGCAGACCGTTGAGTATAAACTCTGTCAATAATTTATTGACAATCTAAGGCACAGTATCTAGGAGTTCCAAGGACTTTGTTATGAGTTCAGCCAGAACAGTACCTTGCTCCCACATGGCATCATGCTGTCCTTGTGCCTCTAAGAAGTGCACAGCATTGCTCTCACCTGTCTGAGACTTGACCTTTTCATACATCAGATCTGCTTGAGTATCCTCGACTAAGCCATCAGTCTTCGAATGCGAGATTATAACAAGCTTAGCTGTCTCCCATAGCAATCCAGTGCTTTGGGTCAAAGCAGGTGATGCATCTTTCCATTCTGCTTGGTTTGGAAAGGCACCGGTAATGAATTTCTCATATATTGGCTCATCCTTGTGATTCATCAAAAGCAAGTTGATATCATATATACCAGCAATACCTAATATTGCAAGAGGTTTTGGCAAACCAACTGCCTTGGCTTGGAAAGCAAGAGTGGCGCCAGCAGAGTGACCCGCGAGGATATAGCCATCTGAGATTTTGTAGGCTTTCTCAAGATACTTGAGGGCATCTTCGACATCTCTGATGTGAGCTGGATAGACCACATTTCGTGAATCATCACTTGAGTTGCTTGGAAGTCTTTGATGGAATGGATGCGGCGACAGACGATAGTTGATAGATACAAAGCCTGCAATTCGAGAGTCGCCATGTGATGCCCAAAGAGACTTCATTGCAGGCTCAAACGCAGTAGAGTCCACTTCAGGATCTCGCCATCCTCCACCATGTATGTAACTGAGATTACATTAGTACTCTGCTTAGGTTGGAAATTGTTGATACTCAAACATTAACCATATCTTACGCCGCGCCGACCCTTGTGGACTCGTACCATAACTCCATACGTCCACAGTGTTTAAATCTGTGGTCGGGCCTTCAAGATTGTAGTTGTATACGAACTTCGACAAGGGCGGTAGATCTCCTTCAATAATGGACATGACAGTCAGCTTTTTACTGTCATTCTATAAGACAGAAGTTATGGAAAGTAATGTTCAAGTTATTGTCTATGAAGACTCCAATAAAACTTTCATTTAGAGAAAAAAGGTTAGAGGTGCACGGAAGTGCTTCCTCTTAAGTGACCCGATATATGTTCCTGCCAAGATTTCGTGGGAGAATTGATCCACCATTACTCTTCAATATGCATTTGGCAAGATCCTAGAATCTGCGACACCCCTCCACACCAGATCTTGACGACTTTGGTCTAAGCAGTAGGACCTTAATTGGCCCCTTTCTGATTTTGTGTTGCGGCAGAGCTTAACTAGGATTCGGAAATCACAAGGAATCCCACGCATGCGATCACCCGTTTCGAGCGTTTGAGCACGAAATTCCACAAGCATCCTAACAATGCCGCAACTTTTGAGCTCGAAGGAGCAATCCCTGTTTAGACAGGTAGTGAGGAATTATGAGGATAAACATTACAAAAAGGGTAGGACAATCTGTGTGGTAGGAGCTGCTCTACGTTACTGACAACCATCATAGGTATCAAGGTCGCAGACCAGATCCTCAAGAAGAATCCCAAACATGGCGACACCCTTGCGATGAAAGCCTTGATCATGAACTCTCAAGGCAAGACCGAAGAAGCATTTGCACTTGCGAAAGTAGCATTGCAGAACGATATGAAATCACACGTTTGCTGGCACGTCTACGGACTGCTGTATCGAGCCGTTAAGAACTTTGAGGAGGCTATCAAGGCATACAAGTTTGCTTTGCGACTAGAGCCAGATTCGGCGCAAATACAAAGGGATTTGGCATTACTGCAAGTGCAAATGCGCGACTACTCGGGTTATCTGGCGAGTCGGAAGGCAATGCTACAGGCGAGATCTGGTGCCAGACAGAGTTGGACTGCTTTGGCAATTGCACATCATCTTGCAGGAGATTTGGCGGAAGCTGAAAGAACGTTGACAGCTTACGAGGAGACACTGAAGCACACACCATCCAAGTTCGACTTCGAGAACTCGGAAGCTGTGATGTACAAGAACTCTCTGATTGCAGAGCAAGGAGATTATGCCAGAGCGTTGGAGCATTTAGAAAGTGCTGGGAAGCAAAACCTTGATAGATTGGCTATTCTAGAACTGCGTGCCGAATACCTTACAAAGCTCGAACGGAAAGAGGAAGCTGTAAAAGCATTCAGAGCTCTCATTGACCGAAATCCGGAGTATAAGACTTATTACGATAAACTGGTAGAGGTCTTGGGTATCGATCCGAAAGATCATCAAGCACGAAAGGCTGTGTATGATGAGTATGCTGAGAAAAACCCTCGTTCCGACGCTCCTCGCAGACTCCCACTGGACTTTCTAGAAGGTACGGCATCTCTCGTCATGTCGCATACTCAACTAACACAATTCAGGTGATGCATTCAAGCAGACAGCAGAATCGTATGTGAAGCGAATGCTTGACAAAGGCGTACCATCCACTTTCGCAAATCTCAAACATCTTTACTCTGATTCTTCTAAGAAAGAGATCTTGCCAGCTATCGTAGAAAGCTACATTGAGAGTGGGAAAGGTGCCGAAAATGCCGAGCCAAAGAGACAAGGTGACAGTTCGAAAGGCGCTTCTGCAGCATACTACTTTCTCGCTCAACACTACAACTACCACTTGAGTCGAGACCTGCCGAAAGCTCAAGAATACATTGAGAGGGCTATCGAATTGGAACCAAAAAGTGTCGACTTCCACTTGACAAAAGCAAGAATATGGAAATATTATGGTAACTCGCAAAAAGCTTCAGAGATCATGGAGCAAGCACGTGCTCTTGACACACGCGATCGACATATCAACACTAAGGCTGCAAAATATCAGTTACGCAATAACGATAACGAAGCTGCAATCAAGACTGTTGGACTGTTTACCCGTGCTGAAACAGTGGGCGGCCCACTCGCTGACCTTCATGACATGCAGTGCATGTGGTTTCTTTCCGAAGATGGAAAATCATATGCACGACAGAAGAACTTTGGACTGGCGCTCAAGCGCTTCACATCAATATATAACATTTTTGACACATGGCAAGAAGATCAGTTTGACTTCCACGCTTTCTCTCTGCGAAAGGGGCAAATTCGAGCGTATATTGACATGGTGCGATGGGAAGATAAGCTGCGCGAGCATCCATTCTATACCCAAGCCGCCTTGGGAGCTGTCAATGTCTACATTCAGATGTTTGACGCACCTCCTGCGAACGGGGCGAATGGAAGTGACGGCGATGACGCTTCAGAACGCAAGAAGGCTGCTAAAAAGGCAAAGAAAGCTGCTCAAAAGGCAGAGCAGGAAGCAGCAGCCAAGAAGCAGGAGCATCCTAACAAGCCGGTCAAAGAAGGCGAGGAGCCAAAGAAGGTCGATAATGATCCAAATGGCCTGAAGTTGCTCGCCACGACCGATCCTCTTGGTGATGCAATGAAGTTCTTGGGACCAGTGTTGCAATTTAGTCCTAAGTACATCGATGGGCACATTGCCGGCTTTGAAGTGTATATTCGAAGAAGTAAGTCATTCTCTTTATCTTGCTCATGGCAACATCTTTCCAGCGGCCATGCTAACAACGATTTCCAGAGAAGTACCTCCTCGCTCTAAAGAGTCTCCTTGCCGCCGCTTCCTTGGACAAATCACATCCAAAAGTTCACGAACAGAGCATCCGCTTCAAGCTCGCTATCGACGCTGACTCGTCGTCGATCAAGCCACAGTCACAGGAAGTCATCAAATCCGAATTCAAGCTTCTATCAGATTCAGTCGATTTATTTAAGCACAATGACGAATACCTATCCAGCAACAAAGAGAACGTGAAGGCCACGATCGCAGGCTTGACGGTGAGACGAATCTTGAAGCCAGAGCAGAAAGAGAGTGTAGAGAAGGATGTGGTGAAGGTGCTTGATATCTCCAGTATCACGCTTACGCAAGCGGAGGAGGCCTTAGAGTTGTTGCAGTCATGGCATAGCGGAGAGGTCCAGAGTTTCAAGAGTAGGGCTGCTGGGAAGTGGCCAAATGCTGTTGTGTTCAATAAGGCATAAAAGGGTTGGGTGCGGGTCTAACGTGTATGATCATGGCATAGCAAATGGAGAACAAGCATGAAGTTTATACTTAGGTAGACTCTTGATTTGTATGACCTTATGGGAAAGCAAGTCGATTCCATGGAAATGGTAGATAAAAGCTTATGCAGCATGGTGAAAATGGTGAAGGATGATAGAAATGTGTTGGTATAAGAGAGTAAAATGTAAAATGAAGTGGATGTTGACGTTATTTACACTATGTTTTGAGTTGTGTGGTATCTCCTAACTCGTCCCCGAAGTTCCAAAAATACAGGTCGTGCCTATATACACATTCCTCCATCATCGAGGCGTCCTTGAAACGTTTGCCAGCTCAAACGCCGTTTCCTACCCTTATCAGGGCCTACGATACTCTTATCCTTATCTGCTCAAAACGCCCTTGACTGTTCCCTCGAGCACAATGTTGCCCTCGATAGCAACATCACTTATACCAGTCTCCTCACCACTACCGACCTCCAACCACATCTTCAAGAGTTCATTACTCTCCTTGGGCTTGACTTCATTGCCTCTGGTACCAACTGTGATATGTGCAACATTATTGGCGCACTCCCATCCCTGTTCCAAGATTCTTGCCACAATAGTCATGATTCGGTTATCCCAGACCACCCTTTCGAGTTGAACTTTGCAACTACCAAGCTTATTTTCCCCTCCACCTGCTTGTGTGTGGAGCTCACCGTACTTGGCCCAAAGCTCAGGCTTGGATTTGGAAAGAGCCTTGTGTATGAGAGTAACATGAAACTCGGGTTGTATGCGACGAGTTCCTTGGAGTTGTCGATAGAAACGAGCTTTGTCGGATGAGACAGACGCGAATGCTGTTTCGAGAGCATCATCAATGGTCTTCTTAGGCAAGGTGAGGGAGATGTATTCTAGAGGACGAGGCTTCTGAGCCTTCTTCAGTTGTTGGGCTTGCTGTTGTTTCTGGCCAAAGTCAACTTCGAGCTTTTGGCGTTTTTGAGGATGACTTACATTCTGGTTATTGCCGCCCTTTGGGCCACGGTCGCCAATGACGTGTCGTAGATCGGGCGTGTAGTCGTTCAGGGCGAAGTTTATTGCCTCATCCAACTCGTCGCTTGTTGGCATTTCAGTGAAAAGCTTCGGGTATTGGTTGTGAAGTTGTGCAATAACAGTTTCAAGGTTTTGTCGAGAGTCGGCAGTTGGGTCTAGATCTATGACATAGTTGAATCCATCATCGGGCTTGCTGTAAGGATTCATTGCTTCGAAGCGTTGGATGAACCCCTCCATGATACCAATAACCTTGTTCTTGTCAGATGCTGCCTGGATCGTCTGGTGGTTATCTCCTCTGGCAAGGACTCGATTCTGAGTAATCTCGCGGATCTTGGAGATGGTCTCTGGTGTGTGCGCAAAATTGAGACAGACTAATCGTACTTCTGGCGCCTGCTTGTTGACATCACCAATGATCTGGTCGCGTTCATGTCTTTGAGCATTGTTTCGATCGGCGAACACCACTGGCACTGTCTCAAGCTGTGTTAAGACCTCTTTGGTAAATCGTGGTGGTCTACCCTTGCCGACGATATTGTCATTCTGTACATGACCCCAGCCGAAGAGATGTGATAGTGCAATAGCGATGGTAGTCTTACCGCAACCTAATGTCGCGATTGGAACCAGGATGACATTGTTGGTGACTTCATCTGGTGCACCTCCATTGAGAGCGTATTCTTGTCGAATGATGTCTGAGCCCTTCATATTTTTCTCCTTTAAGAAGTCGTCGCGAAGCTGAATAATACCGTGGTTTGCCGCGTATAATCTTCCCAGTTGTTTGTTCTCGGCCAGGCGCTTCCGTGCGTATAAGATGTACTCTTCAGTAATGGCGACGTGCTTTCGAAAGCGAGGTGGTCTACCAGATATCAAAGCCTTTGTACACTCACGCCATTGTCTATACATCAGATAAGGCTCCTCGAACTTGTACTTGAAGAACCAATCATAGTATGGTCTATTCTCCTTCTCACGTGCCTTACATCGGATCACAAACCCTTCGATATCTCTGCCACCATAATGACCAGTCTCAGCAACCTCTTCTAAGAATGATTTCATCTCCTCGAATCGATCTATCACCAGGTAATCTGTCTTTCTGAATCCCCATTCTTCGGCGAAAGCGGTAACTTGAGGTCCCGAGTATGTCGTAAATTGGGGAACATTGATATTGATACCATGGAGGTACAGTCCAGCTTCTTCCTTTCCATATGCTAGAATATGCTCTTCAAACTCATCATCACATAGCTCGGCAACAGCAGTGGCATTACGCTTTCGCAGTTCTCTTGCAAGATCTTCTCTTGTCTTGCCAACCTTCGCAAGCTGTTTATCCACCCACGCCTCTCCAGCCATAGCATGACTGACTTCACCATTTCTTGGACCAGTTGAGTGCTTGCTACAGACGAGCAGAGATCCATCGTGTAAACCACTAATGAAGATGATACAACCATTCTCCTTCAGACTGAGCTCATATGGTCCCTTTGTGTTGTTTTCAATGTTTCTCCACTTGGTAGCATTAACCTCATCCGTATTGAAGAACTTGTCATAACCACGAATGCAGATTTCAGGTTGACCCTTCTCATTCTTGCTAGTGAATAGACCACGTGCATATACTGGTAAGTCATCGCGTTTGTAATCCCAATCTTGGAATCTGTAGGACTTGACTGTAAGTTTCTTTGGCGAATTCTGCACTTCGAATTGAGTGCCCTTGCAACTGAAGGCTTTCTTGTTTCTGTGTTCAGACTTCTTAGCACCATCAAGTGCCTTGATTAGTTCTTGGATTTCCTCAACATCCTGCTCCACATATGGCACGTTTTCAGTCGCCATCTTCACAAGTCGTCTTGGTGTTGTATGGAAACCCTTTACCAGACTTTGTTTGTGGAAGATTGGCCGATTGGCAGAAGTTGCCAAGTCAAAGGCACGTATATAAGAAGGACGTAGCGTTAACAAAGCAGAGAAGCCTTGAGGTAATCTTGTGAGATGATGAACAACCATTCAGCTTGGGCATACGCCAGCATATAAATATGTAGCCAAAGACTCGTGATCTCCACGAATGTGAAGTGATTAGCGTGGGAAACAAAGAGACAAACAAAGTATCGCCCGGCGAATGCTCACTTTCCTGGATGCTCTCAGCCCTCTTCAAGTACGAGTCACTCGGTCAGAATTTCTCAAGTGGGGCGTCTGTCTCTATTAAGGAGTAGCGAACCAGTCATCACTGTAAAGTTAGGCTGAGCCCGTCTTGGCAACGAGACCCTGGCGGACGTCACTCCCCAAAATTTAAATTTGAGCTATATTTGAAGTCTGCCTAGATTAAACTGCGCAGGAACACTTTTGACACAAAAACTGTTTGAGAGCACAATTTAATTCCAACTACAACAATTAGAGTCTCTAATTCACAGGGACGATGGTGGTCCGCAATCCATTCATCCTCGCCTCAGATGGCGATGCAAGTGTTCTGCCCCTCATCCGCGAGAACCCCTCCATAGCAAGCTCTCAAGACGAGCATGGGTACTCACTCCTCCATGCCACTGCTTCCTACAATCACCTCAAGCTCCTAGATGATATTGTCACCGAGTTCAAGGTTGATATCAATCTTCGAGACGAAGATGGAGAGACCGCTCTCTTTGTGGTAGAAACTCTTGAGGCGGCACAAGCTTTGGTGGAGAAATATGGAATTGACATCACCATCAGGAATGTGGAAGGGCAAACTGCACAAGAGAAGATTGCAGAGGAAGGAGATTTCGTGGAAGTTGCAGTATATTTGAAGAAGGTTGAGCTGGAAAGATTGGTGGAGGGTTCATCATCTACCACAAACGGAACTTCGATATCAACCGTATCCTCAGACGTTCATGCGCCACCACCAATGCCGGAAGGAGTCAAGGTCAATCTCGGCACAATGAGTCAGGAAGAAGTTGGAGAAGTGGCAGACCCAGACTTTAAGAGACGGATCGATGAGCTTGCTGCGAGACCAGATTTTCAGGATGAAGCAGGTCAAGCAGCTCTCAAAGATCTGATCACACAATTCTTGAATGGAGATGTGGGAGAACAGAGAGACGTACGACAGCGAACCGACTGAAAAAGTACTTCCATACTAGTTTCAATTTACATCCCATAGTACATAATCCGCTGACGAATTGGGAAGTTTGAGGATCAGACTATGGTGTCCGCCTGTTTCCCAGTCATCAGCATATCCTGTTATCGAATAGGCAAACCAATACTCCTTTGGGACTGCAACTAGAATCTTGACGAAGGTTTTATATGTCCAGGTTGGAGAGATGAAACCCTGCCAGGTGATCTTGGCGAGTGAGCCAGGTTTCGCTTCATTTTGTGGAGAGTACCTTGACAAGAAGGTGTCAATCTTGTCGTCTGGATCCAGTCTTGGACTTTCAAGGAATGCCATCGACAACCACTCGTTTGTCTCAGTGCCGTAATCTTCGAAATCACGTCCATACGTCTGATCTACGTCTACAGGAGGCGCGAATGCAGGAATTCTGGCTTTAATTGGGCTGGAGATCTGTGGTGTGGTTGTCTTTCTGGAAGGGAAATATGTAGATAGAGGATCAGGTTCGAGGACTTGCAGAGTTTAGCCTTATATGGTAATCATTTAGTGCCAGAGGATGCTTACCAGTGGAGTTCAGATCGTGAAACAGCCATGTGACGGGCTTTGTCAGGACGTTCTTGAAAGCGTACAATATTCTTTCAAAGGCCTTTCTACCATGTAGCATTGATGGCAATCGAAGATTGATTTCTATTACTGTGCAGATCTGAGTCAGTATATTATGTGAGTACTTGACAGAGGACATCTTACCCCACCATGGTTTTGTCCCTCTACCACCCTTGACGCCGTCGGGCTTGCCTACCAATCCAGCGCGCTCATAACTTTCCTTGTCCAAGTGCAGTGTTAAGATACCTGTGTACGTTAGAACCACTATATTGAATGTCCAATAGAAAGTCACCCACCATCTTTCAACATGTAAACATTGTCCACACCTACACGACCTTCAGACAGCATCATGACATTTCCTAAATCATACTCAGCATGTTGTTCAAACTAACATCATATGTCGCATACCCTTTTTGATATGTTCATTGAAAAAGTCTCCTGTCAGCAGTGCCTCCAAGGGCATCACTGTTCTACTATACTTGGGTGCAGTATCATTGCTATTGAGAATTTCGTTCTGTATGATTTCGTACACTTCTTGAGGTAGGAGTATCTCAACCTGTATCTATAATTAATACACTAATCGTAAGTTTTGAGGGGTTTGGATCAGGCATCTAACCTTGTGTATGAAAGTATGGCTTAGAATAGCTGCGAAAGGCTTTCTTTTCGTGGGAGGCTGTTGTCGGTCAACATGACCCATTGTGCCATGAGTCACCATACATTTCGGCTCATGATTCGTGGGAGCTTTGAAGTTCAACATGCTCTCTGTATGCTTAGAAGAATATGGATGATGTTAATTCATGAACGGTGGAAATCTGAGTTGTGTTTTTGATATTGAGCTTAAACGGATCCCAAAAGAGCTTAGCGCGATGACAAGGGTCTTCGTCTCTCATGAAGTTTTTAGAAGAGGTGGGATTTTAATACTGACACCATTCGGAAACTTCTTTAGTAACTCGTTCGTTTTATTGTTTATGATTCTCTTGTTATCAAAGGTTGAACTGTCTCCTATGCAAAAATCACAGTGATCAAGATGGAATATATGATCAGATTCACACAAACGCATGAGTCGTTCCGTTTGGCAGAGATTCAATCACTCGCAACTCTTGAAAATATTGATTTACAAATAAATTCATATAGTCCTGATGTGAGCAGAACTGTATATTATACTTATGTAATGTCCAAGTTCTGACAATTTTGCAGTCCCCATATTGCTTTGTACAACTTCCATCAGAAGAAGCTGCCGTTAGATTAGTCCGCCGATCAATTCTCGCAAGAGCTGTCTACGAAGTTTGGGGTAAAGGCAAGACTTTTCCAGAAACATTTGAAGATGTAAGAAAAGTCTCGGAACATCTATGGCCTCAGTACAAAAACACTAGCTTCAAGTTCTCGGTCGACTCCTTCCAAGGCTCGCGCTCAACAGCAGAACAGCGAGAACTGATAAACTCATTTCGGTTTCTCGGATTCGAGGGTCCTATTCGTATGAAGAATGCCGAACAGGATTTCTGGGTATGTGAAAACTGGCGACTTGATGCACCGACTTCTGAAGGGCCAAAAGAGATATGTTTAGCGAGATGGCTTGGCAATGGAACGAGAGATGTTGTTAACAAGTATGATCTGAAAAAGAGAAAGTATATTTGTACTACTTCTATGGATGCTGAACTTGCTCTAATTACTGCGAACATCACACTTGCATCAAGTGGGAAGCTTTTCTATGATCCTTTCGTTGGATCTGGAAGTTTCTCAGTTGCTTCTGCGCATTTTGGAGCTCTTGCTTTTGGTAGTGATATTGATGGCAGGAGCATTCGTGGAAAGGGAAAAGTCAGTGTGCTCTCGAACTTTGAGCAGTATAAGTTGCTTAACAATTTTGGTGACAACTTTGTAGCCGACTTGACAAACACACCCTTGAGGAATGCCAGGATTTTTGATGGCATTGTCTGTGATCCTCCTTATGGCGTGAGAGAAGGTCTGAAAGTGCTGGGCAGCAGAGACCTCACGAAAGGAAAAGAGATTGTCTTCAAATATGGTAAAGCTCATCATATGTAAGTCCTTTTCAACAGGTCTCGGATGAGCATTTTATGCTAACAATCTTGGTCCAGGGAAGATGACTACATTCCACCGAAACGGCCATATAGTTTCCTTGCAATGTTAGACGACATATTGGATTTTGCCGTTCTGACGCTCGTCGACAATGCCCGGCTGTCGTTCTGGATGCCCACTGCGAATGAAGCAGATCAAGAGATCCAAATTCCAAGCCATCCGAGTCTTCAACTTGTAAGCGTCTGCACGCAAGAGTTCAATAGATGTAAGACACCTTCCACACAACAATTTGGTATTTTGCTGACAACTACACAGGGTCAAGAAGACTTATCACATACCGACGAATCCCAGATGCCGATGTGGTGGCTGGTGCAACTCGTGCTGAACGAACCAAGGAGAACGGTGTAAATGCTAACGACCTAAATCCATTCCGCAAAGGATACTTTCTAGGATTTAAATCAGCATTCAGAGACGAACAAAAGTCATGAAATATCCTTTAGCAGAGACCAAGCTTGGTCTCTGTACACCATAGCACTTAATTAACAATGCCTATCCTAGAAATGCTTTCTGAAATGGCGTGGGAAGAGTACTAACATGGCAACTTCTGGCCTTGTTACGCGCTGGAGAATCTGATGTATCGGCTATTGACATCAGAAAAGGTGTTAAGCATTGCTTTGGCCTGTTCACCGACACCAAAGCACCTAGTACCCACTGAGGAGATTTACATATCTTAAGAACCATACCAATGAGTGACACACAATTCACTCCTGGCTAGACTGAGTGTTCTAAGTAGAATGAACAAGATACACAGTTCATAAGTTAGACATCGTGGCGATCCATTGTTATGCATGGAGCATGAGATTAAGAAGGCTCCAGATAGATTACACATTGGCGGAGTGATCACACCTGTGCCGCAATTTTATTCGAGAGTTCTCCTAGCTTCCTTTACACCAAAAAATCTACGTCTCACAAGAATGTGATTATCACAAAGATATTGTAGAAGACAAAAGGTTGTGCCATGATCATCTAGTTGTCGCTAAAGCATACAAAAATCACAATGTTCACATTCATATATTTTCGCGCAGATTAATGTTCGATTCACTTTGACCCATATCTGATCGCATGAATACTCAAATATCAAATAACTTGCCAACTTTGACAATCTTTCAGTTATTTCAATTCGATCTTACTTTTTTGCTTTGATTACGACGATTATACGTACTAGAGACAAGATGTCTTCCCGAATTCGAAATCATGATTCAGTGTCCTCGTCAAACACCTATATTCCAGCCAAAAGGGTATCCAATATAACTAGCAGAACTGGCCATGACTCTGGCACAGCTACCAACTGGAATGAGAACGCATGGACTCCACGTTCCATCAGACAAGCAACAGATGCAACACTCTCGCCACCACCATACAGCATAGTGGCTGTCACTCAAGCTCACAACTCAAAGTCTACATCAGCGGAACAATCACCCCAGGCACACAGTCATCTTTCCTGCCACCCATCGCTATCATCAGACGACCATGAGACAGAAGCCTTTATGGACCCAGATGTCCAAACGTACAATCTACTCAAATCGGAACTCTCAACCTGTCCACAAGAAAACCTTCTATACTATGCGATCCAGAAGACCCGAGCATATGACGCTTCAGTCAAGAAAGTCACTCGTTTGCAACAGCATATTCGGAACCTGGAGAAGCTAGAAAGAAGACCTCATGAACGGACACGACGATGGCTTTTTCTTGTTATATGTTTGCTTACGGCGATCATGATCCTGGGATGGTCGCTAGCTGGGTATTGGAAGGTGGAGAGAGATCAGGCTACAAGGAATCTGGAAAAGTTCACGGGTCTTAATGAAGAAGGAAATGGATTGGTTGCACCATCAGCGGAAGATGGATCAAAGACCAAGGATGCATTTGATACTGTAATCGTCTCTATTACGCCTCAAAGGACTACGGTACTGGTGCAGCCCACTCCACTGCCAACGTCAATAAGAGGGAAAGGTGGAAGTGAGGGTCACGGACAAGGATTGCCGCTTAACTGTGTAGATCAGGGTGCTGGTGCTGTTACTTGTGGTTGAGCCTCTAGTTTATTGTGTTCATAGAGGTAAATCAGCGACATCGTTTGTAGAAAAGATGTGGTTTCAATATTGAATAGACACCATAAACTAAACTTCTGTGTTGCTAGACTTGTGTTAAGGCATGTAGATATCGTGAGTTTCATAAGGAAACAACCTGTATGAGAATTCACATAATATTTCATAGTGTCGAAATCCTGAGGCTACAACCCGACCTAGGTGCAACTTCGTGCATGTAAAGAAGATCAGCTTTGTGTTTAAGCGTTAAAGAGCTACAACGATTCTGTTTCTTCTCGATTGTGACGATAGATGTCGAGATATTGTAGCCTTTCAGAGACTTATCAAGACAAAGGATGTTATAATCCAAGCATAGACATACTATGAATCGAACCCATGAAGATGTTTCGACCCGTTCAAGACTTTTCTTACGTATTACAAATTGAGCATGGCTCCCTGGGTTTTACCAAACACCTTTTTCTCGAAAGAACGCGAGATATTGATCTGTACTTGACACGCCATCTTTGTGCCTCTAAACATGACCGACAGAGTTCATAATAGGTGGCAATGTTCGTTCTCAGTACGGATGGATGCAGGACTTCACGCGTAAGGGATCGCTATTCTCACCAAGTCGAGTCACAACCCAGATTCATTACCGATACATAGCACCCACCCACCCATAACACAGCACACCATACGACATAGACATCACGCATGACAAGCATACATGCACTCCCAATCCATCGACACACCTCAATAAACGGCCTCAAATCTACCTCCAGGCAGCGGACCATCAGGCCACTTACATCAAAAGCCATAACCTGCTCATCATATATTGAGAAGGGATATAAAGAAGAAGATACTACCAAAGATTTGATGATATTCCACAAGAAGAAAGCATCATTGGGTTATGGAATTGGGAGATTCAGAGATCTAGAAAGTGGTTAGAAATAGACAGATGTATCAGGCCAAGACGAGTTGATGGTTCCAGAAGTAGAAGCATACAAGGTGACGGGTCGCGGGATTTGATCCGGTCTATAGTCTTCGTGCTATTAGGATTCATGTTGCCGGCTATAAAAATGGACTGGGTGTGTTGATGGACGTGTGGGAGATGGAGAGGGTCGTAAACATTGGAGGTTACGCGTTATGGAGGTGAGGGTAAGGTAGTCATGTGGTACAGACGAAATAAGCTAGGTATATCGTACCCTTGTACATCAGACTCGATTCCTGTTGAAATGGGGGGCTTGTTGCCTTGAGGATATAATCCTTGGAAAGAAAGAGAAGTCTGAATGTGTATTGTAAGTGGATTACAGCAAGTACTTGTCAAGGATAACTGACGACGAAACGATGAGTCAAACGAGACCGCAACCATACGATTCTTCATCGCACAACCGTGACCAACAAACACAAGGACGCATGGATATATGTAAACAAAGAACTTCATACCACCACATCCACTAGCTCCACACTAAAGCCATGGCTTCGAAGAGATGTACTCGTATACTTTGACAGGCGTGATCATCCAAGCGGAACATTGCCACCAGCGTCGTAACAACCCTCCTCCTCACCAGCCCTAGTTCTCACACACTATAATTGACAAGAGAATAATGTATGGCACCAACATGCACCAAAGCTTGTCCTTCAGCAACCAATTTTGGACGAAGTGTAGTCAAGGAAGGCCACGACACAAGCACTTGAAACATAATCGACAACCCTGTAGATGTGGAAACACACACTTGTGCGGGAGCCTTGCCATCCACACCGCTGTTTAAGATTCTTTGTCGAACTCCAAAGAATTGATGAGAACGATCACCTCCAACATCTTCAACGAGCCGATCGTGAGTCTCATGATCCCAAACCCAGTACGATATTGGCACGTGATCCCATCGTGGCGTACTTGTCTTTTGGCTGTGAGACATATATATGCAAGAAAAACCAAAAAGAAGCATGGTGTATAAAGAACTAAGTGCTTAGCTTCCAGAGATAGAGTTCGACTCCTCCAGACCGCTCTGTCGAAATCATGGAATGGAAGTTTGTTCCATCATATCAGCATCCTTGGACCCTGTTAGTTCCAACTTTTTTTTCGAAGGACAATTATGAGATCTGAGCAACACCAGTGGGATCTATGTACGTTGCCGTCGTGATACTTGTGTTGGAGGTGGAAGGTGCTCGCTCCAAGATGCAGCAGAGATCTCCCGCACACACTTCTCGTATTGTGTCGCACCCTCTTCTCCAACTTTGTTCTGGGCATCTCTCACAATAGCCTTTGGACTCAGAAATCCTGCCGCTTGTGATGCGGGGGTCCATCTCAGCCCTGGACGGTTAAGCCTACCAAGGACAACTTGGAGTTCTGGACAGAGATATAGCAATGAAGTGCTTGGGGACGCTCATGTCTACTTGCATGGCTGGGGTTTCCTTGTCACCATCTCTCGGTGTGTTCGAATACACCCGTATGTTGTGCATGTTAAGCGCCGAGATAAGGGTGGGCTCCCCCAGGCAAAACGTTGCAGCATGGTCTATCATTTCTACCTGCCGGAGTTATGCTGCTCAGAACACCTTCTCACCACACCCTCAGCTTGCTATCGACCAGGGTTATTTTTCTTGTCAGTCAATGTGGTTCGACACGGCCAGGAGTGGACCATGTTGATTGATCGTCATTGGCTCTGCCTGGAGCTGCGAGTGCGGTTCTTGCCGTCGCGCTGTGAATCCTGAAATGCGTCCATGCTATGCTGTCGTTGGCCTCCTTCGATGTTTGACGCATATCTTGGTAGTGTTGTTGACTCATTTCTCGTCTGGCCAGAGTGCGAACGGCAATTGACCAGTCTGATGCCAACTTTCATGCTCAGCGAGATCTTTCAATCAAGCTGCGGAGATGCTACCGGATATGTCAAACTTGTAAGATAATCGGATGGAGATATCGGATGGAGCACATCGGGAAGGCTGGTCATACATTGCCTCGATAACGAATAACCAAGGCGACCTTATCCAGAGTGGTGGTGGACTCAGGCAAATATATTGTCTAAGTATTACAACATTTTGAAATATTATCCTTATATCAAAATGCATCAGAAGAGGACTTTTTTTTCCTGTTCTCCTGGGACACTCGGTTCCAGAAGTGGCCCAAATTGCTCAAGCTTACCCGCACTTTGCTATAGACCACCAGCCAGATCGATGATGTATCCCGATTAAGAGTCTCCTCAACTTGAACCAATCACTACTATTTATTTGGATGAGAGCTGTTTTCCCCTCCAACTTCTTCCAGTCAGGATGAATCATCTGCAAGGTCAAGCAAGGTAATCGACTGTCATGCGTGAGTCTTTTGGAGCCTGGAGTGTTCGGTAAGAGTGTTCTTTGCGATGATGAAAGTAGTAGTAGTGTGGCTTAAGTATCAATAGAATCAAGGTGTGGGAAATCGAACGAGAAATGCTCACATTTACTGCTTGTCATGGTTAAGAGTGTAACTGTGCTGCTAGTCCAAATTCAGTAGCACTTACTTCGTTTGGCTCGATATCATTCGATGCTTGCAGTCCCATCCTGTACCAACTGGGATGACTCGCACAGGCTGATTTCGTACATCATCACGGCATCGGTCCATGCGAAAAGAACGCCAAATCCTCTTGATGAACAGCCCAGAGCGCCATCTTATTTCCGCATTCAGGATTACTTTGGAGTCCATGGCAGCAATAATATCTATCGTGATATACGTGTCACACAATCCGTCGAATTTCTCGTGTGGCCATGCAAGAATTGACGCGTTGCAGAATGGATGATTCCGATACTGCCTCTTTCTGTCGCCCTTTGATACTACTGCTTAGACCATCATGTTGACATAATATCAAGACGGTAAATCGGTTCAGTATCCGAGGACGACTCTCAGGCTCTGCTGTGAAAGTCTGATGCTTACGTCTTTCAATTACGATATGCCAGAATTCTCCTACTACTTGCGCCGGATTACCACATTTGACTTCAATATCGTGATCTTGTCCCGTTGCATACGTGAGTGAGAATAGGAGCGTTGAATATTGACCAACCTCCTGCAAAGCGGCAGATTCGCGAAGATCTCTTATCCACTGCTGGGTGCATTAGATCCGTAATAAGTGGTGTCATTGACAGCCGTCTCGGTCGTTTTGATGCATTTCGCTCGATTGTCTGCTCGAGTAGCCATTCCCGTTCAGAGAGATACGAGTCGTAGTCCCTGCGGAACCCTGTAAAGACTATGTAATTGAATGGGAAGAGAGCTGAGCTGCAGCAGACCAAAGAGGAAGTCCAGAACCTAGCCACTGAAAATCGATACGGTAGCTTGGCCGAGGAGCACGCACACTGGCAAAGCGACTCCAACTCCAGAAACCCAGTTTTTGTTCGCTGCACGTTTGGTGGACCGTATCCACCAATTGCATGGCCCATACATAGTATCATCCAGGAAACTGCACGATAAACTCCCCTCTCCACAGGCTACCCGTTCCCTCGTCGTTGACGTTGGCGTGTCGTCTCTCTCTGCTCGCGTCGCATCTTCCACACCATTCGTTCATCGTCGCCATCGCATCCATTCTGAGGCTCTTGCAGCATCTAATCTCACAGGCTAATAAGATCGTTTGCGTGACGATTATGGTAATTGTTGAGTACTTTTCTTTGACAGCGTCCCGGCGCTTTTCCCTAAGAGAAGGTTGAGAAAATAAGCAAGACGGCCCCCAGGGAAAGCATCATTCAGAACGAGGCTCCACCTCCACCACCACCACCCGTTCATCACCCCGCAGGACCAGACATACCAGCGACCGACGACAGGACCGACTTGCCACATCGACCTGTTACCAGAAAAAACTCTTAACTACGAATCATATTTCGCCTTGAGGATTGATGTGCATGTTCCAGTTCTAAGGATTCCATTTGCATACCAACTACATTTGATTATCCCCAAGCTCGATCGCGTAGCTTAAGCTCCAGCCTTCCGGCGAGCGCATACGTGCTCGATTCATCCGACCTCAGATGCCAAAAGAGGGCGCCGCATCTCTTGAGGGGCCACATGCAGGCTTTGGAATCGCAGACTTGAGCCTGTCATCTTCTTCCAACCATTTGCGCTGACTGGCGCAAACGCGTTGAATAAGAAAAAGACACGTTCTACGTGCGTTCGTCTTTTCGGTTTGCGCATCGAGCCATGTTCTCGGCACAGACAACAAATGGAGACGGCACCATCAATCCGTTAGACCTCAGCGCATCAGGTTAGTAATCCTTCTGTCGTCGCATCTACTCTCTGCTGTCTGCGCGTGAACGGTGCATCTTCGTGTGCAACACAAACGCTGGGAAGGATCGCGGATTAGTTGTAATCATTGTCTGTTGCGCAAACCGTTCATTGACCTTTCTCCACAGGCGCATCATCGCACGCTACCCCCAGCATTATAACAAATCCAAGTCCTCGAGGGATCAAGCGCAGTCGCTCCCCGGACACGTACAGCGGTGATCTACCGCCAGGTGATGGTTTAGGAGATGATGGTGAGTTCAACTCTTCGTCGTCGCAATCTCGAGTGCCCCGCGTGGTATCATTGTGCCCATAGCTCAGTACCACTGTGCACGTTGCCGTTGATAGCAGCATGACTGACAATGTCTCATAACAGGTGACGCAAAGGGTGCAAGAAAGCGTGGAAGACCGATGAAGAGAGCTGGTGGTGTCCCAGAGAGTCCCATTCAACCAGCCATGACGCTGTCACAGATCCCTCCTCAGACACCGCAGTCTACTACCCACCCATTAGGAGGTGGGATGACACCAACACAAGCTTCGCCTCCCAAAGCTACTCCAACCAAGACAGTCATCAAGGCATTGCCTACTGTGCGCGACCATACCACTGATCAATTAGGTCCAGAAGGAGACGAGTACATTCCACGTGAATACGACGAGGCCGGAGAGAAGAAGGTCTCAAGCACAGGTCATCTATTGGACGGACGCGAGTACAGATGTCGGACCTTCTTCGTCCCAAACAGGGGCGATAAGCTTTTCATGCTTGCTACAGAGTGTGCTCGCGTGCTAGGATATCGGGATTCTTATCTACTGTTCAACAAGAATCGCTCTCTTTACAAAATCATCGCAACTCAAGCTGAGAAGGAAGACCTGATCCACCAAGAAATCTTACCTTTCTCTTACCGATCACGACAGATTGCTATTGTGACTGCTAAATCCATGTTCCGACAATTTGGAAGCAGAGTTATCACTCATGGGCGACGAGTGAGAGACGATTACTGGGAAGCAAAGGCACGAAAGCAAGGTTTCACCGAAGAGGATCTTGCAGGTGAAAAGAGACCTGGAGCTGCCAAAGCTCGAGATCAAGCTGCCGCCGAAGCGAATGCCTCCGCTGCATCACTAGCTATGGCACATCATGGTGACATTGTCTATAACAATGCCCCAACACATTATGCAGTCAATCCACAACCCCAAACAGTGCAACCTGGGATGATTGCGGGGCCCGGAAGCGTACCGCAGTTACCGATGATAACTTTAGCACCTGAACTACCTGATATGCGAATAAGGGATTATAGCAACATTCAACGTCCACGCCAGGAGATCACTGGCCCAGCTTATCAGGATCGCACCCAACAGAGTCATCCTAGTGACCTGTTGACACATGCACATCAGACTGCGGACTATAATAAGCAAATCAATGCCCAACGAAATCGGAGTGGCGAGTATCTTGACCAGCGATGGAGACGTACTCACGAACCTCCGCCAACAGTAAATTCGCAACCCGCAGGAACAAGCGAAGGACTACCATCTACCCAGGCTTTGCAATCACCACGAACCTCACAGGGTAATTTACAACCATCGGGCCTTACTCAGCAATCACCACATCTGATGGCAGGTTCCTACTCTCAAGCGCCTCACGCTCAGAACACGTCTGCACAAACGCCTATGCGATCTATGCCCCCACAAACAATCAGACCAGACCAAATGGGACGCTCTCCTGCCATGTTGCCAGGAGCAAACCACTTGGGACAACCTGGCAACCCATATGCCTTCGCTCCGCAAAATCAA
>Ga0181470_100022_pt1 | contig 30934 bp, 27 predicted proteins | sample InSIn5SAF170_FD_119082 | JGI IMG/M metagenome (GOLD analysis project Ga0181470, IMG submission 119082) | Clean room microbial communities from NASA Spacecraft Assembly Facility at Jet Propulsion Laboratory, Pasadena, California, USA -... ...
CATCATCTTCCATTCCTTGTTTGCGGATACGTCGACAAAAGTGCCACGAGGCGCCATGCAAGTCCAGAGTTGCGATATCTCTTCTTCGCTTCCGTGCGTGTTCAGCACGAAATCAAGTTCACGGTCACCAGTGAGGCGTATAATGGTTGATCTCTGCAATACATCTCTCGCGTCAAGTATATGATCCACGCCAAGTCCGAGGTTCTGGAGAATGAGACTCTCCTCTTCAGTTTGGACAGATGCATACACGTCAGCTCCAAGCTCGATGGCTAGCGAAACAGCTACTTGTCCCAGCACACTACCTCCGCCCTGGACAAAAGCAGATTTGGATGCATCGAGTTGCGCGAGCGTGCACACGCTGTGATGCACTGTCGGGAAAAGAATCGACCATATTGGGGTATCAGATGCCTCCGGAATGATGTTTTCTGGTAGTGGGTGTACGTATTGCTCGAGCGTTCTTACAATGGTTGATATGGAACCCCGATACGTTAGAGAAACTTTCGCACCAACGGATATTGTGGAGAATTTGCCCTTGGAGGAGACAACACCTAGAGCTTCGCGCCATGGATCCGATTTATCAGTTGGGTCGCTGTTCTGGATTAACAGGACGCAGAACACGATTCAATGCGTACTTAAGGACTTACCTTAGGAGCAGAGATGTTATCTCGATCTCGACTTCGTTCTCAAGCAAAGGTTGTGGCGTCGATTGACTGCCCACGAACACTCGCCGCAAACCTGCACTGCTCTTCTGATCTTGCAAAATCAATCCACTAGGAGCATCGCTCAAGCTTATCGTTTCCTCAATAGACTGAGCCTGATTAGCTCCCACTAGAGCGCTCAAAGCATGATTAGGCGCCCATCGGCTGCAATACAGCACCCCATTTTCCTCGGTATACTCTGACTCCACGTTCTCAGCAGAAAGAATCTTTGCAATCAGATTCGCAGTCTCCTCAGCACTACGATCGTCCTTATCCTGGAGCTTGAGGTGGCAGAACGAGGATCCTGTATTCTCATTCTGTAACGATCGCAAGAATCCGGTTGCGGCGCTCATGATTGGCGCGTCTCCCTTGGATATCCAGAGAAGGTGTTTGCTTGATAAGACTGCCCTTTTTAAAGCTGTGAAGTCTGCTTCGGAAAGGTCTTCCAGAAATGATTGGGAATATTCGAGGAGTGAAACGATGGATTGCCCTTCGTCGAGCTGCGAGACATCTGCAATGCTGATGATGCCGTTGACAGGCTGTCCGCTGACTGTAGCCCGCTTTAAGAATGCTTCTGCCAATTTGACATCGTGGGGCGTGGGTGAATTGGATAGAACCACGGATATAGTGCTGTGGTTGGGGATGTTTTCGGTCTTTGTCTTGAGCGCACCTAGCTGCAATGTTATCTTTGCATCGTCGTGGAATGCCAAATCCAGAGGTGAGCTGAGTGAGATTAAGCTATTGATTGACCTGTGAGAAGCACTTAGCTATCATGGTCACTTCATCCATACAAGGGCATATCACTTACTGGCCATCAACATGCTGTGCTGCACCGATCACTAACAACTTTGCGCTAGGCTTGGCAAGCCGCACGTCTTGCAACAGATTTGGCGCCCACGAGTCTGGTGGTGAGCTCCGGGAGTCTAAGATTACAAGATCTACCGAATCGTGATCCACAGCGATCGGGGCTTCGTCGCCGTCGTGGTGTACAAAATCGACAGCCGGAATCAAATTCTGGTATCGGGCGCTTAGTTCATCCACCATAACACGATTACTATCGATGAACTTGATGCTTTTGAAACGTCCATTACCGGCAGCATCTGCATCAAGGATCTCGAGTATGCTTTCGGTCTGCTCGGCTGAAAGTCCACCAATCTGCAAGAACGATGCGACTGGATTCTTGTGGGCCACGAGATCATACACCTAGAGCTATGTTAACACTTGTGCTATAGACTCGTGCGGGTACCTACTATAGCAATGGCTGAGGACAAGCAACGCTTGTCTGGAGCTAAATGGTCCCTAAGGTACCCTTCCAATGGGACGGCGTCCAACATGTCTATATCAGCTTTCTGTATCACCTGGCCAATAGGTGCCTTCTCAGAGAATTCTGAAGATGACTTGGTGTCGTTGCCTGGGAGCTCCCTGCAACGCAGGCCTTCAATAATTATACTTGGCTGTGTGGCTTGGATCTGAGCAGCATAAATATCAGCAACCAGATCACGCTCCGCATCCTTTGCAACCCGAGAGAAGCCTTTGAGCAGCGTTTCAGGTCCTGTGGAAAGGTCCATCGCTATAGTCAGGCTTCCAACTTCAATCGGGACTGCAGCATGTTGTAAATCCAGTTCACCGTCGCCAATAGCCGCAAACAAGGAATGGAAGATGATGTCGAGGGTGGTTGGATGGACAAGGTGGGGACTTTCAGCTTTGGAAGGCATGATACTCTTTGTATCAGGAACTTGAATCTCCCATGAACAGACGTCTTTGCCAGCGGTGATTCTTGTCAAACCCTGGAAGGTTGGCCCATAAGCCAGCCCTACCGATTTTGCAGCATTGTAGAAGGCGTTGGGCTTAATTTCCTTGACCACAGTCGCATGAGCTTTCTTAAGAGAGTCCTCGAAATCGCGCCCAAAAAGGGATTTCGACGACGTTGCTGCGCTCTTGCCTTCGCTTTGGTAATGTAGAGTACCGAGTCCGTGCGCGTGTTCTTGGATGTGGTCATTTTCCTGGTTTGAGCACACAGAGAATTCCCACCAGCCTGTCCACTCTCCAGTTTGTCGTCGCTGTTGACGCATCCTCAGGAAAACTTCGAGGCCAAACTGGTCGTCAGGTACAACTATCGCTTTCGTGATCCGGACATCTTTGAGTTGAAGACTGTCGACAGGCCTATCAGGGTCCGCCAGCTGAATCAAAGCATGAATTGGCATACCGAGGATGCCCGATCCAGGGTACAGAATCGAGTTGTGCACGACGTGATCTCGTATCCAGGGGTTATCCGCAGTCCTCAGAAAATGCCTCCATCGAGGCTCGAGCCAGTCTGAGTCTTGTGTTGGCGCACCGAGGAGATCATGTCGGCCTGATGTTCGATTTTGGTGGGCTCTACTGATCCGGGAATCCGCCCAGTATGTCAACGTGTGATTCCAGGGGTATGTAGGCAGGTCAGTAAGAACGTCAGGCTGCTTATGGATGCCATTTACAGCCATGAAGTCGACTGGCACACCATGACACAGCATTTCCCCTGCTGCACTGAGTAAAGTAGCCACCCCATTTTGTCCACGCTGCAAGACCGAAGTATAAGGAATATCGCTAGCAGAATGAGCTTGAAAGATCTGACGCAAGGGCCCTTTCAAGGCTGCGTGTGGACCAACTTCAAGCAGCAAGTCTATCGCAGGTTCGGTAGCACGTGTCTGTCGACGTCCTTTCTTCGCTTGCTTCAATAGAGTTTCCACCGCGTCGGAGAACTGCACTGGAGAGACCAAGTTCCGCACCCAGTAGCGCGGCCCTAATTCAGCTGGAGTTATGAGCTTACCAGTGACACTTGATGACATTATCGGAGCACCATTGCTTTGACACTCCTGAAGCGTCAAGCCTTGTAGCGCCGTTTCATATTCATCTGCCAATAGCTGCATATGGTGCGAGTGATATGCGTTTTGCACTCGAAGCTTCCTGGCAAAGACGTTTTGTGCTTTCAAAGATTCCAAGATCTCATCAATTCCGGTTTCGTCTCCGGATAATGTAACTGAGGATGGCGAATTGACGCACGCAACGACCACTTTGCCCTTCGTGACTGCTTCCAGGTAGCCAACGACTGCCTCTGGGCCAAGACCGACAGCCATCATTGAACCTCGTAGATGAGGTGCTTTGGAGGGGAGTTGAGAACAGAGTTGACCCCTCAAGTAGGAGACCTTCCATGCATCGGTTTTGGAGATGGCCCCCAAAGCATACGCGGCAGCGATTTCTCCACTGGAATGACCGACAACAGCTGCAGGGGTAACATGCCAGGACTTCAAGAGATCGACGAGAGCAACTTGGAGTATTGTCGAAAGCGGCTGACTGTATTCTGCCAACTCGATTTGCGTATCGTTGCTCCTCTTTTTCAGTTCACCACTTGCAGACCATTTGCACCCTAAGTAGCTAGAGAGATATTTGTCTGCTTCACAAATACTTTGCTCAAACACTGGGTAGACCATCAGGTCCACACCCATTTGAGCCCATTGAGCTCCCTGACCAGTGAAAACAAATCCGATGCGCTGAGAAGATGCGGGCTTTCGGATTGTGTACGTCTTCTCCACGAGTTGGTGGCTTAGGTCTTTCAGTGATGTTGCGACGATGAACGACTTGGTTGGGAAGTTTGACCGTCTACAGCCCAGTGTGTAGGCAAACTTATCCAGAAATTCTGTCTCATTGTGCAGCACCTCTTCGCTCGTGCTTCTTATAACCTCAGTGATGTATTCATGATATGAATGTCTTAGCCTTTTAAGGGCTCCCTCATCCTTGGCGCTCAGCACAATGAGGTGGTGCTTTGAAGTCACATTGTTGATCTTGCCATTAAGATGTGCAAACTTGACGATAGAGCGTTGGGGCTTGAGGTATGACTCATGATCGTCAATGATAACATGCGCGTTTGTCCCTCCATACCCAAAGCTATTAACAGATGCTCTTCGCAGCCCAGGATCCGGCCAAGGGCTTAGTTCCGTAGGTACCTTGATCTTCCATTGATCGAAAGGTATGCGGCGGTTTGGGGTGTGAAAATGGATGTTTGGGAGAATGGCATTCTTCTCAACCATGAGGACACATTTGATAACACCTGCTAAGCCAGCAGCGCCCTCGAGATGGCCAATCTGGCCGCTGATTAGCCAAGTGATTATGATCTCTGCATTATCAACTTACATTTGACTTGATAGATCCGACGAATAATTTGTTGGATGAGTCTCGCGTTCGACTTATGGATTTAGCAATTGCGCCCAGCTCCAAGGGGTCACCAACCGCAGTGCCCGTCCCCTCGATAGTAGGTCAGCGCAGGTCTTGAAGATGGTTGTAGTTTCTTACATGTGCCTCGAAGTATCCTGTTGCTACAGGATCAAGATTGGCAGTCGTGTAGACACGGTTGATCAAATCTGCTTGGGCGTCGCTATTTGGTAGCGTGATTCCTTTGGTGTGTCCATCCTGATTCACGCCTGATCCACGGATGACTGCGCGGATTGGATCTCCATCTCGAATTGCATCATCCACTCGTTTTAGGACCAGCCCAGCAATACCCTCGCCACGACCATACCCAGTGGTCCCTTCAGCAAAGGACCTTGACAAGCCATCCATCGATAACATGTGTAGATTCGAAAGTGTGAGCGCAATATCAGGGCTCAGTATCACATTTGCGCCGCAGACGATAGCCATCTTCGACTCTTTGGCTTGAAGTCCTCGACATGCCAAATGCAACCCAACAAGACTGGAGGAGCACGCCGTATCAAGTGTCATGCTTGGCCCTCGCAAGTCATAGAACCAGGAGATGCGATTGGACAAGAGCGAGAATCCAGTACCTGTTCCTGTGTACATCGGAACACTTTCGATATCCCGATATAACATTTCATGATAATCTCGGGTGAAGCAGCCTACATAGCAGCTGGTATCTGAACCGGCGACATCTTCGATCCTCTGGCCTGCGTTCTCGAAAGCCTCGAAAGCCACCTCGAGCAGCATGCGCGCTGCAGGATCCATGGCATTAGCCTCTTGTGCAGTGATGCCAAAGAATGGTGCATCAAAGGCAGCCACATTTTGCTGCATGAAATGCGCCCCACGGCTATTCAGTGTATTCAACTTGTTAGGTGATGGGTGGTAGTAAGAGTCCACGTTGAAGCGCTCTGAAGGTACATTTGTGAAGGCGGCTGCCACGACCGTGAGTAAACGCAACTCTGCACGAGAAAGCGTGACTTACATTTTCGATCGCTGAGTAGAGACCACAACTTTGCAGCATCCGAAGCGGCGCCTGGGAAACGGCACGCCAGGCCGATCACTGCGATGTCATCGGTGCATTTTTCCATCGCGACTAGCCTCGCAATCACTCCCTTTGCGAAGGCTTCACAAATCAGCAGGTCCTGGATTGCTGAAACTCTCACAAAATTAGTCACAATGCCGCCGGCTCTTCGATTATTACACTGTTAGCGTAAGTAGTAGTAGGAGCGAAGTGGACTTGTGATTGATGAACATAGGACGTCAAAGCCAAACATTGATTCAAGGGAAGACTCAATACATGTCTTAAGCAGATGGTGTCACCGAACACTTAAAGTACAAAGCAGTATGATCTCAAGCCGGATTCGTGCTGCTACAAATCAAAAGCATGATACGGAATCCGCAATCCGTGCAGGGCCGTGAGGCTCTGGCTTGAGCTGAGGAGAATCCGGCATTGCAGCATGCTCGACATTTGCTTGGGTATCATTGGAAATTTGGAACCGGGATAACAAGATCTGAGCGTGAGGGAGCTCTCTTTGCTGCCCTTTGAAGCGTCCGCATCACGAAGAAGCCCATCTTAATGGCTCTAGATCACCGTAGCGCCGGTTTATCCGACTGATATATCGTGAGCGGTGTACTCTATCCCGGAAGGATCGTCAAACATTCAGCTTGCCTCGACACGATCAGGTAGGACGCGATAATCGACGCCAACCATCAAGAGGATCCACGTACATGCCATTGCGGATTATCAGCTCCACGAATAAGTGTACCAGGGCGAAAGACGTTTCGCTTATGCATGTGTCTGCTGTGGTTCGGGCTGTCATCTGCACGACAGGAGACTTTTCTGCAGAATCCTGGTAAGGTCAAGCGAAGTCCAATGGCACAGAACACCGTCCATATGGTACTGTAGCGCCAATTCGGAACATTCGGAGTTGTACCCAGAGGCTTAAATCGGCCGAACCGAAAGTTGCAACGCTGGAGGCTGGCTGAGGGCACCACGCCAAGAACAACCTATACCGAAATCGACCTAATCTACGACAGGGAAAGAGTATCCTACTAGACGACAGCACATGCTGCAGGTTGTGCAAACGTTTTTGTGGTTGTTTAATTATTCCTATCAATTCCAACCCCACGTGTTGCTCAAATACATGTCCCGATTCCATGATGTTGTTGTTGTCTACCCTCAGCTTCGTTTCTTCAGAGCTGGTCAACACGATCATTCCTCAACTTCGTAACAATGCGATTCTTGTGTCTACACGGGCGTGGAACAAATTCGGATATCTTTGAGTTCCAGTTAGGTGAGCCACGGTCGTTCCCTGCTTCGATACCCTTGAAATATATCCTAATGGCTCATGAACTAGCACCTCTCATCTCACGGCTTAGTTCCGAGCACACTTTTGATTATGTGGATGCTCAGTTCGAAGGACATGCAGCGCCTGGTATAGGGGAGGTTTTCTCAGGGCCATACTTTGTTTGGCATGAGAAGTATGATCCTCAGAGTGTGGAGAAGGTTCATGACTTCATCGACACCATTCTGGAGGAAGACGGTCCATACGATGGGATCATCGGCTTTTCTGAAGGCGCCGCTCTCGCTGCAAGTTACCTACTCGCCAAAGAATATCGAGCTTCTTTGGGCGATGTTGCCGTCGATCCAGAGAAAGAGATCAAGCTCGCCATTCTGTTTAACAGCGTCAAGCCATATTCGCCATCCGAACAAATCGGCCATGATGCCGCTGCTGAGTTTCAGCGAGAGCTGAGGAGGCATTCTCTTTTCCTCAAGGGACAAAATACAGCTAGACGTCAGAGCAGCCTCTCTCGCGAAGACATTAACGCACTCACGGAGCGGAGACAAAGCTTGCTCTCGCAACGAAGGGAAAGCATCGTTGCATGGAAGACCAGTGGAATGCCGTTCCGAAAAGCCAGCGTAGCAAGCTCGTGCGAAGGTGAATTGAGCAGTATAGACGAAAAAGCGCAGGGTGTGGTGTGGAACTCTCTTTTCTCACCAGTCTTTAGCTTCGATCCGGATTCCTTCCCTTGCAAGATTCAGATTCCAACGCTCAACATCATAGGCTTGCAAGATCAGTTTCAGGACTACTCCCGAGAGATTGTCAGATTCTGTGATCCGGATCAAACGGAAGTAGCCTTCCTAGACATTGGACATGACATTCCACGCGCTGGGCTTGAATTCGAGAAGCTTCTACACTCTCTCGAGCTGATCTTCATGATGGCGTCCGTTGGCGGCGCCGGATGAGCTCTGGGCTTTCATTGCGTTTGTCTAGCCTATAGCTATCTCATTAGTTTCAGATTTAGAAATAATGTAGAGAATATATCCACGGCGTTGCGCCGCAACACGCACTCCTCATCCATTCCTGGTTGCGTCATTCACTCGCCTAAGTTCTGCACATGTCCCAATTTTCACTAACCAGCTTTGTTTGCACAGTGCGGAATCAGAGATTAACACTAGGATGGGCGTGCAACGGTAATCGGAGGATAACAGATCTGCAACTTGACAGCTGTAGGCAGGGCATCCTTGCAAGCCACGATATTTGAGGAAGCTGAGGGACTAGGGTCGACGCAGTCTCTGGACCTCTTACTCGTGTCTACAGCCGGGCATACCGGACAAAAGCAGCTGTGTAGTGGAGCCAAGGCATGCGCTGTCGTGACATAACGATCAATATGGGAGTTCGACTTTCCAGTGGTTTATATGTTCACGAGAGTAGGAATATCTGATCGTGTTGATACAACAAGATTCCACGATGAATTCTTCCGACCCCGTCTCTGTTCTTCTGCCCAATGCGGTAGCAGCAAATGCACAGGCTGATCCTGATGGGATTTTTGCTCAAGTTCCAAAGGGTACCCGTTATACAGACGGATTCATGAATGTCACGAAGTCGGCGTTCAACAATGCCATTAACTATACCGCAGCACATATTCAAGCGGAACTTGGGAAATCAACCACGTTCGAAACCCTGGCATACATTGGTCCTGGTGATTTCAGGTATTCTATCATGGCAGTGGCTTCAATGAAAGTCGGGTACAAGGTGAATTCCATAAGCTGAGAGAACTGTTCCCCGCTCAGTATTCAAAACAGGTCTTCTTTCCGTCACCAAGAAACAGTCTCGAGGCTCAGCTCGCTTTGTTGAACAAGCTCGAGTGCACGAAGTTGGTCATGACGGAGCCCCAGTCTCCGGGTTTGCCATCTATTCTGCAGAAACTTCCGCTCAAAACGATGGTTCTTCCGCCACTCCAGCAGCTTTTGAGCGTAGACCAAATTGAGGATGTTCCATACAATTGGTCCTTCCAGGAGGCGCGACATCATCCAGCTTTCGTGTTGCACACATCAGGCTCAACAGGTGAGTTCCATGACTGAAGAAATCGTGATTGGAAATTTACCAAGCAAGCTAGGCATCCCAAAGCCCATGATATTTACCAATGACTGGATCGCGAAGGTAATAGCTGCGTCTATTCTGTCTCCGCCAGCGGATCATACTGGTGTGGAGAGCTATTTCAAGACCGGGAGGTTCTTCATGACACTCCCTTCCTTTCATGTAAGGAACCTGACCTGAAAGCGAGACATAACACTAACTTCGTCTAAGGTCGCAGGCTTAGCTTTCTCATTGATCATAGCAGCATATCATGGGAGTATCCCGGTATACACTCTTCCAGGTCCACCTCCCAATGCAGAGAGTTTGGTTGACGCGATCACCTCCACCGAAGTCGACTGGGCCTTTGTACCGCCTGTGGTCATTGACGAGTTCAGCCGACGTGCCGACTTGTTAGACGTACTTGCGTCGAAACTCAGGTATCTATTCTTCACTGGTGGAAGTGTGCCAAAATCCGCCGGCGATGTTGTTGCACGTAGGATACCGATCTGGCAAGTTCTAGGATCCTCGGAGTGCGGGAGTATTCCACTAGTACATCACGCTTCTACGCACAGCAACCCACAGGACTGGGACTATTTGCAATTGAATCCAAGCTTAGGATTCGAAATGCGCCTGCGTCTGGACGATTTGTACGAACTTGTCTTCACCCGTAACAAGGATACAGAAGACTTCCAGCCTGTCTTCGCGCATTTCGTTGATGCCACGGAATACGAGACAAGAGACCTGTTCACCCAGCACCCCACACAACCGGATTTATGGGCGTATCACAGCCGAATAGACGACGTGATTGTATTCCTTAACGGGGAGAAGACAAACCCTGTGACTTTCGAGGAAGAGGTAATTGCTCATCCGGAAGTGAAGGCAGCCTTGGTAATTGGGGCTCAGCGTCTCGAAGCAGCTCTTCTCGTTGACCTGATCAGTACGCAACAAGTGTCTGATGAGGAGTATTCAGCCATCGTCGATAGGATATGGCCGATTGTAGACAAGGCCAACAGAGCCACCCCAGCTCATGCAAGAGTCTCGAAAGACAAGATTCTTCTTGCGCATCCCGACAGACCCATGGTCAGAACTGGCAAAGGTACAGTACAGCGTGGTGCGACGCTAGCCGCATACGCTGAAGACATCGAAAAATTGTACCAGCAGACAGCGGGACATGATCTTTCTGGTGGCAAATCATGTTCTGCTGGTAACGACGTGAAAGCCGCGATTCGAAATATCATTGCCGAAGTTCTGCCACTAGATGATATTGACTTCTTCCAACTCGGTCTTGACTCCTTGATGGCCTTGAAGATCCAGAGAGCTCTCAAAAGCCATACGGCTGACAGCAGTCTATCGCTAAATGCGATATACTCCAATCCATCAATCAACGGGCTTGCTCAGCTGCTTTGTCCTGGTCTGATGGCCAACTCTCAACCACCGTCTCAAGACATTGTATCAGTTGACAGTTTGCTTGAGAAATTCCAGACAGAGGTTCGAGCCATAGAGCCTGTCCAGTCTCCCTCACCGCCAGTGGAGAAAAATGAGGTGACAGTCTTACTGACGGGTTCAACTGGGGCACTTGGGTCATATCTTCTGAACGAGCTCCTCTCACAGCCGCGTGTCCGACATATTTACTGTTTCAATCGTTCTTCCGATGCAAAGTCTCGCCAGAGCAAGAACCACAAGGATCGAGAATTGAGATCGGAGTTCCCTGAGGAGAAAGTAACGTTTCTGTCTGGCAGATTGGTTGCAGCTAATTTCGCGTTACCCATCGGTCTATACGAACGCCTCAGATCTGAGGTCACTCACATCCTGCACAATGCTTGGCCGGTCAATTTCAATCTCCCTCTCAACAGTTTTGTTGAGTCCATTGCAGGTGTAGTCAACCTCGCCCGGTTCCTCGCCAAAAGCCAACGAAGCGCAAGTCTACTGTTCTGCTCCTCAATATCTAGCGCTACGTCATCCTCAGGTTCTGCTGTGCCGGAGACTGTGATCACCGACTCGAACGCTCCAGCTGCTATGGGTTATGGCCAGTCCAAGTACCTTGCGGAACGTTTGCTTGGATATGCAACTGAGATTCTTGGTGTACATACAAGTTCAGCACGTATCGGACAGCTGGCTGGAGCAGCTAAAACAGCAAGTGGATGGAATCGAAGCGAATGGTTTCCGAGCCTTATTGCTAGCTCAGTCTCGATGGGTGTAATTCCAGATTCGTTGGGTGGCAGTGGAAGTATTAATTGGGTGCCAATCGACCAAGTCGCGGCAGTTCTAGTCGAACTACTCTTCTCTCCGATCTCAGAAGAACGAGAGAGGCAGCCTGGTTCCACAGTCTTCAACGTGGTCCATCCGAAACCTCTTCAGTGGAGTGCAATTTTGCCTCGGATTAAAGGCACTCTAGATGCATCGATCGAGCCAGAACAGAGAATTGCTATTGTGGGATACGCCGAATGGCTTTCACGACTCAGGCAGAAGAACGCGGAAGGTGAGGAAAGCGGTGCCTCTGGAGCCTTGTCATTAGCAGAGAAACTTCCTGCTGTCAAGTTGATCGATTTCTACGAGTCGCTGCAGCAGGCAGGCACAGGCGGTCTTGGCACTAGCTTTGCGATGGACGCAACGCTTAAGATGAGCAAGACATTGAGAGATCTTGAATCTCTTCAGGATGAATGGTTTGACGGTTGGATCAAGGAGTGGCTAGCATTGTAGAAGCCGTGTAGTGCAAAATCAAAAGCCGCCATTCCAATGCGAGATTTCATCGCACTACTCTCTAATACTGTGCCCAACAGACACGAGAATTGGGATGGCTCTCCCAGGAACGACAGTCAATCTGTGATCTTCGCGTGCAGTTTCTGATGGAAGGAGGGAAAGGTGCCAGGTTGATGGTCGGTCGGAGTCTACCGTATGCGTACAAGCGCCCGCAGCCTCGTCCTCGCTGGGTCCTACCTTCGCTGTGACTTCTCGCATGCTTGCATTACATTTGTACGCAATTGTTCTTCCTCTTGAATTTTGCCCTTACCATTGTGTCCATGAGATTTTCTCTGCTATCTTTGAGGGTTGCACTACACATCAGCTCGACTTCACCATACTTCTGTTGATACCCACCCTGTGCGCGCCAATCGTTGTACAAGGTTGGTGGTGGCCCAAGCTTTAAGCTTCCGCCGCTCTACTGTATTTGTCTCTGGGAAAAAAAAGTTCATACATCTTGTGCAGTCTTTCGCATATTCGCCAAAAGCCAACTCAATTGCTACCACAACTTGCCGCTCACGACCTCGCATCCGCTCTCTTGAGGCACTGTATTGTGTGCTAATACGAACAATACCAGATCTTCCACAGAATTAAGGCATCATGAGCGCAGAAGTCGAGTCCAAAGTGGCCGACCCCACCACCGAGTCAAAGGCTGAAGAAGTGAAGCCGGTCGATGCCACGACCTCGGTAGACGCCGACACATCAGACATGAAGAATGGCGGCGACAAGAATGGCGATCATAATCAGGGTCAGTAACATTTTCTTTTCCACTCCGCTGGCACCATGCACCGAGAAGCGCAAAGTGGTGGCAGGACAGTCACTTCACGTTCACCTGTTCACAGCCTCTGCAGATGCCCTCAGCAAGACTGATGGCAATGCAAATGGTAGTAAACAAGAACGTGAGTGACGCTCTTCTCTTAGCTGCTGCAGTGCCGAACTGCTGCAAAAAAGCTAGCAGCATGATTGTCACTTGTGCATCCAGATCTCCCCAGACCGTTCGATGATAGCAAAGAGTCTGACAAATGCCGCAGATGGTGAAAGGCCTAGCAAGATGTATCGTCAAGACGGCGACCGCAATGGCAACAGCCGTGGACGTGGCGGACGAGGCAACCATAGCAGCCGCGGTCGTAACACGCATAACTGGTCGAAGCAGAACAAGTATGACCGCCGCAACATCAAGTCCCGCTACGACGACCAAGAGCAGACCGACGACCACAGCGCCATCCGCAAGCAAGTCGAATTCTACTTCAGCGACGCGAATCTTCGCACCGACAAGTTCCTGTTCGAGCAGATTGGCGGATCGGAGAACAAGCCGGTGGACATCAAAGTTATTGCCAGCTTCAAGCGCATGCAGCGCTTTGCTCCATACTCTGCTGTTGTTGCTGCGCTCAAGGACAGCGACGTCCTGGACGTGGTCAATGCAGACAGCCCGAACAACGAGCAAGTTGTGAGAAAGGCTGCGCTCCCAGCTGATCTCGGCACCGACCACCGGCAAGTGATGGCCAACTACGAGAGCGAAAGCATGAAGCGCTCCATCTACGTCAAGGGCTTTGGCAAAGAGACCGAGAAGACTCAGCTGCAGGTTGAGGAGCTGTTTGGCATGTACGGCGTCACCTCAGTGCGCCTCCGCCGCAAGCAAGATGGCTACTTTAAAGGCAGTGCCTTCATCGAGTTCCCCTCTGAAGATGAGATGAATCATTTCTTGGCTCTGGACGACGAGAGCAAGCCCAAGTGGAAGAACGAGAAAGGCGAGGAAGAAGAGCTTGAGATCGAGAGCAAGACTGCATACTGCAAGAGGAAGGACGATGACATCAATGCCGGTCGGGTCCGTCCTAATGACCAGGACGATGTACAGCACGGTGGCTACCGTTCAAAGCACGGTGATCGCGGTGGACGTGGTCGCGGTCGTGGCCGTGGACGTTTCAACAACGGTGGCAGGGGTCGTTTCAATGATCGTCGTGGTCGTGACCGCTCCGGCTCCAGATCTCGCTCCAGATCACACTCTCGCGGCGACTCGCGCTCACGGTCAAGATCGCGCTCTAGAGATCTAAAGAAGGATGACTGGAAGCAGCTGCGTGACCAGGATAAGCGTCGCTCGCACCGCGGAAGGAATGAAAAGGACGAGAAAGAAGATGACAAGCCTAAGCAAGAGTATGACGAGGCGTAAGTTTCTTCCAATTCCTCATGCGATTGTCTCATTGTTACTGACACTGATTCGTGCAGCGGTATTCCTAAGATTACGACTAGCGAATCGGTACCAAAGAAGAACGAGAAGAAGCGCGCTGCTGAAGACGAAGGCGATGCAGGCGAGAAGGACGTGAAGAAGACCAAGGAAGGCGAAGAGTAGATACTTGTCTTCAAGGCTTGAACAGGAACAATCTAACAAACACTGGTAATGGCACAACGGCCTTTGCATGGGGATGGCGTTTTGCTGATATACTGGCGCCAAAGGGCACGGCAAAAGGGGTCATTCCATGAGCTGATTCTCATCTGGTCGGATGCGAAATTATTCCTCCTTCTTTTCTTTGTCTTTGACTTACTGGGTTGTGTAACTGAGTCTGTCTCGGCTGAACATGTTGGATAAAGGGAGTAGCAGTAGGAAGATGAAGGACACAATCGCAGCACAATGACAACGTGATACTTGAACGGAGAACACTTTCTACATCCCAATGCAAAGTCTTCGAGTATGTCCAATACATTTCACGCACATAATTCATCTGCATGCGAAAAGCGCCAAGCGGTGAAGGAGCTACTTGTCTGGACCCTCACGGAAGTTTCTCCGACCTCAAATTTATGTCAGCAACAACGATGAAACTCGCCTATTCTTACGCGGCTAAGGTCAAGACATTCCAAGTCACGATCATGGCACTTCAAACTCTCCAACCTAGAGCCTGCGCTACAAACGCAAGACATTCACGATGATGCTACTATTCACGCCTTTTCCGGAAGCTTTTGGTTTTTGACGCTACGGCAAACCTTGGAAGTGTACTTGAATGATGGGTGAAGAATTGGATGCAAAGCATGCTGCTTTCACGGAGTGGGCAGAAGAGCAAGGTGTTGCCATTAATGGGGTTAAGCCTGCTGTTCTACCGGGTAAGGGAATTGGGATTGTAGCCACGCAGGCGTTGAAGGTAGGTACCTTACTCCCTTGTGAGAGCATTATACAGCACGTGGCATGAAACACCGCCCATCTTCTTTGATAGAGCATACATGCATATCCTATCAATATCGAAAGACAAAGGATGGAATCTAATAAACACGTTCCAGAAAGATAAGGCACTTGTGTCGATACCGGCAGCTGCACTCATAACGCATGACACACCTTTCGTGCGCGATGCCAAACTCCCCAAGGATATGACGGTCTACGGGGCCGTGGCCGCTGCACTTACGCTCAATCACGGCAGCGAATACCGCTGGTATAGACTCTGGCAAGACACCTGGCCCACACGTAAGGACTTCGAGGAAAGCATGCCACTATGCTGGAACACAGCGCAGCAAGGGCTTCTCCCAGCCACGGCACAAGATCTGCTAGAAAAACAGAGGGCTAAGTTCGAGAGCGATCTAGTGGTTGTGGAGAATGAGGGGCGGATGGCAGCAGAGTTGGGAAAAGATTGGAAGGGATGGTATAGGTATTATTGGCTTGTGGTGAATACGCGGTGTTTTTACTGGGTCTATTTTCGGAAGGCGCAGCAGATGGCGAGGAAAGGGAAGAAGTTGGCGAGAGATGAGTGTCTTGCGCTTGTGCCGTGGGGTGATTACTTCAACCATGCTGACCATGGCGTGCGTCTTGTTCCACTCCCTCGTTTCTGGTGGATGGGTTGCTGATTCTATGGGCAGTGCCAGGTGGTTGAAAACGAGAGCGGAGCTACCGTGGTCGCAGACAGGAATTACGGTAGGCTATATCTCATGCCTTCAATGGAATTTCTACTGACAACTCCCATAGCAAAGGGCGAAGAAGTCGTTGTCTCTTACGGCGCCCACAGCAATGATTACCTCCTGGTTGAATATGGCTTCATACTCTCCTCTAACTCCTGGGATAACACATCCATCGACCACTTTATCCTCCCTCTGCTCGGTGCCTCACAGAGAGATCTCCTTGAGCAACACGGGTATCTTGGGGATTACTTCCTCTCTGCACAGGGGTTGTGTTATCGATCCCAAGTCGCTATCCGGACCATGATCACAACCCCGAAACGAATGGAGCAATTCTTGTCAGGCGAATATGATGGAGAAAAAGAAGATAAGAAGTATCCGGCGAAATTGAAAGATATCTTCAGGCTCGTACAAGAGCAAAGCCAGGCGTCCTTGACGGCAGCAATGAGGGGAAAGAGCACATCCCCGAATGCAACAACAGAGCGGTGGAGGCAGATCTTGATTATGTTGGATCAGGCTAAGGCTGAGATGCTTAATACTAAAGCATGAAGCATAGAACTTCCGCTGTACAGAAGTTTCTTTGGCATGATGCAAGTCGTTTGGCTTCACAACAATGAGCTTCGTTAGTGTACACGAAAATGCAGTTCATCTCAAGACCGCCATGCAACTTCACCTCACTTTCACGACGGCAAAGTATTACGTCTTCAATACATTTCCAGCAATTGGTTTCCTCGTCATCCAGACCGCAGGTAACCTGTTGCAACATGTCGCCGCATTTGGCCTCCATATCCCTGTCCTTATAAGCGTAATGTCGCATTATGCGGGAGTACAGCTGCTACCAGCTGGTTTGAGAGGTAGAAGAGAAATGATCATCACGCGAGCATGACACAAATAGCGCAACCGCCCGTCTTCTAAAACGCATCTCATCACACATTCACACTATCAACGTCTACCACACAGAGATCTTCTCGGTAATCCACCTCATCATAGCCGCAAAAAGCCTCCAGTTCGTGACAGCCATCATCAAATTGAGTCGCATTTCGACCATCACCAAACAGTGTCTGTGCCAGTGTGAGAGCGCGCAAAGCCGCGCTGAGTCAAGAAATGAATGCATCCCCGATGTGTATGATTGGAGTGGTATCATCGCAGAAAAGTCATGCAAACAAGCAAGCAGTACCTGATGTAGACTCCATCCCGGCCAACTCTGGAGCTCTTCACTTGCGAGTCTCTCTGGGTAGTAATGCGATCCTCCAGAGATCCTCGCGCCGCTGCAAGCTTCAGAAGAGGCTGAGATTGGAGCCCGAACAGACTGCAAAACAAGTGCAAAAAGGATAAAAAAAAAACACGCCCATATACGCCCGTTCCTGGAAAAGTCGTTGCGTCAAGAATTCCACCAACCCTTCATGTTAATCTTTCTTCCATCTTTTATGTCAGTAGCGCCACGCCGTCAAGCACATGCACACCGCCACAAGACGGCAGGAAGCAGTGACTTTTCATTCGCTCGCTCAAGCAACCAAGAATAACAACAACACGACTTTTCAGCTCCAGAAGAAAGAAATAAAGCGCAGAGGACAAATAACGTTGCAAAAATGGGTATTTCCGTTTTTTCATGTGCTCCGTGAGACAAGATGGTTGGTATCTTCGCGTTTAAAAAGCAGTAGAGCCAATCGTTTCGTCAGGTATTTGGGTATTGTTCGCGATCGGACGCAACAATTGGCCGACCATCATCGTTTGCCTTGCGATGAGGTCCCGATTTTTGGTGATATATCTAACGTGGTGTGCCAATTGCACCCGGGTATCCAGTAGTCGTAGCAGAAGAAGTAGCAGCAGAAGTAACGTTATTGAAAGAATGAGATGTGCTCGGACGGCCACTGTCGACGGAGCCGCGCGGATCATAGCGGGAAGTTGGGGTCGTGTCACCAGCCATAGGTGGTGGGCCGAGAGAGGAGACGGATCCGTTTGTATGGGAGGTAGGCAGCGTGCCAAAGGACGGGAACTTACCATTGGACATGCTGTGCGAGCTAGGCGGTGGATGGTGCCAGCCATTGGTGTGAAGATGGAGACCACCATGCTCTTCCTCCGGCAGATTGATGCCACTGTCATTCCATGGATGACGCGAGAAGCTTCCCACAGACTCAAGGCTGGCAAGAGAAGCCTTGGAAGCATTGCTAGAAGCATGCTTGAACAATGAGGAGCCAGGGGAGTTTGTGCCATTGCGGCGACGGTCGATCAGTGACGAGAAGGACGACATGCCAGGCTTACGGAACTTGGAAAAGAAGCTCGAGCTCTCTCCTTCAACATCGCCAAAGTTGGAGCGAGTAGGTGAGTCGGTGCTAGAGGGCTTGGTCTGATGCAAAATCTTCGACTCAAAGAACGGCAGAGAGTCCTCGAAGGAGTCAGATTTTGGTCGCGGAATGGCACCCTTGACCGACTCAGCGTCGAGCCCCTTCGCCACCAGCTTGGCCACAAGAGCATCAATAGCATCTTTTAGACCACCAGCATTGTTACGCGTATAGCTCAGGACAAGGCATTCGGGGTCGGCAAGGTCAGCAGGTGCCTTCCAGTTGGGATCAAGGCGGACCTCGAGGCAGTGTTGCTCGCGCATCGGCTCGATAACATCAGATTGGAATTCAGGACTGCGGATGTAGGCTTTGAGATCGGTAGAGGCAGAGAAAGCCAGCTCATGCGACTCTGGAACCATTCCCTGGTGTTGTTAGCGACAGCACAGCTTAAGCTTCTAGAGCACAACCTACCAAAAGCCCATCCACAGCATGAGGGATTTGCCACTCTGGGCCAGAAATGGTGACACTATTGCTCGCTTCCTCAGGATTAGGGAAAGTGATCTTGCAGTTCCACTTCTTCTCCAGCTGCTCAATCTCTGGCATCCTCTTGATCATGTCACGCTGGTACAAGCGGTCGATTGAGACGGTCTCGTTGACAAATTCAGCATCTGCCTTTTCCACCATATCCATGATCTCTTGCTTGACGAGTTCAAGATTCTGAGCGTTACGTGTTGGAGTGCGGCAAATGACGTTATCGACCTTAATGTCTTCATCGTCGCGTCCATGCGCGCCACGATCCATGGCGTTGGAGAACTTGACGAAAACGGAATACCGTTTCATGATACGCTGGATATGCTGGCCACCAATGCCGATGATGCGCTTGTGGTACTGATCTGGAACATGGAAAGAGATGGACGCCGGCATTTCCTGCTCGACTAGCTCAAGTCCGTTCTTGATAGCATCATAATGTTGGCCACGGATGTCAATGTAGAAGTTGTATTCGTTGAAGCCATCGAAGACGATCTGCACGTTGGAGTGGCTCATGATCTTGTTGATCTTTCCGTTCTTCTTGCCGCTGACGAACTCTTTATGCTCGTTGGCGAGCTCGACCTTGACCGAGAGCGCAGCCTGATACTTTGCGAAGGGCGTATCGCTGATGACATGCATTGCAAGCTTCACAGCGTCATCAGAACCAAACACGTGGAACGTGTTATTCTCGAAAATGACTTCTGCGCCAGAGCTGATGCAAATATCGCCAAGTCCTTCAAACAGCTCCTCAGTGTAGGCGCTGAAATCAGCCTGTCCTTGCACCAGCCAGGTGGCACTGTAGAATTGCGATGCTAATGCCATGACTTCTCTGACAGTTCTTTCAACATTGAGCATATCGGTAGCTTGTACTCGAACTCGACCAATCCTATGGCCGACCTGCGGGAAGACCACGAAGGCGCCATTAAGCTCCATCAGCTTGCGAACCTTGTCTAAACGTCCAAGGATGATGTCGTCAATTTTAGTCTCCGTGATGTTGACGTCCTTGTAGAAAGGCTTTGCGGCCATCACCATGTTATGCAGCCTTAGCTTTGCATCGGTGATCTCATTCGCATTCTTTCCGGTAATGAGAACGTGGTCTTGTGGTCGACGATCAGCCTGGGGTGGCGCATAACCAAACACCTGTGGGAAGGGTGGCGGAAAGTAGATGGTTGTGTTCGTAGCAGACTCGATGGCGGTGATGTTCTTGCGTCCTCGACCTTGGATCAGCGTGTGTAGCGACAGATCAATGGGAATGTGGTCAACAGTGAGATGGTGCAAAGTATCGATCAAGATCAATAGCCTGATTTTCGCATTCTCTTCAGTAAGCATGTCGCCATAGATCACCAGGCGAAGCTTCTCAGCGCCAGTCATCTCAATGCTCCCATTCATGCTGGCAGCATCATCAATTTGCTTTGGCTTCAGCACGAAGATATCGGCCTTCGTAATCTTTGCCGTCTCATCAAGCGCAGTCAGAAACGACGCTGAGATGCCATGAGCTCCATCAGATGGCCGGGTGCCAGACACTAGGCTTTCGTCCAAATCGATGACGGCGGAACGCTAGGATGTGTCAGCAGGCGGTCAGTGTGCCAAATGTTGTCCTCTACCTACCAATGATATTGGTGTCGAGTTGAGAAGAGCTTGTCTTGTGCCATGAACCACATCGTAAAGTCCCCTCAAGCACACATTCGTGACCCAAGCCTTTGACCTCGGAGGCATGCCAGCCACCGGCTTCGGATGGCCAGACCGTATGAAGTACCGAATCTGCCCATTTGTCTTGTGCACAATCTGCTCGCACAGCATCTCAAGACTGTCACGATGCTGCGCGTGTACGGGCAGGTCATAAATGGGCTTGTCCTCTGATCCCTCGGGCTGAACCCACCTATCGAAGGCGCCTGGTGAGGAGTAAATGACCTCTTCCCGCTTAGGCCCTGCCAGCTCCGAGTTGAACGGTATGTTGAAGGATAGCGTCACAGGCAGGTGGCCTGCTGGTGCGGCTGAGGCGTTTGGAGCGGTTGCGGTGCGCATGGGCGGGCGGTGGGCAGCTTGCATGTCAACAGCAGAATTTGAGCGGTGGCCACCAAAGGGCATCGAAGGTCTCGTCATTCGATCCCAGCCACTACGGGCCGAGTTCGCGATGGTATTCATGATCGAGGGAAGGGGGGTGAAGGGCAGGTGCAGAGGAGACGGGTGTGTGGGTTGTTCTCGAAGGCGGAGTCGTTAGGGATGGGAAGAGGAGGAGGAGGAGCGAACGATGAACGAAAGAACGACCAAAGGAAGGGGTCGAAAGGGGTATCGTGCGAAAAGAACAAAAAGGCCACCTCCGTCGCCGTCTGCTGGTGTTGATGGGATGGATTTGAATGGGTTTGGCGGAGAGTGTAAGCAGCTGCAAAGACGTCCAGAGGTCCTGAACGTTGGTTCGAGTGCACCACGTGACTGTCTGTGCGCCGCAGCACACCAGGCGAGGCTAAACTTGATTGCAAGACATGCTTCGAGAATGTCTCCACCTTTCATCCGGCGGAACTGTCCTTCAATACTGTGAGATTATGTGAACTATATTATTATCTGCTAATCTCCATGTTCCCCAAAAAGCCCATCATGGGGCAAGAGCACAACTGCCATTGACTTCTTAGAAAAGCGTTCTCTCCATCCGCTGGTAGCACCACAAACTCTAATTCAGAGCATCACCATCCTTGCACGTCGTACGCACTCCCCATGCAGAGCAAACCACACTAACCACCAATTTGCCCGAGAAGCCACTCAACGAGAACCTTGCCTGCTACCCATCCGAGGGAGTGGTGTAGGCACAAGTGAGGGAGTAAGCTGCAACACATGTGCTCGCATGTCCTGGCTGAATATTGGCATGGCCTCAGCATACTACATGTGACTGTTATAGCGCTAATCACTTCACACCTCAAAATCTTGTTGCTGTGAAGGACCTTGACCTGATTGTTACCGGTTGTATAATCGCAGCTGGGGATTTGGTGCGGCCGTCGTGTGTGCGGCACGCTAACGGATGTTGAACGCCTGTCCTCTTCCCATGTACAACGCCCTGTACGGCAGCTAGCTAACGGAAAGTACTGCAAGAGATGCGACGGAATAAAAGCTTACGCTGAACGACGTGTCGACAATAATAAAAACTCCATGGGTTTCGTTTGAGCCATCTACAGCAGTTGGTTGCCGTTTAAGGAGGACCATCACAGAGGAAGATTGCAGCACAACACGTCTTCAAGGGACCTTTCTTCAGCTCTGATTGACCCTTTTGATTTACATTGGCTACAAACGCAGAGATTGATCATATCTGTACCACTCTTGGTGTGAGCAGTCTGTGCTCAACACTGGAAATGCTTCCGGCTCGAGTCGCGGTGTCGCCACCATACCGGAAAAAACTGACTGCGCACGGGCCACCATCACGAAAACGGGTCTGAGAAACATCATGTATTATAGCTATATCACCACACATTACTCCTTATTCTTACGCCTTTTGTGTTGACTAGTCGCTGGCAACGCTCTGGCATCTCCTTGATCCTTTTCCGGATTGATGATTGCGTAACACGCTTCCATTCTTATATAATAGCCTCTTTGAACTCGGTGACATTTGACCAAGTGCCACCACGTAATCGCTCTTTTATGATCATCCAGATAGGCTCTATAGGATTCAGATCAGGTGATTATGCAGGATGCTGTAATGTAGTAATATGTGAATCGGCCTTGAGTCGCATAGGACGGCTTTGACTGTTGCGGTGACCATGTGATGGATCGCCATCCTCCAGGAAGACTATTTGATGCTTGTATTTTGCTTCTAACCACTTGATATGCTGTATATGATGTGGTAAGATGTTGTCTGTATAAAATGATTGTGTCATAGAGTTTCCTTTGGCCTGTACTTTCAAAGGATGCTCGCCGCCCTCTAGCCAATCGCTGATCGCCTTCAGATGCTCATCCTTCGTTTCAACTGATGATTTACGTGGCCGCCGTGGCTTGTACACTTTGTTAGAAGGCTCTTGTGGATCGTTGTAGAATATGAAGGCGCCCTTATGGTTGTAGGATACGCCTGCGGCCACGTGCAAGGTAACGTTGAATGGCACCTTTGGCGTTGGATGTAAGCGTTTGATCCTTTGACCTCCAACTTGTCGAGTCTCATACTGTGTTTGATAGGCAAGATCAACTGAATTGAAGTGTGCTTCATCAGTGAAGTACACATACTGCCACCACCCCCTGATCGTCTTCTTTTGATGCTCTTCACCGTATTGAATACATAAGTCCTGGTTCTTCTTAGATAATGGAGCCACTGGTCGTTGCTTATATCTTCCTGCGTTCCTCTGATTGCGTAAGGTAGACCTTAATGTACGCGTTGTGCATTCAAGGCCGAGTTCTTCGATCTGCGTGGTTGGTGGTGCCTGATGGATTGGATCATTTGGATCAACCAGGCGATCTAGAGCCGCTTCACAGATCTTTCTTTTGCGGCCAATACGATTTGAGAGCTTCCTCGTTCTTCTGATAGCAGAAGATCCAATCTTTTCACGTTGTTTGAGCCATAATCGGCCAGTGGCAGGAGGTATATTGATGTCAGGCTGTTTGCATAGGGAATTGAGTGAAACATCAACAGTTTTACTATCAAATACATCAAAAAAGCGTGTACGTTTAATCGTATCCCATTCCTGACATCCACGCTCTTTTTTTGGAGTGCCTGGATCCATATGTGGCTCAAAATAAGGTGAAATAGTTGTATCCGACGCGTTGTTTTCGAGCCGAGTTTGGCGATGGTGGCCCGTGCGCAGTCAGTTTTTTCCGGTATGGTGTCGCCAACGGCCAAGGCACCAAGGCAAGTCCTACGGCTGGAGCCGTGCACCGTCAGCAATCAACCTTTATCATACCAGAGCTTCATGAACATTGACAGATTAATGGACGGTTTCATGATGCGGGGTTGAATGGGATTTATGGCATGATGATTGGTATCAGCGTGGTAAGGCTTAGCATATCGATAACCGTAGACTTGGATGCCAAGAGAGACGGTTCAGGACGGACCCAGGAATCATTGATGGTGAGTTTCAACACTAATCAGATTCCGAGGGAATAGTAGGGAGAAGTGGGGGAATGGATGTAAGAGTATGCGTTGCAGGGATAGACTGAGAAGTTGTATCAGAGACCAATGTCCATTGATTTATTGTAGTCAATCATATGCCGAAGGCTATGCAGATATATCTCAGTGACCAAGAGGTTGCATTTAGGGGAGAATGCGTCTAGAAGTGATCCTTGAGCAGCGCCTTCTCTTCGTCCGCAGCAGCGGAATCATCATCCTTTACACCCAATGGATTGCACCACCACTCCTTCAACTCCACAGCCGTGTCCTTCAAGCCCCTCACCTTGCGCGTCTCAGCAATCTCGATACGGTGCTTCTTTGTCTGCTGCAGTCCTGGAACTGGGCTAGCTGGGCGAGATGGTGGCGCAGATTGCTCTGTCGCGGCTAGGGTTGGCTTCTCATCAATAGGATGGTGCTCAGGAAGGACGTGGGTGTGCTCCGCATTGCTCTGCAGAGTGCGGAGAGCAGTGTTGAAGCGACGAATTCGGCATGCCTTCTCTTTGGACCAAGCCTCGCGTCTGCGTCGCCAAACTGCAACTTTGACAAGGAAAATGGCCACACCGATGACCCAGGGCAGCCACTGCCTGATGAGGCAGCCATCTTGTGCTACAGGATAGCGGACAAGGATTTGCTCCTGAACCCAGCTTACGACCGGTGGTGCGAGAGCGACCAGCAGAAGCGCGAAATAGCTCCACGAATACCAGGTCAGGGCGGCAATCTTGGCGAGAAAGACGCGAACACGAGAGTCTGTCTTTCCCTGGGTCAGGCCTGCAAAAATAGTGTTACGTGTGATTTGTGGGCTGGTGAAGAAGTTGACCCAAAGAGTTGATGCCAAAGCCACAGCGAAAAGGATAACGACAGCGTACTCCGACACGGATAGCGAAGGGATTGTCATCTTGGAGAACGAATTCGTAGCAGTATTGAGATGTCCCCAAACGACCGGTGATGGGAACCCGTGTGCTACAAACGAAGCTGGAATAGCGCATGGGTTTTCGCAAGCCAAACCGTCACCGATCGAGAAAATGTTCGCTGGGCTATTGGCAGCGTTTTCGGCGAAGCATTGCACTTCCACTGCTGCATCCTGTGCAAAGCGTTCAAACGAGGATTTGGCCCATGTTGCGGTGACGAAGCCAACCCACAGCCACACGAATGCGCGGACGCATGCCAACCAGCCACGCTTGCCCTTGATGATATCAGGACGACAGAAGACAGCTGCAGCGAGGGCGTAAGTGTTGGTGAGGAAGAGGCTGTTCAATGGGAAAATATCCAGACTCGGACCGAGGCGCGTGGGCGCGATGGACAGCGCTCCAACGTAGAGTGTGGAGAACATGGAGTACAGGACCACGAAGGCGAATGCCGCCGGGGTGATCCATCGATGGCGTGGGGCCAAAAGGATGACGGCGAGGGCAATGTAGTTGGCGAAGCGGTGATTGAAGTCATAGATGCTGCTGGCCTAGTATGTGTTAGCTTGTTGATTATCCAGATGTGAGTTTTGGGCCCCATAAAACGACCTTCATCCGCAGCTTGCCATATGGAAGAAGTTGACTCGAGCCAGCTTCGTTCCATGGATGGCAAACAGCAGATGAAAGAACGTGGTTGATAGCTGTACAAGGAGCATACAGGGTAAGCACACAGTACCGACACGCTGGTCGTCGCAGCGTCGCCGGCCATTGTGAAGAATTTGTCGATGAAGGGGGAACAATTCTGATCGAAGGATTGAATAAGAAGTCAAAGTGAGGAAGAAAGTCCCTGGGGTTGGTGGTCAGTTGTGGAGGAAAGTCTGGAGAAGCGTCCGTGATGACGAGAAATCGGAAACTCGGCTCGGTGAGTCAGTTCTAGGCTCCTACAGACAAGCTGAAGGCCACGTGATGCTTACTCTTCATCTCCCTTAATCTTGGTCAGTTGGACGATGTACTCGAGCAAATCGTTGTGTAACAATTTTTCATTGTACATCATGTTTTCATTTCAGTGCTATACGGTCGTCGTGTGCATATCGCTATTTACCATGATTTGGTGGCTCAATCTTGAGCCTGAACCTGTTACCCTCACGGATTCCGCTATAGTAGTAGATTGTACACAGTAGACTTGAACGCTGCTGGGACTGCCCGATGGGACAACTGCGTCTAGCTCACAGCCTACAGTACATACGAGATACCTGCTTCTCATGCTATAGTTGACCTGTGGAGGTCTTAGACTGTCTTCCATCAATGCTAAGTGCCGTTATTCTCCTGTACCCAGACTTTGGTACTGGGTTAAGTAGTAGTTGACAGTCCCTGCATGACACATGTCAGCCGAACTTGACGAAAGCCCCTCTCGAAAATGATAGCCATACAATATTTGACGATTGAGCCTCGATCTCATCCGCTGTTTTCAGCTGCGATTGCAATGCCAAGACGTTTCACAATGCTTCACCCAGTGCTTCGCCATCAGCCTGCCACGCAACGATTGGCTGCCACGTGTGACGTAGCTCTAGCGCCCCGCCTAGACAGCCCACCATCGCACATGGATTCATGCAACAACAGCTTGCTCAAAGCAGGAAATGCACTGCTCCTGAATCCTTTTCCTACAACTACTGACTACAACACCTGAATTTCTTTACATCTCACTCACTTTGGAGCTTCACCACAGATTTGCACAATGGCGGGCCTTAAAGTGGACAGCTCGTACTTGCTCTTGGGCTTGATCGTACTGCTTTGGTTTGTGAAGCCTTCACATGCATTTGGTGCTGGCAATATTGCCTCTGGTAGGATACTACAACTGCTGTTACTCGCCACGGCTAACACTAACGTGCTCTACAGTCTCCAAGGTTGAGGGTGTTAATTGGCGTCACGGGTGAGTCTTTCACCTTGCTTGAGCAGTGAACAGGAGCTGATGCACGAAATTCATAGCGACATCGAAGACACCCTCCTCACTCTGCTTGCCAGCCGAGCGTCGAACAAAAAGTTTTCCAAGCTTGATGTCAAGCGTGTCTACTTCGGCAATTGGCTCCGTGATTACAGCCAGGCTGTTGATGTTGGTGCTCTCAAGATGGTCAGCGCGGAGGCAATCCGCCTTCTACTCTGGATTCTAGGCTTCATCAGCTTCGGCTACGGCACCAAGGAGTTCGAGGTTACCAGCGAGCGTCTCGGCTGCTATCGTCCAGAAGAGCACATCGACAATCCCAAAGACTATGCTGATAACGAGGATGCTCGCCGATATGACCGTCGCTTGCGTGGCCCGGTCGACGAGCGTCGCGAGCTGGCCGTGGATGAGCGCACTGGCTTGAAGAAGTACATTGCTAGCGAGGACCAGGGCATCACTACATCTGCTGGGCTGGTGCGGGACCTGCTTCGTCGCTGCATCGATCTTGGTCGTCGTGCTAGACGCGATAGAGACGACAATGCGTTGTATGAGGCATTCCGCCTCCTCGGCACGGCAAATCATTGCCTGGAAGGTGTGTTATTCTACACCCGAGGAACGCAATCAATTGCTGACATACTACAGACTACTCGGCTCACTCCAACTATGTTGAGCTTTGCTTGATTGAGATGGGAGAGCGCGACGTTTTCCCACACGTTGGCCGTGACACCCGCGTTCGCGTTCACGGAGCTCGTGATGCCGTCTGGCCACTTGTTACTGGCACATTCGGTGGTGTTGACTTCCTTCACTCTGTCATGGGTGAAGTCTCCGATAAGGCTACGCAATCTGAGATCGAAGAGCTGGAGGGAACAATTTCTCAGGCTGAACGTCAACGTAGGGCAAACAGTACTATCCAGGACCTGCTCGACAAGCTTCCAGACGGTATTCTCGGTGGCGGTGAGAAGGACAAGGCGCAAGAGCTTCAGCAAAACGCCAACACCGCACAAATGCAAAACATGCAGATCTCACCTAAAGACCCCGAAGAGTTCACCCGTCAGGCCGAAGACCTTCGTCGCCAGATCTATCCGGTGATTGAGTTTCACGACAATCTCATGCGTGAGATCACTGAGACCATTGATAAAATCCCTATCCTACCTGATCTGCTCGACCAGCTCCAGGAGCAGCTGAACATCTTCGTCTTTGGGTTGATTGCACCATTCATCCTCCCAGTCATCAAGCAGGTTAAGGCCGAGCTGAGCACTGGCTCGTCGGAGATCATCAATTCCAGTCGCCAAGCACAACACGTTGTGTTCAACGATGATCGTTCCTCCGACCCAACACACTCTATGATTTCGAAAGACCACTTCAGCAACGTTCTCAACGAGCCAGCTGGAAAAGTCGCATCCCAGGTCATCAAGTGGGCTGTGCCACAGATTGTTGACTGCTGGGATGATGAGCGTGCAGATGCTGAACGTACCATCAACCGCATTATTAACGGCGTCTTCCATCATCCAGCCCTCCGCGATGGCGGCGACGATGGAGCTCGCGATGCTCGTGCTCAGATGTTCCGTGTTGTGGAGAGTTGGTGGCAGAGTCAGAGTGATCGTTCGCGCAGCGATCTTCGTGATAAACTGAGCCGCAGTGGTGTTGAGAATGGCCGCAACCACAAGGAAGGTGTGCACGACAAAGGTCATGGTTGTGGAAAGCCATTGGGCATGCCTAATATCGGCACTGCTAGCTCTAGCGGTGCGATTGGTGGTGTTCTAGGTGCTGCTGTAACTGGTGCACTCAGTGAAGCCTCTGGCGGCCGGCAGTCTGGTGGCGGCTACGGCGGCAGCCAGACTTCTCATCAGAAAATTTCTCAAGATGTTGGCGACAAGGTCGGCGAAGCCGTAGGTGGTGGTCTCCTTGGCAGCGTCGTTGGCGGCATTGTTGGTGGCGTTGGCGGTTCACTTCTCAGCGGTGCTTTCGAAGGCGAGAAGAAGACGTCGCAGTCCCAGAGCTATAGCTCAGGCGGAGGCTATACTCAGAGCTACACTGAGACGTCCAACCGTCCATCCTCTCGACAGGATGGCGGAGGATATGGTCAAGCCTCGTACTCCCGCACTGATCATCCAAGCGGAGGTCGATCTGAGCAGTACTCGCGTCACGAGGAAACTTCAAGCTACGGCGGCGGCTTCTCACGCACCGAAGAGCGCCGCAGTGAGTACAGCAGTCAGAGCCAGAGCCAGTATAGCAGCGGATATGGCCAAGAGTCGCGCACAGACACCATGCCTGGTTCTTACGGAGGCACCAGTCAGCACTTCTCTTCAGAAAAGTAAGTCTATTTGATTTTCTATGGCGTCCACCCGTGTTCCCATTCTAGCAATGTTTCTGTATCACCGTCTACTTTGTACTTCGACTGATTCGCCTGGAGACACTACAAGAAGAGCAAGAAAGACTCGGAAGACGAGGATTCTGAGGACGATCCCGAAAAACGTGCCAAAAAAGAACGCAAAAGACGTGAGAAAGAGGAGAAGAAACGTCGCAAGGAGCAGGAGCACGCCCAATATGGGGGTTCTCGAAGGAAGGATGATTCTGATGACGATGATGACTCGGACGATGACAAGAAGAAGAAACAATACAAGCGCAAATCTAACGAATATCGCAGTCGCCGAGACGATGATGATGACAACCGTCGACGCAACCGTAGTCGTGAACGCAGCAAGGAGAGAGACGATCGCCAGCAATACGGGGGCAGGTCTGAGTACTCCCAACAGAGTAGCGGATATGGTGGTGGACGCTCTGAGCATGGCTCTTCTGGCTATGGCCAAGAGTCCAGCTACTCCGGCGGCGGACGACAGGAGTACGGATCATCAGGCTACGGACGTCAGCAGGAATCCTCGGGTTATGGCGGCGACTCTGGTGGGTATGGACGACAGCAAGAGTATGGATCACGTCGGGATGATGACAACGACAATCGTGGCGGCTATGGTTCAGGACGACGTGACGAAGATGAAGGTGGCTATGGCTCGAGACGCCGCGATGATGACGATGAAGGTGGATATGGCAGACGTAGGCGTGATGATGATGAGTCGGGTGGTTATGGTAACTCTGGGTATGGCCAGAGTGGCGGCGGTTATGGACAAAGCGGGTATGGTGATAGGTATTAGTCAGTGAAGCATGAGTTCATGGGTGATGAGGAATGTACGACAGCTGATGATCAGTCCCTTGTGGGTCGACCAGGCCTGCTAAACGATACCTGGCTAGAATACTTAACTTATTCTTAGCGGAGTTGGGTAAAAAAAAAAACATCGGTCTTGATGCATTGAAATCTTCAGCTCATAACGAAGGCGATGCAACTGCTGTAAGTCATGATCAGATTGATTTTCAGAAAGCTTGGCATTCAAGGCATCTCCAATGGCGTCCACATCTCATTCATCATCCTTTTCTCGTTCGCTCTTTATTGGCATACCTGCACATAGGCTAGTGATGCAGGCACTACCGTGATGACCTTTGGAGGATACATGAGTAGGCACAAGCGTTTAGATCGTCTTACGTCCATTGGCAGTGCTTGCAATTTATATATCGACAAGTGCTCTTTTCACCGCGCACAAATCACGTAGGTTGTTCTTCAGTTGAACACTTCGTCGTGATTTTGGTTCCGCTTAACCCCGCTTTAGCTACTCTCCTGCGACCTCCATTCACTGAACGAAGCACTCCGTACCAGATCAGTAAGAATCCAAGGATTCCTCACTCTTGTAGTAACTTATAACTGACGAAACCCTGTCTATTATCAAATCCAGTCTCTTGTGCAAGTGCAGCTAAGAATGTGCGCGTTACGATGGCTCAGCACACAGCTGGACCGGATCCAGGAAGCCCAGCAAATCAAGAGATCTCCAACATACCGCGACCTAGATCCTAAGTTGAATGAAATTCGGCTCCTACACATTTTACCAGCCAAAAGGGGGAAGAGAATAGAGTGTCGGCTCAGCCATGCCAGCATTGACGATGAACAAGCTCGATATCAAGCTCTCTCCTATGTATGGGGAGCTCAGCTCGAGCAATTGCGAGATGTACTCAACATAAGGCACATCTTTGTGGACGATAAAGTGGTGGCCATCACGAGGAATCTTGAAGTCGCTCTGCGCCACATTAGGGACGAACAGGACGAGGTCGTTCTATGGGTAGATGCCTTGTGCATCAATCAATTCAACTTGGCGGAGAAGAGCTCACAAATAAGTATCATGGGGAAGATCTATCAAAGGGCATACAAAGTTCTAGCCTGGCTTGGGCAAGAGGACCAACATGCAAAACCGGCCTATCAAC